>WNFF01007178.1_pt1 | contig 14931 bp, 9 predicted proteins | sample 5400441 | NCBI WGS metagenome assembly WNFF01 (sample SAMN13153345, study PRJNA577476) | soil metagenome | isolation source: 120 cm saprolite under Douglas fir tree site 2 hole 3 replicate 1 | place: USA:California | collected 2015-04-18 | reverse complement strand
TGACGGTCAGTTCGAGCGAGGGCGGCGCAACGGCGAGCGCGGTCGAGGTTCTGAGCGTGACGGCGAGCGGCGTGGCCGAGGCACCGGTATTCGGCGCGACCACGGTATGGCACGGCAGCGAAGAGGCCGGCATCACGCTGAGCGGGCTCTCGGCCACCGGCGATGCGGACGATACGCTGAGCGCCACCCTGTCGGGGATCCCGACGGGCTGGACGGTAAGGGACGGCGCGGCGGCGCTGTCCAACGGCGAGGCCTTTGCCGCCGCCGATCTCGGGCTCCTGGTGGTGAGCGCGCCGGACCTCGGCGGCGAGAGCGCATCCCTGACCCTGACGGTCAGTTCGAGCGAGGGCGGCGCGACGGCGAGCGCGGTCGAGGTTCTGAGCGTGACGGCGAGCGGGGTGGCCGAGGCGCCGGTATTCGGGGCGACCACGGTGTGGCACGGCAGCGAGGAGGCCGGGATTACGCTGAGCGGGCTCTCGGCCACCGGCGATGCGGACGACACGCTGAGTGCGACCTTGAGCGGGATCCCGGCGGGCTGGATTGTGCGGGACGGCGCGACGGTGCTGTCCAACGGCCAGGCCTTTGCCGCCGCCGATCTCGGGCTCCTGGTGGTGACGGCGCCGGACCTCGGTGGCGAGAGCGCATTCCTGACCCTGACGGTCAGTTCGAGCGAGGGCGGCGCGACGGCGAGCGCGGTCGAGGTTCTGACGGTATCAGCAACCGGGGTTGCCGAGGCGCCGGTGTTCGGGGCGACCACGGTGTGGCACGGCAGCGAGGAGGCCGGGATCACGCTGAGCGGGCTCTCGGCCACCGGCGACAGCGACGACACGCTGAGCGCGACCTTGAGCGGGATCCCGGCGGGCTGGACGGTGCGGGACGGCGCGGCGGTGCTGAGTAACGGCCAGGCGTTTGCCGCTGCCGATCTCGGCCTCCTGGTGGTGACGGCGCCTGATTTGGGCGGCGAGAGCGCATTCCTGACGCTGACGGTCAGTTCGAGCGAGGGCGGCGCGACGGCGAGCGCGGTCGAGGTTCTGACGGTATCAGCAACCGGGGTGGCCGAGGCACCGGTGTTCGGGGCGACCAGCGTGTGGAGCGGCGGCTCGAGCGTGACCCTGAGCGGGCTCGCCGCGACCACTTTCGATGCCGATGACACGCTTGGGACCAATGCGACGATCGCCGGGCTGTCCTCTGGCTGGACGCTGGTCGACACTCATTCGGGGTCGTCCTTCACTGGAACCTTGATCACGGCGATACCGGTGTCGGATCTGGGTTCGCTGGTGGTAGTGGCGCCGTCGGGGACCACCTCGGGGACCGACCTGCTGACCCTGACGATCAGTTCGAGCGAGAGCGGCTCGACCGCGAGCGCCAGTGAAGTGCTGACGCTCGTTGCAAAAAACCTGAGCGGGCAAAACCTGAGCGGGCAAAACCTGAGCGGGCAAGATTTGAGCGGGGCGGACCTGAGCGGGGCAAACCTGGTCGGGGCGACGTTGACCAATGCGAACCTGAGCGGGGCTGACCTTACCGGAGCGAATCTGAACCAGGCAGGCGCAGGCGCAGTGGACCTGAGCGGGGCGGACCTCCAGGGGGCAAAGCTGAACCACACGGACCTGACCGGAGCAAATCTGAGCAACGCGAACCTGACCGGAGCGCTCCTGAACCAGGCAACCCTGACCTCGGCAACCCTGACCGGAGCAAACCTGACCGGGGCAGATATGACCGGGATAATCTTGACCGGGGCAATCCTGCCATTGCAATTGAGCCTTCTCGGCGCATCCGCGAGCGGTCATGACGTAACCGGCAGCGTATTGGACGGATTTACCGGCGCGGTCACGATCAGTGCCGTCGACAACACCACAACGCTTGCCGCGATCACGATCAGCTACTCGCCCGCCAATCAGGCCGAGACCTGGTCGATCGGCAACGTCACCTTCGCAGCGGGCCACACCATCACCGTGACGGCGAAGGATAGTGAGGGCGCTTTTTATAGCGTGAGCGGGTCGGTTGTGGCCGCAGCGCCGGCCGGCGTCGCGGGCAGCCCGATCAACCTCGCGCTGATCGACGCGGCCGGAGGCGCCCCGGTCGCGGTCACGGTCGCCGGTATACCAGAGGGGTGGAGCCTCAACACCGGGACCGATCGCGGCAACGGTACCTGGACCGTCGACACCGACAATCCAGCGGCACTGACCATCTCGCCCTCCGGCGGTTTCGTCGGGGCGGCCGTCATCTCGGTCAGCGAGAGCTGGAGAAACGCTGACGGCAGCAGCGCCAGCGAGTTCGTCACCGACAATGTCGAGGCCTATGCGCCGGGTAATCCGATATTCGCGTTGAGCAGCGACGACACCTTGACCGGGTCGGGCGCAAATGACCTCTTCGTGTTTGCCTGGCCGATCGGCAACGACCGGATCTACGACTTCAAGCCGGTGAGCGACCGGATCGACCTGATCGGGTTCTCCGGCATCTCGAGCGTTGCCGATCTGCAAGCGAAAATAGCGAACGACGCGAACGGCAACGCCGTCTTGCTGCTCGGGTCCGGGGAGACGATCACGATCGTTGGCGTCGATGCGGCCTCGCTCGGCGATGCCAACTTCCTGTTCAACGAAGAGCCGACGACGAGCAACGCCGGCTCTATGACGATCGGCGACGGCGCGACATTGCCGCTGGGCGGCACCGTCGACAATACCGGCAGGATCGCGCTGAACTCGACCGGCGAGGGGACTGAACTCGTCGTCCTTTCCGCCGGTGTCACGCTGCAAGGCGGTGGTGAGGTCACCCTGTCGGACAATAGGGGAAATGCGATCGTCGGCAGTGGGGCGGACACCACGCTCACCAACCGCGACAACATCATCAGCGGCGCCGGCCGCATCGGCGACGATTCGATGACGCTCAATAACGCCGGGGTGATCGACGCGACGGGGGTCAACCCGCTGATCATCGACACCGGAAGCAACAGCATCTCCAATTCGGGGACGATCGAGGCAACCGGCGCCGGTGGGCTCGTCATCGACGGCCCAGTCGTCAATTCCGGAACATTGAGCGCGGATAGCGGCAACCTCACCGTCGATGGCGCCGTCACCGGCGCCGGGATCGCGAGGATCGCCGGCACCGCGACGCTCGAATTCGGCGCTGCATCGGCCGAAAACACGAGCTTTGCGAGCGGCGCCACGGGCACCCTCAGGCTCGATCAGTCGGCGGCCTTCACCGGGACGGTTGCGGGGTTTGCCGCCGGCGATGCGATCGATCTGAGGGATCTCGCATTCGGGAGCAATACCGCGCTCGGCTATACCGACAATAGCGCCGGGGGTGGCGTGCTAACGGTCGGGAACAGCGTGCAGGTGATCGACCTCGCGCTGTTGGGCCAATATGCGGCGGCCGGCTTCCGGGCGCAGAGCGACCCCGGCGGCGGCACCCTTATCACCTATACGCTGCAAACCAGCACGACCGACGCGACATCGTTGACCAATCTCGGCCACTAGCCGTAAGCAATGCGTATCGGCGCTGCGAAAGGCCGACAGCTCAGACAAATGGAAAGCTCGCGCAGAAAAGATCCGTGCCGAACGACATTGAACAGATCCTGAAGAGCGCGGTCGAACATCACCAGGCGGGTCAGCTCGACGCCGCCGCGCAGGGTTACGAGCAGATCCTGGCCACCGATCCGGCGCATGGCGATGCCTTGCATCTTGCGGGATGCGTTCGCTATCAGAAAAACGATCGCGACGCCGGGATCGCTCTGGTCCGCCAGGCGATTGCCGTCAATCCCGGCCTCGCGGTGGCGCATGACAATCTCGGGCTGATGCTGCGCAGCCGGGGGGATCTCGCCGAGGCGGAGGCGAGCCACCGCCGTGCCGCCAAGGCCAACCCCGATCACCCCGACGCGCACAATCATCTGGGTGTCGCGCTGTTCCGGCAAAACCGCGTGGCCGAGGCGATCGAGTGCTATCGCCGCGCGATCGCGCTGAAACCCGACCACGCCGAAGCCCACAACAATCTCGGCGCGGCGCTACTGGCGCAAGGGAGCTTCGACGAGTCGGTAGAGAGCCATCGCCGCGCCGTCGCCGCCAAGCCGGATTACGTCGAGGCCTACAATAATCTCGCCCTGGCCCTGAACAAGCTCGGCCGCGGCGGCGAAGCGGCGGAGAGCTTGCGGCGTGCGATCGCGGTGCGGCCAAGTTATGCCGCGGCCCACGTCAACCTCGGCGGTCTGCTGCGCGAGCAGGGGGATCTCGACGCCGCGATCGACTCATACCGTAAGGCGATCGAGTTGGAGCCCGGGTTGGTCGATGCGCACACCGGTCTCGCTTTCGCCTTGCAGCAGCGGGGGCGGCTCGCCGAGGCTGCGGAAAGCTATCGTCGCGCGCTCGAATTGCAGCCCGATCATGCCGATGCCCTGTGCAATCTCGGCGCCCTGCTCAACGGCTTCGACAGACACGAGGAGGCAGCCGAGAGCTATCGCCGGGTGTTGGCCGACCATCCGGACCATGTTGCGGCGCATTGCAACATGGGCGTCGCGCTGATGGCGAGGAATGACGTTGACGGCGCGGTCGAGTGCTATCGGCGCGCCATCGACTTGAACCCCGATTTTGCCGATGCGCACTGGAATCTGTCGCTGGCGCGGCTGGTCGAGGGCGATTTCGCGAATGGCTGGCGCGGCTACGAATGGCGCCTGCGGACCAAGCGTCATGCACTGCGAAGCTTCGAGCAGCCGGTTTGGGACGGCGGGCCGCTTGCCGGCAAGACCATCCTGCTGCATCGGGAGCAGGGGCTCGGCGACACGATCCAGTTCATGCGGTACGCCCCCCTGGTGGCCGCGCGTGGCGGGCGCGTCGTTCTCGAAGTCCATCCGCCGCTCGCCCGGCTTGCCGCCGGGCTGAAGGGCGTGGCCGAGGTAATCGCGGCGGGCGCGACGCTGCCGCCTTTCGATCTCCATTGTCCGCTGTTGAGCCTGCCCGACCGATTCGGGACCGATCTGGACACGATCCCGGCCGAAATGCCCTATCTGACACCCGATCCGGAAGCGGTCGAGCATTGGCGGTTGAAGCTTGGCGACGGGCCTCGCCTCAAGGTCGGCATTGCCTGGGCCGGCAACCGCTCGCACAAGAACGACCGCATCCGTTCGCTCGCGATCGAGCGGTTGTTGCCGATCCTCGAAGTCCCCGGGATCCGCTGGATCAGCCTCCAGGTCGGCGAGCGCGCCGGCGATGTCGAGCGGCTGCCGATCGGCATGGTTGCGGATATTTCCAGTGAGCTCGGCGATCTCGGCGACACCGCCGCGGTGATCGCCAATCTCGACCTCGTCATTGCGGTCGATACCGCGGTGGTGCATCTCGCGGGTGCGCTCGGCCGACCCGTCTGGGCGATGTTGGCCTTCGCCCCCGATTGGCGATGGCTCTTGGACCGCGAGGACAGCCCCTGGTACCCGAGCATGCGACTGTTCCGCCAGGCTCGGCATGGCGATTGGGACAGCCTGCTGGTCCAGATCCGCCAAGCGCTCGCCGAGCGCGTCAATCAGGCATTGCCCGAGTGGCAGCCCAGGCCCGCCGCGGTTCCGCCGAGCGTCGCCGTCGACCCGCAACTCGTCTTCGAGGCGGCCCTGGCCCATCATGGCGCCGGGCGGCTCGACGCCGCCGACGCCGCCGCAAGGGAAGCGATCGCCCATCATCCGTTGCATGCCGGCGCGCATCACCTGCTCGGGATCACCGCCATTCAACGTGGCGATCACCAGAAAGCGGTCGAGTTCCTCCGCCAATCCATCACGCTCGACCCGACCGCCGAGCAGGCGCACAACAATCTCGGACAAAGCCACCGAGCTCAATCCCGGCTTTGCCGTGGCGCATTACAATCTCGGGTCGGTGCTGCAGCGGGCGAACCGGTCGGAGGAGGCCGGGGATAGCCTGCGTCGGGCGATCGCCACCAAGCCGGATTACTTCGACGCACACTTTCAACTGGGCAATGCGCTCTCTCAACAAAAGCAGTTCGAGGCGGCAGTCGCGAGCTACCAGCGCGCGGTCGAGCTGAGGCCTGATTTGCCGCCGACGCATTTCGGGCTCGCCTCGGCCTTGAAAGCCCTGGAACGCAATGACGAGGCAGTGGCGAGCTATCGCCGGGCGCTGGAGCTGAAGCCGGATTGGGCCGAAGCCCACAACAGTCTCGGCAACGCCCTGGCCGCCCAGTCGCATGACGACGAGGCGATCGAGAGCTTCCAGCGGGCGCTGGCGCTAAAGCCCGATTATGCCGATGCGCACAACAACCTTGGTGTCGCTCTGCAAAAGCAGAACCGTATCGCCGGCGCGTTGCTCAGCTATCACCGTTGCGAGCTGCTCAGGCCCGACCACGCCGATCTCCATCTCAACATGGCCTTGGCGTACCTCGTTGCCGGCGATTTCACGAACGGCTGGCGGGAATACGAGTGGCGCTACCAATCGAAAGCACGGCCGGCGCGGAAGCTGCCGCAGCCGCTGTGGACCGGAGAGGATCTCGCCGGCAAGACTATCTTGCTGCATTACGAGCAGGGCTTCGGCGATACGATCCAGTTCATGCGCTATGCGCCGCTGGTGGCGGCACGCGGCGCCCGTGTCGTTCTCGAGGTGCAGCCGGGCCTGGCGCGCCTTGCCGCCACGCTCAAGGGCCCGGCGCAGGTGGTCGCCGCCGGCGAGGCTTTGCCGCCTTTTGATTTTCACTGTCCGCTGTTGAGCCTGCCCGAGCGCTTCGGCACCGATCTCGCGTCGATCCCGGTAAACCTGCCCTATTTCGCGCTCGAGGCGAAAGCGGTCGCGCGCTGGCATCGCGAGATTGGCGACCAGCCGGCCCTCAAGGTCGGCCTTGTCTGGGCCGGCAACGCGAAACATCAGAACCAAAGCCAGCGCTCGCTCGACCTGGAGCGGCTGGTGCCGCTGCTCGAATTGCCCGGTATAAGCTGGTTCAGCCTGCAGGTCGGCGAGCGCGCCGGCGACCTCGCGCGGCTGCCTACCGGCGCCATCGTCGACCTGTCGCGTGGTCTTACCGATTTCGCCGAGACCGCCGCGGCAATCGCCGATCTCGACCTCGTCATCGCGATCGACACCTCGGTGGTGCATCTTGCCGGCGCGCTCGGTCGGCCGGTTTGGGCAATGCTTGCCTTTGCACCGGACTGGCGCTGGCTGCTCGGCCGCGAGGACAGCCCGTGGTACCCGAGCGTGCGGCTGTTCCGCCAGCCACGCCCGGGCGATTGGGACAGCGTCATCGCCCGCGTACGCGAGGCCCTGGCCATCCGCGCCGCGTCGAGGCGGGCAGAGGCGCAGCCGGTCATCGACCCCGCGGCGCAGTACAAGGCGGCGATGGCACATTACACCGCGGGGCGGCTCGATAAGGCCGAGGCGGCTGCAGAGGGGATCCTCAACCGCGACCCGGACCATGCCGGCGCGCTTCATCTGGCCGGCATCGCCGAGATGACTCGCGCCAACCACCGGAGCGCTGCGGAATTGCTGCAGCGGTCGATTGCGATCGCTCCGAATAGCGCTCGGACCCACAACAATCTCGGCATCGCCCTGTCCTCGCTCGGTAAGGCGGACGAGGCGATCGAAAGCTTCCGCCGCGCGGTCGCGCTCGACCCGAGCCTCGCCGATGCCCATGCCAATCTGGGCCGGCTGCTCCAGGACCAGAACCGGCTCGACGAGGCGGTCGCGAGCCTGCGCCAGGCGGTTGCGCTGAAACCGGACGATGCCACCGTGATCGGCAAGCTGGGAACGGCGCAATTTGCCCAGGATCATCTCAGCGAAGCGGCGGAAAGCTTTCGCCGTGCCCTCGTCCTCAATCCCAATATGGCCGAGGCTGAGAACTACCTCGGGCTGATCCATCGGGCACAGGGGCGCCTCCGAGAAGCGATCGAGCATTATCGTCGCGCGATCGCCTATCGGCCCGATTTCGGTAGCGCCCATTTCAATCTCGGTGTCGCGCAGCTCCTGTCGGGAGATTTTGCCAATGGCTGGCGCGAATACGAGTGGCGCTGGCAATGGGGCAAGCCGCCGCTGCGCAAGCTGCCGCAACCGCTGTGGACTGGCGAAGACCTCGCCGGCAAGACCATTTTGCTGCATCACGAGCAGGGCCTCGGCGACACGATCCAATTCCTGCGCTATGCCCCGCTCGTCGCGACGCGTGGTGCCCGAATCGTGCTCGAACTGCAGCCGGCGCTCGTGCGTCTGGCCGCTGGCTTCCAGGGCAGGATGGAGATTGTCTCCGCGGGGAGTCCCCTGCCGGCCTTTGATTTTCACTGTCCGTTGTTGAGCCTTCCCGAGCGCTTCGCCACCGATGTCGCGACGATCCCGGTGGCGATCCCGTACCTCGTGCCGGAGGCGGAGGCTGCCGCGCGTTGGCGCCGCCAGCTTGCGCCAGGCGCAGGGCTAAAAGTTGGCGTCGTTTGGGCCGGCAATCCGGTGCACCAGGACGACCACAAACGCTCCCTCCCGCTCGAACGGCTGATGCCGCTCTTCAACGTGCCCGGCCTGCGCTGGTTCAGCCTCCAGGTCGGCGAGCGCGCCGGCGACATCGCCCGGCTGCCCCAGGGGACGATCACCGACCTCTCGCGACATCTCACCGATCTGGCCGAGACCGCCGCCGCGATCGCGAATCTCGACCTCGTCGTCGCGGTCGACACCTCCGTCGTGCATCTGGCGGGTGCGCTCGGCCGGCCGGTCTGGGTTCTGCTGCCGTTCGCTCCGGATTGGCGCTGGATGCTTGGTCGCGACGACAGCCCGTGGTACCCGAGCCTGCGGCTGTTCCGCCAGAAAGAGCCGGATGACTGGGATGCTGTCGTCGCGCGCGTGCGGCGCGCGCTGGCGCGGCACGCATCGTCACTCGATTACGCCACAGGACTTTCGGCAAAAGTGCTCGCCTAGCAGAAAGGGTTTCGGTTGCCAGATGCGACTGATCTGTTATCCCACCTCGGGTGAACCGCCGAAGCTGATCCCCGCGCCGATGGAGCGCGAATGGATGGATCGCACCACTGGCGGCTTCGCCTACCGCTGCCTGCCGCTCAACATCGCCAATGCCCATGGCTGGCTGATCCTGAACCCGGCGCCGTTCATCGCGCGGTGGAACGGCGACGCCGGTATCGACGCGGTTGAGGTGCGACCGACCGCTCCGGGACCTTCGCTTATCGCGAGCAGCCATTTCGGCTCCGGCGTCTTGACCTTTAATGTCAACGCGCTGTTCCGGACCGAACCGGGCTACGATCTCGCGGCAACCGGCCCGTTCAATCAGCTCAAGGACGCCATTCAGCCGCTCACCGGGATCATCGAGACCGATTGGTCACCCTTCACCTTCACGATGAATTGGAAATTCACCCGCAAGAACACCCCGATCGCCTTTGCCCGGGACGAGCCGTTCTGCATGATTTTTCCATTGAAGCGCGGCTTGGTCGAACAGGTCGAGCCCGAGATGCGCGCAATGGATACCGATCCGGAAGTGAGCGAAGCGTATGCGGAGTGGGCCGAAAGCCGGCGGCTGTTCAACGAACGCCTCAAAATACCGGGATCCGAGGCGCAGGCTGCGAAATGGCAGAAGGATTATTTCAGGGGCCGAGCCCGCTTCGGCACCACCCCGCCAGACCACCGCACCAAGCTGCGGCCGAAGGATTTCCCGGACAAGCCTTGAGTTGGAGCCCAATCGGGGCGTCTCACCTCCTGCTCGTCATTCCCGCGAAAGCGGGAATCAGGGCAAAAGCTGTGCCGCTGACCCTGGACCCCCGCTTTCGCGGGGGTGACGAGTAGGGTGCTTCAATCAACAGCGACGATGCTCTAACGCTCAGGGTTCGCCGACAGGACCGCCGAACAGCAGCGGCTGGATCAGCACCGTCTCGCCGCCGGCAGGGGGAAACTTCAACCCCTCGAACCGCGCCACCAGCTTCGCGCGCAACGACTCCCACTCGACATGCCCGGGGTCCGGGTGAAGCACCCGATCGACCATCACCTGGGACGCCGCGACGCCGCCGCCGGCGGCGATCGTCAGGCGCAGGATCAAGGCCCCATTGTAGAGCGCCACCTCGGCCGACCAGTCCTCCCTGATCTGCCGCAGCACCTCCAATAACGGCCCGGCGATCTTGTCTTCCGAAAGTGCGCCCGCGAGGAGGGTTCCCCCTTCGCTCAAATGCCCGTGGAGGACAAACCGGCCTTCGACCGGATCCATCGAGCCGTCGACGCGCTCGACGCTGTGCGGCAGCCGGTCGTCGAAGATGACCAGGCGATTGAACCGCGGCTCGATCGCCTGATAGAACTCGCGGCCCGCTCCGGCCCTCGCGAGATGCGCGCGAAACGGATCGATCTCCTTCCGGACCAGGGTTTCGCCGCCGATCGTGCGGCGTTCGTCTCGCGTCAGCGAATAGACGAAGCCGAAACGGCCGTTGACCGAATCATTGTGCCAGTTCTGGCGGCATCCGCTGACATAAAGGCTGAGAAAGGGCCACGTCACATTCGCCATGCCCAGCATTGCGATCGACCACTCCCGCAACGCATTATGGAATGCCTCGACGCGAGCGCGCTCGATGACTTTCTCCGGGGCAGTCCGCAAGTAGGTATACGAGTCCGGAACGAACCAATAGTTCCATACCTGGTGGGTTTCGGCGTGGTGCTCTTCCGGTTTGGCGAAATGCACCTCGATGTCGCGCCGCATCTCCAACGCTAGGTCCGGCTGCAGAAACCCGTCGACGACAATCAACGCCGCGGTCGGCGCCACGACGGCGTCACTATTGCTCGATCCGGCGCGCGACATCCTGTCTCTCCGACGTTTCCCCGTTACCCCCGCGTACGCGGGGGTCCAGGGCAGGCGGCGTGTCGGTCGCCCTGGATTCCCGCTTTGGCGGGATATGCCGCCCTAGAGGTCAGTTCACCGGCGGAAGATCAGCTGTAGGCGGTGTCCATCGGGATCGCTGAAATAGATGCAGTGATCATCGCCCGGGCGGCCGCTCACCGCGATTCCGTGCCCCTCGAGCTCGGCTTTGAGCGCCTCGTACGTGCCTGCCGCATTGAGCGCCAGATGGTTGAGATCGCCCCCCGCCGGCGTGGCCGCGCCATCCTTCTTGAACAGGGCCACGCCCTGATGACCGGCATGCATGAACACCTGCCTATCCGAATCCCGGTAAACCGTCATACCGAGAATTTCGGTGTAGAATCTCTTGGATTTTTGCGGATCGTCGACATGCAGCACGATGTGGTCGATGCCACTGGTCTCTATCATGGTCTCCTCCCTTAAAGGCTGCGCACCACCTTCCAACTCCTGATATTCGCCCAATCGCCGTCGGGTGCAACGACCACCGGATTGCCGAGAGCGAATTCGGTTGGCTCGACCCGCGCCGCGCATTCCTCGGCGATTGCCTTGAGCCGGGTCTCGCTGGCTGCCCAGCTCGGACGCTGCCCGCTCTCATCTCTGGTGTAGAGCAGGCTGATATGCGGCGGCGCCAGGATGGCCGCATCGGCGACGCGGCTCAGCTCTTCGCGAAAGGCCGCGAGGGCGGGATCGTCTTCGACATCGATCACCACGGCCCTCGACCAAACCGTGATCGAATAGGAAATACGAGTCTTCCTTGCCGTAAGGGGCAGCAACCCGCTGTGCCGCGCATAATCGGCAGCAGCGCCCCAACAAGCCGGGTCCAGATCCGGGCCGCCGCAGACCGTCATATGCGGGTCGAACGGCACGGTCCCATGCTCTGCGGCAAGAGCAGCGATCAAGCTCCGCAGCATTGCGCGCTGTTCGCCGACCACCTGCAGCCATATCGAGGCCAGCATCGCACCCGCCCCTTTTGTTTCGCTCGACAAGCTTACTTCTAGGAATACGGGATTGCGACGGCGAAGCGCGCGTTGCTATCGTGGGCTCCAGGAGGGTGCGAGACGAGACCAATGGCAAAGGCGGGGCGCGCCATCGTGATGTTCGACCTCGGCGGCGGCTGCCACCATGTGCATGAATGATGCTTGATTACCGAGCAAGCGTCGGCGCTTTCGTAATGTTTTGGGTGTTGGGTAGCGCGGCCGGTGCGCAATCGTCGTCCAGTCAGGCGACACAGCAGCCCACCGGCTACGCGCCGGTGCAGGCGCCCGTCTGCGCCGTTCTGGCCGGCGATAAGCAGAGTTACTGGAACGAGTGCGAGGCCCGTCGCGCCGGCGCGCTCATCCTGAGCGCGGGCGAATGCCGCAACAAACCCAGTTCTGGGTATTAGACGCAAAAGCGCCAAAGAGGCAGAGGATGAGCAATCCAGGGTTCAAATTCGATCACGTCCACATCATCAGCAAGGATCCGCACGAATCGGCCAAATGGTACGTCGAGATGTTCGGAGCCACGATCGTCGCCGACACGGTCGCTCGCGGCGCCCCGCAGATCTTCGTCGAGCTCGGCGGCATGACGATCCTGATCCGCGGCCGGCGACCGGGCGAAGCCCCGGTCGCCGCCAGGCCCATCCGGCAATACGCGGATTTCTCCAGCCACGATGCGTGGGGCACCGACCATTTCGGTTTTCTGTACCAGGGCGATCTCGAAGCGTTTTGTAATGAGCTGCGCGAGAAAGGCGTGAGCTTCCCCGTCGCGTTGAAGAAAGGGGTGGGCGGCAGCTTGTTGTGCTATGTCGCGGCGCCCGATGGCGTCAGCATCGAATTGATGCAGTGCTGAGCGCGACGGGCGCTGTGCGTCCTTCGAGACGCCCGCGTTGCGGGCTCCTCAGGATGACCGTCTTTTTCTTCATCCCATCATAAACTTACGTCATCCTGAGGAGCGCCCGGAGGGTGCGTCTCGAAGGACGCGGGGTCGTGATGCAGCCCGGCGATCGCGAGCAGAGCAGCGCCGTAGCGGTCGAGCTTGCTGCGGCCGATCCCGGGGATGTCGGCCAGCGCTTCGAGTGACGCCGGTCGGCGGCGGGCCACCTCTATGAGGGTCGTGTCGTGGAAGATTACATAGGGCGGCAGCTCCTGGCGGCGGGCTTCTTCGAGGCGCCAGGAGCGCAGCGCCGCCCATAGGGGTTGTGCCGCGGGATCGAGCAGCGAGTCGGCCGCCCGCTTGGTGGAACTCTTGCGGCCGATCTTGCGCTCGCGCGGTATTTCGGAGCGGAAGCGCAGCTCGCGGGCACCGCGCAGCACCTCGGCCGCGCTCGGCGCCAGCGCCAGCCCGCCATGCCCGTCGGGATCGGGCAGCAAATGCCCCTGCGCGATCAGCTGGCGGATCACCGACAGCCAGCCGCCTTTGTCGATTTCGGTCCCGACGCCAAAGGTCTTCAGCCGGTCATGGCCTAAACGCCGCACGCGCTCAGTCGCGTTGCCGACCAGCACGTCGACGAGATGATGCGCGCCAAACCGTTGGCCGGTACGGTAGACTGCGGAGAGCGCCTTCTGCGCCGCCACCGTGCCGTCCCAGCTCGCCACCGGGCTGCGGCAATTGTCGCAATTGCCGCAGGGCGGATGATCGGGCTCGCCGAAATAGCCGAGGAGCGCCTGGCGGCGGCACGAAACGGTCTCGCAAAAGCCGATCAGCGCCTCGATTTTCTGGCGCTCGATCCGGCGCTGGCGCTCGTTGATGTCGCTCGCCTCCATCAGGCGCAGCAGGTTCATCACATCGGCGATGCCATAGCTCATCCACGCATCCGACGGGAGCCCGTCGCGCCCGGCCCGGCCAGTCTCCTGGTAATAGGCTTCGAGGTTTTTCGGCGCGTCGAGATGCGCGACAAAGCGGACGTTGGGCTTGTCGATCCCCATGCCGAAAGCGACGGTGGCGACGATGATGATGCCTTCTTCGCGCAGAAAGCGGGTCTGGTGGCGTCCGCGCGTCTCCGGCGGCAGGCCGGCATGGTAGGCCAACGCCTCGCGCCCGCGCTCGCTGAGCCAGGATGCGGTCTCCTCGACAGCCCGCCGGGTCAGGCAATAGACGATGCCGGCGTCGCCCGGATGCTCGTCGTTGAGAAACCGCAGCAGGTCTTCGCGGGCATTGTGCTTGGCCACGACTCGGTAGAACAGGTTCGGGCGGTCGTAGCCTGCCGCGAAGAGGGGCGCCGCGGCCAGATGCAGCCGTTCGGCGATGTCGCGACGGGTCGGGCCGTCGGCGGTCGCCGTCAGCGCGATCAGCGGCGTCTCGGGAAAATTCTCTTTGAGGATGCCGAGCGTCTGGTAATCGCGGCGAAAATCGTGGCCCCATTGCGAGATGCAATGCGCTTCGTCTATCGCAAACAGCGCGATGCGGCAGCGCCGCAGCATGTCGAGGCAGTGCGGCATCATCAGCCGCTCGGGAGACACGTACAACAGATCGAGCGCACCTTCGCGGACCGCGCGCTCGATCATGCCGGACTCGCCCGGCGGCAGCCCGGAATTGAGCGCGGCGGCGCGCACCCCGGCTTGGCGCAAGGCGTCGACCTGGTCCTTCATCAGCGCGATCAGTGGCGAGACGACGACGCCAAGCCCGGGACGCAACAGCGCCGGCAGCTGATAGCACAAGGATTTGCCGCCGCCGGTCGGCATCAGCACGATCGCGTCGCCGCCGGCGACGACATGCTCGATAATTTCCTGCTGCTGGCCTCGAAAGCTGGCAAAGCCGAAGACGCGGCGTAAGACGGCGAGCGGGGTTTGCGGATCCTCGGGGGTCACGCTGCTTGTGCCTTGAGTCTGACGTGGCCGATAATCCGAGCGGAGGGCCGGGTACCGGAGAACACGTCATGATGCCAGTCGAATTCGATAGCAAGAGGGGAGGTCGTTCGCGATGACCAAGCCGCATGGTCCGCTTCACGGCGTCCGGGTCGTCGCCTGCTCCACCGCGCAGGCCGGCACGGTGCCCTATATGCTGATGGCCGATCTCGGGGCCGAGGTCATCAAGATCGAGGTGCCGGAAATCGGCGACAATTCGCGCGGCTCGACCGTCCTGCCCGGCATGCCCAGCACCTATTTCGAGACCAACAATCGCGGCGTGAAGAGCGTCACGCTGAACCTCAAAACCGAG
>WNFF01003425.1_pt1 | contig 14931 bp, 23 predicted proteins | sample 5400441 | NCBI WGS metagenome assembly WNFF01 (sample SAMN13153345, study PRJNA577476) | soil metagenome | isolation source: 120 cm saprolite under Douglas fir tree site 2 hole 3 replicate 1 | place: USA:California | collected 2015-04-18 | reverse complement strand
GCTCGCGTTCATCCCCGCTCAACCGCACAACATATCTCTTCACAGCCTTCTCTCTTGCCGCCATAGTCCCCTCCGTCGCGCCCTTCGCGACAGAAGCGAATCATCAAATCCTTTCAAATTAGTTGAAGCGGGCGACTAGGAGAGATAGCCGGACTGGAAAGCGGGTACGAGCCAAGCGACCAGTGGATAAGACAGGGTAAGTTGCGCATTGAATAGAATATGAGCCAGCCAAAGCTACGACATTGACCTTGGGATAGCGGACGAGAAAGTCCGCCACGATGTCGCGCATCGCGAACTGCATGGTGGCCACGGCCGCGGTGCAGCGCACGGTGCCGGTCGGTTCACTCAGCCGATGGCGTATGGCGGTCTCAGCCAGCTCGGCCTCGCGCAACATCCCCACCGCGTGGCGATAGAATTCCTCGCCGGCGTCGGTCATGGCGAACCGCCGTGACGTGCGGTTGAGCAGCCTGACCCCGAGGTTGGTCTCAAGCTGCAGGATGCGATGGCTCAATGTCGATTTCGGAATTCGCAGCGTTCGGCCCGCGGCCGTGAACCCGCCGCGATCAACGACCTGCACGAAATAGAAGAAGTCGTTCAGATCCAGCACCGCGCCACCATCGTCCATCAGATTGGACGCTGAGTTGCGAGTTTGGAGACTTCTCGGCCGATAGTCCAGCAACTACCTCATGGCGCGTCGCGACCGACGATCGCGGCTTGAACGCGCAAGGTGCGTCCTGAACGCCACGGAGGCCGAAATGGAACGGCGGCAATTCCTTCAATCAACGGTGCTCAGCGCCGCCGCGACAATGCTCCGCGTCGCACCGCCGGCCGCAACCGCAACTCCCCTTTTGGTACCTCCTGGTACCGGCCGGTCGAGAGGAAAGAATGACAAGGGACGGAAGTCGCAACGAAATCTTTAGGTCGCGGCCTCAACGGCCGCTGTCGTCCATGTAACCACGCTGTAACCACGGGCCTCCGGGCCCCCGCGTAGACCTTCTCACATCGGCCGGCCTACGTCTCCCAGTTGCACCGGAATTCACTCCGGTACTCTCTGGACCAATTTTCGATTGCTAAGTCATTGGTGCCGCAAGAGGGATTCGAACCCCCGACCCCATCATTACGAAGCGCGGAATCGTGGCGTCCCAGGGGTACACGATTGTTCGCGGCCGTACGCGGAAATGCGCTGTCGTACACCGACGGATGGGCGTTCCGGCCGCTCTGGCTGATGTACTCCGCTGAACCGGCTTGAACCGAAGCGTACCCGGATGGAGCACAGAAACTGCAACCGCGATGTAACCGCGGCCGTATCGATCAGGAAGCGGCAATGATGGCAAGCAGATCTGTGAGGGCGGCATTGAAGGCATTCGCACATGAATTCTGGTCGCGAACGCAGAGGTCGAAGTGATTGGTATTGACACAAGTTCATGTTCATCAAGCGCGGCGAGCGCTCGGCTATATATAAGTAATGGACCAGCGCATGTGGACTGCTGATCGCGGCGCGGCTGGCCGGCGCGGCCACATGAGCTTGCTGTCGATGGTGTTCGGTCGGCGGCCTCTTCGCGGCAGTGACTTGCATCCGTTGCAGATGATCATGCTGTTCGTTGCTCCGGATCCCTCAATGCGGCCAGTCCTGTCTTGATGACCATTCCGTCCTTTGGGTGCTTGCCGCCGTGCGGCTTGCGGCGTTTGCGCATCACGTGTTGAACCCGAGTGGGTTATAGGAGACTAATTCGTAGGTTTGTACGGTCGTCGGTCGTTGTTTCCAGGCGGCCGAAAGGCAATTTATCGAACGATTTCGTGGTTGAAGCTTCGGCCAAAGCTAGGGTGCGGGGACATGATGGCGCTGGCGATCCGCGTTCTCACAGTCATCTTCGTCTATTTTTTCACCTGGAGCACGTACGCCGCATTGCCGATCGTCGCGCGGTGACCTTCAGCGGCGGCTGCACGGTCGGGATCACGCCGACTGAGCTCAAGGACATAATCGACAATGTCCTGTCGCGGCGTGCAATTCCACCGGAGTTGCTGGACCGGTATGAAATGCTTAGCCGTGCGTTCGGGGTGACAGATGCAGCGTTGACGAGCTTTTTCCGCGTCTTGGGTGAACGCAAGGTCGCAACCGAGGACCTCGATGCGAAGCTGCGTGAGGTGGCAGCACGACATCTCACCCTGAGCAAGCAGGCCGAAGCTTCCCCCGACGACGATCCGCAGGTTGCGGAGATAAAGAAGGAAGCAGTCGTCGCCCTCGGCGTCGGCGATTACGTTCGTGCCGAAGACTTGCTGCAACGTGCCTATGATGCCGATCTGGCCGCCGCTCGGCGCGCACAAGATGCTGCCAACAAGCGTTATCTGACTGCGGCGAAGACGAGGGCCGACATCGGCGAGTTGAAGTGGACCCAGCTGCGATACGCGGCTGCGGCGCAGGATTTTCAGCAGGCGGCCAATCTGGTGCCCTCCGGGGAAGCGCTTGTTCGATCGAGGTACTTGGTCAGCCTCGGCTTGACGGCGATTGACGCCGGCGACTATCCGCTCGCAGGTGGGGCGTTAACCGAAGCCTTGAGCATCCAGGAAAGAATGCTCGGACCGGAGCATCCGGACGTCGCCGCAGGCCTCAACAACCTAGCCTCGATGTACCAAGCTCAGGGCCGCTATGCCGAGGCCGAACCGCTTTTCAAACGCGCCCTTGCGATTGGCGATAAAGTGCTGGGACCGGAGCATCCGGACAATGCCGTCCGCCTCAGCAACCTAGCCATGCTGTTTCGTGATCAGAAGCGGTATGCCGAGGCGGAACCGCTCGCGGAGCGCGCGCTGGCGATCAGCGAGAAGGCGCTCGGACCGGAAGATCCGGAGGTCGCCACCCGCGCCAATAACCTCGCAGTGGTGTACCGCTATCGGGGCCGCCATGATGAGGCAGAGCCGCTCTTCAAACGCGCCCTCGCAATCGGCGATAAGGCGCTGGGACCGGAGCATCCGGAGGTCGCCACCTGGCTCAGCAACCTGGCAATGCTGTACCGGGATTTAGACCGCTACGCCGAGGCGGAACCGCTTGCTAGGCGCGCGCTCGAGATCGACGAGAAGGTGCTGGGACCGGAGCATCCGGAGGTCGCCGTGCGCCTCAACGTCCTAGCGCTGCTATACAAAGATCAAGGTCGCGAGGCCGAGGCTGAGCCGCTCTTCAAGCGCGCGCTCGCGATCAGCGACAAGGCGCTGGGACCGGAGCATCCAATCACAAAGCTAATTCGCGCAGATATGCGGCCCAATGGACCGCCCAGCAATGCTCGACCTGAAATTCCAAAGTAGCGACGTTAGCTAGTTCTAAGGCAGTGGTCTGGAAAAATGCGGCATCGGCATAGATAGGCAGCCCAGGAGAGATCAGCTCATGGATGCGGGTCTATTGAAAACGTTGGGCGAAGTTCTTGGAATTGGGGGGATCGCGCTCGGGGTCTTCTTCCTCCTGTTCCGAGAAGTTATTCGGAAATCGATTTTCCCGATGCTGAAGAAGGACGATGCATACCGGCTCCTGCGATTGATCTCCATATTGGTTTGGTCGGTGGCGGTGATTGGTGTCGCAGCCTGGTTTTGGGGCGATCGAAAGGCGCAAACAAGTTCAACCACGACGACCGGACCACAAAGCCCGGTTGTTCAGGAAACGAAGGGCGATGTGAGGATCGACTTCAATACACCTCAGCCGAGTCCCAGGTGAATGATCGCTTCAGATCATTACGATGGCTGTCTCGTCTGAGCCACCAGCTAGTGGCCTTCAGGGACATGTTCGCAACGGTCACTGCACAGACGAGCGTCGCCAATGCGAACGCCACATCGGAGGGTTCAAACTATCGCAATGGCCAAGCGAAGCTAGTTAAGTTCGCGGCCAGCGTGATCGAGCGGACGCTCTAGCCGTCAGGTCAGCGGAACGAAATCGTATTCGCCGATGCCCTGTAGGACGAGGAAGACCGCGGATGTATCGCCTGCATTAGTAACGAGGTGCGGCCGCTTCGGCGGGACTGCAAACGTCTGGCCCGGCATCAATCGTATCTCTTCTTTGGGGTCTTGTAAAAAGATGCGGATTGATCCCGTCAGCACATAGAAAGTGTCGTGGACGTTGCTGTGATAGTGCCACGGCACCTTTTGCGTTGGACCGATCTGCAACTCCGCGATGCGAAAACCTGGACGCGCGGCGTGATAGGCGCGGCGCTCGACCTCGTAGAGCCCACTCGCATCCTTTACCCCTTGCATGTCGAGTCTCCATAGTCCTGCGCGAGTCATTCTACGTTATTCATCTTGTGTCTCGAAAGAGCCCTCCAGCACACCGGGCACGAACGTACTCTGGTTGTTCTTGAGGTCGACTTCGACCTGGGCACGGCCGTACCGGATATCACGGCCGCTGATCGGCCCAAGCTCCAAGGTAAAACCTGCTGGTCGCTCACCGCCGTCGGTCAAAGGCTGACGATGGTGGCGCATATACCGTGACAATCGCAGCCATCGTCCTCCCCTTTCCGATGCGCCGCCCGAAGATCAGGCCGGTGTTGCCGGAACTGCATCTTAAGCCGATCGCCTATCGAGGCACACCGAACAATTCGATGGCGACCCTATCGATATTCGACAACTCCTTGAATTGGTTCCTTCCAACGACGCGCAGATTGGGCCGCGGGGACTTTCTCCCGGTGCTGTCTCCCTTGGCGTGGCGAGCAACCCGATCGCCGAGCGGTGGCAACGGCTGACCAGGTGACCCACCAAACCAAAGGAAAGGGCCGAGCTTCAGAGTGTCGGTGTCGAAGACGATCCATATCACGCATCCACTTGGCTTTTTCGCGAAGTTCACGTGCACAGTCACGTCGCGCGTGCTCGCATCGCGGTGACTGGATTTAAATTGCACGTGACGCAACACGCCGTTGCATTCCAGAACCAGATCGTATCCTGACCGGCGCTGCGCGCTTCCAAGCGGACATCGAGCGCGAGCGTGCAGCGAATATCCGGGCGCTTGAGCGGGAAGCGGCGGCGCGGGAGGGCGCGTAGGAAGCCCGCTGGTGAAGCGGAGTAGCCGCCGGCTCCAGCTTTGGCCCCAATTTGCCCTTACGCTTGCTTCTTCGTTGACCCGTGGTGGGGGCTCGGCTTTGCTGCGCTCCCGCCGTCACACTGATCGGCTGTTAGCCTCGAACGGAGAGAGAGCAGCATGTCCTTGACGCGCTTGAACGACGGATACTCTGCCGACCTAGAAGGGGTAGCTTTTGGGATGAAAGACGGTGATCGCGCAGTCAGGTGCCTAATCACCCAAGCGGCATTGACCGACGCAATGGGTGGTATACCCACGCGACAAGATCAAATTTGCTGGTTTCTTGCCAACCGTGGCGAAGTCGAAGAAGTTGCAAGCGCGATTTATGATAGGGAACCTGCTCCGACTATTTGCATAGAATCAAGGGACCTTAATCCAGATCTTTTTTGAAGGTATCGATTCGCGCACCTAAACCTTTTTGTTGGACCCGCGCCACACTTCCCGCGGCGGCCGCCCCCAGTGCGCCGGGCGCGGCGGGGCACATCGACATGGGCGGCCCTGAGATGGCGCACGCCACGAAGCCGCGGCAAGAATTCCCCGCAACGGTCGAAAATGTGCCGGCATGGCAAGCCAAGTTCCCGGCGCGCGGTCGCATTACCTCCCCTTGCGCGGCCGTGCGTCACTCCCCGGCGCTCTTCGCCCTCCCACCAACCACGAAGAGCGCTGGGGAGACCATTCGTTCGCGCTCGACTCCGTCATGCTCAGTGGCGGCGCGCGCGGCGTTTTTCGTGCTAGCATCACGTGGCGCACGGGTTGCTTCCCGTTGGTATCTCCGTGCGTGGCCCCGGCTCTCGGCTTTTTCCCCATGTCCCCCGAGGGTCGGGTGCTTAACCCTATTCGCCGATGGCTGGGAACGCGATGCACCGTTGCGGCGTTAACGCGTGCGCGCGAACATCCCCCTCCCCCGCTTCGCGCGCGGATCCCGGTCCCATTGGTCGGCAATTCCTTTGGGACCGGGATGCCTCATCCCCGCAAGTCTCGCCTCTGTGTCGGGAGCCCGACCTACTTTCCATCTTTGGTGTGGTAAGGAGCGGGCTTGATGTCGCCTTTAGAGCCTTCCGCAATGACGGACAATTCTCGATTGCTAGCAAGTCGCTTTCTGGCGCTCGCCGAAGAGATCTTTGCCCGTGCTGACCGCGTACATGACGCGGACATCCGGGAGAAGATATGCGCAATCGCCGCCGGCTATGAGAGACTGGCGCAGCTGGTTGAAGACCAGTCCGGCGAAGGACAGCGCGGCGCCCCGCACGCCGGGGGCCGAAGGCTAGCTCCCCACAGCCTCGCACAGTCCTGGAAACCCTTGCTACACGCCGCGGCTCGCTACGGGCGAGGCGTTTTAGCACGCTAAGTCCTGGCTAATTGTGGTGCTGTAAATTCATCGCCTTTGGTGGTGCGGCCCAAAGCGATGGTTGGGCCGCGTGCGGGCGCTCCGGCGTGTCTCGACCCCCCCCCAACTTCCCCAACGCCGGGGCGTTCGTTACCCGCAACTCTCGCCTTGAACTCTTCGCCTTGAAAAGCGCAGCGCCCGGCTTGCCCGTGCCCCATGTGACAGCTAGGAAATGCGCTTCAACAAGCCTTCCACTTTTTGCGCATACATCCGAAGATGAGGCAGATCGAGCAATACTTGTGGCCGTTGAAGCTCGCATCGCATGTTAGTGGGGTAACGACGCCGAATTTAATCACATGTCGCTTACGTTCGAAATATTTTTGATCGGCATCACCGGCATAATTGTGGGCGTACAGATGACGTAGGTCTTCCAATTCTTGGAGCGCCTGTCCTTCATTACCTTGGGTATAGCCGGCGAACGTTGACGGGATGCACTTCCCTTCGCAGATAGCGCATTTGATCCTATTCAGCTTTGCTCGCTCCGCGAATGCGTCAAGAGCAGCCCAAAGTCCGACTATTCCGAGACCGACCCAAATCGGAGCGTCGAAGCCTAAAGAGCCAACTGAGGCGGGCATGGAAACCGGCACGTATTTCTCGATAGCGTTTTTTCTTATCGTGTCGATGAAGTCGTGTATCATTGAAATCCGATGACACACTTCAATCGCGCGAGCCGGATTCTTTTCGATTGCCGTTTCGATCAATGTCATTGGTGAAATCGCCCTTTGGGTTGAAATGGAGGCGCAGGGCTTATCCCGGCGTGGTTGGTGTCGTCAAGCCGGCGGTTGCGCTGTCGCCAAGTCGCGGGTCTTCATCGGTCAAGATACGGTCGCGCTCGCGTTCTTTCGGCTTGGTCCGGGCCATACCTCTCACGATAGGCGACCGGAAGTCATCCGACCGCGAGGCACGCCAATTCATGACCTTGCGAACGACGGCAAGCGTCCGGTCAGACATCGTCGCCCCGTTCTTATCCTCTATGCGCGGCTCCTCAAGATGCTATCGAGAGTCGATCTCCTCATCCTCGACGACTGGGGCCTCGCCCCGCTCACCGGCGAGCAGCGTCGCGATCTCCTCGAAGTCGTCGACGATCGCCACCAGCGCGGATCGACCATCATCACCAGCCAGGTGCCAATCGAGCACTGGCACGAGGTCATCGCCGATCCCACCATCGCCGACGCCGTCCTCGATCGCCTCGTCCACAACGCCCACCGCCTCGCCCTCAAGGGAGACAGCATGCGAAAAATCACCGCCCAACGCGCCAATCTTGACGCCACCAAGAAAACCTGACCCAACTCCTCATGCCGGCAACCACACCCCGGCCGCCTTCGTCGGAACAGGTGGCCGCCTTCGATCGGAACGCGTGGCCGCGTTCAATCGGAATCCCCGGCCGCAATCGTCGGAATCCGCACGCGCTGTGGTTCGAACAATATGACGTTTGACGTGCGTGCTGACCTCCCCACCCTAATGAAATACGACTGGCAGCGCTGGTATGAAGCATTCTGTGTATGCCGACGGTGCCATCGTTCGACGGTGTTTTCGTTGTCCTAACGCAACCCCAACGACGCAGATTTTTGGCGCAAAAATCGGCCGTGCGATTTCCCTGAAGCGCTGAATGATCTTTTCGAAATTGAAGGCTTCATATGTCTAAAGGACATGGGGGCTGCACCTACCCCAGAACATGTTCCCGAGCCCATTGCTACGGCATTTCGCGAAGGTGCGGTTTCAGTGGTCGTTGGCAACTGGAATGCCGCCGGAACGATGTTTCGATTAGCTATTGATCTCGCAACGAGGTCGATGCTGCCCGAGGAAGATGTGGAGGGTTTGAACAAGAAAGCTCGGCGCGATCTCGGGCTGCGCTTGCCCTGGCTGTTTGATCATGGGCTTCTCCCAATGATCTACGCGAGTTGTCCTGTTGCGTTCACCAAGACGGCAATGATGGTGCACACGCGGTCACGCTTGGCAGGCCCGACGCCTTTGACTTGCTAGACTTTGTGACCGCTCTGCTTGAGCGAATTTTCACCAAGCCGGAACAACTGCGTTTGGCGAAGGAACGTCGCGAGAAGCGACGACAAGATGAAAAGCAGACAGTACGCCTAGCATCATCCGGCTAGCCCTCCCGATCGCTCCTCGCAATCACCCGCGCCCCCAAAGTCGAGGCCCCGTAGCGACGGCGCGAATGGTGGTGCCCCCCGCAGCCAGCCCACAAAATTGATACGTTCGAGAATTCGACGCCTGGAGCGGGGGGCTACATTAGTGTCGGGCAGCGAGCCAAAGGTTCGACTAATGCGCAAAATTCATTGCAACGAATAATCGGGGATCGATCTTTGCCAACAAGCTTTGCCGCAGCGTGACCCGATTGCAACAATTCGACAAGATTCGTGTCAGCGGCGCGTCTTTGCCCTCACGGATCGGCCACGATCCGTTGTAACAAAGTGGCCCTGATCTCTCGGGGCTGGGGGGCTGAGAAAGAGACCAGGGCCGTGCTCATTGGAGCGAGCGCGACAAGTCTAGCATTCTCCGGCACAAACGAAAAATGATCATTTGATGACATCTAGGCTGCCCATTGGGGCAGCCTTATTTGTTTTTGCTACCGCCGACACGGCGCCAGGGGAATAATTCAAGCGCGATCGGCGTTTCTCGTCATGCGAGACGGCTACGCTCCGGCAAGCCCCTGGCCGTCGAGCAGGTAGCTCCGGCTGCTCCTTGCGCGGTCGGGCTATCCTCACGAACAGATGAAGCGGCCCCGACCTTGGGGATGGGGTGTGTGGCGGGGAAGGCCGGGACCTTTGGTTCAAAAATGTCATCTTGACACCACTTTCATGCCAAGATCAAGACATGTTTGTGGCCTTGGGCTCGCTGTGGAAAAGTCCTGCGCTGGCGGCTCATCGCGGTCCCACCCGATCGTGGGGCCTTTTTTGTTTTGTAGGAGCAGCAAGAAAGATGGCCCCAACGTTGTGCCTCAGAGGGTCGGTTGGGGCCTAAAGGCTCATCAGTGAGCGGCCCAACGCTAACGCCTTTTGCGGCTGACGACGGTCGGGTAACGGACCTAGGTGAGACCATTCACTGATTTGTCCACTACCGAGATCGAACCTCCCGCCCCCTTTCCCACACTAACCTTGTGCCTCCCCTCCGTTCCTCCCCGGGGATGGCCACCCTGGACTTGGCCCGCGCAGTGCGGGCCTTTCTTTCTTTGGGCCATATTTCTGGTGGGGCCTTTTTGTTGTCGGCTAATGGCGCTAGGGAGGCGGCAATGGACGACAAAGGCAAGAGGTATCGCGACGAAGAATTCCAACGGTCAAAGGAACGCTTGGCACGGTTTAATCAAGAGATGGAGAAAGTGACGCCGAAGCCAACTCTACGGCAATGGATTAGGGATGCCCTGGTGGCGGTGGCGATAGGCGTGGCTTGTGGCGTCGGTACCACATTTATCTGGCATTTGTTTTAGGGCGGGGCCAAAGAGGTTGATGGCAATCCCTTCAACACCACTCCCATGACACGCCTGTGCCAAGCTCATGAAGGTTTCGGCTCGCTCCTGGCAATGATCCTCGCGCCGTCGCGATACTGAATCGTGTCCCTCGGATAGAGCCTGACGGCGGTCTCGTAGGCTGCACGCCCAACGAGAAGGTTGTCGGCGCGGGCTAGGACTTCGTCTTCGGAGACGCGGAGGTCTTATCCGCAGCCAAATGAAATCAATGTGTCCCGCTTGCAACACGGATATTAAGGTAATGTTTCGTCGGGGTGACAAAGACAATCTATTTCGATTCGACCACTCCTGAGGCCCTTGACATTATCTAAGAACCCGGCCTGATATCCTTACGGCACCTCGAAAAAAGCATTTTTGCTGCGAGGTGCGCCATTGACCCATCATCAGCTATTCGGCCTTGCGTTCGGCCCTTATGCGCCGCTCGCAGAGCACATGTTTTATAGCACCCTCACGTTCATCTTTATTCTGGCGTGTCTCTATCTGGTCAAGCGGGTCTCGACAGCGCTGTTTCCGCCCATCGATTACGTCGCAACTGGCTTGCGGATCATTGATCACTATGCCGCAAGTCTTGGTCTCATCGCATTTATTATCTGGACTTCCATGGACATCGCCTTGCTATTCTTGGAACGCTGGGGGCGCGGTTAGGCGCAGCCTTCCCTACTTCCTGACGGTTCTGATACCGAGCCTATGTGGGGGTGCGGCTTCTGATTCGGTCAGGCTCATGTCGATAGACCCGACGATAGCATCGCAATGGGGACTTACAGCTCTCAAGTGGCTGCGAGAGATTCCTGAGACCGTCAAGTCATGGGGACAATCCCGCCCCCGATACCCGGCGGTTAGCATTGTCCCGGTACGACATCCTATGTACTCCGAATCGACGCAGCCTGACGGCACAATCGTCACTCAGATCGTGTTGGACTGCATCGTCACGAATGGCAGGGAAGATCGCTCGCTCTTGATCGCTCGTGCGGAATGCCACGTCCGTTGGTGTGGAACGGTGCAAGGACTTCCCATTGTCGAAGAAATTATTGAAGCGCTCGGCAGAAACGCGCTTCATCTTCCATTTTTCGCGAGCCCTCAACAATCCTCGCGGCTGCACTGTGATCCTAACCGATCAGTTTGGGCACAAGCACAAGCAGTGGATTAGGCTGCACTATGGCAGGCCACACGATCCATTCTGAGGTCAGGGCGGCGCGCCGTCTCATACTGTCGCGTGCTCCCGGAAGGCGTCTCCGATGCGCTCGCTGCTCGGGCAGCTATAGGAATAGCTATCTCTCGTCGCGAGCGCACGGAAACCCCATCGTCCGCAGCGGACGAGTATGGAGAGGGTCACCGCAAGGAACCGTGGGTCTGACCCACGCTAAGAAGATCTCCGACCACCGCAGGTGCGCTTAATGGTGCACGACGTGTGCGAACAGCGCGACCGCCGCCGCGAGCAATATGGTGACAATAATGTCGAGCGCGATGAGGCGGTATATAAGATCGCCGCTGCTCTCGCTTTCCGGCCGATATCCGCATCTTCGGCACGCCGGTTCGGGGACGGTGTAGCCGTCGTAGGAGGCTGCCCAATCCCGGGCGCCGCATTGGCTGCAACGACCGCGAATCCAGCGCCCGAAGCTTACTAATCGGTCGAGTAGGCCTCCGTTCATTTCAGCCGCCACTCGTCGCCCGCCGCGACCGCGACGATGTCCTTTCCCTGGTCGTCGATGGTGGAGCAGACGCCGTCCTCCTCGATCGCCCATTCCAGTTCGAGCGGATCGACGCCGAGCAGGGAGGCTGCCTCATCGAGCGTCAGTTCAGCGTGAAGGACGCCGGCGGGAGTCTGAACCGTGTAGAGGGTTGCCATTTGTGCTCCCGAGATCAAGCGGGAGCATCACGAAAACACGGCGACCTTATGCGTTGCAAGTAATTGATATAATTGACGTAAATACGTTTGACGTGGTCTACGTAACAAGCGGGCCGCCAAGGTGCTTTCGACACCTAGGCAGCCCTGACCACAGCGAAGAAGGAACCTTCACCATGGCTACTGACCAGAACACACCGTCACCGCTGACGAAACGTATCGACCTCGCGGCGCTCACCAAGCGTCTTGAGCATCACGCCGACGGCATCGAGAACCTTGCCGCCCGTCCCCATGGCCGACGACATGCGCCTCGCCACCCAGGTGATCAACCAGCTGGTCGACGAGATACGCACGGCCGCGGCGACCGCGAACGGCGCCATTGCGCACCTCGTCGACCTGGTGGGATGGCAGTGACCATGCCCGATCACCTGAACCCCGGCGAGCTTCCGGCCGCACCGCCTATGATCATTTCCGAAAGCCCAACGCACATCGTTGTGGCGTTTGAAATATCGAAGGCGATGCTTGCCGGCTATCGACGCTTCTTTGAAGCCCTCCTCGAAGCGGCAGACGGGAGGGCGCCCCATGCCGAAAGTGACCGTTGAGCTTCCCGCCGACGAGGCAACGGCGCTCGCTCAGCTCGTGAAGCGCCTCGGCTATGACGACGCTGAGCGGCTGTCGTCCCGTTACGACGGCGGCGAGGAGCGAGACGCCATGCTGAGCAGCATCGACAAGCTGCGGCGTGCGCTGGCGGAGGCCGGTTTCGCGCCGCGCTGAGGGGAAGGGTCGATGCCGGCACCGCACATCCATGCCGACGAACCGACAGTCGAGTGCATCGAGCAGGAAATCGACCGCATACTTGCAGATAACGCGGGCTAAGTTTGCACACGTTGCAACGCTGGAATGCTTCCTCGCGCGCTGGCCCGCTGCGTCCACGATGCAATGAAGTTGCGGGGAGAGGCTAATGGCTTGGGGAAGCCACTATGAAGTGCTGGGCGTCGCGCGGTCGGCGGATAGGGACATCATTCGGGCTGCATATCGCGTCCTTGCGAAGCGCTACCACCCCGACACTACCACAGGCCTAAAGGACATAGCGGCAGCGCGTTTCCGCAAGCTCCAGGATGCTTATGAGGTCTTGTCGGATGCACGTCGGCGGGCCGAATATGACGCACAGCTCGACGCCGCGGCTAGAGAACCGCAAGCCCCACAAGCACAGTGTCCAACTCAAGAGCCACCACGTACACCCGAGCCCGAACCACAATCTCACCGGGCGGCACCCGAACGAACATCTCCACCGAAAACCGACACTGGCGCAGGCGCGTGGCTGACTGCTGGCGCATTTATAATTATCGTAGTAGTTCTCATAACAGTTATAGAAATAATAGGTTGGTTCGAGGCGCCGCAGCTCCTATCAAAGGATTGGAACGGGATTTTATTTTTGATCATGTGGTTTGGTACATTGATTTGGTTTGCTCGCCGGGTGTCGTGGCGTCGCTACCGCAACGGTGGAGACCGGCTGATAGTTAAGATAGCAACGCCATTGTTTATGTTGTATATTGCTTGTTGCTTTAGCATCTATGAGGCGCCGCAGCCCCTACCATCCGGCACAGTGCTCCGCTTCGATAATCAGGGCAATTTAATTCAAATAATGCCCAGTACCCCGCCCGCGGGTCTTGCGACAGTGGAACGTGACAGCTGGCGGCGTGAATGGTGGTGCGCTGAGCCGGTGCCCGGGGTAAATGAATGGTTAAATTATAACGAGCAAGCAGCAATTAAATGTAACAACCAACGGCGTGAATGGTGCGCCTATCATCCGGCCGGCCCGTGGGAAGACTATCAAGACCCAGGGGTAGCGGAGCGTAACAACTGGCGACGCGAGTGGTGCGCCAGACACCCGGCCAACCGGTAGATGAGCCGTACTGCGTTGCAGCCATTTTCGTTATAACTAAATACTTCCTCATGCTACATGCGCGCAGTGCAAGAAGCCGTTTCGGTGTTTATTCTTGCTTTACAAACATCTCGTAAATACAAAGCGTTCTGTGGCGAGTGCGATTCGATCTGGAGGTCTAAAATGAACCTGAAATCAATGTCTATCGACAAGCTGACGAAACTCAGAGACCAAGTCGACATCGCTCTACGCAGCCAAGTTGCGGACGAACGGCGGACTCTGGAAGCCGAGCTCACAAAGCTCTCGCGACTTTCGACTTCCGAATCACGTTCCAAAGGGCTCAGGTTCGGCGCGCGCGGCCCGGTTGCCCCGAAATACCGCAATCCGGAAAATCCGAGCGAGACCTGGGCCGGCCGCGGACTGAAGCCGCGCTGGCTCGCCGCAGCACTCAAGGGTGGCAAAAAGCTCGAGCACTTCAGCATCGCCCAGACGGCAAAGCAGGCGATGAAGAGGGCGCCCAAGAAGGTCCGTAGAACCAAAAGGCGATGACGGGTTCTCAGTTGGGCACTGGGATGGCGCGCCGCATGCCAAAGGGGACGCCGGTGGGAAGCCGCCTCAAATCGCTTTGCGACGGTGATCGGGCTCGCCACCGTGCCCGCCTTGCACTGCGCGCGGCGGGATTGGTGCTTCGGTGACAGAGTCCACCGCCAAAGCGATCTGACTCAAACGCTCAAACGCCCCTGGCAAAGCCGAGGACTGCTGATGCGATCGAACGCTGAGGCGGCGGCGATGGCGGGCGGTCAATGGCGAAGATGACCTAATACTCGACCCCTATGCAGGGCGACATGATCGGTCTTGTCGCTTTTGATCTCGTACTGCGGGTCGTCAGGGCTGGCGTGATGGACGTAGCCCTTATAGGTCACATCTTTGGTGTGCACCCGCACTATCCGGCCTGTGACCCGGCCTGCTTCGGAATTCCAGCTCACGTGATCGCCGACCTTGAATATTCTCGCCATGATGCATCAGCTTCGCCTGCTCCTGAGCGTAATGTAAACTCCGCGGCGCCAAGCCGCGTTCGTCCGGGGGAGGCTCACCGCTGGCTGGGAACTTATCCTCGAGGTTCACCAAGTGGAAAACCGGCCTGCGAGCACGTTCTTGATCAACCATTTCGAGCTGTTCGGATTGCATCAAGTGGCAAACAATCTTGCCGGCCGCTCGATGCCGGTGCCGCGCTTCCGCACGCCGCTGTACTACCAGTTCGTGCGGCACCCGATTTATCTCGGTT
>WNFF01007673.1_pt1 | contig 14933 bp, 16 predicted proteins | sample 5400441 | NCBI WGS metagenome assembly WNFF01 (sample SAMN13153345, study PRJNA577476) | soil metagenome | isolation source: 120 cm saprolite under Douglas fir tree site 2 hole 3 replicate 1 | place: USA:California | collected 2015-04-18 | reverse complement strand
CGCAGGTGAGGTTCCGGGTCGGTGCGACCTACCTGTCCCCGGCGCCGCTGTACCACAGTGCGCTGTGCGGCAGTGTTGCACTCGCCTTGCTCCAGGGCGCGACCGTGGTGGTCATGGAGCATTTCGATGCCGCCCAGTTCCTCGACCTGGTCGGCCGGTACCGGGTATCCCACTCGCAGGTGGTGCCGACCATGTTCTCCCGGCTGCTCAAGCTGCCCGAGCCGGTCCGCGAGGCCGCGGACATCTCCTCCCTGGAGGTGATCATCAATGCTCCGGCTTCTCGAGCATGGTGTCAAAGAGCTCCGCGGGAGGCGGAGTGACACCACAGGCGACCGGGCAGCCGGCGCCCCCAGGGCTGTCCATTGAAGCTGCTTGACATCTGCAGCCTCACCTGAATGCTCACACCAGCGCCCCACCGGCCACCACGGCACCGGCCAGCCGATTCAGGCAGGTGGCCTGCGCGACTGGATCGCGTCCCATGATCACGAGCACGATTTCGTCCACCGGAAGCTCGGTCATCCGGTGAAGATCCTCGGCGAGCCGTGACTCAGTTCCCGCCAACGCGAACCGGCGGAGCAGGTCGACTGGCAGACTGTGGGAAAGCACGCTCTCGTGCGACATGTGCAGCGCAAAGTCATAGCTTGAGCGAATCTGCTCGCGGGCGGCCTGCACTTCGGGGCTAATCTCGAACGCCAGTGGATGGCGGAGAACGGATCGAACCCACGGGGCGACCTCGCGCCAAGCCTGGTCCTCGGGCCCTACGGCGCACCCGACCCACAGGACGATCCGCACGTCGGCTGGCTCTCGTCCCGCGTCGCGGCTGCTGCTTGCGACGCGGTCTACGACCTGCCGTACGGCGGCGTCCTCGACCCCGGGCACGATGATCGCTCCGTCACCAAGCTCGCCGGCGAGCGCGAGCGTCTTCGGACCGCTGCCACTGAGCAGAATCTCAATGTCCTGTCCGGGACGATCCCAATACAGCGACGGTCGATCGTCGAGCGCCGCGCGAGTAAGCAGCGATCTGATCGCCTGGACTGCATCCCGGAGCTCGCTGAGTCGCGCGACCCGTCCTCCCTGACGCCTCAGTGCGCTGTCTCCGAGCCCGATGCCCAGCCGAATCCTGCCGGGTGAGTACTCGCTCAGGGTTTGCAATGCCGACGCCGTGACCGTCCAGTCCCTGCTCAGGGGGTTCGTGACCGCGGGTCCCAGCCTGAGCGTCTCGGTGTGAGCGAGGCAGAGAGCGATCGTGGTCCAGCACTCGCGCCAGATCAGCGGGCTGTCGCCAATCCAGAGGGTGTCGACGATCCCGCCATCGAGCTCCCGGGCAATCGCGAGCGTCTCCTCCACGCGACTACTCGGATAGTGGCCGATGCTGATCGCCGGCGGAGTCCACCTCATCGCGCGGCCTCGGCCCACGCCGGGAGCGCCTCAGGCGGCGGCGTGAATCGAGCGGGCAGCGCGACCACATCACCCTCGTAGATGACGGCGCCGATTCCGATTAGCTCTCCCGACTCGATTGCAGCGCTGATCGTCCTGTGCGAGGAACCTCGGACGGGGCCGGCGAGCAGGATGTTCGCGAGCTCACCAGTCCGGATCGCACCGGCGGGAATCCGGTGGGATCGGGCGACGTTGTCCGTCCCGCACCGCAGGGCGGTCGCCGCATCCACTTCTCCCAGCGCGGAGATCGCGACGATCGCCTGGAGCGGTCCGCGGGGCACGATCCCATTGCCGCCCGGGGAGTCGGTACCAACGGTCAGGCGATCGAGCTCGCCTCTCTCGCGCAAAGCGCCGGCGATCCTTCCGAGTAGCCGCAAGTTCCCTCCCGGGATCACCTCGATGAACGCATTCGTCTCCTCGATCACGGACATCGTTTCTGTGTCGGAGAGCGGTATCGGACCACCGTTGGCGTGCGCATACAGATCGGGTGCCACCTCGATCACGATCTCCCCCGTGGCGGCGACGCTGTCTCCCTGAAATGACGTCCCACCCGCATGTAGCTTCGTCACGAGCCCGTGTGCGCGCGCCCAGTGCCGGTAGCGTTCCACCTCCTCGCGCCACCCGTCTCCCCCGAACGGGTAATAGATGTACTTCAGGCACCTACCCCCGGCGTCGGCGACCTCCGCGATGTGCCTCTCCTCCAGGCCCGGCACCGCCAGGAGCGTGCCGGCAAACACGCGCGGCGGCGCGGCGATGTTTCCAAAGCACCACGCTGAGGTGGTGGCCAGCCTGGTCACTGTATCTGGAGTAGCGCTTCGCGCGCTGAATCCAGGCACGGTCAGCTCCCCGGCTGACACGCACGCGGTTACACCTGCGTTCAGGTAACAGTGAGTCCAGTCGCTGCCCGCCGGCACCACCGACGTCGATCCTGCCACGGGGTGGACATGTCCGTCGATCAGCCCGGGAAACGCCACAAGACCACCGCCGTTCAGCACACGGACCGTGACACCCTGCTCCTTCAGTGAACGGACGCGCGCCTCCGTGGCGTCGCCGATCGCGACGATCCGACCCTCCTCACACAGGATCTTGCTGTCGTCCGAGAAGGCCCAGGCGGGTTCGGCGGCGAGCACGCCCCCAAGGCCCCGCAAGTGCAGCGCTTCGTGCATGGTCTCGTTAGTCTCCGGCGTACGCCACGGCATCCAGCTCGACGGTGCCGAGCCCCAGCCCTCCGGCTTGGATTGTTGTCCGTGCTGGATACGTGCCGCCGAAGAATTCCTCGAATGCGCGGTTCATCGCGCCGTAGTCGGCGAAGTCTACGAGGTATACCGTCACCTTTACGACCGATCGCCTGTCGAGTCCGCGGGTCCGCAGCACTGCCTCCATGTTCTCAAGGCATTGCAGAGTCGCACCGACGACATCGTCGGCGATGATCTCGCCGGTATGCGTTCTCGCGACCATCCCGGCGACGTGCAACCAGCCGCCCGCCAGGACACCGTGCGACAGCGGCACCGTGGGAGCGGCCATGTCGTCCGCGTTGAAAATGTCAAGCGTCACCTCTTCACCTCCCGGGGTTGCGGATGATCGACGAAGCCGGCGCGGCCTTCCTGTGCGCTGACGAGGCGAAGGAGATCTGACACGCTCAGGATCCGGCGCGTGCTCTCAGCGACGCTCTTTACTTGCTCGACAAGCCCGCCGACATCGAGCGTCGCAGGGTCGATCCCCACGGAGCTCAGAACGTGTTCGATCGCTGCTCTCCCTGACGTCTTGCCGAGCACGATTTCCGAGTGCCTTCCAACCGCCTCCGCCTCGATCGGCTGTGCTGCGAGCGGCGATCTGATCAAGCCGCTGATCGAGATCCCGGAGACGTGGCGGAACGAGTTACGCCCGATGATCGCGCGGTTGTCCTGAAGGCGCATGCCGATGACCTCGGCCGCCCTGATGAACGAGGGCCCGAGAAGCTCCAGCTCGACCCCGGTGGAGACGTGCAGCAGGAACTCGAGCGCGGCGACGATCTCTTCGGTCGGGACGTTCCCGGCGCGCTCGCCGACGCCGGCGATGCTGCACGACACCCACCGCGCCCCCGCTTGCACAGCCGACAGGGCGTTCGCCGTCGCGAGGCCGAAGTCGTCGTGGAAATGGACCTCGATCGGCAGGCCGAACTCGTCATCGCACCACTTCACGAGCGCGCTGACCTCCGCCGGTGTCCCGATTCCGACGGTGTCGACGATCCGAACCCCATCGATCAGCTCCTGGCGCCTGAGCTCGCCGTAAAGCTTCCTGATGTCGTCGCGACCCGAGCGGAGCGTGTCGTATGCGCTCGCAAACGTCCTCAGGCCGAGCTCTCTCGCCGCTGTGTGCGCCTCCACGGCGGCGTTGACCATTTCCGAGACCGACCAGCCGAACTTGCTCTCGAGCTGATACCGGCTGACCGGACTGCTGATCACGACCCCCCACAGCCCGCATCGGTACGCCAGCTCGACGTCGTCGGTGCGAGCGCGGCACACGCCTATCGTCTCGGCGATCCGGCGGGCGTCGACCACGGCTGCGATTGCTTCGCGTTCCCCCTCCGAGACCGCAGGCGTCCCGATTTCGGCCCGCCTGATCCCGACTTCACCCAGAATCTCGGCTATCGCCAGCTTCTGTTGCGTACCCAGGATCACGCCTGGCTGCTGGTCACCCTCGCGGAGGGTGCAGTCGCTGATCATCACCTCAGAGGGCGCAGGCTGCGGGCTCGGGGTCGCCGTCACGCGTCTACTCCTCGCCGACCGCACGTGCTGTTGACGCCGACGTGCCCAGCAGGAGTGAGCCGAGGTCGGATCGTCCGAGGAACTCCCCGACCGGCCCGGATGTCCTGACCCGGCGGTCGGCGATGATGTATGCCCAGTCCGACACCTCCAGAGCCGCCCGTGCCTTCTGCTCGACGAGCAGTACGCCGACTCCTGCGGACGCCAGCGCCCGGACGTGATCGCGCAGCACGAGGGTTGAGAGGCCCGGCGCAAGCCCAGCGGTCGGCTCGTCCATGATCAGCAACGAGGGCCGCGACATGAGCACGCTGCCGATCGCGACCATCTTGCGCTCGCCACCGCTCAGGTGCAGGACCCTGCGGCCAAGCATTGCAGCGAGTGCGGGGAACACCTCGAGGACCTCCACCGCGCGCTCCCGAACCTCGTGTCGCCGGAGCAGATACCCGCCCATTTCGAGGTTCTCCCGAACGGTCAGCGTGTCAAAGCAGTCCCTGACCTGCGGTACGTACCCCACCCCTCGACGCGCCAGTGCATCCGCGCTGAGACCGGTGACATCATTTCCCGCGAGCACGACCCTCCCGCTGATGAGGGTCCGTCCGCCGACGATCGCCTGTCCGTCCGCCGACGATCGCCTTGAGGATGGTGCTCTTCCCGGCGCCGTTTGGTCCGAGCACGCACGCCACCCGGCCAGCGTCCACCACAAGGTCGACCCCTTCGACCACTGCGCTCCCGCCGTACCCTGCGCTCAGATACTGGACCGAGAGCAGTGGTGAGGCGGCAGCGACCCGACGTGGGACGCCGTCGTTAGCCGTTGATGTAGGCATCGACGACCTCCCCCATTTTGATCACCTCGCTGTACTTCCCCTGGCCTATGAGCCGTCCGTTCGCCATCACCAGTACCGTGTCACAGAGTCTCTCGACAGCCCCGAGCTCGTGCTCGACCATGATCATGGTCAGGCCGTCACGCTTGAGCGACCATAGGTACTCCGTAATCTCGTCGCGCAGAGTGGGATTTATTCCTGCCATCGGCTCGTCAAGCAGCAGCAGCCGAGGGTGACTCATGAGTCCCCTCATGATCTCCACCATGCGCTTCTCGCCGCCACTGAGCAGGCCCGCCTGCTCGTTCGCCTTGTGCTCGAGCCGGAACCGCTCCAGCAGCTCCCACGCTCGTTCCGCGTGCACCCGCTCCACGGCTCTCCAGCGACGACGCCGAAACAGCGCGCCCCAGATCGTCTCTCCGGTCTCGTCACGGCATGCCACCATCAGGTTCTCGAGCACCGTCAGGCGCGCGAACTCGCTGGAGAGCTGAAATGTGCGGGCAAGGCCCGAACGGGACCGCTTCCATGCGGGTAGCCGGGAGATGTCCTCGCCGAACAGCCTGACTGTGCCGGCGTCCGGCAACCGGGTGCCAGCGATCAGTCCGACGAGCGTAGACTTCCCGGCTCCGTTCGGGCCGATGAGCCCGGCAGTGGGTCCTTCGGGGACCGAGAATGAGACGCCCGCGACGGCGTCGACCCCTCCCAGCGTGCAGCGGAGTTCCTCAACCTCGAGCGCAGCGACGGCCATCTGCACTAGCTCACATCAGCTATGTCGTGACCCGCGCCTGGCAGGGTCAGTGTGCGGGCGGGCGGAGCAAGGACATTCTTGCGCTCGGGCGCGATGCCCTGAGGTCTGAACCACAGGAATCCGATGATCACGACGCCGATGATGATCCATTGCAGGCCGAGGCTCACGGTTGGGTTGGCGAACGCCGGCAGGAATGTGACGCCTTCAAGCAGCAGGGTCGGCACGAGCACTGCACCGATCAGCGCGCCCAGGCTGTTGCCGAGGCCGCCAACGATCAGGGCGGTGAAGTAGGCGAACGTCTCCGGGTACAGCCAGGCATCCGGAGACCAGGCGCTGATGAAGCCGACTAGCACGGCACCACTGAGCGCCGCGATCGCTCCGCCCACCACGAACACGAGCATCCGCAGCCGGGTCACGTCGAGGCCAACGGCGGCAGCAACAACTTCGTTGTCCCGCATCGCTCGCCAGTTACGTCCGAGCGGCGACCGGGCGAGGGCGGCCACCACCACGAAGACGGAAAGGCAACACACTGCGGTGAGCCCGACGTACATCCATCCGTATCCGAGGGAGATGGGATTGAGCAAGGTCCCCAGCGGCGGCGGGACCAAGGAGATGCCTGCCGACCCGTCCAGGAAGCCTGGAAAGCTGACGACGACGGTCGTGGCGATCAGCGATACGACGAGCATCACCATCGCCTGGTAGTCGCTGCGAAGTCGCCGCAGGCCGACGAGACCGACCGGCACTGCTACGACGGCGCCCGCTACCGTCGCGATGATCCACGGCAGCGGGAATGGAAGGCTCCATCCCCCGAGATATGTCTGAAAGCCTCCGTTCCCCGACGACGGGCCCACCGCGAACAGCGCCGCCGTGTACGCGCCAACGGCCTGGAACACGATGAACGCAAAGTTGAGCACGCCGGCGGTTCCATACTGGAGGTTCAGTCCGAGGCAGGCGATCAGGTTGACACCAAGGTAGACGAGCAGCGTGATCGCGACGAAATCCCAGCCGGTCGCGCCGCTCATCGCGCTAGCCCTCGCTGCGCCGCCGTGCTGGAGAAGATCCCCTGAGGCCGCAGAAGGAGCATCCCGATCAGCACCGCAAACGCGACCAGCTGCTTGAGTGCGCTGAGGCCACCGATTGACGCCGCGGCCTCGCTGACGATCCCGATGATGAGCGCGCCCAGCATCGCACCATACGGCGAGCCGATGCCGCCCAGGACGACCCCTGCGATGATCGGGACCAGGAAGCTGCTGCCCGTCGATGCATTGAACGCCCCGACGATGATGCCCATAAACAGGCCGGCCAGGCCGCAGAGAGCGCCGGAGATAACCCACGCGAGATCAACGACGATCGCCGTGCGTACGCCGCGGCTCCTGGCAAGCTCTGGATTGGTGGCCGTGGCGCGCATCGCCTTGCCGAGCTTCGTCCATTTCTGCATCGCGTGAACGGCGAACATCAGTACGCCGGCGACTGCAACCATGACCACCTGGGACGGGGTGAAACCGACGCCTTCGATCCGCAGGGATGGCTGACCGAGCTGGCCGTAGCTGAAGAAATGAGGTCCTCCAACTATTAGTAGCGCATTCTCCAGGATCAGCGAGATCGCCAAGCTCAAGATGATCAACGTGAACGGCCCCGCGCGGCGCCCCTCGAAAGGCCTGAACACACCGCGGTTGATGGCCAACGAAAACGTTGCGCCGGTTGCGGCCGCGACCAGGCCCGATACCCAAAGGTTGGCACCGGCGGTGTTCACCGCGTAGGCGACGAGCGCGGCCGCGCTCATGATGCTTCCATAGGCGATGTTCAGCACATTCGTCACGCTGAACTGCAGGGTGAACCCGACCCCTGCGACGGCGAGGAGCGCGGCGGTGATCAGACCGCTGCCCACGATCAACACGAACTGATTCATCGTCTGATCCGCTCTGCCCTTCGATGCCTTTCCGTGCGAGCTAGCTCGCGGCATTCCGTGCAGGTCACCGAGCAGCGTTGATCTCAGCGGAGCTGACGATAGCGAGAAGCCGGACCGGCTGCGCTTGGGCCGGGTTGTAGCCAAACGCGGCGAACACACCCGACGAATTGTGGTACTTATCGAGGTCGACCGCTCCCTGTGCTCCCACGTAGCGGATGCTCTTCCCCTGCTTCAGGGCCTGTACTCCCTGCGCGTAGGTGGACACGTCGACCGCGCCAGGGCGGGGGTTGGTGATGCTGGTGATGCTGGCGTTCCACTTGGACGGGTTCGTCGACTTCGACAGCGTCATAGCAAGCGCCATGATGTTGAACGAATCGTAATACGCCTCGACGTACGGATCGTTGTTGTACTGGGCTGGCCCTCCCTGGATCTTGGATCCCGCTGCATGCAGGGCCGCGTAATAGGCGCGCCATGCCGGCCCAGCCGGAGGAGTGTACGTCCGGATTCCCGACATCACCCGGCGTAGGTTCGACGGGCCGATCGCCTTCGCCACGGTGTTCAGCCACTGGGCGTCAAGCGTCACGGTCGAGCCAACGATCGCTGGCAGCGGTTGGATTTGCTGGTAGTCCCGCAGGAAGGTCGCCGCGCTCTGCGGGTCCATCTCCGTTAGGATTACCTGGGGATGAGCTTTGGCGATCTGCGACGCCTCAGCGGTGTACGACGGCTGGTCGAGCGCGAGATTGATGTTTGCGACGATCTGGCCCCCGAGCTTTTTCCAGCCCGCGACGGCGGATGGCTTGTTGCCCTGCGCGTCGAGGTTGTCCGAGAACACGAATGCCGCTCTGCGGTATCCCCGGTGGAAGGCGTACGCCGCCATCGCGAATCCGGTCGTGTCGTCAGCCGGGACGATGCGATAGAAGTATGGGTCGGTGCTGTGGTCGAAGAGAGCCTGGCCTGTGTCCATAAAGGCCGGCACGTGTGCGTTCTCGAGGATCGGCGCTAGCACCGTCGCACTGTCGGAGCTGGGCCCGGAGATGCCGACCAGATTCCGCGTCTTGGCGAGCATCAGCCGAACGACTGGGACAGCGTCTGCTGGGTCGCCCCGCGTGTCAGTAGGTATACACGTTACTTTATGGCCGAGGATCCCGCCCGCGCCATTGATCTCCCCGGCTGCGGTCCAGCACCCCGCCATCAGACCCGGCCCGAAGGCCGCATTCGGCCCGGTGAAGGGGGCGATATTGTCGAACACCAAGGTGGCGTGACTCGAAGTCGCGCCGCCCACGGACGAGCCTCCGCACGCCGCTAGGCCGAGAACGGTGCACACCGCGGTCACCGCAGCGAACGCCGTCCTCCTAGCATCTTGTGTCACCTGACTCACCTCACTGGCGTTGTTCGCAACACTTGTCTCTCCGTGAACCGACGGTGTCAGGGTCCTGATCAGTCAGTGCTCACCTCTGCTGGCGAGCGAGCTCCCCTGGGACGATCGGCCACGGGGACCGACGCAGCGAGCACTCGGGCTCCTCGTAGTACAGGCCGAGTGCCTGGAGCGCGGGGATGTCGTTGACCGAGAAGATGACCGCGTCATCATCCCGCGAGTCGTTTATGAAGTGGTGCCACGCCCAGTTCGGAATCGCAAACGCGTCGTGGCGCGACCATGATAGCTCGGTGTCGTCGACGATCGCCCTGCCCTGGCCGCGTACCACAAAGTTCGCGCTCGACGAGCTGTGACGATGCGCTTTGGTCTCCTGACCCGGGGCAAGCCGCTGGAGCCAGCAGGTGATGGTCTGGAGCGTCGAGCCACCCGTCATCGGGTTCACGTACTCGAGGACCACTCCGTCGTACGGGCTCCCGCCGGCACCCGCCATCTCCATGAGCTGGGCTTCTGCGGCGCGCCACGGGTAACGCATCGGAAGCCGAAGCTGTGGCCGCTCTTCCCACACCGGACGCAGCAGGCCAGTACGGTGAGACACATAGTCGGCGGGGCTCTGCCGCTGTGGCTGCCGCTCGTCGCCGTACGGCTCGTAGACGTTGACGTTCAGGAGGTTGATCAGTCCGATGTCGAGGGCGTCGAACCACGTGACGTGGTCTTGGGTCGAGTTCTGGTGGTCATGCCAGCACCAGCGCGGCGTCAGGACGAGGTCGTAGTCCTCCATGGTGCAAACCTCGCCGTCGGTCACGGTCGCCAGTCCGGGTCCACCCTCGACCGCGAACCTGATCGCCGAAAAGGTATGGCGGTGCGCCCAAGCCACCTCGCCGGGCTTCAGCATCTGCAGCCCCATCAGCAGGGTGTGGGTGCTCCCCTCCTGAAGCGCCGGGTTGATGAACTCGATACCACGGCGGGCCGTCAGCACGTCCGGAAATATCTCGCATGCCTCTAGGAGCTTGTCGTGAACCTCCTTCCAGCGCCAGATCGCGGGCACTCCCAGAGGCACCTTTCCAACCACTGCGTCCGCCGGGTTCTCGTATGTCCACGCGCCTCTCATGTGCCTCTGCGCCAGCTCGACATCGAACTCCCCGATCGTCGTTGAGAGGGTCACCTTCTGGCCTCCAGTCTGCTCAGTTCAACTGCACAGTTACTCCGTGTCATATGGCTGCCACCGCATCCACCTCGATCAGGAACTCGGCAAGCACGAGGCCGGCCACTTGAATCAGGCTGCTTGCCGGCGGGCCCTCCGGAAACAGCTCACCACGAATCGCGGCGAGCTCCTCGAACCAGTCGAAGCTGGTCACATACACGGTCAACTTCGTGATCGCATCGAGGTCGGCACCGACGCTCTGCAAGATCACACGCAGGTTGTGAAACACCTGGCGCGCCTGGGCGCCGGGATCGCCCGCTCCCACGATCTTGCCCGCCTCGTCCCAAGCGACCTGGCCCGAGATGAACAACAGCTCACCGGCGGTGACCCGCACGGCGTGCGAATAGCCCGGGCGAAAGAGAGCGGGCGCTCCGGGAGGGTTCAGCACGGTTCTGCGTTCGGGCCGCGAGGCCACGCTGGTGCCGGCCGCGTTCGCGTCGCTCATCGGCTTCCTCTTTCCGGGCAGGCTACACGCACTTCGAACGCTAGCGATGGATGCAATATGCGTCAAGATTGGATCCAGAACTGGCCCGGCGTGGATTGGTTGACGGCGCAGCCAGACCTCTCGCCGGCGTTCGCGACCCGGTCGACCAAGCAACCGGACCCGTTCCCGCCGGCGTCGCCGGTCCGGGCTTAAGAGAGCGGCCAGGCCCGGGCGCATCAGGCTCGGAATGCACTACTTACGACGCCGCTCAGGCTGTCTGCGAGCGCTCGTACCGCGCGGCGGCGAGCTCGCCCGCGCGCGCAATGTGACGCTGCATCTCCCGCCGGGCCGTTGCCGGTTGGTGCTCCTCGATCGCGCGCACGATCTTGTCGTGCTCGATCGCGTTCTCCCCGAGCAGGCGAGAGCTCTCGCTCTGCGCTGACCATGTCAGTTTGCGCGGGAAGCTGAGATGCAGGTGGCGCACGGTCTCGTAGAGGCGGTGGTTTCCCGAAGCCCTCAGAATCACCTCGTGGAACAGGTCGTTGGCCGACGGCCACTCGGCGTCCGAGAACTCACGCGATCGTTCGCCCGGCGCGGTGAAGCGCGCGACAGCCTGGCTGAACAACGCCGCCGCCTCGCGGAGCTGGCCGAGCTCGTCGTCGGTTATCAGCTCGGCCGCCAGCTGCACTGCAAGCCCTTCGAGCTCCGCCCGAACCACGTAAGCCTCGCGGATGTCGCGTGGGGATGGGCCGCGGACTGTCGCGCCGCGCCTCGGAAGGATCTCGAGCATGCCAGTCGCCTGGAGTTGCCGTAGTGCCTCGCGGACCGGCGTGCGGCTGACACCGAATTCCTCGGCGAGCGTCTCCTGGCGAAGTCGAGTGCCCAACGCCAACTCGCCGGACATGATTTGGAGATGGATTCTCTGGGCGAGCTCGTCGACGAGCGCTTGACTAGCCAGGCCTCGCGTCTGGGACACCGGAGGCATGGGCCAAATCGTACCGTCCGTCGGAGCGGTCCCGGTACTCATCGAGCCCCCATCCTTTCGGGCCATCAGCTCAGTTGCTGCGTGGAGCGTCTGGAGCCTCGGCACGTCCACGCCGGCAAAGCCTGGCGAGCTCGATCACCGCACTGGTCAGAGGATCGAGCTCGAGCTTCTTGCCCGCTTGGAGGTCCTGGAGCATCGGCGTCCTGTGATCTCCGACTCGCTCGGTTCCCGCCACACGGCCCCCGATGCTGACCGGCGGTGTCCGGCCGAGTGCGAGTGCCACGGCCAGGACGTCCTCCGCCAGCGCGGTGGCGAGCGAGCGCGTCGACGAGGTGCGGCAGGTCTCGGCGAGCGTCGCTCTGGTGAGCACGCTCAGGGGATTGAACACCGCGTTGCCCATCAGCTTCAGCCAGGCCTGTGCCCGGATGTCCTCGACCACGCGCGGCCCGATCCCAGCGTCGGCAAGTGCCTCCGCAAACGGTGCGCAGCGCTGGTCGTTGTCAGTACCGGGCTCGCCGAGGGTGAGCGCATCTCCCGCTACGTGCCGGATCACGCCCGGCACCGCAGCCTCTGCCGAGCAATACACCACGCATCCGACCGCGCGCTCCGGCGCGATCGCCATGGACACCGCGCCGCCGCGGTCGACGCTCCCGATACGCTGCCCTCTGCCGACCCTCCGTGCCCGTAGAAGTACCGCCAGGGACCACCGTTCTGCGCGGCGATCGCCGGCGTTCGATCGCCGAGCAGCGCTCCCGCTTCAGCGTACTGAGGGCCTTCAGCCCGAGAAACACGATGTCCACGGGCTCCCTCTCCTCTGGGTCGTCGGTCGCGTGCGGGCGGACCCTGAACTCGCCGCCGTCCGCCGTCATCCGCGGCCCTTCTGCGCGAACCGTGTCGACGTGCTCCGCGCACGCGATCGAGGCGCGTTTCGGTGCCCCCGTGAGCGAGCATTCCTCCCACGTAGCCGCCAATCGCGCCGGCGCCGACGACCGCGACTCTCATGAACCCAGCTGGCTGGGCGACGCTAGCCCGCTCGACCTTCCCGGTAGGTCCCACGGGGATCTCGCGCACGACGCGTACACGCGCCGGCAGCTTGAAGCGGACGAGCCGATCGGCGCAGTGCCTGCTCAACTCGGCCAACGTGACGCTCGAGGTCACGACGACGGCGGCCTCGACTCGCTCCCCGTATTCGGCGTCCGGCACGCCGGACGTCACCGCTTCCCGCACAACGTCGTGGGCAAGCAGCAACTCGCCGATGTCGCGCGGGGCTAATCTTCGCGCTCCGCGGTTGATGAGCTCCTTGATCCGTCCGACCAGCGACAGGTAGCCGTCATCCAAGCGAGCCCCGAGATCCCCGGTCCGGAACGAGCCGTCGCAGAACACAGTTGCATTGGCCTCCGTGCTCGATCAGCGCTGGATTGGAGCGGAGGGCGCGCGAGGAGCAAGTTCTCCACCGTAGCGTCCATGGATCCAATGCTATCATCTTGGGATCCATTGCCGTGTGCTCGGAGCTAGGGGTTTGAATGCCAGTCCCGCCGTATGACGAAGCCGGGCGTGGCCCGGCAATGGTCTTCAGCCACGGGACGATGATGGACAGGTCGATGTTCCGCCCCCAGCTCGATGCGCTGTCATGCTCGTTCCGGGTGATCGCGTTCGATCATCGTGCCCGCACGGCCCGCTGGCGAGGTCCTTACAGCCTGGACGACCTCGCCAGCGATTGCCTCGCCCTGCTCGACGCACTCGGAATCGAGAGGTGCGTTCTGCTGTCCGAAGCCGTCGCGCAGCGAAACGCAGACATTCTGTTCGGGGTCACGACCAGGAGCCAGAGGCCCGAGCTGGTCGAAGCCTGGAAGACCCGGTGGCGTGATCTCACCGGCCCTTCGGTGTATTGGGAGACGGCTTCGTGGCTGCATCGCGAGGATCTCTCCTCCCGACTCGGTGAGATCTCGGTCCCCACGCTGGTGATCCACGGCGAGGAGGACATCATCATTCCGATCGCAGCCGGCGAGGAGATGGCCAACGGCGTCCAGAACGGCAGCTTTGTCCGCGTCGCAAACGCGGGCCATACCGCGAACCTAGAGGATCCCGACGCTGTCAATGCAGCGATAAGCGACTTCGTCGAATCGCTGGTACTCGCCCCATGACTCTCGCGGAGCCGCTGCGCAAGAGTTAGGGCGCAACTTCCCAGACTGATTGCCTCAGATGCGCGTCTCCTCGGCTGGCCGGCTGGGCACGCGCTCATCTCCCTTGCTGGCGCTCATGCGCTAGCCACGGCGCGGGAAAGACCATGCACCCATAACCATGTGATCTGCGCGCCAGCACAGTCATTGGCAGTCGAGAACCCGTCAGAACGTATTCGGCAGGGATCTGTCGCCGGCACGAGCCTCCAGGCAGCATGGGCCGGGCTCACTCTGCGTAATAGCCAGGCCCTGGCGCCCGATGACCGCTGCCCTGCAGATCCTGTGGCCGCGACAGATTCGCAGCAAATGATTGGTGACCTTGCACTCGCCATTAGATCGACTCGGTGAGCGACGCGGACGGTCTGCGATGTGCCTTCGCACGACGGTGCCCGGCAGCTTTTGTCACCGGACGGAATGACCTGTTCCATGTCCGCATGCCCGGCCTGGCAAGGAGCGCCGCGCCGTCATATCCAAGGTGACAGGCTGGGCACGGGCCCGGCGCGCCCGGCCGTGGCGGTGTGAGGCTGGGATGTGATCTGCCGTGGCACCTTCACTTGCGCGTGACCTTGGACGGTTCGAGTTGTCGACTGTGCTGCGTTCGGCCCTGTACCGATCCAAATCCCGGGACGGAGGCGTGAGCTGCATGTTTGCGTCATCGGCTAGGCCGCCTGGGTGTACTCGTTGATGACGCCTCCGAGGACCTTGCGGCGGCGGATCCCGGTGCCTGGCGGGACGGCGACTGGCTCGTCAAGAGCCGGGGGAAGCTGGTTCCGAGATTGATGGGGCCGGTGATCGTTATAGTGCGCCGCATACTCGGACAGCACGGCACCCGCGTGCCGCTGACTGTAGATCAGCAGCCGGTCGGTGCACTCTGTCCTGGTAGTCCGCACGAACCTCTCGGCAAAACAATTCGCGCGAGGAGTCTGCGGCGGGGCCTTCACGATCTTGATACCCGCGGCAGAGAACGCGGCATCGAACGCTTCAGTGAATTTCGCGTCCCGGTCCCGGATCAGGAACCGGAACGAGGCAGCCCGCTCCCCCAGATCCATCAGCAGGTTCCTCGCCTGCTGGGCAACCCACCCGGTGACCGGATGCGCAGTGACGCCCAGGAT
>WNFF01002537.1_pt1 | contig 14938 bp, 11 predicted proteins | sample 5400441 | NCBI WGS metagenome assembly WNFF01 (sample SAMN13153345, study PRJNA577476) | soil metagenome | isolation source: 120 cm saprolite under Douglas fir tree site 2 hole 3 replicate 1 | place: USA:California | collected 2015-04-18 | reverse complement strand
CGGCAAACCGAAAGTTGGCCAGAAACGGCGTTCGAGGAAATATGGATTTAACACTGAAATGGCGCGTCCGGTTGTCACCCGTGCCGCTGAAAAGAAAAACGGAACCGGATCATCGGTCTAATCTGCCCCTTTTTGCCCCAGCGTATTTTTGTTAAGTGTCCATCCATCAGGAAGATGGATGGTAGGGGCGGTGGGGATCGAACTAAAAGCGAGATTGAAAGCACGTAAGTTATTGATTCCATTAAACGCGAAAAACGCCAAAAACATCATATTCGCCGAAGTGAGGTACACGCCGGGTACACCGGGACTCGAGACAAGTGGCTTCTAGTCGGCCCCGGCAAATCGACTTTGAGAAAGTACCTCCAAAGTTGCTGTTACTTTCCCTTCTGTTCGTAGTGGTCTTAACCTTTTTGTCCCCCGTCTCTCGCGCGGTGGTCAGTGTCCACTACTCGATGATGACTACGAACGGATAACGGCGCGCTCGCGGGCGCTCGGTGTGCACTTTAAAAGTCCTTCCAGAAAGCATTGCGTAGCGGGTTTGGGAACTACGCGCATTGTATAACACGGTGAGAACGCGGCAGCCCACAAATCCTTATCTAGGAAAAACTACGCTTCTCCTTGCCAAACGTGTCGGGAGGGTTTGGTTCTTGCTTCTCAGAGGCGATGCAGACAGCGCTGCATAAAAGCAAATGCCCTTCCTAGCGGGAGCGGGGCGCTTGGCCGTCCGCGCTGTCAAGGCCGCGTGGCTTTCGCGTTCATCGGAGCGAAGTGAAGAGCCTTCAACGAGAAGGGTGGCGAGCAAGCGTCACTCAAGAGTGTGGATAAAATGTGCAAAACGCTTCACACGACGGTCACTTTAGTGCCTTTTTCTTGAAATGTCCCGAGACGAGTTGCGCTCTAACCCCTTTTTGGTCTTTAAGTTATCTACTATTTGGAAGGATTGGGGATTGGCCCCGGGTGTGCCCACGTTTGTATTAACCGTGGGCATCCCGAGGGCGACATTCGCGGCCGTTGTAGAAGAGAGGAACTAGATTCTCGTCGCATGGCAAAGCTATCCCCAAGCCGGTCTGCCAGCGAGCCTGCTCTTACCAAGGGGCCGTCTCATCAGTGTCCGAAGACCATTCGCATTCTAATCGCCGACGCAGGACCTATCTTTCGACAGGGTCTACGGACGGTAATTGCCACCCAGTCCGACCTAAGCGTAGTGGGAGAGGCGTCCGATGGCGCCCAGGCCGTAAAGCTTACGGGTCAGCGCACGCCCGACATCCTGCTGCTAGACCTGGGAATCCCTGGGCTAATGGGACTGGAAGTCTTGCACAAGGTTCAGTGTTCAGCGCCCCAGGTGCGCTCCATCATTCTGGGCCCCAACACGGAAACGCCGGAGACTCTCGAAGCGCTGGAACTCGGAGCGCGCGGGGTAATATCCAAACACTCATCGGCGGAACTGCTGTTTAAGGCCATACGGAGCGTCATGGCCGGGCAGTATTGGATAGGTCGCAACAAGATCGCCGATATTCTGCAGTCCCTTGACAAGAGGACCTCTGCGCCCCTGAATGCCTCGCTTGGGAACAACTTTCGCCTCACGCCACGCGAGATACAGATTATTTCGGGGATTCTCCTCGGTGAAGGCAACAAGGACATCGCAACGAAATTCGGTCTCAGCGAGAATACGATCAAGCACCACTTGAGTCATATCTTCGAGAAGCTGGGTGTTGGTAGCCGTCTAGAACTGGCGCTTTTCGCTGCTGATCGTGACCTGATGGGCAGACGCCCGGTCGAGCAAGCGCCACACGCCTCTGTCAGCTCACTCGCGCACTAATGGCAAGCGTTGTGTAGCACCTTCGTGCCATAAACCCCACTCTCGTGCCATTGCCTAGCCTGCAGCCTTGGGGATAATACCTAAGCGCGCGCGAGGTTTGTTCCCACCGCGCTCGTAAAAGTCTAAGGTCACTTACTTTTTGTGGAGTTCACCAGCTTCGTCTTCCTGGCGAGAAAATGTATGCTGTCAGTAGTCTTCCAGCGACTACGGCCCCCCGACTGCGTTTGCGGTCATGCCTCCTTTCTTTTCCAGCCGCGGCCTTTGTCTTTTCTTCCTCCCAATCGGCCCGCCCTGAGGCTCGTTCTTGCTCGATTACCTCCCGCCTGCGGAATTGTGCTTGGACAGCTCCGGCCTTTTTCGGCTCTTGGCAGTAGAACCATTCAAGGAACAAACTAAGGAGAAAAAAAGCAATGCGAACTAGAATCCTGCATTCCATTCGATGTATCTTCCCCACGCGATTTTTGCGGCCTTCCAGCCTTGTGACTATGGCCTTGCTCAGCGTGTTCGCGGTCGCTGTGTGGGCTTTGACGGCACCGACCACCATCTTCGAGCTTGATGGCGATTCGGCAACCGGCAGCACCTACGGCGTGCCCAACTCGATCAACTGCGACTGGGATACGCTAAACGGCGGAAAAACGGCCAACAGTAACACCCCAACTGCGGTTTGCGCTGCAGGGGGTGCGACGTTGGGCGCATATGGGTTCCTCGTTGGCCTCCCCGGCGAGCCCAACTTTCAGACCGGCGGCTCCAAGGACGCGCTTGACGTTAGCTCCTGGGCGTTTGCGTCTACTTCGTCGCCGGACAAGGACACCCTTACTCACGGTTACGCAGCCGCCTACACGGGTCCGGCTTCGGGTGGTTCGGACAACATCCTCGTGTTCGGGGCCGAGCGTTTTTCTGTGTCTGGAGACTCCAACATCGGCATTTGGTTCTTCCAGAACCTCATCGGAACCACCGGTGGTTCCAAGGGAACCTTCACCGGCGTACACGTAACCGGCGACATTCTTATCGTCTCCGCGTTTTCGGGCGGCGGCAGCACCTCGACCATCAGCGTGTACCAGTGGAATCCCGCAGCCTGCCCCAATTCGCATTATTCAGGCCCTACCACCAGCGGCCAACAGATTCCGCCCGTCTGTGCGGACACGAACCTTCTGGCGCTGTTTTTTGACCAGACCATCGGAGCCACGTCCATTTGCACCTCGAGCAGCCCAGCCTGCGCGCTCGTCAACGCCCAAAGCATTACGCTCGGCTGGCCCTACGCGGCCAAGTTCAATGTCGGCTCCAACGTGGTCCCCCCCGCAGGGTTCTATGAGGGAGGAATCGACCTCAGTGCCCTGCTCCCCAGCGGGCAGAACGCTCCCTGTTTCGCAAGCTTCCTCTTTGAGACGCGCTCCTCGCAATCCACGAGCGCCGTGCTGAAGGACTTCCTTGTCGGCAGCTTCCCGGAGTGCCATATGTCGATGAGCAAGACTGTGACCTGCAACAGTTTCAACGCGGACAATACTTTCAATTACTCTTATGTCGGCAGCGTGATCAACGACGGCGGTGGTGGTCTCTTTAATGTCCAAGTCACGGACGTCAAGGGACAGACCTATAGTTGCGGCGGCCTGTCTAAGGGTGCCTCGAAGACGTTTGGCGGCAGCCCGTTATCGGGGGATTGCTCAATCACCACCGGCAACAGCGCTACGTTCACTACGGCCCAGCACCCAGCCACGAACGAAGCCACCGCGACGGCGGATACCAGTCAAAGTGGCACGAGTCCCCCCATCAGCGCCGATACCGGCTCGGTTACGAGTAGTGATGCGACCGATAGCTTTGGTAATTCTCTTTGCAATCCCCATCCAGACATCGATGTGGCAAAGCGTTGCGTGACAGGGTTCCAAGTGGCAGGCGGCCAGATCGTTATTCGCGTGGATTTTACCGGCGAGGTCATAAACTCTGGACAACTCAATCTGACTAGCGTCACCGTAACCGACGACGCTGGCGCCACACCTCCGCTTCCTTCGTTGGGGGGCTTGCTGGTAGGCCAGTCGAAATGCTATACGAACGGCCAAATCGTGAGTCCTGGTCCGCCGGCAACTGGTTGCCCAACCTTAAGTGTGGTCAACGGGCTCTCCTCGACACCGACGGGTGCGGCGAGCTACTTCCCGAATGCCGCGAATATCACTATGACGCCGGTTCAAGGCCGCATCGAGTTCACCGATACGGTCACGGCGACCGGAACCGCGAGCAGCGGTGCCTCCGTCGGGCCGAAGACGGCTTCGGCTCACTGCGTGATCTGCCCGTTCGGCTCCTGCCCGGCGCAGTAACCTCGACATGCTGGGAGGTAGAGGGCTTACCGGCCCCTCCTCCCAGCCAACATTCCTGTTTCAGGGGTCAGCAGCATCCTGGGACAGGCACAATATCAACAAGCACCCCTCCCTTTTTGGGAGGGGTGCTTTACTTTTTGCGGCAAAAGGGACAGCGTTGCCCGGTTTACAGAAATCGCCAGTGCAACTCCGTTTCTATCTGGGTCGCAAGAGACAATACGAACGAACGCTTAGGTTTATCAGGCTGAAAAAACACGAGCTGGCAATTCTCACAACGAAACGCTGCACACTTGCGCGAAAGCCGAAACCTGTCATCCTGAGGCAATTCGATGAAGATCGCCGAACGATCTCAACCTGCATTCTATGCGCGAAGGTTATCTGTTGCGATTCTTCTCCCGTCCTGGAATGACACGCTTGGCGATGTTTTGACGAAAGCTGAGACTTACGAGAAGACGGAAAGAAGCTGAAAACGGGTCAAGGAGTCGCTTTCTTATTCTTGGGAGCAGCCAACTCGGCTTGGATAGTTTTTTCAAACGAATCCTGCGGCAAGTTGCCGCTAAGCATGTTGCCGTTAATGAAGAATCCTGGAGTGCCGCTGACTCCGGCCCTCAGCCCCAGCTGTCGGTCTTGCTCAATTTGCTCCTTGTACTTGCCGCCGGATAGGCAGGAATCAAATTGTTTTTCGTCGAGTTTCAGGCGGCTGGCCAGCTCGACCAAACCTGGGCGGTCGAGCTTATTTTGGTTCGCGAAGAGGAGGTCATGATATTCCCAAAATTTTCCCTGCTCTCCGGCGCAGCGGGAAGCCTCCGCCGCCAACTGAGCCTGCGGGTGGACGTCTCGCAGCGGAAGGTCCCGATATGCTAGGCTCACTCGGCCTTCATACTTGGCAAGCAAGCTCTTCAAGGTTGGCTGGACCGATTGGCAATAGGGACACTGGAAATCAGAAAATTCCACGATAATAACCGGTGCTTTCGGATTGCCCCGAAGGCGCGCCGGGTCATAGGCCACGTCCACTCTTGGCTTTTGCAGGAAGATGGATACGCCTGCTTGGTCCCGGAGCCGCTTGTAGTAATCCTCGCGGGCCTGCTGGACTTTTGACTTCTTCAACAGCTGCTGAAGCTGCGGCCTAAGTTCATCGTAAGGTTTGCCAAGCTGTTCTTTTTGCACGATGTAAAGAGCTTGCAGTTCGGCTTCCGTGGGCTCCGGAACTTTGGCATCCACCTCTTGTTCCAGAACCTTTTCAGTCGGGATCCCTTTTTTCTTGGCCTCCGCTTCCAGCAGCTTTTGATTCACCAAGTTCTGGAGAGCCTTGCTTTTCACGTCGTATTCTTGCAGGCGAAGCTGAAACACTTGCGCCTGGACGAACGGCACCAAATCATCGTCATAGATAGTCTGCCCGCCAACCACGGCTAGCGGTTCCTTCTGCCTGGTTGGACTGGTAGTCTGTGCAAGAGACCCAGCCGAGCCGAAGATAAGAAAAACAAAAGGCAGCACAGCGAGCCTAGTCACGTTGGGTCGCATCTTGGTATACCGCCTTCCGCGGGACAATTTGCGCAATTATGCCATCTTCCGCGGGACAAATCGAGAGGCTAATGCCAAAGGGGCTTAAGGTGTGGGTCGGTGAAATGATGGGCCAGCGGAGGCCGAAGAGCACCCTTGCCCCCAGAAGGGGTGCTTTCTCTTCACGTAACAGCGCTCACTGCGCGGTGACCGTAATTGCCTGCGCAGCCGTGTTAGCAAGTATGTCGTAGGCCTGCGCCTGAATTCTGTGCGTTGCGTCTGACTTTGCCGGGACCTTCCGGGAATAGTTGTATAGCGCGATTGTGGTAATTCCTAGTAAATCGTTGTTGACGTAAACTCCACGCGGGTCACCTTTTAGTTGTCCGTCGCGGAGGCACTCACGGTAGCGGTAAGATGTGTATCTTCTGGTCCGGTGTCTGGAGCGCGATTTGCGGCTGGTCGGTGCGATTGATCAGGGACTGGGCTAGGCCGCTAGCACTATTATAGTTGTTATAGTCCAGCCCCGTAAGAACCGGAGCGCTCCAAGCCCCGCTTTGGTATTTGCTGGCATACAATTCGTTCCAAGTCAGCGTCTGTGGATTAATGGGCTGGTATGCCAGCCAGATGGTTCCGTCGGACAGGATGGACATGCCAAAAGCCGTTAGTCGCTCCATGTAGGTCTGGAACGGAATGAAGGTCTTAGACCCGTCCACGCCGATCTGCGCTATGGTCGCATAGGCCTGCTTCAGGAAGATATTGTTAGCCAGATTGCCATACAAAGGGTCAACGAAGACCATTTGGTATTGGTAACTCTGGTAAGCAAGCAGAATAGCATTGCGGGTTGTGTCGGGTGAAGCGGCTAGGTACGGGAACTCGCTTTCCGGACCGTTGTTGCCGTCAGCGTTCTGCGTGATGAAACCGGTGTTGATCCAATCGAGGACAAAATCGTTTGTGGCTTCCGTGAAGTGAAGTGCGCTAATGTTCGAGAAGCTATCGCGCTTCACGAAGGCCCACATGCTCCCGTCAGCTGGGTGTTGAGCCAGGATCATCCGGGACAGCAGGATGTTCCCTCCAAAACCGGAGTTTGCAATCGTGATCGGGAACTTGACTGCCCAGTTGCCCGTCGGGCTGCGATAGGCAAAACCAACGCTGAGGTCGCTGGAAGTCGAGGTGGCGCTGTAGAAAGATGGTTCTTCATCCCAGGCCACAAACAACGCGCCGCTCTGTAGGCGAATCATAGACTTCGGCCTCGACGTGCTGTCGCCCAGGGACTGCGCGGAAACGAGCGTGGCCGAGGTCGCAGGAGAGCCGTTCAGTGCATATTGACTCACCAGCAGTTTCCCGCCTAAACTGCTATCGAAAGACAACGTCCACAGTTCGGTCGCACTTGTAAGGATATAATCAGTTTCCGTCTGTGAATATCCCGGTGCGGGGTGCAGCAGGAAGTTAGAGGTCTGTCCGGTATCCGAGTCGTTCACATAGAGCCAAGTGTCCCGAGTAGAGAACATGTTTAGCTTCTGGTAGATCATGGCGGACCGCGTTCCGTAGGTGGCCATGCTCTTCCCGAGCGGTCCGTTGTAAGAGCTATCGACAACCTGCTCACCCACAGACATGGAGCAAGCGGGCGTGACAACCGTTACTGTATTGCTCGATGCCGAAACGTTTCCTGCATTGTCCTGCGCCACCACGTGGTATGTCAGCGTGGTGGCGGATCTCACCCAGTTCGTGTCAGAAAAAGCTGTGCGGACTGACCCGATTGACGTATTAACACCGTCGTTGCGATAGATGGTATACGCCTTGAGCCCGGAGCCGCCTGAATCCGTCGAAGCTCCCCAGGACAGATCGACTTGACCGCAGGTCGAAGCCGTCGCGACCAGTCCGGTCGGTGCCGTAGGAGCAACGGGAGCCGCATTTGCCGTCAGCGTCGCCGCATTGCTCGTCACTGTTCCCGCACTGTTGCTTACCACCACAGCGAAAGTCGAGCCGCTGTCGGAAGTCGTCGTTGCTGGCGTTGTATAGCTTGATCCCGTGGCGCCGGAAATGTTCACTACGTTCTTCTGCCACTGATAACTCAAAGGCGTTGTGCCGCTGGCGACCACAGTAAAAGTTGCGGTCTGCCCCGCCGTTACCGTCTGATTCGCCGGCTGGGTCGTGATGGTCGGCGCGACCACGACGGCATTCGCCGTGAAATTCACTCCCGTAAGGCTGGCTGTGCTCACGCTTACGTTTTGGCTCGCCGGACTAAACGTATATCCCGTGTTGCTCGGCGTTACGGTATAGGAGCCGGCCACCAAGCCGCTGACCATATACGCGCCGGAAGAATTTGCCGTAGTCGTCGCAGTCGTGGCGCCACTCAGGCTCACCTTCGCTCCGCTCCCACCCGCTGTTGGGCTGATCGTCCCCGCAACACTGAAGGTCTGCGCGGTGTCCGTGAAGTTCACGCCCGTCATATCGGAGTTGTTCACGGACACACTCTGGTTGCCTGGACTGAATGTGTATCCCGTATGACTGGGCGTCACCGAGTACGTCCCGTTCGCTAATCCGGCAAATGTGTAATTGCCAGAGCTGTCTGCCGTGGTCGTCGCGGCCGTCGCTCCGCCTAATGTCAGTGTCGCTCCGCTTCCGCCCTTTGCAGGACTAATCGATCCCAAAATATTGTATCCAGCGGTCTTGAAGCGGCCACCGCCATGGGCCTTATTTTGCGTGGTGGTGGAACTGGCGTCGTAATAATAGGTGGTGCCAGCAGACAGAGTGGAAACGGTTACGACGTGACTGGTCACCATCGTGGTGTCGAGCGTAGTGGTCGAACCATAGGATGTCGAGGTCCCATAAGCGACCTGCGAGGTAGCTGGTTTGTTGGTCTGCCAAGTAATGGTTACGGAGCGCGGTGTGTTACTGACCACTGTGGTATTGGAGATCGTGAGGGAACCTGCGGTGGTGTTAGTTCCTTCGACGAGGGCTGCGCAACCTGCCAGCCCTATAGTGCCTGCGGCGACGAGCGCTGCGGCAACCACCTTAAATTGTAAAAATCGCAACCGGACACACTTACTCAAATGAATCAGGTTAGTGATCACACCGTTTCCCTTCAAACTGATCGCGTTCGGGAGGGGGGTAAGCGAACGCGCTTCTTGCGGAGCGTTACTAACCTACGCGGGATATCTGCACCGCGTAACTGAACGAGAGTCTAGAAAGAGGTCAGGAGATCAACCTGCTCGTGAGGGTAACGACGGGCAGGTGTACAGCCAAAGGCGATTCAAGAACGGCACTCTGGATGATTCAGAAGAGCACCATCCAAAGACCCCGAATACTCGCCAACGTCGGGCGGCTAGTTGAGCAAGGAGAGGCCCATGCCTCTCATAGCTGAGCCATCCCGAAGCGAAACTGCGGTCAAGGGCGACTGTAAGGAGCCGCGCAGCGGGCGTGACTCTTGACGGCGGCGAGAGCGGAGGGAATCCGGCTCTATCTGCTGATGCTGTGGCCTTCTGCCTGCGTATGCTCGTGCGCCTGGCTTCGTGTGGTTGACGGTTCGATCTCGTGGGGCGAGGATACGGATTCGCGACTCGCGTCGATTGCGGATCGGTGCGACACGTCGCGAGAAAGTTGGTCGCCAAGCCGGCCTTTGTCGTTTGTGTAGACCTGCGCATCGTAGCGTCCGCGCGATACCGCCACATACGCCAAGCGGCGATTCACGAGTTTTTCGCCAGCTTGCTCTGTGTCTAGGTGAACAAGCACGCGGTCGGCGGTTTGTCCCTGGCTGCTGTAGCTCGTCACCGCATAGCCGTAGTCGAGATGCGGATTCTCTTTGATGTTGAATGCGACGGTCCGGCCCGAGTCGAGGCGTAGTTGCAGGTTGCCGCTATCGTCGATCTTTTCGATGGTGCCTAGCTCGCGGTTCGCAATGTGCCGCTCTCCATTCGGTGCTGTGAACTGCACGCGGTCGCCTCGACTGAATCCGCGCTCCGTCTCACGGTAAAGCGTAACGCCATGCAACCTGCGCGGGTCGTAACTCACATGCTGACCGTTCTCGCGTTTCACCGTTACTAGATTCTCTTTCTCGTTCGCGTGCTCGACGCGGGCATACTCTCCAGCCTCGATGCCATGCGTCTTGCTGCCTCTCGTGTAGCGCACCACGTCGCCAGGTTCATATTGTGCCGCCCACTGTCGATCTGCCCCAGTTATGTCTTGCCGGGCGATGAACACCGTCATCTCGTGCTCGCGATACGGCATTTTCCCGGCATCCTGCATCGCGTAGTGAATCGTCTGATTAATTTCCATCCGCGACCGATTGTCTGGGGATACCACGAGCGTCCCTTCGGGCTGCCTCACATACTCGTGCGCGATGGAGGCCATCCGCTCGTCGCGGTCGAAAAGTTCATGCACGCGGCCTTGCGCATCGAGCTTTTCCATCGCCTCTTTGACCTGGCCTCGCGAGAGTTTTTCCACCACGTCCCTAAGTGCGGGGTCTTTCTGCCGCACGATCTCGTCGAGCCGCGCCGTCGCGATTCCTGCTTCCTGGAGCTGGTGATACGGCCGACCGGCTTCGACGGCCTCATGTTGGCGTGTGTCGCCTACCAGCAATACGCGGTCGTTTTCCTTTAGCCGATGCAGGAAGTCGTTCATCTGCTTCGTGCTCGCCAGGCTCGATTCGTCGAGAACGTAAAACCGTTTCTGTCCGTCGTGAGGCTCTTGGCTCCGCGCCAGATGGCGCTGCAACGTGCTCGATTCGATTCCGGCCTCTCCGAGTTTTTGCGCCGCGCGTGACGTTGGCGCAATGCCTTCCACCTTGTAGCCGTGCCGCTCGGCAGCTTCTCGGATCGCGCCTAAAGAAGTAGTCTTGCCCGCGCCGGCGACGCCTTCGAGCGCCGTCACTAGGTCGCGGCTCGACAGGATTTGCTCGACTGCTGCACGCTGGCTCTCGCTCAAATGCGAGTGGTGTTGCTCGATCTCGCGGCGTGTCTTGAAACTCGCGATTGGGGCATGTTGGTTCTGCCCCGCGCGCATCAGGTTGATTGTGTTGCGTTCGTGGTCGATCATCTCGCTTGTGGTGAACGCACGGCCAGGCGCCCGATTGCTCGTCTCGATGAACTCGCCCGCTTGCACGCGTTTCTCGAACTCCGCTTTAACCTCCGCAACTGTGGCGTCACCCATTGAGCGTTTTAGTGCATCCCTCAGAAGGTGGCGCTCCTCGACGACGGCTTCACGCTCCAGATTTTTCTCTCGCGAGTAGGCGAGCGCCTGGCTGATGGTTCTCTCTCTTGGTTCTTCCTGTAGCTGCTCTCCTCGCTCCTGAGCCGCTTTGACAACGCGCTCCGGTTGATTGCCGAAGGCTTCCGCCATCGCGCGATGCCGCTCCTGCATTGCTTCGTGTGACAGTTCCAGCTTTCCTTCTCGCGTCTGGTGCGCGGCAATCTGCGCCGCGCCTGCTCCTCGCTGGTTCTCCTTTGCAAGATGTTCCTTGATCTGCCGGCGGCGAGGACTCGACGCCTCCAGGTACTCTTTGCTGTAGCCTTTGATTTCCGGCTGGCTGCTCTCGCCGCGCTCGATTTCGTAGCCAAGTTCTTTCAACCTGTGAGCCAGTTCCGAGCGATACACTGCTGTCGCATACTGCTGCGTCTTGTACAGTTCCCGTGGCTGTAGCGCGTGCGCCTCACCGTCGTCGGTCTCGGTAAGATTGAAAAATACAACGTGCGTGTGTAGTTGCGGTGCGGCGTAGCCATTCACCGGCCGCGCGCTGTCGTGCCCAAACTTCGCTGCAACCCACTTGCCCGTCGTCTCTGCCGGAAGATTCCCGCCGATGCGTGCCTGGACATATCGCTCTAGCTCATCAAGGGCGACGCCGACGCTTTCTCGATGAGCATCCCGAACGCGCTCATCTCCACCCACGAGGGCCGTCAACGATACGCTCTTGGGGGCTGAAAACGTCGCGTCCCATCCTGCGAGGTGTTCCATCGGGCTTACCTGCTCGCCGCGCCTGTTCATGTATTCTCGGGCTGCTTGCGGGCGGATTAGCTGTTCGCCAGTGATCGGGTGTTGCCCTTCGCAGAGCCGGTGGAAGTGGTCCTCACGAACCTCGTCCTGCAATCCCCACTTCTTGGCCAGATTTCCATGCCACTCGCCGCGTATCCGGTCGCCTTCGCTGTAGTAATTCTCCTGCGCGTTGCTGAATTCCTCGTGATGATAAGCGCGGGCTTGTCCTGCACTGAGCGGCTTTGAAATCGTAAGCATGGGTCCCTACTCGAAAAGGCGTCTCTTACGGGGCGTCACAGCGTGTTCGAGGGTTTGTTCTTGGCGCGGCTTTTGCTCTGCTCCGGTTGTCTCCTGCCGCATCCCGCTGGGCGTTACGGAACCAGCGGCTCCCGCCGCGGCTGCCTTCGGTGGCAATGCCTCTGTCGGTCGCTCGATAATCGCGGGCTGCGTCTTTGGCACTTTCACATAAGGGAAGCTCAACTGCACAACGGCATTGCCGGATTTCACATAGCCGCGCCGGTCCTCAAGCCCCATGATCTGTGACGGCAAGACCAGTGGCTCGATGCGCCGCTCCAACTGATCGCTCCTCGAATTGCGATAGCGCGGGGATTGCTCTCGTGTGCGGCTCTCGCGTACCTGTTCGATTTCTACCTCTCCGATGGTTTCGCTGATCCACTTCGCGCTATCAGGCTCACTTGTCCGCAGAAAGATCTTCGTGCCCGGCTGCGAAAACATCACCTCGGCGTCGAGTCCGTAATGCTTTTGCAGCTGGCTGCGTCCCTGAAAGCCCAGAACTATCGGGTTGTTCGTCTTGCGGTTCCTGGTCACGGCATCGTGCAACTTGGGTAGTTTTTGCAGAAGCGCAACCTCGTCCAGAATAAACCACACGCGGCGCAGTTTCCTTTCTTCATCCTCCACGCCCTCATCCTGAGTGCGCATCACCAATAAATCGAACCACAGGCTGACAAGTGGCATAAGGCGGTCGCGAGTCATGTTGGTGCTTGGGAAAAACAGCCATCTTGTACGAGTCTTCGACCACTCCACTGTGTTCCAGCATCCGCTGGCTTCGTTTTCGGCTGGCAGGAGGCTCAGCGCGTCGGCTACTCGGTTGAGCGAGCCGAGTACGCCGTTTCGCTGATCGGGTGACTGCGGATTGATCATCATCGCGTAGGGTGTGCCCGCAACCAGCCGGTCAATCTCTACAGGGTGCGACATCCAATGGATCAACTGCTGCGCCGTTGGTTTGTAGGTCAGCAAGTGCGCGAAGATTTTTCGCGGTGTTTCCGCAAAAAAGGGGTCCTGGTTGGGCCAGTCCGGGAAGAGCGATACCGCTAGCGCGGAGGCCTCGGCGGGATTCCGCACTTCGTCGCCGATGCTCCAGAAGGGCATACGTCGGTCGCATGGAAACAAAATCACGTCGCCTCGCTCCGGCTTGTAGAAGCGCGACGTGTATTCCCGCTCCGGGTCGTGCACAATCGCGATTTCGTTCCGCTTCTCGATCTGCAGAAGTTGTTGAATGATGAGTTGCGTCTTGCCGGTGCCGGTGTCCCCCATGATCTCGAAGTGGCGGTTCTCTTTGATGAGGGGGATATGCAATTTCTTGTTGAGGCCGAGCATCCGCTCAAGCGCGGTGCGATCCTCATTCCCAAAGCCGATTCCTCTTGACCGGCGGTGTCTCCAGTTGAACTGGGCTACGGTAATCAAGTCCGGCCCCCGGAGTTTCCTTCCGTAACGCAGCACTCTTATGCGCTTCCGCTCCATCCATGTGGCCGGCCATAGACCTACAAGGAACACTATGGGCACGGTCCAAAGCGCGGGCCTCGCCAGATCGAAGAGCGCCTGGTCGTGATAAATCCATTCGCCCAGGAAGGCATGCAACTGAGCGTTGTTGTAAAGACCTCGCTGCCATTCAAGTCGCAATGCCCCTTGCTTCACGGCTTCGCTGGTGAGCGCGAACGTTTTCTCTCCGTTGTCCGTGACGGCTGGCATTACTTCACTTTCTAGCGCCAACCGGCTCCCTTTCCGCGTCACCACTTCAAGCAGCATGTACCATCCGTTCTGCCGTACGGTTCCGGCAATCTCTGTTCCGGCATAAGTAAGCAGATAGTGCCTTTCGAGCGGCGTCCAGACACGCAGAAAACGAACGTACTCGACCCCTGCCCCTGCTGCCACGGATAGGATCAATAATGCGACGGTGTACACCGGCTTGCTGCTGGGCCAGTCCGTCCGCTCGTCTCTTCCCCATTCCGTCCGCATCGCCAGGCTCCGTCTGAGTCCGCTTCATCCCGCCTGTGGTTCTGTAGTTGCCGTGGTTAGCCGGTCTAACGCTTTTGCGAGCTTGGAAGCGTCGGCGCGGTTGATCATCTCTTGCATGTCTTCGCTTGTTAGCGGCTCGCGGTTCGCGATACTGAACAGCGCGTTCACCAAGATCATCCGCAGAGCGAGTAATTCAGCCACGATGGTTTGGTCGGAGGGACTTGGCTTGCTGGCTCTAAGCAACGCCTCACGCGCCCATTCGCTGATCGTCTGTGCGCCCGCGAGGGCCTCGAACTGCGCGTATTCCTCCTCGGTGACTTTGGTGCTGATGGACTTAGTGCGCGGTGTGGACATAAATCTCTTCCTAGTTCCAAATGTAGGGCGCGCGGGCGAATGCGTCCTGACGCCCAACAAAATCAACAAGTTCCCGTACGGGAACCGCAAGTTCCTGCTCAAAAACCACGGCGAGCGACGAATCGCTAGCTGCCGCGTTCGCAGCGAGTTCCCATATAGCAACCATCGTTGCTATACGGCACCCGTTACGGGGTGACGTGTCAGTCCAACTCCCGGTGCCGGAGGCACCGCTGCTCGCAAAACGCGGCGCAAACTCACGATTCGCGCTATCAACCCTGTTCGCCATACTCCAACTGCAGCTCCCGCATCCACCGCTGAAGCTCGGGGATCCCCCACGCCTTCTGGAACAGTTCGCGTAGGGCGTTCCATTCGTGCTCGGTGAAGTCGATACCTACATCGTTCTGCCGAAGCCAAAGCGTGAACGTTGGCCCCTTCTCCTTGGACAGTGTCGTCAGGAAATGCCTGCCGTTCCACGAACTCTTGGCCGACCATCCTTCGAGCATGGCCCGGAACTCGGCCAGGTCGGGGTACCGAGCAATGAGATAGTTCACTCGGCGTGTTGGGCCAAAGTCGATATACACACCCAGCTCCGGGCAAGCTGTCGTCGTAAACGAGAGCTTCAGGTCATCGACCTTGAGCGGATCAGGGAGGATAATTCGGCGGCGAAAATCATCTTCGTTTGGACCCGTTGGTCGCACGGGCTGGCGGTCATGTCGCACCCAATGGCCCCGAG
>WNFF01004976.1_pt1 | contig 14939 bp, 13 predicted proteins | sample 5400441 | NCBI WGS metagenome assembly WNFF01 (sample SAMN13153345, study PRJNA577476) | soil metagenome | isolation source: 120 cm saprolite under Douglas fir tree site 2 hole 3 replicate 1 | place: USA:California | collected 2015-04-18 | reverse complement strand
CCGGGCTTCTGGTTCTCGAAGATGCGCTCCTTCGCCGCGGCGTACGCCTCCAGCGACGGGTAGCGGTCGAGGTGGTCCGGGGTGACGTTCAGCGCGGCCCCCGCCGCGCAGCGCAAGGAGACGATCCCTTCCAGCTGGTACGACGAGAGCTCGCAGACGGTCGCGTCCAGCTTCCCGCCCGAGAGGACGCGGTTGGACAGCGCGTCTCCCAGGTTCCCGCCAGCGAACACCTTCTTGCCCGCGGCCCGGAGCAGGTGCGCGGTCAGGGCGGTGGTGGTGCTCTTCCCGTTGGTGCCGGTGATCCCGACGATCGGCTCCTCGACGAACCGCGCCGCCAGCTCGACCTCGCCGATCACCTCCACCCCGCGCGCACGCGCTTCGGCGAGGTGGTGGGCCCCTAGCGGCACCCCGGGGCTCACCACCACCAGATCGCGCCCGCGGAACGCCTCCTCGCGCAGCCCCGCCAGGTGCCGCTCGTGCGGGACGTCCTCGAGCTGCCGCAGCGAATCGGCCAGCGCCTCGGCGCCCTTGTCGTCGGCGACCGCGACGCGGGCGCCGTAGGTCGCGAGCAGGCGCGCGGCGGCCACGCCGCTCTTGCCCAGCCCGACGACCAGCGCCCTGCGCCCGGCGAGCTGCATCGCTACCTCAGCTTGATGGAGAGGAGGCCGACCAGCGCCAGCATGATGGAGACGATCCAGAAGCGGACGATGATCTTGGGCTCGGCCCAGCCTTGCAGCTCGAAGTGGTGGTGCAAGGGCGCCATGCGGAAGATGCGCCGGCCGGTGCGCTTGAACCAGAAGACCTGCAGCATCACCGAGAGCGCCTCGACGAAGAACACCCCGTGGATGATCGCGCTGTCCACCTCGTTCTTGGTGAGCACGGCGAGGACCCCGAGCCCGCCGCCGATGGCGAGCGCGCCCACGTCGCCCATGAAGACGCTGGCCGGGTACGTGTTGAACCAGAGGAAGCTGATGCCCGCTCCGGCCATCGCGGCGCAGAACACCGCCAGCTCGCTGGCGCCCTCGATGTGCGGGATGAGCAGGTAGTCGGCGACGTTGAATCCCTTGATCACCAGGCCGGCGAGGTACGCGAGCAGGAGGAAGGTGAGCGAGCTGACGATGGTGGGGCCGATGGCGAGCCCGTCCAACCCGTCGGTCAGGTTCACCGCGTTGCTGGTGCCCACGATGACGATGAAGGCGAACGGCAGGTACAGCCACCAGGGCAAGACCGGGCTGAAGGTGCGCACCTTGATGAACGGGATCGACAGGCGCGTGTCCAGGAGCAGGTGGGGATGGAGCAGCCCGCCCCTCCAGTCGACGAAGAGCACCGCCACGACGCCGAGGAAGATCACCGTCTGCCAGAAGAGCTTCTTCCGGCCGGCCAGCCCCTTCGAGTTGCGCTTGGTGAGCTTCAGCCAGTCGTCGGCGAACCCGATCAGCCCGTAGCCGAGGGTGAAGATCAGGGCGGCCCAGACCAGCCGGTTGGTCAGATCGGCGAAGAGCAGCGTCCCGACCAGGAGCGCCCAGAGGATCAGCCCGCCGCCCATCGAGGGAGTGCCGCTCTTCTTCTGGTGCGCCGCGGGCGTGTCCTCGCGGACGTTCGATGCGCCGTACTGCTTGAGCCGCATCGCCTCGATGTAGGTGGGGCCGAGCAACAGGCCCACCAGCAGGGAGACCAGCCCCGCCATGATCATGCGGAACGAGGGGTAGCGGAGCACGTTGAAGGCGGCGACGCGGTCCGCGAAGGGATAGAGCAGCAGGTAGAGCATCAGTGCGCTCCCTGCCCGGGCGCTACGCCCGCGAGCGGATCGCTGATCCGCTCCATCTTCATTCCTCGCGATCCCTTCACCAGGATGACGTCCTCCGGCCGCGCGTGGCGGCGCACGATCTCGACGGCTTGCGCCGGGTCCTCGGCAAACTCGACGTGCTCGGAGGCGATTCCCGCTTCCGTCGCCCCTTCGCCGATCGCCCGCGCCCGCTGGCCGAAACAGACCAGGAGAGCGAGCCCGGCGCCCGCGGCGAAACGTCCCACGTCGCGGTGCAGGTCCAGCTCGGTCGGACCCAGCTCCAGCATGTCGCCCAGCACGGCGATGGCGCGTCCCTTGCCCCGCACCAGGTGCGTCAAGGTGAGCAGCGCCGCCTTGGTGCTCTGCGGGTTGGCGTTGTAGCAGTCGTCGATCAGCATCCCGCCGCCGGGCAGCCGGACCGGCCGCATGCGGCGGCCGGGCGTACGGGCATCGCCGAGGCCGCGGACGATCTGCTCCGGATCGAGTCCGAGCCCGAACCCGACCGCCGCGGCCGCGACCGCGTTGTGGCCGTTGTGCGTGCCGATCAGGTGCAGCTCGGCCCTGCGCGTCTTCCCGTCCGGGAACGCCAGCTCGACGCGCAGGCCGGGCCCGCCGTGGTGCGCGGAGAGGAGCCGGACGTGGGCCGCGGTGGACGCCCCGAAGGTGATCAGCCGCCGCCGCGAGAGCCGAGCCTGGAGGAGCACTGGCGGGTCGTCCGCATTGGCCACCGCGGTGGCGCTCTCGCGCAGGGCGTGGAACAGCTCGCCCTTGGCGTGCGCCACGCCCTCGATCGAGCCGGTCCCTTCGAGGTGCACCGGGCCCACGGTGGTGACCAGCCCCACGTCCGGGTCGGCCCAGGCGGCGAGCCGGGCGATCTCGCCCAGGTGGTTCATGCCCGCCTCGACGACCGCGTGGCGGTGCTCGGGCGAGAGGCGCAGCAAGGTGAGCGGCACGCCCACCTCGTTGTTCAGATTGCCTTCCGTCTTGAGCGTCGGGCCCGCCGTCTCGAGCACCGCCGCGATCAGCTCCTTGGTGGAGGTCTTGCCGGTCGAGCCGGTGACGCACACCACGCGCACCGCGTGCAGGCTCTCGCGCCAGGCGTGCGCGAGCCCGCCCAGGGCGCGGCCGGTGTCCGGCGCGGCGAGGAGCGCGGGCCCGAGGCCCTGCGCGGCCAGCTCTTCGCGCACGCGCGGCGCGGCCGCGGAGGGGACCAGGACGCCCGCCGCCCCGGCCTGGGCGGCGGCGGCGGCGAAGCGGCTGCCGTCGTGCCGCTCTCCCACCAGCGCCACGAAAAGCGCGCCGCGGACCGGGCTGCGCGAATCGGTGAACGCTCCCTCGAACATCCGATCCGGGGGGCCCGAGAGGAGCTGCGCGCCGGCGGCCCACGCGGCCTGCCCGGCGGTGAACCGGGCGCTCATCGCAGCGCCTCCAGCGCGCGCCGCGCTTCCACGCGGTCGTCGAAGCTGAGCCTCTCGGTGCCGACGATCTGGTAGTCCTCGTGGCCCTTGCCCGCGATGACCACCGCGTCGCCGGCACGCGCGCTGCGCAGCGCCAGCTCGATGGCCGCCGCCCGGTCGGGGATGATGCAGTAGCCGTCGCGCCCCGCGCGCGCGTCCGACATCCCCATCTTTCGCTTGTGCTTGGAGAGGCCGGGCTCGATGTCCGCCAGGATGGCGAGGGGATCCTCGGTCCGCGGGTTGTCGCTGGTCGCCACCACCAGGTCGGCTCGCCGCGCCGCCGCTTGACCCATCAGCGGCCGCTTGCCGCGGTCGCGATCGCCGCCGCACCCGAAGACGCAGATCACGCGCGCCTTGCTCCCGGCGGCCGCGCGGACGGCGTCGAGCACGCGCGCGAGCGCGTCGTCCGTGTGCGCGTAGTCGACCAGCACGACCCGGCCGCCCGGATCGGGCACGCGCTCCAGCCGCCCCGGAGCTCCGCGCGCCTGCGCCGCCGCCTGCGCCAGCTCCACGAGCGGCATGCCGAGCCCGAGGAGCAGGCCGAGCGCCGCGAGCAGGTTCTCCGCGTTGTGCGCGCCGACCAGGGGGCTCTCGATCCGCGCCTCGCCGAATCCGCCGCGCAGATCGAAGCGGATCCCTTCCAGGTCGCTCTGCAGGCCTCGGGCCTCGAGGCGCGCTCCGGCGGCGCCCCGCGCGCTGAACCCGATCGAGCCGGGAAGCGCTTGCGCGAGCTGGGCACAACGGGGATCGTCGAGGTTCAGCACCGCGGGCGCGCCCGCAGGCAACAGCTCGCGGAACAGGCGCGCCTTGGCTTCGAAGTACGCCTCCAGGGTGCCGTGGTAGTCGAGGTGGTCGCGGGTCAAGTTGGTGAACGCCGCCGCCGCGAAGGTGCACCCGGAGACCCGCTCCTGCGCCAGAGCATGGCTCGACACTTCCATGGCGACGAGCTGCGCCCCTGCCTGGGCCATGCGCGCGAGCAGCTCCTGGAGGTCGTGGGACTCGGGCGTGGTGTGGATCGCGCCTTCGCGGCCGCCCGGCCAGCGGGACTCGACGGTGCCGATCAGCCCGGTCCGCAGGCCCCGCGCGGCCGCGAGCTGCTCGACGAGGTACGCGGTGGTCGTCTTCCCGTTGGTGCCGGTCACGCCGACGAGCCGCATCCGCTTCGACGGCTCGCCGTGGAACCGCGATGCCGCCTGCGAGAATGCGCGCCGGGCATCGGGCGCGACGATCAGCGCGGCGGGCGCGACCTCGAGCTCGCGATCGCTCAGCACCGCCGCCGCGCCGCGCTCGACCGCCTGGGGCGCGAAGTCCGCGCCGTCGGCCACGACGCCCTGGAGCGCCGCGAACAGCGCACCCGGACCCACCTTTCGCGAATCGACCGCCAGAGCGCGCACATCGACCTCTTCCGCGCGCGGCGGCAGGCGGACATCGATCCCTGTGAAGAGCTCAGGAAGCCTCACTTCGAGCCCCATGGTGTACGCCGCTCATCCCGACGGCGCCAGCGTGACGCGCACGCGTGCACCGCGCTTGACAATGGCGCCCGGCCGAGGCGACTGGGCGACCGTCCTGCCGCTGCCCCGCAGCTCCGGCTCGAGCGCGGCCTCGGCGAGCCTGCGGACCGCGGACCGCGCGGGCAGGCCGGTCAGATCGGGGACCACGGACCGATCCGGCTTGCGGCTCGCGGGTTGCGGCTCGCGGTCCAGCTCGAGCTCCTCGGCGCTCACCTCGTCATCGGGCGTCTGCGCGACGGAGGCGAACGCGATCTCTTCGCGCGCGCTGTCGGGGGCGACGCCGATCTGGCGGAGCGCCTCCGCCGCGATCGCGCTCCACGCGGGCGCGGCCACCGAGCCGCCGAAGACGTCGCCCTCGGGCTCGTCGACCGCGACCAGGATGGCCAGCCGCGGCTCGTCCGCGGGCAAGAAGCCGAGGAAGCTGGCCAGCCGCTTGTCGCCGTACCCGCCGCGGACCGGGTCGACCTTCTGCGCCGTGCCGGTCTTGCCGGCGACGCGGAAGCCGCTCACGCGCGCCTTCATCCCGGTGCCCTTCTCCACCACTTGCTCGAGCATCGCGGTGATCTCGCGCGCGGTGGCCGGACGCAGCACCCGCCGCACCTCCTCGCGCTGGCGTTGCAAGAGAACCTTGCCGTCCGGCGCCACCACCTTGGAGACGATGAACGGCTTGAGCAGGAGCCCGCCATTGGCGATGGCCGCCATCGCCATCACCGTCTGCAGGCCGGTCGCGGACAGGCCCTGGCCGAAGGAGACGGTGTCCACCGCGATGTTCGGCATGCGGCCCGGATCGGGCAGCGCGCCCCGCGCCTCGCCGGGGAGCCCCACGAAGGTGCGCTCGCCGAACCCGAAGGCGCGGAGCGCAGCGACGAGCCGCTGCTTGCCGAGCGCCTCGCCGATCTTGGCGGCGCAGATGTTGGACGACTCGCGCAGCACCGCCGCGGGCGTGGCCCACCTGATCTTGTGGCTGTCGTGGAGAAGGTGGCCGTTGCGTTCCCAGACGCCGTTCTCGCAGTAGAGCGGCTTTGCGGGATCCAGCACGCCGGCGTCGAGCGCCGCCGCCACCACGAAGCTCTTGAGGGTCGACCCCGGCTCCAACTGGTCCTGGACGGCGCGATTGCGCCAGACCGCCGGATCGCGGCCGGGCTTGTTCGCGTCGAAGGCCGGGTTCGAGGCCAGCGCGAGCACGGCGCCGCTCTGCACGTCGATCACCACCGCCCATCCGGCGGATGCTCGCGACGAGGCGACGGCCCGCGAGAGCTCGCGCTCGGCCGTGAGCTGGATGGCCGAGTCGAGGGTCAGGGTGACGGTCGCGCCGGTGAGGTCGACCGGATCCGGCGCGCCCTGCGCCAGCACCGTGGCCCCCCGGGCGTCGCGCACGGCCTGCACGGAGACCGGCTTGCCGCGCAGCGACGCGTCCAGCTCGCGCTCCAGCCCTTCCTGGCCGCCTTCTTCCCCGACGAAGCCGAGCACGTGCCCCGCCAGCGCCCGCTGCGGATAGAAGCGCTTCGGCTCCTTGACCAGCTCGACGCCGTCGAGCCCGAGCCCGGCGACGCGCGCCGCGGTGTCCTCGTCCACCCGCCGCTTGAGCCACACGAAGCGTTTCTCCCCGGCGAGGCGGCCGAGCACCTTGGCGCGATCGGCGCGGAGCGCGCGGGCGAGGAGGTCCGCCGCGGCGGCGCGCTCCCTGTGCGTCGTGAACGCGGCCGGATCGGCGAAGATCGAGTCCACGTCCTGGGTGACCGCCAGCGTCGTCCCGCGGCGGTCGGCGATGGGTCCCCGCCGCGGAGCCCATTCGATCTCGCGGCGGGTCTGGTCGCGCGCCAGCCGCGACAGCCGGGCGCGATCGAGGAGTTGCACCTTGGCGGCGCGGGCGAGGACCACGCCGAAGCCCAGGAGGAGCGCCGCGCCGGCCAGCGCCGCGCGCACCCGCATCCAGCGGCCGGCGTCTCCTCTGGCGTTGCGCCCGCGCTGGTACACCGCCCCTCCTACTTGGACGCGACCATCGAGGCGCTCGAGCGCAGCGCGCCGCCGACCAGGACGATGATCCGATCCGCCGGGGGAGGGCCCATGCCGAGGCGCGCGCGCGCCAGGTCCTCGATGCGTTGCGCGCCGCCCAGCCGCGCGGCGGCGAGCTGCAGCCGCTCGTGATCGCGGACGAGCTGCTGGCGCTCGGCGGAGAGGCGCGAGAGGCGGTAGCCCTGCTCGGTCACGCGGGTGCGCACCCAGATCTGCAGCAGCGCCGCGGCGGCGAGCAGCGCGCAGGCGAGCGTCGCCGCCCCGAGCTGGCGCAGCCCGCAGGCGGCGCGCCGGCCGCGAAACCCCGTCTTGCGAATTGCGCAGCTCATGCCAGCCTCTCCACCGCGCGCAGGCGCGCGCTGCGCGAGCGCGGGTTCTCGCGCTGCTCGGCCTCGCTCGTCTGCACCGCCTTCCTGGTCAGGACCTTCCACTGCGCCACCCGCCCGCAGGCGCACACCGGCAGCCGGGGCGGGCAGATGCAGCCGGTCGCGAGCTGCGCGAATCCTTGCTTCACGATGCGGTCCTCCAGGGAGTGGAAGCTGATCGCCGCCGCGCGCCCGCCGCGGGCCACGATGCGCGGCAGGTCGCCGACGAAGTCGGAGAGGGCGCCCAGCTCGTCGTTCACCGCGATGCGCAGCGCCTGGAAGGTGCGGGTGGCCGGGTGCAGGTCCCTGGGCCAGGCCTTGCGGGGGATCGACCGCGCGACGACGTCGGCGAGCTGAGCGGTGTCCCCGAGCTTCCCCTCGCGATGCGCGCGGTGGATGGCGCGCGCGATGGGGCGCGCGAAGCGCTCCTCTCCAAGAGTGCCCACGATGCGCGCCAGCGCCTTCTCGTCCCACCGCACAAGCAGCGCGGAGAGGGGCTCCCCGCGGGTCGGGTCCATCCGCATGTCGAGCGGGCCGCCCGCGCGGAAGGAGAAGCCGCGCGCCGGATCGTCCAGCTGCGGGCTGGAGACGCCGAGATCGACCAGCGCGCCGTCCACCTCGCGAACTCCGAGCCGGTCGAGCACGGAACGGGCGTCGCGGAAATTGGCCTGCTCGGCGACGAACCGCTCGCCGCGGGCGCCGAGGCGGGCGCGCGCCGCGCGGAGCGCGGCCGGGTCCTGGTCGAGACCGATCACCCGCGCGCCGGCGTCGAGCAGCGCCTCGGCGTGCCCTCCGCCGCCGAGGGTCCCGTCGAGGAACACCTTGCCGGGAGCGGGCGCGAGAAGGTCCACGGCCTCGCGGCGCAGCACGGTCCGATGCTCGAAGGGCTGCACGAAGAGGTCTCCACCCGCCGGGGTTCCTATTGCTGCCTGCGGCGCAAAGCGTTCGGGCGCGCCACGGCGACGTCGGCGAACGCCTCGTCCGGAGTGCGGCAGACGAGCAGGTCCGCGCCGCCCGCCGCCTTGAGGATGTTTGCCACGTAGGGATTGCGCACCACCACCACCAGCTCGCCGCCGCGGGCGCGCAGCTCGCGGCGCCGCGCCACCAGCTCCGGCACGCCCGCGTAATCGAGGTGGGTGACCTCGCGCAGGTCGAGCACGATGCGGCCCGCCTCGAGGGACGCGCGGCCGATGGTGTAGTCGATGGCCCAGAGGGCGTCGCGGTCCAGCTCGCCCCGCACCGCCACGGTAGCCTGCGACTCCTCCCACTTCTGGCCGGCCGGCCGCGGACCCGGCGCGGGCGTAAGCGCGAGCACCGCCGCGCCTTCCACCCTGCGTGGGCGCGGCGCTTCCCGCTGTGCGATTCCCCGGATGCGCGTCCGTTCACTCATCGTCGTCTCCTAGAGAAGCTGGTGGAGGCGCGCTGCAAGCTGCGCCTGGGCCTCGGGTGCGCGCGCCGCCTTCTGCGTCTCCAGCCAGCGCGCGGGCGACCAGATCTCGATGCGCTCCACCGTGCCCGCCCAGGTGACCTCGTCGGCGAGACCGGCGTGCTCGCGCAGCGGCGGCGGGATGAGGATGCGGCCCACCTTGTCGACCGGGCACTCCTGCGCGGGCGCGACGAAGCTGCGCACCAAGAGGCGCACCGAGGGATCGAACTGGGAGAGCGCGGCCACCTTCTGGGTGAAGGCCGTCCACTGCGCGGGCGCGTACGCCTGCAGGCAGGCGTCGAACAGGTCGGTGGTCACGAACAGCTTGTCCGCGCCCTGCGCCGCGAGCACCTCGCGAAAGCGCGAAGGCAGGCTGGTCCGCCCCTTCGCGTCGATCTGGTGCTGGTAGACGCCGGTGAAGGACACGACCCGTGGCTCCTCGATCCGCGGTGGGGTCCTGCTTTCCATTTCTTCCCACTTCGATCCACCGCATGCGCAGACTCGGCGAAGGTCCCCGGGCTGTCAAGCAAGCTCTCGCCTGAACTGCCGAGCAGCCCCACAGGTGGGGCCTCGCGAGGCGATTCCCCCTGCGGGTCGCGCTCGGCGGGTGGGGGTCTGTGGGAGTGCGGAGGAGGCGTACTATGGACGCATGGCCGAGGCGGCCCCCCTGAAGGAGTTCCTCGCGAAGACATCGTTCTTCGGCGGGCTTGCGGGAACGCCGGTCTTCGACCGCCTGGCCGACATGCTGCGCGAGAAAGAGTTCAAAAAGGGCGAGGTCGTACTCCGAGAGGGAGAGACCGGGAACTCGATGTACATCGTGCTCTCGGGCACCCTCTACGCCACGCGGAAGTGCGAGGACGGAAGCGACGTCCGCATGCTCCTCTTCCGGCCCGGCGATTTCGTCGGCGTGACCACGCTGATCGAGATGGAGCCGCGGCCGTTCACCATCACCGCGGAGAAGGACACCAAGCTGCTCGAGCTGGACAGCAAGGACCTCTACCAGCTCTACAAGCAGGATCTGAAGGCCTACGTGCTGGTCCTGCAGAACATCAATCGCGAGCTCTGCCGCCGGCTGCGCAAGGCCGGCGCCCGCATCGCGCACCTGACGCGCCTGGCCGGGCTGGACCACGCTCCCGAGCATCACTGATCGGGGGGATTCACCCGAGGATCGACTCCACCACCGTGCGCGCGATCGGGTGGTACGAGGCGCGCGCCTCCTCGTAGATCTCCCGGGCCAGGGTGCGCGTCTGCGGGCGGCGGGCCAGCTCGGTGTAGACGGGCCGCAGGTACTTGATCCGGCCGGTCTCGCGCAGCACCCGGCGCGCGGCCTCGCGCCCTGCAAGGGCCCCGGCGCGCAGCTGCACCAGGACGAAGGTGTGCCGCAGCTCGAGGCTGCGGCGGCGGGAGAGGCCGAGCAGCGAGTCGAGCTGATCGCACACTTCCGGAGGCAGCTCCGGCAGCGACTGCAGGAAGACGAGCAGCTCGGTGGGCTGCAGGCGGACCGCCGCGTTCTCGTCCGGCAGCACGCCCTCCCCCACCCGCCGCGCCATCTCGCGCAGCTCGTCCAGCCGGCGCGACTGGGGCCGCGGCGCGTCGGGGGGCAACCCCGGACCGTCGATCCAGCGTTTCGCGCCCGCTCGCGCCGAAACGCCCGGCAGGCGCTCGTCGAGGAACCGCAGGAAGTCGTCGGTGACGATCGATTGGAACCGGAACCGCTCCAGGTAGGCGCGCAGGAAACGGTCCCAGCGGTCGCGGCCGGCCAGCTCCTCGAGGCGCCGCAGGAACAGGTAGCCCTTCTCGTACGGGACCGTGGAGTACGCCTCGTCCGGATCCACGCCCTCCATCTCGGTGCGCAGCCGCGTCAGCTCGGGCCGCTGGGCGAACCGCTGCAGCGACACCTCCAGCTCGTGCAGCCCGACCGCGGCGTGCAGCTCCGCGGCCTCGGTGCCCTCCAGCGCCTCGAGGATGCGGCGCTCGGCGTAGACGGTGAAGCCCTCGTTCAGCCAGAAGTGCTCGAGCGTGGCGTTGCGCCGAACGGGAACGAGGGCGGCATCACCAGGACGTCGTAGCGCTCCCATTCGTACGGGCCGAACAGGTCCTCCGCGACCTGCAGCATGGTCTCCACGCCGTCCAGCTCCCACGCCGCCGCATCGGCGACGCTGCGCTCGGCCCACACCGCCGACCGCTGCGAGAGCTGCCGGGGCGACAGGTCCCCGACGGCGAAGGCGAGCAGGTACGGCGGGACCTTTTGGGGCATCTCGAACAGGTCGACCATCTCGCCCTCGCCCGCCGGCTCGCGGCCGAGCGGGGCCGCGGCCATCAGCGCGCGCAGGTACGCGGGAACGGTGAACCGCGCTCCGGCGCGGATGCGGATGCGCGCGGTGTCCTGCAGCGGCGCCAGCGACCGCGCGTGGATGGGCTGGCACTGGCTGTAGAGATAGGGATGCTGCCCGCCCGCGGTCTGCGAAGGCCCGAGCCACTGCAGCGCCGAAGCCTCGGGCGAGGTCGAGTAGCGGACGCGAATTGCGCGGGTGCCCGGGGCCAGGTGCACGCGCAGGCGCGTCCCCAGGATGCGCTCGGGCGGGGCCAGCTCGTACCGGAGCGGCTTCTTGTCGGGCGTCTCCACCGCGCCGATGCGCAGGTCGCGCGTGTCCAGGTCGAGCGGTCCAGCGGAAGCCTCGCGCAGCGTCAGCAGCACCTCGCCGGAGAGCACCCGCTGGGCGAAGTCGACCCTGAGCGCCAGATCGATGCGCTCGGTGAGCGGCTGCTCGGAGTCGGCGTAGCTGTGCGGATCCAGGCGCGCCACGCGGCGTGTCCTACCATACCCCCACCCCACGGTTCGCTTGGGTTGACACCGCCCTGCCACGAACGCGACGCTCTTCGATCCGGCGCCTTCGGCGCCTCCACAAGGGGGGAGCTCGCTCCCCCCTCGACCCCCCAACTGATCACCGCCAATCCGAACTTAGCGCTGGGGTTGATCGGCGCCCGCGGCTACCTCTGGCCGCGGCGGCGGGCGTCGGCCAGCCAGTGGATCAGCCGGATGACCTCGCCGCAGTCGGCGACGTGCCAGCGGGCGGCGGTCCCCGTCCGCGGCGGCGGTCCGACGTGCACGGTGATCCCGCCGAAGCGCTGGACGGCTGCGAAGCCTTCCTCGTCGGCGTCGCCGGCGCCCACGTAGACCGGCAGCGCGGCGCGAAGGCCGGCGAGGAGCCCGAGCGCCGCGCGTCCGACGCTCGCCCCCTGCGTGCACGCCTGCACGGAATCGTTGCCGCGCCGCAGGCGCAGGCCTTCCGCCGCGGTGAGGCGGCCGAAATGCTCCGCCGCCGCGATCTGGTCCGCGGTGGCGGCATGGCGCAGGTGCAGCACGAGCGCCCAGACGCGGTCCTCGACCGCGATGCCCGGCGCCTGCAGGGCGGGGACCCTCGCGCACGCCTTGCGCAGCCGGCCGATCGCCTGCTCGGCCTCCTCGAGGTCGGGCTCGGTGACGAGCCGCAAGCCGAAATTCTGCACCTCGGCTCCGTGCACGCCGACGTAGCCGAGCCGGTGCAGCCGCAGGCGGCGCTGGAGGGTCTCGACGCGGCGGCCGGAGATCACCGCTCCGCGCGTGTTCGGCGCCGCACACAACCGGATGAGCGCCGCGCGCGCTGCGGGATTGGTGCGCAGGTGGCCGTGCGACGCGTGCTGCGCCAGCGCGGCGTCGAACGAGAAGAACCCGAACAGCGCGGGCGCGTCCGCGACCCGCTCCCGCAGGCTGTCCGCCTCCGACCACAGCGGCCTGACTGCTCCCGACCGCCCTGGCTCTGAATTGCGCACACGCCCCCCTCGCCCTCGTTCTGTCCCCGCGCGAATCTGCGCACGGGTGTCGGGAGAGGTAAGAGGCGAGCTCAGTACGACAGCGGATATCCAGCGGCCTCGAGCAGCGACGGCACGATCCCCTCGCGCGCCTCGGCACTGTTGACTGGTGTGTACTTGTGCAGGCGGGCGAGCTGCTCGAGCTGCGCGTCCAGCTCCTCGGGCGGGACCACGGCGGCGATCGCGGTGCGCGCGCGATCGAAGGCGCGCTCGCGGCTCTCCATGCAGTAGAAGCGGCACAGCGCGTCGCGCAGTTCACACTGGGCGTCAGTCGCGAGAGTGCGGCCCAGGGCCGAGTCCATGGCGTAGACTTCGATGGCGACGTCGGCGAGCGCGGCGAGCACCTCCTGGCGCTCCTCGAGCGCGGTCCCCAGCGAGGCGGCCCACTTGGCGGCGAAGACGAACTGGCGCTTCGCCATCTCCGCCCCCCGGCGCTCGGCGGCGAGGCGCCCGACGGGGAGGAGGGTGACGGCTTTGCCGGCACCCGGGCCGGAGCCGAAGGCGGAGGCATACGGAGGCAAGTGACGGGGGTCGGTCAGCTCCTCGTCGAGCTGCTGCACCGCGGCCATCAAGGGCATCGTGCCCTTCACCGCGCGCTTGAAGATCATCCCGGGGATCAGCAGCCGGTTGATCTCGTTGGTGCCCTCGAAGATCCGGTTCACGCGGTTGTCGCGGTACGCGCGCTCGATCGGGTAGTCCTCGACGAACCCGTTGCCGCCGTGGATCTGCAGGACCTCGTCGATGATCTGGAAGAGCCACTCCGAGCCGGTCACCTTCATGATCGAGGCCTCGACGGCGTACTCCTCGATGGCCTCCATCACCTTGGCCGGGGAGCCGTCCGACTGGGCAATGGCGGCGTCGATGGCCCCGGCGGCGCGGTACGTCATCGCCTCGGCGGCGTAGATCTGCGCGGCCGCGCGGGCGAGCTTCTCGCGGACGAGGCCGAAGTCGGCGATGGGGCGGCCGAACTGCTTGCGCTGGGCCGCGTAGTCGATCCCTCCCTTGAGCACGTACTTCATGCCGCCCACGCCGAACGCGGCGAGCTTCAGGCGGCCGACGTTGAGGATGTTGAAGGCGATCTTGTGCCCCTTGCCGATCTCGCCCAGCACGTTCCCGGCCGGCACCTGGCAGTCCTCGAAGAGGAGAGGGGTCGTTGAGCTGCCTCGGATGCCGAGCTTGTGCTCCTCGCGCCCTTGCGTGAACCCGGGCGTCCCGCGCTCGACGATCATCGCGGTGAACTTCGTCCCGTCGATCTTGAGGAAGACGACGTAGACGTCGGCGAAGCCGCCGTTGGTGATCCACATCTTCCCGCCGTTCACGACGTAGTGCTTCCCGTCCGGGGAGAGGCGCGCGACCGTCTTCGCGCCCAGCGCGTCGGAGCCGCTGCCAGCCTCGGACAGCGCGTAGGCCGCCACCTTGCGGCCGCTGGCCAGGTCGGGGAGGTACTTTGCCTTCTGCTCCTTCGTCCCGAAGAAGACGATGGGCAGGGTGCCGATCCCGGTGTGCGCGCCGAAGGTGGTCGCCCACGAGCCGTAGCCCGCCTGCGATTCGGCCACCAGCATCGAGGTGGTCTTGTCGAGGCCGAGGCCGCCGAGGTCCTCGGCGACGTCGACGCCGAGAAGGCCCAGCTCCCCGGCCTTGGCCAGGAGCTTTTGCAGGAGCGCGTTGTCCTTCTGCTCGATCCGGTCGGCGGCGGGCAGGACCTCGCGGTCCACGAAGCCTTTGCCGGTGGCGAAGAACTGGCGCTGCTCCTCGGTGAACCGCTCGGGAGTCATGAACGGGGCGGACCCGACCGGCGCGAAGAGGAAGTCTCCGCCGCGCGGCTCGTCCGCGGTAGGGGACACGTGCGTAGGGGACACGTGCTGGACTGACTCCGCCATGTACGCTCCTCGCGCACCCTCGCTTACAGTTGATGACGCTCGGCGTCATGTCAGAAGTTAGTGTCTCTGGACGCGCCGCGCAACTGCCCGCCTGTAGAGCAGCACCTAGCGCCCACCCGGCTGGCGAGGAAATCAGCCGATCGCCCGGCGCTCGAAGGTCCGCGCTCCCCACATCCGCAACCCGGCCGTGAGGACCGCGAGCGCCAGCTGCGCGGCGGGGAGCGGCATGTGGGGAGTGCCGGACGCACTGCTGCGCGCCGCAGGATCCGGAGCTGGCGCTGCGCGCCGGGCTGCTCGCGGTGACCTTGGCGATGCGCCAGCTGGTGGTCACCGCAAGCCCCTGCAGGGTTCGCGGCGCGTGCCGCAGGCGAAGCTCGAGTCCGAGCTCCAGCGGATGTTCCTCCGGTACCTCGGGATCGAGTGAGGCCAGCCGCCGCCGTATTCGGCGGCGCTGCGCTTTGCAGGCGCTCGAGGCGCGTTGACCGCTCGGGGCGCGCGGTGTACCGGATCGGGCGCGATGGCGAACAAGGGCACCGAGATCCAGATCGGCGACGGCAGCCTGCACATCGGCGACCGCGTCGTGTACCCGAACCAGGGCATCTGCCGCATCACCGGCGTGGAGGTGAAGCAGATCGCCGGCCGCGAC
>WNFF01004230.1_pt1 | contig 14940 bp, 7 predicted proteins | sample 5400441 | NCBI WGS metagenome assembly WNFF01 (sample SAMN13153345, study PRJNA577476) | soil metagenome | isolation source: 120 cm saprolite under Douglas fir tree site 2 hole 3 replicate 1 | place: USA:California | collected 2015-04-18 | reverse complement strand
CCAACGATCCTGCTCCATTTCATCGGTGCCATAGCAATCTTTCACACCCCATTGATCCTGGTAAAGGACATTGGCACCTTTCAGCAAACCGTCAGGCCGCCGCCAGGAGAGCATAATCATCTGCGAGCCGACGCCGTCGAGATGGCTGACACGGGCTTCATTGAATTGTAATTGGTGCTGGAGCTGCGAACCAGCATCTATCATAGCCGCGTCTTCGGTACCCAGGGCCGATTGCATGGTCAACCTGCCAAGTGCAGTGCGTGCGTGCTGCTTCAACTCGCGATTTGACGAATGCGCAATCAGGTAGTTCAAGGCTGGGATGGTCTGATACGCGGCAATCTCGCCCAATTGTTCAAGAGCATCCACCACAGCAATCACAACTTTACTGGTCTGGTTCTCCAGCAAGGGAATAAGCAGATTAGCGGCACGTGGGTCGTGACTGCCTCCCAGCCAACTGACGAAGCCAAGACGCCTCTCAAGGGGCATGGAGAGGATATCCTCCAACACCGATTCCACGCCCATTTCGCTTTGCCCCACGATTTCAAGCAAACGTCTCTGCATCTGCTGCATGGCCGCCTCGGGGTCATTAAGATACTCAATCAGGCCATCATCGGCCATTTCTGAATCCAACTCTTTTAAGATGGGGGCAAGCGTCAGCTTCGCCAGGTCGCTCACAGTAGGATCAGCGACGAGGTCTTCCAATTCTTCCAGGTCAAAGTCGGTTGCAAGTTCAGTGAGGATGAGCACGGCAGCCGCGTGGGCCGCAGCATCATTGGTATGCAGTAAATGCAAGACTTTATCGCGTGCTCCATCAGTCCATTCCTCGTCCAGCCGATCAAAATAATGTGACAGTGTGTCGGAATCGATATTGTCGCGGCGACTGATGGCCAGGAGTATGCTATCGACGCTCTCTTGTGGGTTTCTTTTGCGCCCTCGTGGCATGCAATTTCTCCTTGGTACAAATTTTTAGTAGTGCGCGGCCTCTAAGAATACTTAATGAAACGCATTGTACCACGTTACCGTTTCTGAGTCGAGAGAAAAGCAAGCGAGTATCAGGATTCACCTATATTAAAGAGGGAAGGTGGTAGTTCGGGCGCAAGAAGATTTCTTGCGCCCGAACTACCACCTTCCCTCTTTAATATCCAGCATGACTTAAGTATTTCACGAACCGCTATACCCCACAACATCAGTTCCACCCTGTGTAGGAAAAGAAGAACCCATCACATTCCAATACATGGGACGCTCCGCTACGAAGGGGGCGTTATTGAGGGACTGTACCACCATCGACACTTCGTAGCCGGCATTGCCATCGCCTGGATGGACGAGGTGCTGCGCGACAAGTGACGTTATGCTGAGCGTGGAACGGCTGTGGGGGCCGACCTGCACCCACTGTGAGTAGGTTCGTCCAAGGCCGTTGACAAGGGTAAGATACAGCTTTTCTGTATTGCTGGTGGGATTGAGCAGCGTCAGCCACTCGTTGAAGCCGGTGTTGGTGAAACCTTCGGCAAAACTGTAGGCCGAGTTTGAGGCTGGCCCAACCTGTCCAATCACATCGGTGCCGCCAATGGCGGTAGCGTGGACGCCGCCGAGAGCGTCATGGAAATACATTACACGTTGGACGATGATGTTGGCACCGGTCGAGATAATCTCCGCCGCCGTGGCTTGAGATGGTTTGCCAAACTGGTTGACGTTCCAGAAGACCTGGCTATAGGAATTGACTGGCTGCTTAAAAGAAAGAGTCGAGCCATCTTGATATTCCAGCTTGATGGTGACATTTGCCGCCGTTCGAGCGGTGCTATCAAGATTGGCGATGACAAAATACTCCTGGAAGCCGCGAGCGGTGAAGCCTTCCGCGAAGAGCCAATCGTTGGCGAGGGTTGGTGATCCAACTATGCATGTCCCACCGGAAACGCTACCCGCGTTGCCGCCGTTGATCGTGTTGAAGTAGTCGGGACGCTCTACCACGATAGGCTGATCGGAGGTCACGATAACACCTACATGTTGTGGGAGGCCGATAGTATTCGGGTCGATGGTTCCGCGTGTTCCCGCCAGAACTTGTTGGGTCTGACTCTGCACTTTTTGACTATCGGCGTAGTAAGAGGCTGTGACGGTTGCCCTGCTGCCGCCTGGATTCAAGATTGTCAGGTACGATGAGTAGCCACCGCCGGTTGGCATATCGGCAAAATAGAAGGTTGTGCCAGTGTGTGTTGCGCCCAACACATCATGGCCACTTTTAATGCCATTGCTAAAATATATGGGGCGTTCCGCGACGATACCGTTACAGGCAGGTGTGAGGGAGGCATTGATGTTGATAAAGCTAGAGACCGAGGCGGCGGGCCGTTGAAAAGGGGCTATGCCCAGATCATTGTTGACTGAGCGAGTGGCACGAGTATGCGGACCGATGGTCATAGCAAATGTTTTGTTTGCCGGTTTGCCGCCATCGACTGTATAGAAGTAGTTCGTGTTCACAGCGCAAGCATGGGATGGATCGGGATTGCCAAGCGTCAGGTATTCGTTTAATCCCCCACCAATACGCCCCTCGCCAAAGTACCAGGTCTTGCTGACAGGTGGGCCAGGCGGTGTTGGCCCAGGCGTGGGTGTGACAGGGGTGCCTGTCGTGCTGGGTACGGGCGAAGGAGTTGGGGTATTGGTGACACCCGGCGAGGGTGTCGGGGTGGGGCTATTGCTTTGGATAGCCTCACCCAATTTGTCGGCGAACTCCTCGGTAAACCAGATGTTATTATTCGCGTCGATGGCCAATCCATCATGAGGGTGCGCATTGCTGCCGGTGCCGCCCGCAATTACCGTCATCGAAAATGTTCCGCTGCTGGGAATGTAGGAGCCGATGCGCGAACTGAGCGAGTCGTCGAACCAGACGGTGCCGCTACTGTCCACAGCGATACCAGAGATATGCGTGCCGCAGTTGGCTCCTGGAGCGCATTGAGGCTGCGGAACAGCATATTCTGTCACGCCTTTGGCACTGCCATTCACCGCCTGATTGATGGCGAGACTGCCAATATTGCCGTCAAAGCCTTCCGTCCACCAGATATTTCCATGATGATCGAAGGTAATCAGATGGGGAGTAGAATTGCTTCTGGCCTGGGTGAGATACTCATCCATAGAGTTTGTGCTCAATGTGCCGGAAAGAGGTGGGGTGAATCTGCCAATCTGGGAGACCGTGCTATTATTTTCTGTGAACCAGAACGAGCCTGTGCTGGGGTCTGGCCCGGCAATACCGCCGATATTACTCGCGTTAAATTCCGTAAACCAGATATTTCCCGCCAGGTCGAAGGTGAGATCATACGGCATGGCATTTGATGTTGGGACAAAAAACTGGTTCCAGGTGGGGCTGCCGTTGCCTGGATCGAGCTCGCCGATGGCATTTATTGCAGGCTCAGTGAACCAGATGTGGCCTCTGGCATCAGCGGCGAGAAAGAGAGGTGCGGAATAGCCCTTTGGCTCTGTATAATTTTGTATAAGAGAAAAGTCCTGGCTGCTATATTGGGCAATAGCGGGTGACTGTGGTGGGTTGCATGCTGGTGCAGGATCACAGCCAGGTTCAGCTATCCAGACACTGCCATGATTATCAAAGCTTATTCCCCAGGGGATGGCCGATGGCAAAGTGGTCTCTCGAATGGTGGGAGGATTGGCATGGGCGGCCCAGGGTGAGCCTGCGAGCAATAACCAGACGAGGGCAAGGCTTGCCGTAGTGAAGAGTAAGGCCAGGGCAATACGAACGATACTTGCTATTTTTGTAGGGAATGATCGAGTCTTGATCCACTGCATGGAATTCTCCTGGCTACCGCAAGGGTCCGCGCTAGCACCATTATATTTCATTTGATTCAATGAACCGAGTCTCTGCACAAATTTGGGGAGGACGCGATAAATCGGGCCCTTATTCAGAAGGAGCTGAAAGATAATGTGCCAGTTTAGTGAGCAAGACCTGCATCTGGAAAGGTTTCCCAATCCATTCGGCAGCACCGGGAACCGCACTGGCCCTGCTCACCCGGCTATCCGCAGTCATGATGATGATAGGAATATGAGAAAGCCGCTTGTGTTGAGAGAGTTGAGCGGCCAATTCATATCCTGTTACTAGCGGCATCATTAAATCAAGAAGGATGACTGACGGTAAGTGTTCCGCCTCCAATTGTTCCAGAAACGGAAGTACTTTCGGGCTATCCGTAAAGCCAAGTCCTGCATAGTTTTCTGTTTCTAAGAGGAACATGATGACGGAAAGTATAGCATCGTCGTCATCGACTACCAGAGCGTAGGGGGTAGGAGGTGTAGATGCTGGTGATGTGTATTCTCGTTCTAAGATAGTAGTGGTATTTCCCATACTGGTATATTGCATTGTTCAGACCCTTCCACATTTCGTTCCCTCGAGGGGCATCTCAAAAATTCCCTGCCTATAGTTTATCCACTATTTTATTATAGTATATGTTCCAAATACTGTCTATCAAGATTGCATTAAGATTTCTCAATGAGAGGAATTAATGCTTGCCACAACTTGAAGGGACGGGCTGCCGCCTGCAAGGGGGCACAAGAACTTACTTATGGTGCTAATTGAATTTGGTTAGTGGTGGCGTTTGCGTATCACGCCGACCATGCCAAGCATGAGCATGGAGAGGCTGTAGCCCAGTATGAGTAGCCAGAACCAGGGCGCAACGGACTGCACCCCTGGAGAGAGAGGGTCACTGCCCCCTACGCTGGCGGCTGTGCTGGGTACCACGAAATTGCTACTGGAAGAGTTCACAGTGGGACTGAGAGTTGGGGTAATACCCACCGTCGCTGTCGGTGTAGTGCCTGGAGTTGCCGTTGGGGTAATCCCTGGGGTTGGTGTTGGCGAGGGCTGCTGTGTCGGACTAGGAAAAGGGGTTGGGGTGATAGCCACCGTTGGTTTCGGAGGTGGCGGGGTTGAATTGACTGCCGTGGGGTAATTAACCGGACCATTAATAGAGGTAGAAGTAGCAGTAATACCCAACTGAGGAGTGGTGAGAGTCGCGGTGGCGTTTTGTCCAAAGGGACCGGAGGCAAGCGTAATCAAGAGGTCGGCCAGGTGCCCGGTTGCAGCTTCTCGCGCAATAATAAGGTGAGGTCCAACCGTCCATGAGCTATCTTTGAGGGTGACGGCAAAGGTTCCCTGTTCGTCGGCCTGCACCCTATCCGATTGGTTATCCTGGTTGAGCAGAGGTTGCTTTCTTTCGTCGGTAAATTCAATCACACCATGTGGAGTAAATCCCGTGCCGCGTAGATGCAAGGGCTGTCCAGGCACCAGAGGGCCTTTATCAATGAGAGCGAGGTTCAGACCCGGCGTAGTAATCACGGTTGATATGCTCGTTTGATTGTTGTCTGACCCGTTTAGCGGCGATACAAGGCCATTTGGCAGAACAGGTGTAAACCAGGCAAAGCTCATGGCCGTGACAAGGAGGAGAACAAAAGTGACACTCACCAGCAGGATAGTGCCCCCCAGCCAAAACATAAACTCGATACGCCCAGGACGTAATAACCACCAGCGTAGGTGATCCAATGGATTGAAAGATGGTTTTTGTCTCCGACTCTTAGCAGGGTCAGCAATCAGTTGAGCGTAGGGAGAACCAGTGGCACTTCCCGCTGTCCAGGAGGAAGGGTCGGTTATCTCTTCGTGTAGTTTTGACCGCCTCTGCTCAAGCATGCCCGTACTTGCTGTAGGTAAAAGAGATGCAGCCGGTATGAGTGCCAGGCCTGGATTTTGATTTGCCGGTGCGTGTACACGGACACCCGCTATAGGCGGCAATGTATCTATCTGGTCGATGTCGGTATGATGCGCTGCCACCTGTTTAGGAGGAATAGTATCGATCTCATAGATATCCGGTAAGCGATCGGTTGACCTCGGCGAGAGAAGGGGTTCCGGGTGCGTTGGCGCATCAACAATTAAAGAAAGCGAGGAGAGGCTACTCTCGATCTGAAAATCGGGGGTTTCATATTGCCACATGGATGGCGGAGGGAGCGTCGGGAAGCGAGTGATATCGCTATCCTCCTGAGTGGACTGAATAAGAGTACGAGCGTATTTAGGGCGTACCCTGACATTATGTGGAGGCTGTTGGGCAGAGGCGCGCGGTGGGATAGGAGTTACAGGGTTTGATTGCTTCTTCTTCGGCGTGTAATGTGACTGCGGGATACCAGGAATGCCGGGCGGGTATGTTCCAGGCTCTTTGGAGCCAGCCACCAAAAATGGAGAGACGGCAGGATCGATCCAGACGGAAGATTTGCTAGAAGCGGTGGGGTGTTGGGTCGGAGCAGTCGAAGGTGATGTATGCTGTCGTTGGATAAAAGGAGCAGAGTAGCCACACGAAGGACACATGACATGGGTAGGCTGGAATGAAGATGATACGCTTGTTGTGGCGAGCGGTGTGTTACAAAGCGGGCACACGCCAGGATTAGGAGTCTGCCTTAGCCGTATATCTGCCTGCATACTTTTTTTCTTTCGTGACCAAACAAACATCTAAATAATCATGTTCTGAGTGGGTTTCATTTCGAGTTTTGCCAACACGCCCTGCCTCAGGACGATGGCATTACGTTGCTATGCGTAAGTGTACTATTGCAAATAAACGCGCCTCTTAATTTTTTTCGGTTTAGTTTTGTTGCTTTTTGAATCCTCACTGCTGACGGGGGGTTGGCAGTTCGCAAAAGGTTTTATTGTGGCAGAGTTTTGCTGCCTACGGCTGCCTTCATCATTCCCCGAATGCGGCTGCCTTCACCATTCCCCGAATGCGGCTGCCTTCACCATTCCCCGAATGCGGCTGCAAAACTCTGCCACAATAAAAATAGGCGAGCCGCCGCAGGCGGCAAGGAGTCCTGAAAAGTCACAAAACTGTGGATATATCCACAGTGGATGGAAATTTTTTACAAGTATGGCACCAACTATGAGGTTACATTGTGAGCTGAATGGGCCATTGATGCCTCTGCACAAGATACATCTCTAGACTTATATATTGGCACACGTCTTGCTATGATAATAAGCAGGGGGGATACGTCCGTATGTATATTTTTGGGCGATGTGATTCCGAAAGAGCCTGAACTGCCTGTATGGAGCAGATTTGAACAGTACAGAACGATGCTGTACTGTACGAGGCGTCTCAGGATCACTCGTATCTCCGGTTACCAAGTTGTGGAAAGTGGATTGGAGAAGTTTGTATGGTAGCCATGGTAAAAGGGGATTTTAGTGATTTCTTGCCAGTCAACAAAATTGAGGACGATGATCTTTGTGCCGACGAAGATGAGGAGTTTGCTGAAGATGAAGATGAGGGGGATGAGCGGGATGGGGAAGATGACACCACTGATGAACATTCGGTAGATAATGCTATCCGGCAGTATTTAGGCGAAATCGGACGTTATCCTCTCTTGACAGCAGAGCAGGAGATGAATATTGCATGGAGCGTTGCCGCCGGAGATATCGAAGCGCAACAGCACCTGGTGGAGGCCAACCTGCGCCTGGTAGTGAGTATCGCGAAACGATATAATAATCAGGGCATCTCTTTGCTCGACCTGGTGCAAGAAGGCAACCTGGGCCTGATTCGGGCCGCGCAGAAATTCGATCCTGCACGCGGCTTTCGTTTTAGCACCTATGCCACCTGGTGGATTCGCCAGGCCATCAGTCGTGCTGTGGCAGAACACACGCGCACGATCCATATACCGGTGCATGTGGTTGAACTTATCTACAAGATCAAGCGCATTTCACGTCGCCTCTACCAGGAGTTAGGGCGTGATCCCAGCCCCGAGGAGATTGCTCAGGCAGCTCATCTAACCAAAGAGCGGATTGTCGAGCTGCAAAGTATGGCGGAGATGCCTGTTTCGCTGGATGCCCCTTTGATTGATGATGAGCAATATCACCTGGCCGATACCCTGGAGGATACACGGGCAACTGCACCTGCTGATGTTGTGACGCACCAGGTGTTACGTGACCAGATATCCAGCGCGATGATGGCTCTAAATCAGCGCGAACGCCAGGTGATCGAGTTGCGCTATGGGCTTCATGATGGGCATTGCCATACGTTAGAGGAGCTCAGTTCTTACTTTAAGCTGACCCGTGAACGTATCCGCCAGATCGAGGTGAAAGCTCTGCGCACGCTGCGCCATCCCATTCAAATTCATCTGCTGCGCGACTTTGCATAAAGAGAGAAACAGGATAGGAAAACTATTGGGAGCAAGACATGTCTTGCTCCCAATAGTTTTCCTATCCTGTTTGATTTTCCTAGTCGGATAGAGCCGTTTCGAGTGTGCGTTGCTCCTCCGATTGTGTGTCCAGCACATGCAGGAAGGTAGCGACGACTTGTGGATCAAATTGGGTACCGGCACAGTGCTGCAACTCAGCACGAGCCTCCGCTATAGAGAGCGGCTCGCGGTACGAGCGTCGCGAAGTCATGGCGTCAAACGAATCGACCACGGTGATGATACGGGCACAAATGGGAATATCTTCCCCGGCCAGTCCGTGAGGGTAGCCTTGCCCGTCCCAGCGTTCGTGATGGGCCACGACGATGCTAGCCAGCTGCTGGAATATGCCGCCCGCCTGTTCGAGTATCTGGCGTCCTATCTCCGGGTGGCGACGCATGATTTTCCATTCATCACTACTCAACGAACTCGGTTTGTGCAGAATGGCATCCGGCACACCAACTTTACCGATATCATGGAAGAGAGCAGCCAGGCGAATTAACTGTGACTCTTGCTGCGAAAGTTGCATATGGCTGGCTGTCAATTCCGCGAGTCGCACCAGGCGGTGAGCGTGGGCATCCGTACCGAAGTCATGAACTAAAGCAATGGCGGTCAGGATATGGATGATGTCTTGCTCGCAGACCTGCATTACTTCATCCTGGCCTGGCTCCTTCACCATTGGCACCATCTCTACATCGGCAATACACACACAATTGCGTCCGGAGTGCTTCGCCTGGTACATGGCGCGGTCGGCGTATTCCACCAGTTCTTCGCGGGTCATACCGTGCAGCCCGTAGATCGCTACGCCGAAACTACCGGTGACGGCGATGGCAAAGACTTCCTGGCTGTCTTCCGCTGCCCACTTGCATGGTTCGCTGGCGATCGCGCTTCGCAGGCGTTCCGCCGTCTGGCTTGCTCCATTCAGGTCTATATCGGTAAGCATGAGCGCGAATTCCTCTCCACCGTAGCGGCCTACGAAGTCCTCCAGGCGCAAGGCATTGCGCAGCCTTGCTCCAACTTCGTGCAGGATAGCATCTCCAGCACGGTGACCATAGGTGTCATTGATGCGCTTGAAATGGTCTAAATCGACGAAGAGGACGGCACAGGAGCCTTGCATTCTCTGGCAGCGCGATATTTCCTCTTGCAGCCTGCTCATTACGGCTCGATGATTTGGCAGGCCGGTGACGGCATCGGTGATGGCCGCCTGGGCTTGTTCGCGATAGAGGCGGTTCACTTCAGCAAGAAGCACTTGTTGTTGGGCCACTAAGATCTCTTGCTCGTCGTAGGTCTCCTGGAGTTGTGCCCGCAGGGCTACTTCGCGGTCGGTGACGCGCTGTTGCTCTCCCAGCAGAGCGTGCATCCTGGGCAATTCGCTCCCCAACCAGCCTATCATAAACGACAGGGAGATGACAATCAGAATCAGCATTGCCCAGCGATTATTGGGAATGAGACTGGCTATCCATGAACTGGTAATTGTGTCCCAGATGCCTATTAACGAGGCACCTATACCAATGAGGGAGGCGCTAATTAGTAGCACGCGCTGCCACAACTGCCGCTTTATGAGATGCGGATGGGCCTTGCTCCGCTTACGTCGCCGGTACTGGTAAAGCAAGATGATGATAAAGATTTGCATGATTGAACAGATCCAGACGACCGCCGTACCCGCCTGCATGACGTTGTATATTTCCACGGCCAGATCTGCCGCGCTAACGATGGCTCCAAAAAGGGCAGGAACAGCTACAAAAGAGAGAATGGTGACGATGGCAACAACGAGAGCCTGTACGATAATGCTGCGCACGGGTACTCCATAGCGGTTGATGATGGTCAGAGACTGGGGCAAGCGATGGTCCTGTGCGACAACCAGCAGGGCCTGGGCAAAAGTGAGGATATAGACCGCAGTGATTGCTCCCTGGCTCAGGACCAGCACAATGTCTACCACCGTCCCTGCCAATGGCCCAAGTGCCATCTCTACAGCCTGCACGCTGGCGGTCATGTTGCCACTCTGGTTAGCCGGTACGATCACCATGATGCCAAATGTACCCGCCATATACGCCAGGAACGCGAGGGCAGAACCCCACCAGACATATGAGCTGGCTCGCCTGATGCCAGCTTGACCTCCACGAACTGCTCCACTCATGAATAAGGGAATGCTGACTCCCAGAAATGCCAGGATAATCAGTCCGTAGAGCGGGAAGTTACCCGCGTTGAATTGCCAGGTCGACGCAACATTGAAGGTGGTAGCAGGTGGATGTCCAGTCTCTAGCCACCAGAAACCGATTACACCCAGCAGGGCAAAGACGCTGAGGTAGAGAATGCCCAGCACGAGCAGGACATATCTGAGCTTCCGCAGGGACAGACAGGTCAGGCTCGTAACAACCAGCAGGATGATTACAATACCTGCACATTGTTGCAGCGGCGTGACAAACCAGGTCGGCAGCAGCTCCTGGATGAAGATGAGCATGTTATCAAGCACGGAAACCACAGCCAACACGCCTGGCAACCAGATACAAAAGGCGGAGATAAAGCTCCACCTTGGCCCCAGGCTGTGCCGCACCCACTGATAGGGCGCGCCTCCTCCCGCGGCAGAGATACGACGCGCCAGCCACTGCGTTACCAGGGCACACGGCAACAGGAAGGTTAAAAGGCCCAGTATCCAATAAAGGAAGGCGGCTGGCCCACCAAACTGCACGCCGTTGATGTTGGAGACAAAAACCACGATCAGCACCAGCATGATCGTCAGGTCAGGTGTACCCAGGACGGCGGGCAATTTGCTCCGGCTGCCGTCCTGAACTTGCGCCATTTGCTGTATATCTGATGCCTCCGGCATATGCCGTACCAGGTATGGCGGTACCTCTGGCACCGCATGTGTATCAGCTTCTTGTGTTGGTTGTGGGGCCATCTGTTCCTCCAAAACTCTAGCTGCCTTCACCATTCCCCTATTACCTGCCCCTCACCCAACCCGCTCCCTACCCCGGCAGGCAGGGTGGCGGCTGCCAAAAACGACTATACTTGCTATTCTTATCGGCAGCTTGCTAGAGAGAAATAGGGGAGCAATGAATTACGCCTAATAGAGGAGTTATGTAGGGACCAGATTAGAGACTGTTTGCGAGGTATTCTGGGGACTCTCAGAGGTAAGTTTGTGGAGAAGGAGCCTGGGGAGGGGGATCCGTCCCTCTCTCCTGTGATTGGAGTCCATATGCCGGCGACTGCGAACCGTTACTCTCCAGAGCTTGCAACCTGATGGATGAGGGTGTGCGTCGCATCCATGGCTTTGTCTCCAAGGTCACTGGACTTACACCGTCAAAGGTAACATCAGTTGGCGGCATAAAACCATTCGGAGATGGCAGGCTATTCGCAGCATAAAAACCTGTCGTTGGCGACGTATTGAGCGGCGATGGTGGGAAACTTTGGGTATTTTGAGGATAAAAACCCGTTGTTGGCGACGTATTGGGCGGTGATGGTGGAAAGCCACTACTATTACTTTGGAACGATACGCCTTGTATATTGGAGCCGGGAATGAAATACTGGCCGCCTGGCACGTTCGTAATGCCATTCAGGCTTCCGGTACGTACCCGTCTCCAGGGTTGCGCACCACTAGGCGGCAAATTCACCTGGGGGGTCGGATGCGGCGTCAGGCGTTTGCGGATTATCACCAAGCCAAGAAAAATTGCACCCACAATGCCCAGGAAAATTAGTAAGCCAATCACTAACGAGGAGAAATCTATGCCAAATAGACCGCCCAGCGGCAGAGCCGGTGGCGTCCCGTTCCCATTGCCTCCACCATTGCCATTGCCTCCACTGTTGGTCGTCGTCGGCACACCTGATATGGGCGAAGGCGTCTGAGTGCCACTAGTCGCTGTCACTCCTGGAGAAAGGACTGCCGTCGCTTTTGGCGAAGGGGTAGCTGTCGCCGTTACCCCTGGGGGAAAGGTGGCTGTCGCCCTTGGAGTAGGGGTCGCTGTTTTCGTCGGCCTGACTGTCGGGCTGGGCGTGGGTGTAGCTGTCGGGCTGGGCGTGAGTGTAGCCGTTGGGCTGGGCGTGAGTGTAGCTGTCGGGCTGGACGTAGCTGTTGGGCTAGGCGTGGGCGACGGAGTGGGAGTATCGGTTGGAAGCGTTGAGGCGGGAGGGGGATTTCTAATTGGATTGGCGTCTGCATTGGCGGCATAGGAATTGATATAGACCAGTATCAACGATAGAAGGAGCAGCATAAGGCAGAGTATCGCCGCAATGATTTTCGCAAAGAAACCCTCTTTGTGATTGCGCCAGCCATCGCCCAATGCGCCTGTGCTGCTATCCATGCTGATCTATCTTCCTCGACGGCATTTATTTATCCATAGGCGGCCCGTACCCTGGCCGCGAGTGTGGACCAATAGCCTTCTTCCCCTGTTGTCCCAAGTGTAGAGGTCGCTAGCTTAACAGTCAAGAAAAGAGGCCAATGGTACCACCTTTTTACGCCTCCACCAGTTCTATCGCAACCTCGTAGGAGAGACCGGGTACATCTGTCATTTCAAAAAACGGGTGTGATGTGGCGCGATGCCGTCGCGCCACATCACACCCGTTTTTGAAATGGCAGTAAGGAGTCAAAAAGAGAGGAGAAGCTGAAGTGCAATAGAGCTGCTCGATGTTAATGTAGGACGAAGCTGAACGTTTCAATGAATGTAGGGGCATCCCTTGCGGATGCCCTCTTGCTCGTAGTGGGAAGGGAGGAGTAAGATGAAAAGGGAAGATACCCAGCGGGAGTCCATCCTGGGTGGCAGCTATTGCCTGCTGCGCCTGTTGCAGCAACGCCCGCGCCTCAATCTTTACCTGGGACGAAGAGAACGACAGCAAGGGCGTAAGGTAAAGCAGGCAACGCTGGTGGCAGTACGCGAGCTGCTGTTGGATGACCTCACCACGACGGAACGCGAGCAGGTCGAGTACGCCGCCTTCCAGGAGTTCGTTTCACCCTTGCTCCCCGGTTCGACACGCCTATCTAATACCACCGGTCTCCAGCGCGTGGAGGGGGAGCGGCACTATACCATTATCCACCTGGATCATATTTCCGACTCAGTCCACACCTCCGCCCAGGCTTCCGTTCTTACCCTCGATGATCTGCTACTGCACAAATTGGCCTGGCCGCGCTGGCTAGACAAGCGGCTCGCCTTGCGCTGGGGCATCCAACTCGCCCGCCTGGTGGCAAGGTTGCATCATGCGGGAGTAGTGCTGGGCGACCTCTCGCCCAGCACTGTGCTGGTCGATGTTCGGGGTCTTGCCTCGTGGGCACCCCTTCTGTTGCCCTCCTGGCCCCCGCCTCCTTGCTACTGGCAGCATCCGACGGCAAGCTCCTGGCGACCACAAGGGTCCGCGCTAGCACCACTACATCTCTCTATATTTCCACCTGATCGTACCAGTACTGGCAGTCCTTTTGCCGCGCCAGAAACACTGCATGGAGAGAGCTATCTCTGCTCGGATGTCTATTCGCTGGGGGCAATCCTCTACCTGCTTCTGGTACATTACGCTCCGCCCTCCGCACTGCGCCGCACGGAGGGTCTCGTCTCCCCTACGCTGGAGTGGCTAGAACTACCATCCCTGCAACTCTTTGAGCATCACCATATAGAAAAATTGGAACCGATCATCCGGCGCACACTGGCCCTGGAACCGGACGAGCGGTACGATACCGTTTTTGAACTGGTCGAGGCATTGGAGGGTGTCGAACCTGAACTGTAGGGGAGATGTGGCCCCTGGAAAAAACTCCTCCAATCACGTACAATAGCTCTTACAGAGAAGAATTGTCCTCCTATTGCCACCACGAATGAGATTACCACAATCGAAAATAACAAAGGAGCCTATGATGACACAACGCGAAGCTGTGATTGTTGAAGCCGTTCGCACTGCGGTAGGACGCAGGGGCGGACGATTGAAGGACTGGCACCCGGTGGATTTGCTGGCCCAGGTGCTTGCGGCCCTGGTGCAGCGCACAGGACTTGATGCCGGTTTGATCGAAGATGTAATTGTAGGCTGTGTGAGCCAGGTTGGGGAGCAGAGCCTCAACGTGGGACGCAATGCCGTGCTGGCGGCTGGCTTCCCTGAGACAGTGCCAGGCACAACGGTTGACCGGCAATGTGGGTCGAGCCAGCAGGCCATTCATTTCGCGGCCCAGGGTGTGTTGAGTGGAGCCTATGATGTGGTGATCGCCGGTGGAGTAGAGGCGATGACCAGGGTACCGATGGGATCGTCGTATATGCAAGGCCCTGGTGTACCCTTTGGCCCTCTGATGCTGCACCGCTATGATAATGGGCTGGTACACCAGGGCATCAGTGCCGACCAGGTAGCGCAAAAGTGGGAGATCGGCAGAGCGGAACTCGACGAGTTCAGTCTGGAGAGCCACCGGCGGGCGGCCCGTGCCACCGCAGAAGGGCGTTTTCGCAGCCAGATCGTGCCCATTGCGGTAAAGAACGAGGATGGCACCACGAGCATGTTTGAGCAGGACGAGGGCATCCGCACCGATACCAGCCTGGAAAAGCTGGCCAGCCTGAAACCTGCCTTCAAACCAGATGGGCTGATCACGGCAGGCAACTCTTCTCAGATCAGCGATGGCGCGGCGGCGGTGCTGATCATGGAACGTAATACTGCCGAGCAATTGGGATTGAAGCCACGTGCTCGCTTCGTCTCGTTCTCCCTGGCTGGGGATAACCCCATCATGATGTTGACCGCCCCCATTCCGGCCACGTTCAAGGTGCTTGAGCGGGCAGGACTGACGATGGATGATATCGA
>WNFF01002536.1_pt1 | contig 14941 bp, 9 predicted proteins | sample 5400441 | NCBI WGS metagenome assembly WNFF01 (sample SAMN13153345, study PRJNA577476) | soil metagenome | isolation source: 120 cm saprolite under Douglas fir tree site 2 hole 3 replicate 1 | place: USA:California | collected 2015-04-18 | reverse complement strand
CCCGGCTCCGTCGTTTCGACTTTCACGACGACCAGCCGGATACGATTCGGCGCCGTCAAGATCGTTTTGATGTCGCGGATCTTCACAGGCGCGGTGCCTGTCAGCGCTTGGGCGTAACCGGCATCCAATTTTGACGCGAGAACTTCGGCCACTGATGGAGTGGACGCGAGCAGGGACGCTCCGCCGGCGAGAGCGAGAGAGCCTATTGCGTCACGACGGTTCATAATGGTGCCTCCGTGAAACTTGACCGCAGGACCACTCTTAGCTTGCAGCCTGGTGGACCATCGTCCGGGAGTGTAACGGCTCAGGCAAGAAGAAAACGCTCCCGTGCCGAGGGGAGCCGGTTCAGATATGATCGGCTGGCCTCCGGGCCCAGAACCGCAAGCGCCGGTTCGCTCCCGGCGGACCCCATGGTCTACTTGTTGCGAACTTTGTGCGCTGGCTCTCCGACTCCGAGTTCTTGCTCGACGTCGACGCGCATCAGAATGCCTTAGCTCTCTCTGCCAGCGTGAGCAGGTGTGGGAGGCGGTTCCACTCATTCTCGGAGGAGAATTGCTGCCCGTTGGCCGAAGCGACGCAAGCTACGAGCAACGCGACCAGACATGATATAAACGACCGATGAGCCCACGATCTGGTGTGCATGACTTGGTCCTCCCGTTCAATGTTGAATCGCTCCGCTGCCGCACCTGCGTCGACATATCCTACCTCAAGTTCCTGAGAATGCTGCAGGGCCCGAGCCTGATCACGCCACCACAATCTACCTTGTGACGGTGAAGCTCGAAGGAGTTTCGGCTGTGAGTCGCAAACTATCCCGAAGAATGATGTTGAAGGGTACGAGCGTCGCCGCTTTGGCCCTGCACCGCAGTGCCGTCGCCGCTGGCATTCCAGGGTCGCTCTTCGAAGGAAACAACACGCCAAAGATTTGCCTCGAGGCAGGGATCGGTAGTCCGCCTCCTGCGCCGGGCGGTGTTGCCAGCGATGAAGTAGTCGCAGCAGCCTCGCGCAGGATCAAGCAGCTCGGCGTGGACCATGTGATTTCCGGCGGGGGCCGGATTCCTTGGGAAGAAGGCAAGCTCAAGGACATGATGGATCGTCTGAGGAACAACGGGCTTACCTTGGGAAACCTGATGATCGTGGGTTTCCCGAACGCAATCTACAACCAGCCAGGCAAGGATGAGGACATCGAGAAGGTCATCCAGTCCATCAGGGCGGCCGGCAAGGTCGGCTTACCGGTCATCGAATACAACTGGTACGCGCACCGCGCCATGGAAGGCTACTTCGAAGAAACCGGCCGCGCCGGTGCGGGTTGGACGGGCTTTGATTACGAACGCATGAAGAACCTTCCACCACTCGCAGAGGAGCGTGCCCATGCTCTTGATGAGATGTGGGCCAATATCACGTACTTTCTCAAAGCCGTGATTCCGGAAGCCGAAAAGGCCGGAGTGCGCATGGCGCTGCACCCCAACGACCCGCCGGCGCCGATCAGCCGCGGGTCGCAGCAGATCATGGGATCACTGGAAGGTTGGAAGAAACTTATCGAAATCGTGAAGAGCCCTTCGAACGGAATCACATTCGACTGCGGCGTGACGCGCGAGATGGGCCACGATCCAGTCGAGGTCTGCCACTATTTCGGGTCGCGCGACCGAATCAATCACGTGCATTTCCGCAATGTCAAGGTGCAAAAGCCGAATGAGCGATACACCGAAGTGTTCATCGATGAGGGCGAGAACAACATGTTTGCCGTCATGCAAGAACTGGTGAAGCAGAAGTATCCGCGCCTGATCTATCCCGAGCATCCCCGCGGACTCGACTACGACCGGGAGCGGCCCAACTTCCGCTCACAGTATCCGGGAGGAGGCGGCTATGCCGCTTTCGCATTCAACGTGGGTTATACCAGGGCCATGCTGCAAGCCGCTCTGACGTTGATGGGACGATAAGGATAAGGATCATGACGAATACAAGGCGACAGAACGGAAGTGGACGCAACCTCATGAAGCGGACGTTGGGTGTGACGGCCCTGGCGGCGCTTGCGAGCGCGATGTGGTTAGGTGCGCAGTCAGTGGGAAATGCCCAGGGGTCCAGCGATTCCCTCGTTGACGGGTTCCGGAATGTCGAGGTCGCGTCTGTTTCGGATGCGATGGAGCAACTGTACGGACAACGCGCTTACATGTCGCACGAGATACGCCCGCTATCTCCCGCCAAGTTTGCCGGCCCTGCAGTGACGGTTCTGCTGAAAAAAGAGGAGCACAAGGAGGGTTCCTGGGCCTCTCAAGGCATGCTGGACGTCATTGACGCCGCCGCCGCTGGATCTGTCTACGTGATGGTGCTCGAAGACGGCGCCGATTATGCAGGCATCGGGGGCCTCATGGCAACAGCGATGAAATATCGTGGTTTCGCGGGAGCGGTGATCGATGCCTCAGTGCGTGACACTCCACAGATTCGCAAACTTCAATTCCCGGTCTTCACCCGCGGCGTAGTTCCATCCACCACGATCAATCACTATCGCGTCGCGGGGATCAACGTGCCGGTGACCTGTGCGGGCGTGTTGGTGAATTCCGGCGACATTGTCGTGGCCGACGAGGATGGCGTGGCCGCGGTGCCTCGCGCGCGGGCGGCGGAGGTGCTCAAGAAAGCTCAGGAACTCGACGACACGGAACACCGGATGCTGCCGTTCATCGAAAAGTTTCGTTCGATCAAAGAGGCCGTGAAACGGTTCGGGAGAATCTAATTATCCGTGGGCAACAAACGAATCCAGCATTTTGCGGCATTGGCATGCGGTCGTTGTTGACTTGCTCCGCGCCGATGGGTTCCGTAGGACGCACCAGCGTATTGCGTGTTTCAACTTTCGTCATGGGTTCACTCCTCACAGCTTGGAGCCTACTCGCGCAGGATGTCGATCCGGGGCGCAGATCTTTTGAAAATCGCTGCGCGCCATGCCATGGCGGTGATGGCAACGGAGGTCCAATGGGGCCCCCGATCACGTCCCGCCTGGCTACTCGCGACCGTCAGCAGCTTGCAACGCTGATTCGCCAGGGCCTGCCCGCGCGAGGAATGCCTCCAAGCCAAGTCGCGGATCCGGAGATGACCGACTTGCTGAGGTTTTTGCGCACGATTCAACGGCGCGCCTCGGAAAGGACTGTAGTGCGCGTTAAGGTTCAGACGATCGAAGGCAACAGACTGGAGGGGCAGGTGCTTGGCGAAGGTTTCGAGGACCTGCAACTACGGACCGATGATAAGCGCATCCACTTGCTGCGCCGCGTGGGAGATCTCTTTCGAGAGGTCACTTCCGAGACCAACTGGCCGACCTACGACGGCGATCCCGGGGGGAACCGCTACACCACGCTCACACAAATCAACAAGAATAATGTTACAAGGCTTGCGCCCAAGTGGGTGTTTACGATTCCGGGTGCAGGACGCCTGGAAGTGACGCCGGTGGTGGTGGACGGCATCATGTACGTGACGGCCCCCAACCAGTGCTACGCGCTGGATGCCGGGACCGGCCGCGAGCTCTGGCATTACGAGCGGCCCCGGACACAAGGTATGGTTAGCGATTCCGGAGTCAACCGCGGCGTAGGAGTGGCCGGCGGCCGCGTTTTCATGGAGACCGATCACGCCCACATCATCGCGCTGGATCGATTTACTGGCGATCTTCTCTGGGACACGGAGATCGCGGACTGGCACGAGAACTACTTCGCCACTTCTGCTCCGCTTCCCGCGGGCCACCTCGTTGTCTCCGGAGTTGCCGGTGGCGAACATGGCGCCAACGGGTTCGTCGCCGCCTTCGATCAGGACAGCGGCAAGGAAGTGTGGCGGTTCTGGACCGTACCGAAACGCGGCGAGCCGGGTTCGGAGACCTGGCAAGGCAAGGACATCGATCACGGCGGTGCGCCAACCTGGCTCACCGGCAGCTATGATCCCCAGCTCGACATCGTCTACTGGCCCACCGGCAATCCCAGCAAGGAATACAGCGGCGATCATCGCATCGGAGATAATCTTTATTCAGATTGCATTCTGGCCCTAGACCGCCAGACCGGCAAGCTCAAATGGTATTACCAATTCACTCCGCACGATCTTTGGGATTGGGACGCCACTGAAACGTCCGTTCTGGTGGACGCCGACTGGCAAGGCCAGCTCCGCAAGCTGATGCTGCACGCCGACCGCAACGGCTTCTTTTATGTTTTCGATCGCTCTAACGGAAAACTTCTCCTGGCGAAACAGTTTATCAAGAATCTCACCTGGGCAAGCGGGATCGGATCCGACGGTCGCCCGATCAAGCTGCCGAACCAGGAGCCGACGGAGGCCGGCACCAAGGTGTGCCCTTCTCAGGATGGAGCGACCAACTGGTTCTCACCTTCCTTCAACCCCTTTACTGGCTTGTATTACGTACAGACGTTCGAGAAATGCAGTATCTACTCCAAGAGCGAGGCTGGAGAGTGGGAAGCCGGCAAGTCGTATCTGGGCGGATCGCAACGAATGGCTCCCGATCCGAAGCCGCAGAGGGTTCTGAAGGCCATCGACATCCACACGGGCGCGATTGCTTGGGAACTAACCCAACCTGGACCCGCGTTTTCTTGGGGCGGCACCCTAACCACGGCGAGTGGGCTGGTTATCTTCGGTGAAGAAGGCGGGGGCTTGATGGCGGCGGACGCGATGACCGGCAAGCCTCTATACAGTTTCCAAACCAACCACACCTGGAAGGCGTCGCCGATGACCTACGTGTTCGACGGCAAGCAGTACGTAGCGGTCGCTGCGGGGTCGAACATTATCGCTTTGGTGATCCAAGAATAGCTATGCAACAACTCCTTGAAGGCGAAGTCCGCGTGATGGCATGCCACGCCATCGGACGCTGCGCGGATACGTTCAGCTATTGCCAGTGGCGTAGCGCACTCAATGGGCAGGAACGATATCACGGCACAATGGTAGGCGCGACGGAGGGCCGCTTCGGTCGTTTGCAGCGATCCAGCAAATTGGCAAGGGGGTCGCCAATGCTAGTACTGGCACTTCGGTTAAATCAGAGGTTGCGATTCTGCACTCATATGACAGCCGCTGGACGATTCAGTGGCAAAAGCACTATCGAGAATACGATCCCGTGGCTGAGATCACCAGCTACTACGGTATGAGCGGACAATCGGACCAGTCGCGGTCGACAAACGGTTGGTAGGAAGCTTGTTCTGCCGTAACTCCGCGAATGCCGTTCCTCCGAATGGCTGGCGATTAGGCTCGACATTGCGGGTCTCGCGCTCGGTGTCTATGGTGACTAAAAAATTGTCAAAACCAAAGGATAGCATCGGCTTGTTACATTCGATGTGCTCAGAATTCCAATCTTAATGCTAACTGGAGATCACGATTGTCATTGATGGTGCTGGTTATCCGTCCGGCCGTGGGCGAGCCAATGGCAGCGTTCGGGAAGCCGAAGTTCGGAGTGTTGAAGGCGTTAAAAGCATCCAGGCGAATTTGTGCCCGAAGGCGTTCGCGGATCGTGGTATTTTTCACCAAGGAAAGGTCCCAGTCCACGGTGCCGGGTCCGTAGAGGACACCGCGGGCGACGTTTCCGTATGTGTTGGCGGCTGGCGCAACAAAACATTGGGTATTAAACCACAACGCGGGATCAGGATTTGACAGGTTCCCGTCGCAGATTCTGTTGGGCCAACTCGGCGCGCCGTTGTTGACGCCTTGGTTTAGAGTGACGCTATATGGCCGTCCGGTCGATAATGTTGTGATTCCGGCCACCTGCCATCCGCCGATTAGACGCGAAACAGACTCTCCGTTCAGCCATCGTTTTCCGGAACCGAAGGGAAGTTCGTAGACCCAACTTCCAACAAATCGATGTTTCACGTCGAAGCCGGACGGGCCGTAACCCGCCCTGAGATTCGTGACGGTCTGCGGATTGCCTACGGCGCCCCCGCCGCTAGCAGCCGAGCCACCGTAGTCGAGCGATTTGCCGAACGTATAACTCCCCAGGAATTGAAGTCCCCGAGATATGCGCCTGGTCAACTTGGCCTGAAGGCTGTGGAAGTTAGACATATTGCGGGGATCACATTCTAGGATGGTGTTTACATTCGAGAGCGGCTGGAACAACCGCCGTGATGCCTGTGAACCGGCACCGGGCTGAATCTCGTTCGCGTTGTAGCAAAACATAAGGTGAATGCCACGGCTTCCGGCATAGGCGATCTCGCCCACAGTGTTAGCACCAAGCTGGCGTTCGACGTCAAAGTTCCACGACTCCATGTAAGGCGTCAGGTTGTTGAAGGCGTGGCCGATGACGCTCGGATTCGCAGCATTAAGCGCTGCCGTGGTCAGCGGCATAACTGGCGTAATCGGCGGGAACGGGTTGTTAATCGCGGGGATACTACTCATCTGGGTGCCGAGTGGATTTGTTGGGGGCGAAAAGTTTTGCGAAATTGTGAAGGGCACGTTTTGTCCCAGCAGGTTCGACGCTGATTGTTGTTCTGGGAAATACGAGACACCGAATCCGCCGCGAATGACCGTATGCCCGTTACCAGTAAGATCGTACGCAAAACCCAGACGCGGTCCCACGTTACCGTACTGCGTCGACTTATTAGCCGTACGGGACGCACCGCCCACCCCCGCATAGATTAAACGCAAGTTCTGGAAGTCAAAATTCGCAATTCTATTTTGGATCTCGGTGTCCGACGTGAAAACGTCATAGCGCAGGCCGAGATTGAGAGTAAGACGATTTCTGAACTTCCAGTCGTCCTGAAAAAATGCCGCGTACTCGCTATTCCGCAGATAATATGGCTGCAATAGAAAGCCGCGTGTACCTCCGGTCGAAAATCCGAGCAACAGCGTGGCGAGGCCATTACCACCAGTATTCGTGGCCGGGTTATTTGTGAAGTTGTCGTTGAAATTGAGTGAACTGCGAGTGTTCGTGTTTGTGAATGGCGACATCCGCTGTCGCACCCAGCGGAAACCGAATTTGGTGCGGTGCCGCCCCAGAGTCCACGAGGCACTGTCGCTCAATTGGATATTGGTCTGGCGTGGATTGGCAGGCAAAAAAGCTGGGCCACCGCTCAGGCCGGTGAAGTCCTGAATGTTAAGGTTGGGCAGGCCAGTTGTAAATGCTGAAACATTGATGCCCTGGATGCCAAGGGAAGTGGCGGAATTGTGCCCAAAGTCCGATTGTACTGTGAACGGGATAGTACGTGAATACCCGCCAATAAACTCATTGACCAGATTTGCGGTGATTACGTGCGCTTCGTTGATGGCCAGACCCTGAGCGGTGAGGCGTGTGTTCTGAATGCCTGCCACGAACGGTCCCAAATCGAACTTCTGTGCAGCCGATGCTGGAGTCGGCAGACAGCATTGCGCTTGGCCTTGAGGGGCATCAAGCGAGTATTTTTCATAGCTGTAACGTACGAAGAATGAATCGTTGACCCCGATCCTGTGGTCAATCCGGACATTGCCGCCATTGTCTCCCACGATGCGATTGGCGGCGCTCACGTAGTTGTTAAAGCTTCCGGGCAGGTTGGGTAGCGGGTAGATGCTCGCCACGTTGGCTCCGACGGGATTAATGAGCTGACTTGGAATAATGTTGCAGGGAGTTCCACCCGTCTGCGTGCCGTCTGCGTTGGGAACGACAGGGACACCTGCATTGCACATGAACCGAGAGCGTGTAGGCGGGTTGCCGGCAGTCGTGCTGAACGGATTGTAGATGGGTATCAGAGCGCCGGTAGGATTTGTCAGGCTGCTGAAATCCCCAAGGCGTTGTGCAGGAGTGGGTACGGAGTTGACAAAGGTTAGGCCCTTTAGCTCGCGCAAACCATAATAATCGGCAAAGAAAAACGTGCGGCTGCGGCCGTTGTAGAGTTTCGGCAGAACGACGGGGCCGCCCAGAGAAGCTCCGAACTGGTTGCGCCTGAACGGAGGTTGCGGCTGGTTTTTTCCGTTGAAATAGTTGCGCGCGTCGAGGTAGCTATTGCGCAGAAATTCGAATGCGCTGCCGTGCAGCTGGTTGCCGCCGGACTTCGTGGAGACCGACACCACGCCAGCGCCGCGACCGAACTCCGCCGAAAACGTTCCTGTGAGCACCTTAAATTCGCCGATGGACTCGACTGAAGGCTGCACCATGACAGTATTGAAGGTGTACTCGTTGTCGTCGACCCCATCGACAAGCCATGCATTGGTATTCGCCTGACTGCCCAAGGCATTGAAGTTTGATGCGCCACGGGGATTGAACGTGCTGGCGCCCGACAGATTCTCTCCTGCCTGACCAGGAGTTACGCCTGGGACCAGATAGACGAGCTGTGCGAAATTGCGGCCATTCAAGGGCAACTCTCGGACCGACCTCTCTCCAATCACCTCGCCAAGCTCGGAACTCTCCACGCGAACCAGGGGCGATGTGGCCGCAACTTCGATGACTTCCTTTACGTCGCCTATTTGGAGCGTAATGTCGACGCGGGCCTTATCATCCACGTTGAGGATAATATCGGACGAAGTGGCACGCTTAAAACCGGCCTTCTCTGCGGAAATCCGATAAGTTCCAGGGATGAGGAAGGGAGCGTTGAAACCGCCGGTTTCGTCCGTGGCGTACTCCCTGGATTCGTTCTTGTGAACATCAGTGATGGTGATTCTAACGCCGGGTAGCGGCGCTCCTGAAGGATCACTGACTGTCCCTACGATTGTGCCCGACGTGACCTGCCCCTCCGCCAAAGCTATACCCAAAACCAGCCAGGCAAACAAGACTAGAAAGGGTTTCCAAAAGAACTGTCCCGAAATGTTGCGGAAATCGTTCATGGCTTGCGCTCCTTTCTGTAAGGAACCATTCCACAGAGATTCGAAGCCCAGGATGCAGACTGCATCGGCTATTGCGGTTTACGTTTCTTGGAGATTTCCTCCAATCCCTTTTTCAGGTACTCCTTGTACTCCTGCTGCAGCTTTGGGTCACTAGGGCTGGGGTAAATCTCGCTTGATTTGTATTTTCCCTCAGCAAATTTCTTCTTTGTCCATTCGTCGTGGATGTGAATCTCATCGGCTTGGTCCAACACGGACTTTACGAACTGCGGAGGAATAAAATATACACCCTCTTGGTCGCCGACGACGAGGTCGCCGGGCATTACTGTGACGTTGCCAATCCGTATGGGAATATTTATTCCCGTCATCATCACGTTCCCAATGGGGGTCGGCTCAGTGTGACGATAATAGGTAGGCATCTCAATTTCCGAAATTCCATCTAAATCGCGGATGCTGCCATCCACAACCAATCCTGCGGCGTGCGCCGCGTTCGCAAGATAATAGAACAGGTTATCACCAACAATTGTTCCATTGACCTTCTTCCCAAAGAGGTCAACTACCAGGACGTCTCCGGGTTGCAGCATGTCAATGGCAGCTTGATTTGTGAGGCGCGGGATGCCGCGCGCTTTGGCTTTAGCTTCCGCGACGTCATCGACGTCAGAGCGCAGCGGCATGAATTGCACGGTGAATGCGCGTCCGACTAGGTTCTTGCCGGCATGAACGATGTGGAATCCGTCGGCGAACTGATTGTTGAAGCCTTTCTTAAGAAGCCCAGCCCAGACTTCTTCCGATGAAAGATCGCGAGCCCTGTCGATCATGTCATCTGGAACTTTCGGTCTACCGTCCAGGAAACGCTCAAACGGGTTTTGAGAAGTGTAGTCGGTCAATTCCTGCTTTGAGAGGGTAAATACTTGGGATTCGGCGGGAGATGAAAATAGGCAAAGGATGCAGGCAGCTAACAACGGAACAGCCAAGCGTCTCATGGGAATCCTTCCCGTGGGTTCGGTCATCTGTTTACCTCCGGTGCAAAGATACAGAGGCGTGAAGTCGACGATCCAGGCGTTAGCCCTGCGGCAGTCAATTCCTTGTGACGAGTCGAAGTTTCTGCGAGAAGCTCGCACCCTAGTGTTTATATTGAATTCTGAACTCCGCACGAACCCCGGAAATTTCTCAAATCGGCAACTTGTTGTCAATCACCTTCTTCCTAGTCAGGCTAGCCCGTTCAATGAGATTGCTACTCTCTGCCCGCTACCTTGATTGCGCGAGGAAGTTATAATCACACTCGAAATCTGCGCTCGCTAGAAGTAAACTCCCGTGCTATCGAAATGCCGACGAAACAAAACGCCAGATTCACTGTAATTGCATAGCTATGAGAAAGGACAACCGCCCCATGAATAAAGACGGCCGACATTTGTTGGATCGTCGCGAGGTTCTGAAGACGTCTGCCGCTGCGTTGGGAACCTCCATCTTGAATGCTGAAATGATCGAATCGTATCCGATGGGCATCAACACAAATTCAAAGCCCTCCGATTTGAAGATTACCGATCTCCGCGTGGCAACGATAGTGAAGCCGGGACCCAGCCCCTGCTCCATAATTCGCGTAGATACAGATCAAGGCGTTTATGGACTGGGCGAAATCCGGGACGGCGCAAGCCCAACCTATGCGCTGTTCCTGAAGAGCCGTATCGTGGGTGAGAATCCACTGCAGATCGACAAAATCTTCCGCAAGATCAAGCAATTCGGTGGGCACGCGCGGCAAGGTGGCGGAGTTTGTGCCATCGAAATGGCCCTGTGGGACATCGCCGGTAAGGTATACAACGCACCGGTCTTTGCAATGCTCGGCGGAAAATTCCGTGACAAGATTCGAATTTATGCCGATACAACAGAGTCCAAGGATCCCAAGGTATATGCTCAGCGTATGAAGGAACGCAAAGAAAAAATGGGCATCACCTGGCTCAAGATGGATCTTGGCGTTGAGATGGTGTCAGACACCCCAGGCACTGTTACTGCGCGATCGGACCTAAGCCAGTGGGAGATGGCACAGGTTCCGCATCCATTGCTGGCGATGGAGGTCACCAACAAGGGCATCGCCTTGCTCGAGGAATATGTCGCCGCGGTCCGTGACGCCGTGGGAATGGACATACCACTTTCAATGGACCATCTCGGTCACCTTGGCGTGAAGTCGATCATCCGATTGGGAAAGGCCTACGAAAAGTATAGTTTGTCGTGGATGGAGGACGTAATCCCCTGGACATTTACGGACCTGCTGAAGCAAATCTCAGATGAGAGTCCCACGCCGATACTCACAGGCGAAGACATCTATTTGAAGGAAGGATTCCAGGTCCTGTGTCAGAACCGTGCTGTCAGCAAAATCCATCCGGATCTGGCTACATCCGGCGGCATTCTGGAAACCCATAAGATTGGCGATATGGCTTGGGAATACGGCGTACCGATGGCAATGCATTATGCCGGGACACCGGTAGGCTGCATGGCGTGCGTGCACTGCGCCGCAGCCACCTTGAATTTCCTAGCGCTTGAGAATCACTCGCTCGACGTCCCCTGGTGGTCCTCGATGGTTGAAGGTGTAGAGGGACCAATCGTGAACCACGGTTGGATCACCGTGCCGGACAAACCGGGTCTCGGTGTAACTCTTAATGAGGATATAGTGCGGCAACACCTTATGCCGGGCACTGGCTATTTCGAGCCCACCACGCAGTGGGACCACGAGCGTTCTTGGGATCGGCTCTGGAGTTAAGGAACTCTTCGAAGACAGCCCGACGGACGACCACGTCCTAAGAGACAGCTTTCCGTTGATCGAGTATCGCCGAACCTGGACCAGGAAAACGTCAGTTGCTCGCAAACTTGTCGGATCGGACGGCTCGAGCTATTTGATCTCAGTCCACGTTTGCGTGCGGTTCAGTGCATATTTCGCGACGGCTTCCTCGTCAAATTCAAAACCCAAACCCGGCGTCTGCGGTAACAGCAACTCGCCATTCTGGACCTCCAATTGGCGGTTGATTAGCTTTCGAAAATTTAAGACCTGGTCGTCGGGAAAGAATTCCACATAGCGCGCGTTCGGCGCGGATGCCACCAGATGTACGTGCAGATCGTGCAGCCAGTGCGGGCACATGGTCACTCCGTAGCTTGCCGCAGTCTGCGCGATCCGGCGCCACTCGGAGATCCCGCCGCAGACGGCCGCATCCGCCTGCAGGATCTCGGCCGCCCGCTTTTCCAGGATTTCCTTGAACCGCCACCGCCCGGCTTCGATTTCGCCCGTTGCGACTGTGATGCCGATGGATGAAACCAGCTTGCTGTGATTCTCGATGTCGTCCGGGCTGAAAGGTTCCTCGATCCAATAGGGATCGTATTTCTCAAACCGCTTGCAGTAGAGCAGCGCGGTGGGCAGGTCCGCCCAAGCGTTGTTCACATCCAACATCAGAAGGACATCGGGGCCAATCGCTTCTCGCGCGGCACGGATTCGCTCTTCCTCCTGAGCGGGCGTGAGCCGTCCCACTTTGATTTTCACGGCCCGAAAGCCTTGGCGCACATAAGCGGCGACTTCCTCGCCTAGTTTCTGCGGCGTCTTGCCTTCCAGATAATAACCACCGCTCGCGTAGGCCGGCACCTTCTTCACTGTCCAGCAGCCCAGATGGCGGTAAAGCGGCAATCCGGCGGCACGTGCATTCAAATCCCACAAAGCGATGTCCAGGATGCTGATAGCGCGCATCACTGTGCCGGTGCGCCCGTGGAGGATTGCTTCGCGATACATCTCGTCCCACAATCCCTCCACTCGGTGGCACTCCTGGCCCAGGAGCATGGGGGCCAGAAGTTCTTCAATCGCCACCCGGGCGATATTGCCTCCGGCAGTGCCTGCGTAGCAAAATCCAATTCCTTCGACACCATCCGTTGACCGCACCTTCACCAGGCAGTATTCCCGCGCTCTTACCGTGCGGGTTGCGAACGATGTGAGGCGGTCAAGCGGGACACGAACTGCACATACCGAAACTGAGCTAATGCGAAACATCGCAGTTTCTCCGGTACAAGTTATACATTCAATCGGCGTGCGAGATTATCGCTCGAAAGCCCGCGGCTAGTCACGTATGTTGCTGCCGGACGTCGCAGATTAGGCTATGCTGCCCCGAAGTCTGTAACTTTGGATTCGTAGCTAACGCTAAAGGATCCCAGGATGGATCTGCCGAACGTTTCCAACAAGCACCGCTGGGCCATCGTCGGCCTGCTCTTTGCAGCATCGTTAATCAACTATCTCGATCGCGCTGCGATTTCATTCGCGCTGCCGTTGATTTCCAGGGATTTCCATCTGACGCCGGAAACCAAGGGCCTGCTGCTTTCTTCTTTTTTCTGGTCGTATGCGCTGATGCAGATTCCCATTGGTTGGTGCGCCGACCGCTTCAATTTGCGCTGGCTCTATGCCGGAGCCTTCGCCCTTTGGTCATTAGCGCAGGGGCTTACGGGTCTGGCGGGGAGCCTCGCAGTCTTGATTGGGTTCCGCATTCTTCTCGGCGTCGGAGAGTCCATCTACCTTCCGGGCGGGACAAAGATCGTCAGCTTGCTGTTCACGCGGAAAGACCGCGGTCTGCCCTCAGGACTCTTCGACTTCGGTACGCGAACGGGATTGGTCCTCGAAGGCATCCTGGTCCCTTGGCTCTTAATGCGTTATGGATGGCGCAATACTTTCCTCCTTTTAGGCTTTGCGGCTCTCGTCTGGATGGTCCCCTGGTTTTGGGTTTTTCCTCGTCGAATGCAGCCAGTGAACAAGACCGTAGTTTTTCCTCCGTCCGGGATGTCGTCCCCTATTCGTTGGAGCGCCTTCCTCAACCGCAACTTGCTGGGCATTTGCCTCGGCTTCTTTTGTTTTGATTACTACTGGTATGTGCTGGTTACGTGGCTGCCCGACTACCTCGTGACGGTCCGCCGCCTCAGCATCGTACATGCCGGTTTTTATGCTTCACTCGCGTTCTTCACGTTCGGGGTTGCCGAACCGATTGGAGGATGGATTGCCGACAATCTGATCCGCCGGGGCTGGGATGAAACGCGGACTCGGAAAGGAATCGTGACCGGGGCTTTCTTTATGGGCCTGTTACTGATAGCAGCCATGCGTGCTTCGGATATCCGGATGGCTATCGGGCTGTTGATCGGAGCTTCGCTGGTCGGGCTTTCCACCGGCAATCTGCTCGCAATTCTTCAATGCTGCGCACCACTCGAAAAAGTCGGGATATGGACCGGAGCTGAAAATTTTGCAGGCAATCTCGCCGGGATCATCGCGCCACTGGCCGTAGGATTGTTGATCAGGCGGAGCGGCTCGTATGTTCCAGGTTTTGAGCTCGGCTCGATCGTTCTTCTTGTAGGACTGCTCGCCTACTGGTTCGTAGTCGGTGAGTTAAAACCCCGATCATCTTAGCTCGGCGAGCTCCGGGCCTAATGCGATCGGCGAATGAGCTTCGCCTGGACACTTGCGCAAACTCTGAGGCCCTCGGTAGCAAAACGGCTGAGGGCCTCACCGTCTGCATTGACAGTATTACTTCCCAGTTCCCCGTCACAACCACTTTCCCTGAATCCCGTTGTTCGCGAGCTGCCCAAGTTTAGTGGCCGTTCCAGTTGCTTGGAAGAAGTTGCCGCTTGCTTTCTCTCATCGTTGACTCGCCCTTGCGGTGCCACTATGATCGAGCCGTAACTAGGCGACCCACGGTCGCTCATGATTGGTCAGCTCATCTCGCACTATCGCGTCGCCGAGAAACTCGGCGGCGGTGGGATGGGTGTGGTCTATAAAGCTGAGGACACGAGGCTTGGCCGTCTCGTAGCCCTCAAATTCCTGCCCGAAACCCTTTCTAGGGATCGTCATGCACTCGAGCGCTTCCAGCGCGAAGCCCGTGCCGCTTCGGCGCTGAATCATCCAAACATTTGCACCGTATACGACATCGGCGAGCAAGATGGGGAGCCCTTCATTGCCATGGAGTTCTTGGAGGGGACAACGCTGAAACGTTGTATCTCGGGCAAGCCGCTGCTGCCCGACCAGTTGCTGGACTTGGGGATCCAGATCGCGGACGCGCTCGATTCCGCGCACTCAAAAGGCATCGTTCATCGCGACATTAAGCCTGCCAATGTTTTTGTCACGGCACGCCGGCAAGCCAAAATTCTCGATTTCGGCCTCGCGAAGTTGCTGCCCTATCCG
>WNFF01006743.1_pt1 | contig 14944 bp, 8 predicted proteins | sample 5400441 | NCBI WGS metagenome assembly WNFF01 (sample SAMN13153345, study PRJNA577476) | soil metagenome | isolation source: 120 cm saprolite under Douglas fir tree site 2 hole 3 replicate 1 | place: USA:California | collected 2015-04-18 | reverse complement strand
TTGCGACCGATCTCCAATCCCTGTCTTCGGAGGTTTGAACCTCCGCTTCCCGGGGACGAGAAGGAATGAGGTGACTAGGCAGGGTAAGTTGATGCTCGTCGAGTTCCAAACCGCGAGCCCACGTAAATAACTAAGAATTCGGGTGTTGCGTGGCGACGGTTACGCGGATGGGTCAGGCACTAGGAATAATTTTCACAGGATGTCCGTTGTTTACCTTATGACGCCGGTTCTCCGTGCGTCCTTTCGGTCCTTCTTCGCCAGCGGCAAAAAAAACTTTGCACTTATAGGCAAGGGCCTTGGAATGCTGTTTCGAGGCGGTTATTTTCTTTGGATTTCCTGCTGATTGATCCTGAGGGAGGATGGTTTAGTTGGAAGGAGGGAGAAGAGAACTTTTGGGAAACGGGATGCGGGCGGGGGGCGGCGTGAGGTATGATAGACTCTCCTGAAATTAACTCATTAGGATGGCTATGGCGACTGCAACGAATGGAAAGGTATTGCTGAGGGTAAGGCCGCGGGGATTCTGCGCGGGGGTGGTGCGCGCGGTGGATATCGTGGAGTTGGCGCTGGAAGCGTACGGCGCGCCGGTCTACGTGCACCATGAGATCGTCCACAATACCTACGTGGTCGAGCAGTTGCGCCGGCGGGGAGCGATTTTTGTGGAAACGATCGAAGAAGTGCCGCACGGGGCGGTGCTGGTGTTCAGCGCCCATGGCGTTCCGCCTACAGTCCGGGAAGAAGCCAAGTCACGCGAGCTGAAAGTGATTGACGCGACCTGCCCGCTGGTGACCAAGGTGCACCTGGAAGCGCTGAAGTTCGCGCGCGAAAAGCGCACCATTATTTTGATCGGTCATCGAGACCATCAGGAGATTGTCGGCACGTCGGGCGAAGCGCCGGACCGCACCATCGTGGTGGACTCGGTCGCCGCCGTGGACGCCCTGGAGGTCGGCGACCCCGGCAGACTTTCGTTCCTCACACAAACGACGCTGAGCCTGTACGACACGCAGGAAATCGTGGCGCGGCTGCGGCAGAAATTCCCGTTGATCCAGGGACCAGCGAGCGACGATATTTGCTATGCCACGCAGAACCGCCAGGAAGCGGTCGAGCAGGTGGCCAAGGACGTGGACCTGATCCTGGTGGTGGGTTCGCCGAACAGCTCGAATTCCAACCGGTTGGTGGAAGTGGCGCAGCGGAGCGGGGTCAAGGCGCAATTGATCGACTCGGCCAAGGACATTGATGTGCAGTGGCTCGAAGGAGTATCGCGCGTGGGCTTGACGGCGGGCGCTTCCGCGCCAGAAGTGCTTGTGGAGCAGGTCAGCGAACGGCTTGCGGAGTTCGGCTTCACGGACCAGCGCGACCTGGATTTGATTCGCGAGGACGTGCGCTTCACGCTGCCGCCGGAATTGGCGACCATTGCGCCGGCGCCGCGCCGCTAAATAGTTTGCACTGCCCGGCAGGGAAATGCGCCGTGATTGACCGGAGTGGTTCGTGGGCCTGAGCAGGAAATGGTCCGGTCATCGGTGCCCAGCGCGCTAGACGGGGAATACAGCAAAGGGAGCCAGACCTTGGCGGTCAAGATCGTCCGTCAGCCGAAGAAAATTGCCTTGATTGGCGCGCCCTCGAGCGCCGCGGCGTTTTCCGTGGGAAGCGAGAAGGCTCCGGCGGCGCTGCGCGCGGTCGGGCTCGCCGAAAAATTGCAGGCCGCCGGCTATGAAGTCGTGGATTACGGCGACTGCGCGCCGCGCCTCTTCGCGGACGACGAGGAACACCGGCGCGCCCGCAATCTGGCCGAAATTGTCGCTGGGCTGAACGATCTGAAAACGCGCGCGGAACTGGCGGTGAAGAGCGGCGCGCTGGTGCTGGTGTTGGGCGGCGACTGCGCCCAGGTCATCGGCTTGCTCACCGGCGCGCGGCGCTACTACAAACACATCAACCTTCTGTGGTTCGATCGCGACGCCGATCTGAATACTCCCGCAAGCACTCCCTCCGGCCGCATCGACGGCATGGTGGTGGCTCACATCATCGGCAAGGGTGCACCGGAGCTGGTGCGCTTCTGGAGCGAGGCGCCGCTGGTGCGCGAGCCGGATGTGACGCTTTACGGACTGGAGAGGCTCGATCCGCCGGAGCAGGAGTTCCTCGGCAAATCGCCAATGCGCCATATTTACGCCGCGGACATTCAATCCAAGGGCGGGAGCAAAGCGGCGCACGAAGCACTGGCGCAAGTGCATGCCGACGCGCGCGAATTCGTGCTCCACCTCGATGTCGACGTCATCGCGGCGGAAGAGTTTCCCGCGGTGAACGTGCCCGGCAGCGGCGGATTGCGCCTCGACGACGTCCGCGCTTCCTTCATCGAGTTTGTAAAACACAAGAACCTGCTGGGCCTCGACGTGGCGCAGTACAATCCCGACAAAGACCCCGAAGGCAGCGGCGCAAAGATGCTGGTCGATCTGCTGGTCGAAGCGCTTTCTGCGCGCCTGGAAGCGCTGACGGCGCCCGCCGCCGAGCCCGCTGCGGGTCCCGAAGAAATGTCTTCATCAGAAACAACCGCGTAGTCCGTCTGCAATTCGTTTCTAACCGCGAAAAAACTGGGGTGTCTTTTAGGAAACGGCGGCGGCGCGTTTGCGCAAATAGCGCGTCAGTCCGAGAAAGGAAAGATTCAGGCCCGCGCTGAAGGCGTAGTGGTCAGCCTCACCGGCGGGGAGATGCCGGGAGATTTCGGCATACGTGGCGGACATGAAGGAATCCATGGCGGCGGAATCGCTGGCGGTGGTGCGCAGGATTTCCGCGGCGAGCGCGGCCCAGCGATGCAGCCGTTCGCGGAACAAGCGAATGTGTTCGGAAGGATTGTCGGAGTAGCCGAAGTGCGTGAGAAAGAGCCGCCCCGGCTTGCGCTCGAGGATGGCGGCGAAGGAAGCATCCCAAATGCCGAGATCGATGTCCGGCGGGGGAGTGGCGGGCATGGCGAACGAGTTTCCCTCGATGCGCACCCCGGCGGTATCGCCGACGAAGGCGACACCTTCGGCATGGTCGAAATAGGTGACGTGGTGCGAAGCGTGGCCGGGGGTGTACACGACTTCGAGTTGGCGCGAGCCGAGCACGAGGGATTCGCCGCCATCGAGGACGCGCAAATTCGCCGCCGGAACCGGAAGCGTTTCGCCGAACAGGCGCTGCAACTCGTTGGGCCAAAGGCGTTGGGCGCTGGCCAGCAGCTTGGAAGGGTCAATCATGTGTGGCGCGCCGAGCTTGTGGACATAGACGGCGAGGCGGGGATTTTCGCGCACCAGCGCGCCCGTAGCGCCGGCGTGATCCAGGTGGATGTGCGTCAGAAGGATGGCGTCGAGATCGGGCACGCTGATGTCACGCGCACGGAGGCTTTGCTGGAGAGTCTCGAGTGTGGAGCCCGGGCCAGGGTCAATAATGGTGCGGTGGCCGTCCGATTCGAGCAGGGCGGCGGCAATGGTATGCGGGCGGCCGGTCCAGAGATTGTCGAGCGTGGTAAGCGAGTTCATAAGTAAAGGAGTGTAGCGCAGGAAGGGAAAGTTGGCAGCCGGCAGTGGAGAGGAGTGCGAAGGAAGAGGAGGAACACGCGCGAACCCAGGAAATAGTTGCACGGCAAGGGAATTATGGAATAGTCTTACGCCGCCGCGTCCTCTTGGTTCTTCGGGTTCTCCCTTGGTCCGGATATGGGTGCGGGGAAATGCGGGCGCCTGGAAAGAAGCGGCAAGGGGAAGAGTTGCGATGCGTCCAACGTGGCCAGCCAAAAGCGGCGAGCGGTCATCAGGCGGGCACGTGAACCAAACGGGTTTCGATTCATAAAGCTTGGGAGGAAAGAGATGCGCAATTGGTGTGCAGCATTGGCGATGAGCGCGCTTTTGGCTTTGCCCTTGTGCGCGCAGCAGAAAAACAGCCGAGCGGGCGATGAAGCCAAGAACGCTGCGGCGAACGCGGAGAAGGATGCTGCTTCGAACAGCGCCGCGGGCGGCGGCGAGGCGGTGGCGGCAAAGAACATATTCGCATTGCCCGCCACACCGCGCCCCACCCCCTTTCCCGGATCAGCTGCGGCCGCCGCGGACTCGCGTCCGCCGGGCAGGCTTGTTCCGCGGTATGAAATCGCGGGCATGTACGATTACGTTAATTTTCGGCCGGGCGGCCCTTTCACGAATTTCAACACCCAAGGCGGGGCGGCTTCGTTTACCTACAACGCTTCGAAGTGGCTTGGACTCACTGGCGAATTTGCCGGGTACGACTTCAAGCGCAGCCTGTTCCCTTTGACGGGAAGCACCACAGAGACAAATGGCGGCATGGTTAGCTATCTCTTTGGCCCGCGTCTGAACTGGCGAAAGTTCGACTACTTCGTTCCTTTTGCTGAATTCCTTGTTGGCGGAGCCCGGGGCGACGTTGAACTCACGGGAACCGGTTCGCAGAGCGCCTTCGCGCTGGCCGCCGGCGGGGGCGTCGACATGGTTCTGACGAAAAATTTCGCCTGGCGCGTGGCCCAGTTGGATTATTTCATGACCAATTTCTCGGGCCCGGCGCTTAACGCCACCGCACGCCAGAACAGCTTCCGCGCCGGCACGGGCCTGGTATTTCGCTTCGGGATTCCCAATCCTCCGCCACCACCGAACCATCCGCCGGTTGCGGCGTGTTCGGCGAGCCCGGCTTCCGTGTATGCCGGTTCGGGCGACAGCGTGGCGGTGCACGTGAACGCCAGCGACCCGGACAACGATCCTTTGACCTACAGTTACACGGCTACTGGCGGGACGGTCGAGGGCACGGGCCCGGAGGCGCGCTGGAATTCGACGGGAGTGGCGGTTGGCTCCTACACCGTAGAGGTGAAAGTGAGTGATGGCAAGGGCGGCATTGCCTCGTGCGTGGCGGACATCAAAGTGGAGGAGAAGCCCAATCATCCGCCGACGGCGGCACTCTCCATTGAGCGCAGCCCGATTCTGCCGGGCGAGCGTACCGGCGTCACTTGCAACGGCAGCGATCCCGACAACGATCCGCTGACGTACAGCTATACGGCCACCGGCGGGCAGATTGTAGGGAGCGGCTCGACGGTGCAGTTTGATGCCACCGGGCTCAAGCCCGGGAGCTACAGCGTAAAGTGCACCGTGGACGACGGCCGCGGCGGCACCGCTGATGCCTCCGGCAACGTGGAAGTGAAGGAGCCTGCGCAGATCAAGCAACTGGAAGCCAAGCTGGCTTTGCACAGCATTTACTTCCCGACGGCGCTGCCCACGGCGGCCAAGCCCACGGGTGGATTGCTGCCCAGCCAAGCCGTGACGCTGGATGCACTGGCGAGCGACTTCAAGCAGTATCTGACCTACCGGCCGGATGCCCGCTTAATCCTCGAAGGCCATGCGGACATTCGTGGGCCCAAGGAATACAACATCAAGCTGTCCGAGCGGCGCGTGGAGCGCACCAAGAGCTACTTGGTGGAAAAGGGCGTGCCGGCGGACAAGCTGGAGGTCAAGGCCTTCGGCTTTGAAAAGAACATGACCGACGAAGACGTCAAGACCCAGATTGCAGCCGATCCGGACCTCAGCGCGGCGGAAAAGCAGAAGATCCTGAAAAACCTGCTGACTGTGCGCCTGGCCAGCAATCGGCGCGTCGACCTCACGTTAAGCTCCACCGGGGAACAGTCTGTTCGCCGTTTCCCGTTCAGCGCCAAGGACGCTTTGACGCTGCTCAGCCGGAGCGGCGGTGAAACCCCCAAGAAGAAAACGGGCGCGGCGGCGGCCCCGGCGAAGAAGCCCAAGCCATAACGGCCCAGGATTCGCGGAAGAAACTCCTCGCGGGGAGCGGCTCGTAACTGCCGGCGAGGGAACGGGAAACCATACGAGAGGAATCAGGCGGGCCCTTCGAGAAGATTTCGAGGGGTCCGCTTTGTTTTTTGGGCGGAGGCGGATGGGAAACACAACGGCCGATTCCCGAATTGGAACGGGAAAGGGGCCAAAAGACGGGACTGAGTTCCAAAGTAGGACTTGCCAAGTGGGTACTTTTTTAACTAATGTATTGAGTTATGAATAAGCCCGGGGAGATTCCTGAAACGGAACTCGAGATGCAGAGGAAGTCACAAACCGGAGGCCTTTATGATGCCTGTCATGAGCGAGGAAGCGGTCGTCCGCCGCGAGACTGTCCCGATGAGCATTCTCATCGTGGATGATGAGCAGTCCATCCGCGAGACGTGCGCCACGGTTTCGGAGCAATGCGGGATGAAGGCGGTCGCCGTGGCCACGGCCGACGAGGCGCTGGAGGTCCTGGAACACTCGGCGGTGGACATCGTGCTGACGGATTTGAAGCTGCAGCAATCGAACGGGGTCGACCTGCTGAAACGGGTGCATGACGTTCATCCGGAGGTCGCCGTGGTGGTGTTGACGCAGTACGGGACGATCGAATCGGCGGTGGAGGTCACGCGCATGGGCGCGGTGGATTATGTCACCAAACCGTTCCGCATTGAAGAGCTGCGCACGCGGCTGGAACGAGTGGCGCGCGCCGTGGAACTGCAGCAGGAGAACCGCCTGCTGCGCGAACAGTTGCGGACGCGCCCAGGCTTCGGCGGGCTGATCGGCGTTTCCATGAAGATGCAGCGCGTCTATAAAATGATCGAGAAAGTGAGCCAGCACGAGTATCCCGTGCTGGTCCTGGGGGAAAGCGGAACGGGAAAAGAGCTGGTGGCGCGCAGCATTCATTTTTCGGGGCCGCGCAAAGAACGCCCGTTCGCGCCGGTGGACTGTTCCGCGCTGGTGCCCACGCTGATCGAATCCGAGTTGTTCGGCTACGTCAAGGGGGCGTTTACCGGGGCCATGCAGGCCAAACAGGGTTTGCTCGAGGCCGCCCAAGGGGGCACGCTCTTTCTCGATGAAATCGGGGACATGCCGGTGGACTTGCAAGCAAAATTGCTTCGGGCGCTGCAGGAGCGGGAGGTCAAGCCGGTGGGCTCGACGGAGCGCCGGCAGATCAACGTGCGCATCATCGCCGCCACCAACCGGGATCTGGAATCCGCCATCCGCTCGGGGACCTTCCGGCAGGACCTCTTTTTCCGGCTGAACGTGGTGCAGGTCAAGTTGCCGCCGCTCCGGGACCGCAAGAGCGACATCCCCATTCTCGTAACCGCTTTTCTGGAAAAATTTTCCGATCCCCGTGGCGCAGTGCGCACCATCTCCGAAGACGCCACGCGCCGGCTGATTGCTTACGACTGGCCGGGAAATGTGCGCGAGCTGGAAAATGCCATTGAGCGGGCCGTGGCGCTGGGTTCCGGGCCGATCCTGCACGTGGGAGACCTGCCGTCCAACTTGCAGTATCCGACCACGGAGAGGACGCCGGAGAAAGATGAAATATTGCCCCTCGAGGAGTTGGAGCGGCGCGCGATTCTTCGCACTCTCCGCGAGACGGGAGGCGACAAGCTTTCGGCGGCGCGCATGCTCGGCATCGGAAAGACCACTTTGTACCGCAAGCTGAAGCAGTACCACATGGAACATGCCGAATAGCAAGGGGCCAAGCGCTAAGGGCATTTTTCCAGAACGCCGCCGCGCACGGATTCTCTGTTGAACAAGTTTCGGCAGCAAGCCTCCGTTCCGTCCAATTAGTCGGATGGTTTGAAACTCTGCTCCAGCCGTGGATAATTGCAGCGCGGCGCAAGAATTTCTTCATTCCTAGCTCCTTTGTCCCGCCTTCTGGTTCGCTCGCTTGTGGTCTGTCCCATCACGAGCCGGCCAGCGGCGGCCCACCCTCTCTGAGAAGCGGTCCCGCCTCTTCCCCCTTTAGGCCCACTCTGGGAAGAACGCCGACCAAAGTCTCGACATGGAATTTCCCGCTTCTCACCGTCCTCTCTAAGACATTGATTCATCAAGACTAACAGACATTTGCGGATGGCTCTGCCGATGCAAGAGCCATTGCTGGCTCCTCTTTCGCGAAATTCGCCTCCGGTGCGACGGGGGTGAGTACTCCAAGAGAGCGCTACGCGTTCAAGGCGAGGGCATGAGGATTTGGGAGAAATCGGCGGAGAAAGAATCGAGCGGGCGAGGCGTGGCGCGCGCGGCCCTAAACGGTGCTTCCCGCAAAGAATTGCTGCAAGAAGCGTTGCAAGCGCTCTCCCACTCGAAACCCACAGGCCGCATTGGCGTCTGGCTCGAACCGGATGTGGACGCAAGCCCGCTGGACGAGACGGCAGGCGGGTTTCAGGGAATGGTGTGGGATGCGGAAACCGATGAAACATCCAGGGAGTGGGCCCGCCTTTCGATAGAGCCGCCGCTGCCGGTGGAACTACTACTTCGCGGAAAAACGGTCGAACAAGACCTGCAGATTCTCCCCGCCAACCCCATCCTCGGCGTGCTTGTGGGCCTGCGCCACGCGCTCTGGGTTCCCATCGAGAGGAAAGAACAATTGAGAGGCGTCATCCTCTCGGGGAGCACAGGGAAGCAACCGGCGATCTCCCGCGAAGAGGTGGAATTGGTTGCTGCGGAACTCGCGCTGGCCTTGGGACTAGAGGAGGAGCGGAGACTTGCTGGGCTCCGGACGGAGGACCTCGGCGCGGTCCGGCGTTTCCTCGCACGACAGGCAGGCGCCGCCTCCGAGGAGTCGCTACTCTCCAGCCTGGTCGAAAGCTGCACGGAGCCGCCGCTGGACGGGAAGGGGCCGGGCGCGGCGTTCGCCGTTATTGGCGCCTTGCAGGAGCAGCGAGGACCGTCCGGCGAGAGCCCTGCCATCGAGTTTCGCTGGCACAGCGGGGATGATTCGTGGACGCACGCGATCGAAAGCGAACCGCTCGCCACCGTGTGGCGGCGGGCGCTGGAGGCGCGGCGGGCCATCGGTAGTGAGTCACCGATGGGCCGGAAAGGCCGATTGGTGGGAAGAATTGTAGCGTTTCCGTTGGAGTCGGAAGGGCAGCTTCTCGGGACGCTGGTAGCGGGACTGCCGGGCAGCGCCCTCTCCCTCGCCACGTTTGACCGTCTGGAGTTGCGCGCGGTTATGGCCGCATTCACTCTGGGTGAGAGAAGGCGAAAAGAAAAAGAGTTGCGGCACTCCGGCTGGCCGGACGAGCTGTTGGATTGCATGAGCGAACCACTCTTGCTCTTGGACGCCGCCGCAAGGATCACGGGGGCGAGCCGTGGCGCTAGGGAATTGGCTGGTTTTGTCTCGAAATCCAGCGGGCCGGAAACGGGAGGCCAGGAGCCGAGAACCGCCGTGTCCATTCCCCGTTTCCCCGGGCGGAATTGCACAACGGTGTAGCGGTGCGGCTACGCTTGACCGTCTCGGGAGCCGGCCGGCCCACGGCAATCCTGCTCGAGCCGCTGATGAACCGCGAATCGTCCGCGCTGGCCGGCGACGCGGAAATCGAATTGCAAAATGTCATCGAATGGCTGGAAGAGGGCGTCGTGCTCTTCGACGCCCAGGACAACATTCGCGCGATGAATACGCGATTCGAACAGATCGCCGGTCTCGCACCGGAGGAGTCCGGGAAATACCGGACCCTCGAGGCACTTATCGGGCGTCTCGGAAGTCATGCGGCGGAACCCGCGCACTTCGCAGAACGCTGGCGCGAACTGGCGCGTGGAATCGAAGGGGGCTTCCGCGAAGAGTTGCAAATGAATTTTCCAGCACCGCGCATCCTTGAGAGAGCGGCGCGGCCCGTGCTCGATCCCATCGGGCGGCTGCTGGGGCGCGTGGAGATCTACCGCGACCTGACCGCCCAGCGCGTTTTCCATTCAAAGCTCTTGCAAACCGAGAAGCTTGCGGCGCTGGGACAGATGGTCAGCGGAGTCGCGCATGAATTGAGCAGCCCGCTGACGAGCATTCTGGGCTACGCGCACCGGCTTTTGGCGCGTCAAGATGTGCCCGGGCGGACCGAGGAAGCGCGCCAGATTTATCAGGAGGCAGAGCGCGCCATCGCCATCCTGCGGCAGGTGCTGCTGAACGCCCGGGAAACGCTCCCAGAGCGGCGCCCCGTGTCCATGAATCAAATCGTGCAGCGTTCCGTAGAACTCCAGCGCTCCAGCCTGGCGGCGGAAAAAATCCGCCTGGAGATCGATCTGGACCCGGCGCTTCCCTTTGTGCAGGGCGACCCCGGTCATCTGCAGCAGGTATTGATCAACCTAGTGAACAACGCGCGGCAGGCCATCGAGCAGCACGGCCACGGCGGAACGATCCGGCTGCGTACAAAACGAATCGGCGAGAAGCGGCTTTTGCTGGAAGTCGCGGACGACGGGCCGGGAATCCCGCAGGCCATCCTCGCGCGGATCTTCGATCCCTTTTTCACCACCAAGCCCGCGGGCGTCGGAACCGGGCTGGGGCTGGCCATCGTCTTGAGCGTCGTGCGCGAGCATGGCGGACAAGTGCATGTTGTGAGCCCGCCGAAGGGCGGCGCGGTTTTCCAGATCGAACTGCCCGCAGCCGCGGAACCGGCACAGGACGAGGCATTGGGTTCTCCGGCGCCCGGGTGGCAGAAAGTTCCCCCCGAGACCACGCACGACGCTGGCCGCGGAACGCAATTGGAGCCGGCGTTCCGGAGCGGGATGAGCCCGCGCGTGCTCGTTGTCGAGGATGAGCCGACCGTCGCGCGCTTGATCGCCGACGTGCTCGAAGACGAGGGCATGCAAGTGGAAGTGTTGCTGGACGGCCGCGAAGCCCTGGACTGCGCCGCCCGGGAGACTTTCGATCTGATCATCTGCGACATCAAGATGCCCGGTCTGGATGGCCAGCATTTCTATAAATCGCTGGAGCGCTCCAAGAATCCCCTGCGAGAGCGCTTCTTATTCGTTACCGGGGACGTCATTGCCGCGCAAACGCGGGGATTTCTGGAGCGCAACCACCTGCCGCACGTCGCCAAGCCGTTCCGGGTGGAAGAGTTGACGGAGAAGGTTCACGACGTGCTGGCACTTACCGCTCAGCATCAAGCGCCGCCCGCCGAGGCGGCCAGAAAGAATGCGGCGAGAAATGGGTAGGGCCATGGGCAACCGGGAACGAACCATCTTGTTCGTGAGTAATGACGCGGGGCTGTTCGCAGCCGCGCGGCAGGAGTTCGAGGCGAACATCGCGGGACTGCGCGTGGCATCCGTGACCAGCGTCGCCGCGGCGCGGAGAATCCTCGAGGAAGATGCGCCGGCAGTGATCCTCCTCGAAGAAGCCGCGATCACGGCGGAAGCCGAGGGGCCGCGGGGGATCGTGCCGCGCCTCGACGCGGTGGTGACTTCGCTGGCGGTCTATGCGCCGGTGGTGGTCATTGGGGCGGCGGAGCGGCGCGAGGAGCTTTCCACGCTGATCGACGCGGGCGTCGCGGATTATGTGATGCGCGGCGGAGGGTGCCTCCCAATAGCGCTGGGCCTGATTCAGAACCACTTGCGCCGGGCGGAACGCGTGGCGGTCAGCGCCTGCGAACCATTCGAGGAAGCACCGGAAGATTTCGGAGAAGTGCTCCGCCATGAACTGAACAATCCGCTGACCGGGATTCTGGGAAACGCGGAACTCCTGCTGGCGGAAGTGCACAGGAAGAAAGACGGCAAGCTCCCGCACGGTGGAGAACAGCGTCTCGAAACCATTGCCGCGCTGGCGGTGCGTTTGCGGGAAACGGTGAGCCGGCTGAGCCAGGAATGGGAAGCGCGCCAGCATCCCGTGCATTGAGCGGAGAAATAATCAGGTTGGAAGTCGAAACTCGAAACTCGAAACGACCGTATCCGCTTGGATAACTCCTCTACCTCCGAAAGTTGAAAACCAAAAACTAAGAACCAAAAACTAAGAACCAAGAACTAAGAACTAAGAACTAAGAACTGGAAACCGAATCCCCTCCAACTCCTAGGGCTTCACCTTCGCGGTGCTCTCGCGCACGATCAATTCCGGCTCGACTGTGATGGCCTTCGCGTACGGCGTTTTCGCCGGCGCGTTGATGCGCCGCAGCAGAGTTTCCGCCGCGATCACTCCCATTTCCCGCAATGGCTGCCGCACCGTCGTCAAACCCGGATTCTGGAACGCCGCGCTTTGAATATCATCGAAGCCCACCACGGAAACGTCCTCCGGCACACGTCGCCCCGCTTCCCGCAGCGCGCGGATCGCTCCGATCGCCGAAATATCATTGAACGCGAACAGCGCCGTAAAATCTTCGCCTGCCGCGAGCAGTTTTCGCGTGACACCGTACCCCACTTCAGGCGAAGGCGATTCGCCGTCGAGCTGCCCCACCAGCCGTTCGTTGATCTCCAGGCCCAATTCCTTCGCCGCTGCCCGCTCCGCCTCCCAGCGTATTTCCGTGTCCGAGCTGAACTCCTGGCCTTTGATGAACGCGATCTTGCGGTGTCCCAGCTGCGCGAGATGTTCCATGGCCAGCTTGGCGGCGCGTGCGTGGTCCAATACGATGTTCGTCACGCCTTCCACCTCGCGGTGCCCGGAGACGGCCACAACGGGAATCGGCACGCCCTTCTGGCACACCGTGTCCACCGCGATCAAACCTTCCACCGCGCGCTGTTGCAGCAGGTGAGGGTACTCCTCGATCAAATCGGCGCGGTGCCGGTGGCTGACCACAAAATAAAAGTAGCCCTCCTCCAGCAAATGGTCTTCGATTCCGGAGAGCACCAGCGCCGCATAGCCCTCGCTGATCTCCGGCACCACCACGCCGATGGTAAAACTCCGCTGCGCGCGCAGCGACCGGGCCATGAAGTTCGGTCTGTAATTCAGTTCGCGGGCCGCTTCCCGGATGCGCTCCTGGGTACGGTGCGGGATCGATTTTGCGGAGGGGGAGCGATTGATCACCAGCGAAACGGTGGCGGGAGACAACCCGAGATGTTCTGCCAAGAACTTCAAGCTGACGTGCGGCGCGGCAGCTTCTCCGCGCGGCCGAGAAGACGCAACCGTTTTCGACCGGGTCATGGGGTGTAATCTGCGCGTAGTCTGGCATATGCGGCAAGAGCGGGCAAGCGGCAAAGCGAAATTTCTTGCAAAATAGAACAACGATATTTGTGCATGTCGCGGGCCACAAACCCAAAGAAAATCGATTTATCATGGACTAGTTCTAGTACGATACATTTTGTTTTTTCCTACATTCCTCTTGACAAGCCGCTGCAGCAGGTGTTTCATGCTCGTCAGCACCGGGGATAAATCGATTTATTGGATTGATTTTTCGAATATTCCCCGCATCGACCTCGAGGTGAAGCCATGCGTTTGAAAGCCCTGCTCGTGATTATTTTCTCTCTGTGTGCCATTTCCACCTACGCGCAGTTCAAAGCCAGCCTTCAGGGCACCGTTCTCGATTCCAAGGGTGGAGTTGTCGCAGGAGCCAAAGTCACGGTGACCAATCAGAATACGGGCGTCGTACGCGAAACCACCGCCAGCGATCAAGGCTTCTATCGGATTAATGAACTGCCACCAGGCTCCTACACCGTCACTGTCGAGGCGAGTGGGTTCAAACAAGAGATTTCCAAGGACATCGCTGTCGAAGCGGAGCAGCCGCGCGGCTTCGATGTGACCCTGTCCGTGGGTAACGTCCAGGAGTCGGTCACAGTTACCGCCTCCGCTGGCGGACTCGAGACGGAGAACGCCAGCGTAAACACCACGATTGGAACTCAAGAGGTGCTCACGCTGCCTCAATTCGGGAGGGATCCCTACGAACTGCTCCATATGGCGCCCGGCGTGTTCGGCGACAACGCGCGTCAGGGCAATGGAAACTCCTTCGCTCTTCCCCAGCAAGTTGGGCCGGGCCAATCCAACAATTCAATCTTCCAGGCCGAAAACCAGGTGCAAATCGTTGCCAACGGCCAGCGCGTTACCGCAAACAATTACACCCTCGACGGCGTTAGCATCGACAGTTTGAGCAACGGCGGTGCCGCGGTCATCACCCCAAACCAGGAATCCGTGCAACAAATCGTCGTGACCTCCGCCTCCTACGACGCCCAGCAAGGCCGTAATTCCGGCGCACAAGTCGAAGTTATTTCCAAAGGAGGCACCAACCAATATCACGGCAGCGCCCTCGTTAAATTCAATGACAAGGGTCTCAACGCCTTCAACAAGTTTTATGGGGCAAACAATGTTACGGTAGCCCCGCACCCTTGCCCGGACTTTGCAGGTCTCCAAACCTACCAGCACTGCCCCACGCGCAATGATCAGAAGTACCGCGATTTTGCCGGTAGCGTTGGCGGCCCCATCATACGCAACAAGCTCTTCTTCTTCTTTTCCTATGAGGGTCTGCGGCTCAGCAATACCGTCGTCAACCGCAGCGTCAAGTTCGAGACTCCAGCCTTCGAACAGTATGTCAAGACTGTGAATCCCAACAGCATTGCTGCAAAAATCTTCAGTACCCCGGGCATCACCCCGCGGATAACAACCACGATCTCGCAGACCGATTGTTGTTCCCTCATTACTAACCCGAGCGATCCCAACTATCACCCCGTGGGGATGTGGTATCAACCCGGGGTCGGAACCGGTTTGGCCACCGGCAATGGCCCGGACGGCATCCCGGACTGGGGTGTGTTCGATACCCGGTTCCCGAACTCGAGCAGCGGCAATCAATACAACGCCCGAGTTGATTACACCTTGGGTCCGAATCAGTTCTTCGCCAGCACCTACATCGTGAACTTGAACAACGTCAACGGAGGAAATCGGCCCATTGAAGACGTGGCCTTCGCTCCGAAGAACTATGTCGGCACGTTAGGTTGGACTCGCACGATTTCGCCAGTCATGGTCAACGAAGCGCGGTTCAACTTCACGCGCTTCAACTTCGACCAGAATCAACCTTCCGGCTTTACAAACTACGGAATCCCCCAAATCCGCCTGTTTGATTTTGACGCCGGTGGCTTTGGGGATCCCGGCACGCTCATGGGCATCCCGCAATCCGGCACCACCCCCGGTCATCTGGCGGAGAACACCTTCGCGTTTCGCGATACCGTGAGCTGGGTGCGGGGTGTTCACGCTTTCAAATTCGGCGTGGACATTACCCGCGAGCAGAACAATGACAATGAACCGGGTT
>WNFF01005517.1_pt1 | contig 14944 bp, 7 predicted proteins | sample 5400441 | NCBI WGS metagenome assembly WNFF01 (sample SAMN13153345, study PRJNA577476) | soil metagenome | isolation source: 120 cm saprolite under Douglas fir tree site 2 hole 3 replicate 1 | place: USA:California | collected 2015-04-18 | reverse complement strand
TCCCCAATCCACCGCCTGGTTCCGCGGCGGATTCAGGATGCCGTTGACACCGGACAGCGAAGGCAGGCCGAATGGGTTGGGGTAAGTGATGGCTGGTCCACCCTGATCCTGAAAAGGAGTGTTGAACCCGGTATTGAAGGGGAATGTGCTTCCACCAAAGGGCGGCTCAGCGCTGAATTGCTCCAGCACAAGCTGCTCAATCGGGTTATAGAACAGTCCCCAACCTGCGCGGATGCTGGTCTTGCCTGAGCTTCCGGGACTCCACGCGATTCCGATTCGCGGAGCAAACGCTTTGTAGTACGTCTGTGTCAAGCCATTGGGTACACCAGGATCTCCCGGTACAACCAAGCCGATCGGAGTCATTGACGTGCAATCCGTGTTGGCCGTGTCTTCACATGGATACACCGTGCTCTTTTCCCCTGGCCGGAAGGTTTGTACGTGTTTGCCAATGTCAGTAAGGGGGGTGTTGAGCTCCCAGCGCAGGCCGTAGTTGAGTGTCAGATTTGGTCTGATCTTCCAGCTGTCCTGTCCGAACAGATAGAGCCCGGTACTGCGCACGTTCTCCACCTGGGCTGAACCTTGGCCGTACGAACCGGGCAATCCGAGAAGGTAGTCGGAAAATGCCGTATCGCCGAGAGTGCTATTGGCCGAGGTTTCGTCAACAAAGAATTCGCCGTTGACGTCGAAATAGAGAGTCTGGTCGAAGCGCTGGCGGCGGACATCGCCGCCGAACTTAAGCGAGTGGTTTCCGACGACCTTGGTGACGTTGTCGGACCACTGGAACGAGTTCCCCACCTGAGGCAGTTCACCCTCTCCGTTATTGCCGATGGTGAAACCGCCGCTCACCTGTATGAACGGAAGTCCTTCGAGTCCAGGCCCTAAGTGGGGATGAATACCCAAGGCATTCGTCGGCGTGCCGTCTGAGAAGCACGGTACCCCGGCTGGAAACGCGGCAAGCAACCACGACGGCGCTGGTGGACAGGAATTCTGTACGGTTGTTGTGAAGACGGGACGCTGGAAGGTTCGTTGTCCCTCGCGATTGTAGTTGAAGCGGAATTCGTTCACCGTCGTGTTACTGATGGTCCAGGCGTGGCTGATGTTCCACTGCTGAAATCGCTCGTTGACGATAGAGCCGAAACCGGGCACATTCGCGCCGGACGCCTGGAACTGTGCGAACGGGGAGACCATGTGGTGATCGTCATAATAGTAATAAAAGCTCAGGTTCTGCTTGCTGTTAAGGCGGTGGTCAAGCCGTACCGTAAATTGGTCGCCACGCTCGGGCTGCACGGGCGTAGTCACAAGTTTGTCGCCGTTATTGGCTGGGGTTGGGACATACTTAAGCAGGTCAACCGCGGTGGGGTCCAGACACCTAAGAGGAATAATGTTTTCTTGGCCGGTCGCCAGATCAGTGAAGATACCGGGGTGTGTTCCTGAAGTATCCGTAAACGTGCTGTAGTTGACTCCGTCGGCAAGCGTAACACCTGACTGGCTCAAGATATCTTGGGCACAGCCCGAGCGCTGCTGCAAGGGAAAGGCAGTTCCTAGAACGCCGGGGAAAGGTGTCTCTGAGGAAAAATTCGAGAAGGGCTGAGTTGCGCTGGGCCGCTCGTCCGCCGTGGGGACAAATACGAGCGGTGACTGGATCCCCTGGCGAACGCGTCGTCCTTCATAGGAAGTAAAAAAGAATGTCCGGTCCTTGACTATCGGTCCGCCCAGCGTTCCCCCGAACTGGTTCTGGTTGGATTGCGGCTTATCACAAGTAACGCCATCTACAGCCGGCAGGCAATAAGGATTTGCATTGAGCTTGGTGTTGCGGAAGAACTCGTAGAGATTGCCGTGGACCGCGTTGGTTCCCGATTTCGTGATCACGTTCACCACCGAACCGGAGTTGCGCCCGTATTCTGCGTCAAAAGTATTGGTCAGGACACGGAACTCCTCAATGCTGTCCGGCGAGGGCTGCACCGTCGGCAGATTTACGAACTGATCGTTCGCATCGCCACCGTTCACGCTGAAGTTGTTTGCGCGTCCTCGTCCGCCATTCACTGATACCGAGCCTGCCTTGTCACTGCCGTAAACGATCGAGTTCCCTGATCCCACCGTGGACGTCACGCCGGGTTGTAGTTGTAAGAACTGATACGTATCTCGAGCGTTCAAAGGCAGCTGGCTAATACTGCGCGCATCGGCCACCGCCCCCAGCTGCGTGCTGGTCGTATCCACCAGCGGCGCCTCCGATGTGACTTCGACTACTTCTTGTGCGCCGCCGGGCTGTAAGGTCGCGTTCAGTGTGAGGACCTGGTTCACCAAGAGAGTGACATCGCGGCGGATATCCTTCTTAAAGCCCTGCAGCCCGTACTCCACGCGGTAGTTGCCAGGAGCAACTTCCACAAAGATGTAATCGCCGCTCTCGTTGGTCTTGGTCTCACGGTTGACTCCTGTCGCTTCATTTACCAAAGTGACGTTGACGCCACTGATCACGGCGCCGCTGGGGTCGGCGACCCGGCCGATCAGGCGACCGCCGGTGCTCTGGCCCGAGGCGAGCGAGAAAAATAGCAAGAGAGACGCAATGAGGCTGCAGCAGAAAACGGCGCTACGGATTACAGGGGGAGCGTACATGCGATACCTCCAAGTTCTCGGCTTGAAGAATTTTACAGCGGTTGCGCGAACCACAAACCTTGCTATAATCCAGCAAGGTTAGTTGGCAGCGAACAACACTGTCAAGCGAAAACTTCCGCATCGTCAGCGCGTTGGGACGGTCCATGCCCGCGAAACAGAGCAACAACGATTCTCTGAAGAACGACTATCTCAAAATTGGGGACGTTGCCAGGCTTGTCGGCCTTTCTCCCACCGTTATTCGCATGTGGGAAAGCCTGGGCTTGGCCCAGCCGCGGCGCACCGCCAGCAAGTACCGCCTGTACACGCGCGAGGATGTTCGTCTGCTAAAACGCGCCAGCTTTCTGCGCAAAGTGCGCGGCATGAATGCGTCGGCAATTGTGCAGACGCTTAAGGGCGAGGGGCTGGCGCATACTCCCCGTGACGGAACCGCGAGAGCCATCGGCGCGCGCTTGCGACAGTTGCGCCTGAAGCGAAGCGCGTCTCTTGCCACCGTGGCCAAGGCGGCCGGCATATCACTTGGATTTCTCAGCGCCCTCGAACGCTCCCAGATGAGCGCGTCGGTGGGCACGCTGCGCAAACTCGCGCGCTACTACAAAACCAATATTCTTGATTTCTACGACACCGCCGAAGCCAACAAACACCTGGTGCGTCCGGGTGCGCGCAAAGTCCTGGAAGCGGGTCGCGGGGTCCGCATGGAGCTGCTGGCCTGGGGTAATACCGTGATGGAGCCGCATCTGTTTCGAATCGCAGCCGGCGCGGGCAGCGGCGACTCTTATACACACGTAGGAGAAGAGTTTCTGTTTGTACTGAAGGGCGAGATGGAGATTTTTCTGCGTGGCGAAAAGTACCGCCTGAAATCGGGCGACAGCTTCTATTTCGAGAGCGCAGTGCCGCACAACTGGACGAATCCCGGGCGGTCGGAGACCTGGGTCCTGTGGGTGAATACACCGCCGACGTTCTAGGAGTGGGGATGTCTCGCAAGCATCACGCGGGCTCGGAATGACAGTTTTTTATGGGAAACATTTTCGACCCGTCTCGCTTTGCCATTGTCATTCTGCTCTCGTGTTTCTCGCTCGCCCAGAACCCCGGCCAGTCCGCCGACATCGTCCTGGTTCACGCTCATATCTACACCGTAAATGCGCGCCAGGCGTGGGCAGAGGCAGCAGCCATTCGCGACGGCAAAATCCTGGCGGTCGGTACGGATCGCGAGATTGCCCCCTACCGCAGCGCCTCTACTCAGGTAGTCGACGGCAAAGGCCGCTTGGTGCTTCCCGGATTCACCGACTGCCACGCGCACTTTCTCGACGGCTCATTCACCCTGCAGCAAGTCAACCTTGACGATGCAACCACGATCGCCGAAATCGTGCAGCGGGTGAAGGCATACGCAGATGCACACCCCAAAGATCCCTGGGTGCTCGGGCGCGGCTGGATGTATCCCGTATTCGGGCCGTCGGGACTTCCGGACAAGAAGGACCTTGATGCAATCGTCCCTAATCGCCCGGTTTATCTAGAAAGCTATGACGGACACACCTGGTGGGCAAACAGCAAGGCGCTCGAGGCCGCACACATCACAAGAGACACAACGAATCCTCCGGGGGGCGAGATCGTGCGCGATCCGGTAACCGGGGAGCCAACCGGCGCAATAAAAGAAGACGCCGCAGATGCTGTGGTTCGTCGTGCCATTCCCGAACCGGGCCGCGAAGCCAAGCTGCGTGCGATTCGCGCTGGAATGAAACACGCAAACCAGTTCGGTATAGTTCGGGTCCACGTTCCGGGCAGTGTTTATGCTCATCAAGACGACCTGCAGAGTGTTGATCTGCTGGATGAGTTGCGCCGCACCGGGGACCTGACTTTACGTTTCTATCTGGCTTACCGCCTCGACCCGCCGGAAATGAGCGATCGCCAACTGGAGGAAATTCTGCAGGCGCGCGACCGCTATCACGATGACTGGATTGCGGCCGGCGCGGCCAAGTTCTTTCTTGACGGCGTGATCGAAACTCACACCGCGGCCATGCTCGCGCCGTATTCTAATGCTCCTTCGCTCTCTGGCGAGTTGCTATGGGACGCTGAGAAGTACAAACGCTTTGTTGCGCACCTCGACGAGCATGGCATACAGATATTCACCCACGCCATCGGCGATCGCGCTATCCGCGTGGCGCTGGATGCATACGAAGATGCAGCGAAGAAGAATGGCAACAAAGACGCGCGGCACCGAATCGAGCACATCGAGGACGTTTCTGCGTCGGACATTTCCCGTTTCGGACAACTTGGTATTATTGCCAGTATGCAGCCGCTTCACGCCTATCCTGACGAGGACGCTTTCAAGGCCTGGGAGCCCAGCGTTGGACCAGAACGTGCTCAACGAGCGTGGGCCTGGCACAGCATTCAGGCCGCGGGCGGAGTGCTGGCGTTTGGCAGCGACTGGCCGATTGTGACTCTCAGCCCCTGGCCCGGACTGCAGAATGCAGTCACCCGCCAGACAGCCGAGGGCCAACCAAGAGGCGGGTGGATTCCAGCACAGCGCATCAGCCTGGCCGAGGCAATCAAAGGCTACACTTGGAACGCCGCATTTGCGGGACATCGCGAGAAGAGCGAGGGTTCACTGGAACCGGGCAAACTGGCGGACCTGATCGTGGTTTCGCAAGATGTATTCAAGGTTCCTCCGTTGAAGATTGGCAAAACGAAAGTCTTGCTGACGATGGTGGGCGGGCGCGTGGTTTACAAATCGGAGAAGTACTAGCTTCGGGCGAACCTCTGTTTGGACAATCAGGAGATGCAGTCAAACCGGAAGTCGGGTAAGCGTCCCGCGAACCCGCGGTTGCAGATGTTTCTGATTCCTGGCAGTTTGAGTTCCGGTGAAGTGCCACTTGCTCAAGGCCCAGGATTTGCTATACTCTCCGCGCGTTTGCGAACCCTGGTAAAACAGCGTGTTATTTGCTGCAGTGGTGGCCCCGGTTCGCGGAGAGAGGGGCAATTTGAAAAACATTTTCGTTGGGAATCTCAGCTTCAATACCGCTGAAGATGAGCTGCGCCAGCTTTTCGAAAGCTACGGACAGGTGGATCGTGTCAGCATCCTGACTGATCGTGAGACAGGAAGGTCACGCGGCTTTGCGTTTGTGGAAATGGCGAATGCCGAAGAAGGCGAGAAAGCCATCGCCGGACTGAACGGAACACAAGTCGGAGGCCGCACCATCAACGTCAATGAGGCGCGTCCCAAGGCCGAGCGGCCCGGCGGTGGCGGTGGTGGCCGAGGAGACCGCGGCGACCGCGAGCGGGGACACGGACGGAGATAAACAGCTCTTGGCTGTTGGCTCTTCGCTCTTAAGCTCTTACCTTTGATCGCTAAAAGGGAACCGCCGATTCCGATGTAAACTAGACTTACGCGCCCGTAGCTCAGCTGGATAGAGCGGCAGCCTCCGGAGCTGTAGGTCGGGAGTTCGAATCTCTCCGGGCGCACCAGTTTTCTCTGGTTGACGTATTTGCCAGCTTCCCATTTTGGGATAACTTCACCGAAAATCTTCTAGTTGATAAACGAGGAATTCGCCGCCTTCGTCCTTAATTCGTATTGCCAGAACCAGATTCATGCTCCGGAGGAGCGACGCCCGCGTCCCGCAGTGCGCTGTCGAGCACGGCTCGCAGGTCGGCGATGGGAAGCGCTCCGTCTACCTTCCGGCCGTTCACGAACATTTCCGGGGTCGCGCTCACGCCGAGTTTCTCTCCTTCTTTCTGCGAGGCGCGCACAGCCTTGTCGTCCTGGGCCTTGACACAGGCCTGCAACTTTGCCGCATCCAGATTGTGATTTTTGCCCTGCAACGCCGCCAGTTTGTCGAGCGCCGCATTCTGCGCGGCGGAGCCCTTCACACTGTTGATTTCTTTTTGATTCCCGTGCACGTAGTCGGCAAAATCCCAGTAGGCGACAGCATCCTGCGCCGCCAGGCAGTTCGCATTCACTGCGGCATGAACCGCCCAGGGATGAACGTCCTCGAGCGGATAGTCCTTGTAGATAAACAGGACGCGGTCGCCATACTCCTTGAGCAACGTGGGAAAGAGAAATGCGTGCATGCGCGCGCAGAACGGACACTCGAAATCGTCATAGCTAACAGCCACTACCTTCGCGTCTTTGGCGCCGCGCGTCGGCCGGCCGCTGACGTCAATATTCTTCATCAGCTCGGCATAGGGATCCTTGTTCAGATCGATGTGGATCACGCGCAGCAACGTCTGATGATCCTTGGCGAGCAGAAACTCGAGTTCTCTTTTGTTTTGGGGATCATCGAGCGTGATCGTCAGCGCCTCGTAGCCGGGGAATTCGCTGGGCCGGAGCGCGCCCATATTGACCTTCACCGCCAGCGGGACTGAAAACATTACACGCACCTGATGCTCGAGCACTCGCATGACGTCGACTGGTGCGGATGGAGCGGACTGAGCCAGGCATCCGAGACAGGCCAGTAATGTAACTAGAAAAACGCGCCGCGCAAAAGTCATTAGAACCCGCCTGCCATTGTCCATTCCGTCCCCTTTTCGCGTTGATATTGATCTGAAACAAGTCTAATAGCGCGAAGCATTGAGCGCTCCACACCCTCACCGATGGCGATCCGTAGCCTGTGTGGTGGCGGGGCTCTGCCCCGCTTGGACGGGGCGAAGCCCCGTCACTACACGAGCTTTGCCGAGGTCAGTATAGACGGGAAACACCCCACTCCAACTGCCGGAACGCATTTTCACAGTTATTAGTTGTCGTTAGTCGTCGTTAGTTGTCAGAGGACGCAGGCACCGCGGTCCGCGCACTGCGTAAACGAATGGCCCGCCGCCGCAAGAAACCAGACCGTTATTTGCGAAACCGAGTCCGTGCTATATTAGCAAAACTTATTTTTCTCTGGAATGAGGATTCAATGCGCCATCGCACGGGACTAGGCTTCGCTTGGCTGTTTCTGTTCTACGTCACTTTGCTTCACGCCCAAAAGGTTCAAGACCAAAACCCGTTTGACGCCTTCCAGCAATTTTCAGCGTCCGTGAGCGGCGGCCCGTTGAAATGGGACAAGATGAAGATTTATCGCTCAGGGAAACAGCTGCGCGCCGAGTACGTTTATCAGAACGAGGTCCGGATCAGCAGCCTGGCTGACAAAAAAGGCTGGCACATCCGGCCGCGGGAGTGGGTGACCAAGCCCAAAGAGTGCGGGCGCATGGCAGTGTGGGATTCCTCCATGTATCCTTTTTTCGCTTACAGCGATGGGACCTTTATCGTGGAACGTTCACCAGCGGCAGAAACGCCGGAAAAGGAAACCGCAAAGGAAACCATCGACGGACACTCCTGCAAGGTGGAGAACTATACGGTCAGGCCGAAGGATGGCGGGCAGGTATTTGTCAAGATGAAGCTCTGGGAAGCGGAAGACTTGAATGGTTTCCCCATCCAGATAGAAACTGCGCCGACCTCCATGCCCGGTTCCACGTTCAACTATACGGACGTAAGCCTCGACCGCCCCGATCCCAAGCTTTTCCAGCTGCCGGCACTTTGCCGGGCTGGAGTTCATGGAAAGAAGAAGCTGCCCGCGACCGCTCCGAAAACTCCCAGCAAAGCCTCACCCAAGCCCCAGTAAGAGACGGGTAGTGGAACGAGATGTCCGAGAATCCAGCCCCGAAGGGGCGCCCGAGCTTAGCCCCGCGCTCCAGCGCGGGGTAGAGTGGAATGACGACGCAAGTCCTGGAAGGACGACCGACGTTCTCAGGCACGCTATCGCCATGCTGGTCCGCACGTTGTTGTCTGTCCGTGCGCGTCCATGCCAAATCCCTTGCGGCTCGCCAGCTTTGCTCGATTGGCGTTATTTACTACTGCCAGTTCGCACATAAGGTGCAAACTATTGCACTTCGCTTCTCACCAAGCTGAAACTGCTTATCACTCGCTAACTATCTTTACGAAAAATTCATAGTTCCACCTTGACAATGCAACAGGCTTGTTCCATACTCCGTCTCGCATTTAGGGTTATCCCCGAACCCGACACCCAGCAAAGGATTTTCCGTTAGTACAACTTCAACTCCCGGGTGAAGATGTCCACGAACAAACGTACGTACGCGGATGTCTTGTCCTGAATAATGCGGCTGTGCTGACGGGCGGCAAAACTGATCCAAATACTTCCAGGAGGAAATACCAATGAAGATGTTCGCGATTTGCTGTTTAGTTCTCGCAGTGGCAGTTATGTTTGTTCCGGCCGCCCAGGCTGGCACGAAATGCTACCACCTCACCAACTTCTGCGACGGCCTTCAGGCCACCCAGATTTTTGTCGGCGGAAATCAAGGTACAGAAGAAGTCGGCCTGTGGGATTGGCTCTGTCTCGCAAACGGTAGCGGCACTCTCCAGACGGGCGGCCCCAACAAGTTCGGCACCGCGCCGACCTATCCGTACACTAGCGGTCACGCCTATGGTTTCAGCGCCAACTTCACCTTCAAGAGCTTAACCCACACGTTTGATCTTTATGGAACGTTTGATGGCTCAACCGCCTTTGCCTTCCAAACGGCCCAGCCCTACACCACGACCGCTGGTCCCTGCAACCCGCTAGCCAGGCAGACCGGCGTCCGGTCCGCGACTGGCCGCTAAGACTTCGGTCTTTTTGTATTATTCGCTCCCTGCCGCAAGGCAGGGAGTTTTTTTTGCCGGGTCGCTTCGCCGATGTTCAGTTGCGCATCGGGATCGTCCCGGGGGAAAGCTGCGCTGTGCTAGACTCCATTTCATCCGTCATGCAGCCCTTCCTACGGTTTCTCCTTCTCATGTTGCTGGCGCAGTCGGTAAGTGCTGCCCAATCGAAACCTGCTAACCGCCGTCCGGCGACGAGCGCAAAACCGTCCAACATCATCTTGATCACCATGGACACGACCCGTGCCGATCGCATGGGCTTTCTGGGATCGAAGCGCGGTTTGACTCCCAACCTGGATGCGCTGGCGCAGCAAAGTGCCATCTTCACGCGAGCGTATGCGCAGGTGCCCCTTACGACTCCGTCTCACGCAGCCCTGCTGACCTCAACCTATCCCCAGTTCAATCATCTGGAAGATCTGGGCATGCCTCTGGGCAAGGAGCTGCCCTATCTGCCCGACCTGCTTCACCAGCACGGCTATCACACTGCTGCCTTCCTGGGGGCCAACATTCTGGATGCGAAGGGCGGGATGGCATCCGGCTTCGACCGTGGGTTTGACATGTACGACACCGATTTTCATGATCCCCGCCCCGGAGAGGATCGTTATCACAGCGTGGAACGCCGGGCTGGGGATGTCGCCGACCGTGCCCTGAAGTGGCTGAACAAGAATCAGCAGGGGCCATTCTTTGTGTGGCTGCACTTCTACGATCCACACGACCCCTACGATCCGCCCGCTCCGTTTAAAGAGCGCTATGCAAAAGAGCCCTACGATGGCGAGATCGCCTACATGGACTCGGTGATCGGTACTTTGATGGAGGCGCTCCGCCAGCGCGGACTGTATCAGGATTCCGTGATCGCAATTGCCGCCGACCATGGCGAATCCTTCGGCGAGCACGGTGAAGAACGCCATGGCATGTTTTTGTACGACGAGACCATCCACGTTCCGCTGTTGTTGAAATTCCCCGAACAGAAGTTTGCAGGCAAGCGATTAGACCCGCGGGTCGCCCTCGTCGATATCCCGCCTTCCCTGCTCAAAGCCGCCGGCATTGCCGCGCCCGCCGCCGCGGCTGAAAACGAGAAAGAGAAAGAGAAGGTTTCGGATCGCCCCATTTTTTCCGCCTCAAGCTATGCTCGCCGCATCTTCGGCGCGAGTGAATTACGGTCGTGGCGCTCCGGCAAGTACCTGTACGTGCAGGCTCCGAGGCGAGAATTGTATGACGAGCCATTGGATCCCGGGGCCAGCAAGAATCTGGCGTCTTCCGCCAAGGCTGTTGCCGACACGCTGGATACGCAGCTTTCCGGCTTCCTTCAGAAAACCAGCAGCGCCCAGACCAGGAACGGAAAATTGGATCCGGCCGTAGTGGAGAAGTTGCGGGCACTGGGCTATCTGGCTACCGAGAACAGCACGGCCAAGAACCGCGGCAAGCCGGCCGTCGATCCCAAGGACAAGGCGGACGTGGCCAACCGCTATCACCGGGCTCTGATCAAGGGGGAAGAAGGCCAATATGATGAGGAGATAGCCGATCTTCGCGACATCATGGCCCATGATCCTGACGTTCCGGGAGCTGCGTTTAACCTGGGTACCGCGCTCATGAGCAAGGGCCAATACGAGGAGGCTGTGACGTTCCTGCGCAAAGCAGTAGATTCTTTCCCCGAGTCTGGAGCGCCGCATTACGAACTCGCGCTCACGTTCGGTTTCCTCGGCCGATTGGACGAAGCGCTTCGAGAGATGCAGGCGGCCTCAATCTGTGTCCCAGGCTCTGCCAATCTCCATACCTTGGTGGCGAGCCTGAACGTCCAGTTGAATCAAATACCGGCGGCGATGAAGGAGTACGAGAAAGCGATCCAACTCGATCCCAATCATTTCGACGCTAATCTCGCATACGGCCGGCTGCTTTTCTCACAGGGACGCCACAATGCGGCTCTCCCGAAGTTGCTGCGGGCCGCAAAGTTGAATCCGGATTCGATGGATGCCCACATGGCATTGGCCGACGTCTACACCCAACTGGGAGAAGACGACAAGGCCGACCGCGAACTGGCCGCCTATCAACGTTTATTCAAGTCAGCCAACCAGCACTAGGAGAGTCCCCACGGATAGGTAGAGACGCGGCTAGCCGCGTCTCCCTGTCGACGACACCTCCTAGAACGTGATCCTTACTCCGAACTCCATTTGCCGCGGAGCCCCGTTCGCATATGTGCCGGAACCGGCCAGAACCCGGTCCTGGCGCGAACTGCAGAAAGTGGTTGAGTTGCCGCAAAATCCCGCCGAACTCGCGTTATTGAGCGAAGTGCCGGGCGCGCCGTTCAGCACGCCGCTTAACTGGTTTCCCGCGCCCCCGAAGTTGGCGAAGTTGAAAGCGTTGAACACAGAGACATTCGGCTCCAGCTTTACACGCTCCCCAACTCGCAACGGCCAGCTCAAGCGCAGATCGATCGTCTTCAACCAGGTCGCTTGCGCGTAATGCCCGGGCAGGCCCTGACAATCCTGGATTCCAGTGTGGACGTTTGAGCAGATCAGAGGAGCGGCAGCGCCCAGCGACTTCAGTTGATCAACGCGGAACAAGTCGTTCAACGCCAGGATATTACCCGCCGGAGTCAGCTGCCCGGCCAAGTTGTGATTGTAAAACGCGATCAAATCGTTCAACTTGCTGGTCGAGTATTTTCCCGTGCCTCCGATAAAGCCCAGAATGTCGCCCGCTGTACCGTCACCGGTGATATCGGTGTGGAAGATTTCTCCCGCCACTCCGCCGCCATCCTGCTGCGGAAGGTAAGCGCTCAGCGGAAGCGGCGACGCCAGATGCGCGATCATCGAAAGCCGCAGTCCGTGCGGCAGGTCTGCCGTCGGAGTGAAGATAAGCTGGTGCGTGCGGTCGAGGCCCGAGGTGCCGAAGTGTCCGCGATGCGGGCGGTTGTAATCTTCGGCAACGTTCATCAGCGAATAATCTCCGCCGCTGCCATTCGGCTCCGCGATGTTGGTGCGATAACGCGACCACGCATACGCGATCCCGAAATCCAGCCGCCCCACATGCCGTGCCGGGTTCGCTATGCTGGTCTTGTACGCCAGGTGCAAACCTTGATACTGTGACTTCCCGCCCGGAAAGTACATGATGTTCGATCCTACGGCTGGGTTGATTCCGCCGAAAGCTGCCTGCTGCTTCCCTAAGACGGAGCAGGGAAACGGTCCGCAGAACGCGTTGGACGAATCCAGACCGTGGCGCGCGAAATCGGTGATGGCCGCTCCCGGCACTGCAGCTAGATAGCAATCCACGGCCGCCTTCGAGCTGCTGCCCGCGAACAACGCTGGAGCGCATCCCGACGACGCCAGATTAGCTGCCAGCGTTGCGTTGATTGCATCCAGTTCCGCCTTATAGGTGTTGAGTGAGCGATCTATATTGTCGCCGTCGGTCAGGAAACCGACGTCGCCCACGTGATTGGTGTCAATCCCCAGCGGAAACTGCGTGCCGATCTCGCGCACATAGTCGATGGAGAACATCCCATGTTCGCCCATCTGATGCTGAATGCCGAAGTCCATGTGCACCACGCGGGGCGTCTTGTAACCCGGCGCCAGCATGCCGCCAAAATTCGCGATGCTGTTGGCCAGCGAGTAGACGTTCGGACCGCCGGTCACGGCCGACTGCGCGGCTAGAAACTGCGACTGCAGATCCTGAATGGCTTGAGATACAACAACGCCGTTGTTTGCACCTGACGGCGCGTTCGGAAACAGCACTGCCCCCGTCGGACACAGCGTCAGGCTGCGGTTGTATTGTCCATTCGACAAGCGGTTGATGCGATCCTGATAGGCATTCTGCAGCAGAAAATTGTCGAAGAACATCCCGCCGCTCGCCCGCACCACCGTCCGTCCATTGTGTCCCGGATCCCACGCCAGACCGAATTGCGGAGCAAAATTCCAGTCCGGCTGGTTCACGCTCTCGCCGAGAGACGAATGCGCACCCGCGACGGCATTGTTCGGGAGCAGGCCAAATTGATCGAGAATCAAACCAGTCGTGCACGGTGGAGTCGTCACGATGGTTGTGTTGATGGCAGAGCACGGCACGGCCGGCAAGTCGCTGTTGGTGCGCCCGCTGTCGCGCACATAGTTCACGCCAAAACTAATGTTGAGGTTCGGAAACAGATTGAAGGTGTCGCCCAGGTAGCCCTCGATGCGCGTATCGAAGTGGCCGCCGGTCGACCGGTTGAATGCCGAGTTCTCGCTGAAACTTCCGAGGCCATTGAAAATCGTGACCGTGCCCACCGGATAGTTCAGCGGATTGTCCGCCGCTCCGCGCGGATCTCCTGGGATAATCGGCACCAGGTTCGGGTTGCTGTTGATGGCAGCGATCACGTCCACTCCGTTCGAACTGGTTACGGAGGGCCCAAAATTTCCCGGCGCATAAAAATCGCCCTGCGTGATGCGATGAATCGCCGCTCCGAAGCGTATCGTGTGATTCACTTTGTAAATCGTGCTGCTGTCGTAGCGCCCGAAAAGATCGCGCTGAATGGTCTGTCGCGGACCGGCCACGCTCGGCCCCATCTGATACGAGCCGATCTGCATGTGGAACGGCGCCGCCGCTGAATCTTTCAAATCCGGATTGATCGCGTTAACCATCTTCTGATAGCCGAAGCGCGCGCTGTGCACGAATCGTCCGCGGTTCCAATCGAGGCCAACCACCGCGCCCGGAACGTTCAGCTGATTGCGAAAATTCGACTGGCTGTCCGATGGCCCGATTCCGTTCGCGTTGTCGTAGCTGAGCCGCGCGAACCACTTCATGTTCTCGCTGAGGTTGTAATCCAGGCGCGCCGTCAGCATGTTCTCGCGAAAATAGGCGCTCCGCAGGCTGATCTGATTGGAAACGCTTGTGCCGCACAATCCTGCAACGTACACACCCGAGCACGGGAATCCGAGCTGGATCGGCAGAACGCCATCCTGCTTAGTGCGTTCCGCGCCGACAAATAGAAACGCCTTGTCTTTAATCAGCGCGCCGCCGGCTCCGAATCCGTATTGCTGGCGGCTATACTTCGGACTCCCCGACGGAAAGCCCGCGAGGCCGGCGAACCGGTCGCGCAGATTTCCAAACAGATTGCCGTGCCATTCATCTCCACCCGAGCGCGTCGTCACCCGCACCGCGCCGGTTGCGTTCAGCGACTGAAACAATTCCGGCGTAGCCCGCGAGAGGATCACTTCGCGCACCGCCTCAGCGGGCAGGTTCAGCGTGGACGCGCCCCGCGTTTCATCCATCGCCTCGACTTCGTCAACGTCGTAATGCGTGGTGCGTCCCACTTGGCTGTTGATCGAGAGTGATTGGAACCCGCTCTTGCCGCGATCGTAAATCCTTCCATCCACCGCCTGCACACCGGGCTCAAGCTGTCCCGCATTCAGGTAGTTCCGCCCGTTAATCGGCAGCGTGTCGGGAACATCGCCGCTGAATTTACTCTCCAGACGCACCGGTCCCGGATTGATCCAGTCCAGGTTGAAATCCGCCGGGACCGCCCCGCCCGTCACCACAGTCACGCTGCTCTCGACCGGCAGCATGTCGCGGCCTTCCACCCGCACCACATAAGCGCCCGGCGGCACGGGCTCTGAAACGTACGCACCGTCCTTGCCGGAGCGCGTCAGGCCCTTGGTGTCGGTAGCCGACGAGCTGTATAGAACGCGCGCGCCCTCCACTGGGGCGCCGACGTCATCGCGCAGCGTGCCTTGAATGGTGCCGGTC
>WNFF01002534.1_pt1 | contig 14944 bp, 13 predicted proteins | sample 5400441 | NCBI WGS metagenome assembly WNFF01 (sample SAMN13153345, study PRJNA577476) | soil metagenome | isolation source: 120 cm saprolite under Douglas fir tree site 2 hole 3 replicate 1 | place: USA:California | collected 2015-04-18 | reverse complement strand
CTGGGCAATGCAAATGCTGGGGTTAATGCAGGAGCCCGGATGCTCTTTGCTATGGGCCGTATCAAGGCCTTTCCGGGAGTGTTGGGGCAGACGAATCGCTTCCGCGTCCCTGGCCCGGCACTCGCCTTCGCGTTCGTCGGAGCGGGGCTTACTGTCCCAATCATACTGGTCTACATGGCGACCTGCCTGGCAGTGCCGTTCTTCTACTGGCGCGAGCACCGCGATGAGTTTAACGTGTGGCGACATGTGATCCTGCCCGCGATCCCATTTGTTCTGCTTGGCGTTGTCATCTACTTCCAGTTCTCTCCTCTTCCGGCAGCACCGTTCATCCTGGTTGGCCCAATCGATGCTGCCTGGCTCGTGCTGGGGATCATCGTTGTCGTGTTCCTCAACGTGCGCGCTCCCCAGGTCCTGCACCAGGGTGCCAGGCTCTTTGCCGAAGAACCCGAAGCTAAAGAAACGTAAGCGGGGCTTACAAATTCCAACACCAATACCGGTGCATGGGCTCGATCGCGCGGGACGCAGAGCGGCTCGAGCCCTTCTAAACAAGGAGTGAAAAAGCACATGACGATTCCCATCGACGATGAGACGAGCGTATCGCACCAGGCCACCCGTCACCCGCTTGACCCGCTAACGGCAGGGGAAGTCGAAGAGACGACCCGCATCCTCAACGCATCCGGGCGTATCACCCCTCGAGTGCGTATCATGGCCTATAGCCTGCTGGAACCAGCCAAAGACGTTGTCCTGGTCTTCCAGCCGGGTCAGCCGGTGTCACGTGAGGTGTTTGTGGTCATGCGGGATCACGATCGGCGGCTGACCATCGAAGCGGTCGTCTCCCTCTCTGAGGAATCCATCCGCTCATGGTGCGAGCGCGATGTGCTCTTGACATTGTACTGAAAATCATTACAATAGACTCATGAAGGATATTAGTATTTTAGGACTGGTGTGGGATACTTTTAATGAGGCGCACATATGGGAGCGCCACCAGTTGACACGCGCCGAGGTTGAGGAGGTAGCATATGGCCCGCCTGAAAATCTGTATGCACCCCAAAGGTATGGAGGCCGATTTTTTTTGTTATTGGACCAAAGGCGGACAGACGACTGATAGTACTTATTTTAGCACCCAGGGGATCGGGGAAATTCTACCCGGTCAGTGCATGGCCAGCAGATAGGAAAGAGCGTCGCGAATACCGCGAATGGAAGGCAGGTACACAACAATGAACGATACATCAGCATACCATGGGCCAGCGTATCCCACGGAAGCACACGGCTCAATTCCGGCTTTCAATAGCTACGAAGAAGAAGCCAATTTCTGGGATACCCACAGCATCACCGACTTTACAGAAGAAACCGAAGTAGTAAAGGTACGTACAACGCGCGGCCTCTCCGCAAATGTACAGGTACGATTTGACCCAGAAACCGACCACGAATTAGAGGCAATAGCACGTGAGCGTGGGATGAAGAAGGCCACGTTAATACGTACCTGGGTCTTAGAACGACTGCGCCAGGACCGGAACCGCCACGCTTCCTAGAAAAAGGAAACCTACATGTATTCTACTCAACAAGCAGCGCACCTTGCGGCTCAACATGGCATTAACCAACAAGAGGCACAAGCATGGAACTGGCCATCATCGGCGCTCAGACGTTAACGAGAAATCTTAAAATGGGCACGGGCTTTCGGAGACTGGACAACCACATTCTCCCATTCTGCTTGTGCATCTCCCTAAATAGACTCTGTGATGCGTTGATCCTGCCATATGAGTTGGACGAATGAACCAATGAAAAGCGCGATCCCAGTCCAGAGGATGATGAGAGATGGGAAGAAGCCAAAGGACAGCAGTGACGTGGAAGCGTAGATTCCAAAACTATAATTCGTTATCTTGCCTCCTATACTTGAGATCACAGCGGGGAAGACTAGGGATGAGGTAACTGTAACAATAAACAATGTTTCGACAAGGGCAATTAGAAAGATTCTTCCACTCTCTTTCAAGACTTGTGCTATCGAATGGCCCTTAATAAATTTCTTAATCTCGTGTACTTCGATGAATACGTAGATGAAGGAGCCGATATAGGTAGCCAGTGCCAATAAGCCCCAATTGAACACGCTGCTTTCAATACCAATATTCCAGGCCTGATCATTGAGTAGTAGAGGAAGTAGGCCAACTATAGCTGCTCCTAGCAGGCGTGGCAGCAACAGTTGAGAATACAACCAGCGCTTGCGTATAATTTGCATGATGATAGAAAAGAGGAGGACCAAAAGGAGAATATACCATATCAGCATAACAATGAATTCTGGGCTAAATGCATCGAGCGCAGAAGGACAAGCTTGCTGGATGACCTGGCCAGGTGAACCGAGAAGTAGAGGACAATGTTGCCCTGCTAGCCAATTCTGATAAGCATAAACGGTAGGGAGGCTCAATAACGCTATCTCGAAAAATAGGTATAAAAACGGCCAGCGGTGAAGGGTCAGGAAGAACCAAAGTACAGGGTCTTTGCTTTTAGCATTGCGCCAGAATTTAGCTGAGCTATCAAGATCATAGAGTTTTAAATAATCAGCTGATATGAGGCTGATCAGATGCATTAAACGCGTATAGCCAACTTCCTCAAACTGCCTTACGTTCGCTTGATGCGGTATCCATCTCAGAGAAATTTCATTCTTGACATCCGTAATGATACCACCCAATCTTTCCAACTTCTGTTCGACGGTTTCAAAACTACGCAAAATTGGCTCGAGATATTCCTTCTGTTCCTCGTTATCCGGTTCTTTTTTTACGATAAATGTGCAGATGTCGGGGACAAGCGAGATATAGATACCCAGGTTAGCATTTTCTTGCTTTATTAACTTAACCAGGGCTTTTGATAGACCAGTGAAGACATTACACGTTGTTGGATCAGCCCTAATGACATATTCCTGGAAGTGTGCGTAGTAGTTAATGAAGTATTCGATGTATTTAGGATCCCTCTCATGAGCCTTTTTGAGCATCACCTGGCTCGTTTGAACAGGAGCTTTATCAAATCTGTTGCTTGGGATATGAACCGAAAGTTTCTCTTGACCGGGATAAGGGAAAACCGCCACGTAATACTCGTTATTTGCAGAGATAATCACTTCAAAGTTGAAAAGAGCGCGTTGAAGCTGTTGGTGCAGACTGCACAAGTTTGGTATGTCATTTTCAGTTGAGATCCGTTCTTGTGACTCCTGTTCTTCTCTTTCCGCCCACTTAAACAATGCGTATAACATATTTAAGTATGTCGGATGCGCATCCTCATCAACTTGTATTTCGAGGAGTTGGGGTATGGCACCAAGAATATCATGTAGCTCTTGAGGTTGCGCATTGCGTAGGTAGGTGAAGAGTATATACCAGCCAGCTATGCTGTCTTGCTCGCCAGGCAATTCTAGATGAGAAATTGTGTCAGCACCATCCTGAATTATAATAGAGGTAGTAGTGTTGGAGAAATTCGCTTTGGGACTGACTAAAAATTTCATGCCACTTCCCCAGTGAGCCGTTAGCGAATGCCGAATTTACGCAAATCTTCATCGGTAATGATAAGCGGTGGTTTAGTAGCCTTTGCTCGCCGCTTTTCGTCCGTTTCTGCGGATACTGGTGCAGTATCGGAGGCATATTCCTCTCCATGCGCCTCTAGAACTTCTCTAAAGTTATCTGCTGTGATCGATGTGGATGGCGCTTTGAATAGGACTTCTTCTATCACCCTGCGCAATTGGGCAATGTTACCATGCCGCCAGTCCTGTACCTGCAGGATTTCATAGATCTGATTAAGATCGATAAACTTCTTTCTCTCGCTCTGCTTTTTTCGTTGCTGGTTGAATTGCTCCAGGAAAATTCCAATCAGCAGGGGAATATCATCTTTTCGTTCGCGTAAAGGGGGTAAGTCTAGAGGAATCATCGTATCCAGTATCTCAGGCAGAAATCTACTAAAGATGGGAAAGCCTTTACGACTTCTATTAATCCCCCCTATAATACGCACATCGTAGTTGCGGTACTTCAGATAGTGCAGCAATTTTCTTTGTAGCCTCTGGCTCTCTTCGTTGTCTTGCTTTCCCATTCTGTCAAAATCTGCGATGTATAAAGTTCCGCCTTGTGCTTGACCAAGTAAAGAATCATCATCCGCCTGTTTGCTTGAAGGAAAGAGCATCTGTTCTAGCTCACTTGCATCCATCGTGCTGTCAACACTACGAAAATTAGCATCTCGTCGGTTACTATAATAATGCATCAAACTGGCGGTCAAGGTTTTACCGGTACCGGGTTCACCAAAGAGAAGAATACCACGAGTATTCTCAGCAGCATTGCGAATTTCACGATATAGCTTGTAGTCGGGCATGGCATAGAGCTCATCACCAAATCTAATAATTACTTCTGATAGAGAAGTGGCATCTTCTTGTGACCTGGTTTTTGTTCTTTCGACGTGTAATCTTAGCGCGCGGCGCACAATATCCTTCAGTTCATTGGTACTTCCTTTGGAGAAAACATCGAAGGGCTGTAATTTATATAAGTCATCGAAAAGAGGAGTCTCGTCAGACAGTTCTTTCTCATGCCATGCGATGTTAGCGGTCAGCGGCACCCAATAAGAGCCAACAAAATGCTCGTGATACTGTTGCATCAATCGATAACCAGCACGTTTGTCTTTACGTCCCTTATAAGGGATCTCCATGTCAAGCAGAATCAAGAGAGGAGCTTCTTCAGTTTCTTCAAGACCGCGTTCCAGGGCGCGTTGAGCGTTCTCAAAGTCTGAAGCTGAACGAAGCTGAATGCTAAGACCTAGTTCACGTTGAACGCGATAGACAATATCGGCGTATAGTGACTGGTTTTCAGGCTGGTCTTCAACAATGAGGATGGTAGCCACGTAGATTTCTCCTTTCTAGGGGCGCGGAAATTTAAATGTAATACAAACGCCTATATCCTTACCTGGTATGGGGCTGATTACTTCCAGCTCACCACCTACGTGAAGCATGACCATTGCTGATAAGAACGTGCCAAAACCCGAGCCACTGGGTCGCTTGACACGTACCAGGCGTTGCAGGTCCTCTAAAACATCTGGGGATATCACTGGTCCATAATTGATGAGGTCGAGGCAAAGGAGTTTTTCCTGGGTATGAGAATGCAGCGATATCTTCTTGTTTTCTACATCTGGATGATCAATTTTTGAGAACATATTCTCAAGATGGTTATAAAACACTTCTTCGATGATTGCCTGTGGTGATAAGACCAGCTCTGTACGAGAACTTTCGGGGATGTCGATCTCCAGCTCGATAGCACTTTTCATTTGCTTTTTCATGTTATTGAAAACATACTCAACAATATCAACGAGTTCACTCAGTGTCGTTGGCATCTTGTCTGGTGCGCGTCTTACATATTGTAGCTGTTTTTCCAGGCGCTCGGCTCTGTTTAACTGGGTTTTCATAGCCCGTATTTTCTCTTCGTAATGTTCTGGATCCTCGATAACCTCCTGCGCTGTGGGATATTCTTGAACAATGAACTCTCCTACTTGCCTGAAATTGCGGAAGCGATGTACTACCATCTGAGCAATAATGCCAAGAGCCCGGTTCTGGTTGTCCTGAATACGTTCATCCTGGCTAATCAGCGATGAGAGAAAGAAATTCAGGTCTGTGATGGCGGCATATTGTCCCGTCTCTCCGAGATATCTATTAAACTCTTTACTCACCGTATTGACCAGTGAAGAATGGCTCGATTGAGAAAAGTTCTGTTCATCGCCTAATAGAATGAGGAGACCGGACAGGTCGCGCAAGCGTTTGCTCGCAACTGCGAGCTTGTCTGGAATAAGACAACAAATAACCAGCGATGTAGCAGCTTTGGGATGCGTATAGGGTAAATGACCGCCAAGGGTAGAAAAGATAATGTCTAGAACCATTTTCTTCTGACTTGTGTCATGCTGGTATTCGAGATTCTCCAGCGGCAGGTGGTAAGATGAGAGAAAGCGTGCATCTAGCGTTTCATTGAAGAGTTGGCGAGCTTTAGCGAGAGTGGTTATCAGGTAAGGGCGGAGTTCCACAGGAAGTGGCTCCGGCATATGTGTCATACGGTAGACGCAAAGGAGTTGCTCAGATTTGACAGGGAAGTAAAACATGTGTAGCCCTGGATATTCGGCAAGTGCTGGCCCAATCTTCTGTAAGAAGCCCAGGATGAGTTCATATTGGAGCACGAGCCCAGATGAATCATCTTCCGAACGCTGCTTTCTTCTTGCATCTGACATTCCTATCCCTGCACGTAGTGCTTGCTGTTTATGTGAAAGCTGCTCCTGCATTATCTCGTCTCTCCCTCGATTGGCAACAAATCAATGTTCGATGAACTTTGCCCCGATGGTGTAATATCCATAGCAGACGAGCCTCGTGAAGTGCCGAGGTAATCACGCGCTTTGTCGTACAGCATATTTATATAGGCAAATTGTGCGATTTCCTCGATGCTATCCACAAAGAATTCATTCAGGGATTTTCGTACAAACTCGGGCAAGATCCTTTTAGGGTCGTAGAAATAAATGGTGTATCCTTCGTGAGAGAAGCGTCCAATCGCGAAAGTGATCGCCGAAAGTGCTGACGTTGGTGCCTCACCCGTTAAAACAAGAATCGCCCATACCTTACAATGATTCATTTCACTTTCGGTTACATCCGAGCCTACTTCGTCAACTTTGAAAAGGTGACATCTACATTTGAATTTATATAACTCACCAGGTACAGCGCCAGGATTATCAGCGAAAACCAGGAGGTTCAAGTCGCGCTCTTCACCTCTTTCATACATTTTTTCCAGGTGACCAATCGCTTCTGCAAAAATCTCATCAACATTATCTGGTGGTGCCTGTTCATTGAGAAATTGGTTGATCAAGTAGAACGCGCTCAGTATGCTGATTACATTCTCACGGTCGAGTTTGAAGGATTCTGCGACGTAAGGGGAAAGTTCGTGTTCATAGAGGACTGATAAGTAAGAGCGAATTTCATCAGGACTAAGTTCTCCTACATCTTTCCACTTCAATTCGGCGCGTATTTGATAGAGCTTCACAAGCGCAACTGCATCCCAGTTCTGGCTCGCTCGAGCGTAGCGCTCGACATGAGCTAGATATGTCCGTGCGTTGTCATAGCGATCTGTGTCTATGCTAGCCACCGCGCGGTAAAAGTATAAATTGTTTTCGAGTTTCTCATCTGCGCGAATCTTCTCATTTTCAACAAAAGCATCAAAAAGTTGGATGGTCTCTGAATAGCGCTTTGTTTCATTAAATATACTTGCAAGACAGCAGATATACCTATATCCGTTCTTTCCCGTACTACAGGCAAGCTGCATGTAGTAATCACCCTTCTCTCTATCCTGGGCGGATGCCTCGTTATTTGCGCTGAGACTACGGTTGATGTAATAATGGCCCAACGCATGATATAATTCTGCCCTTTCCTCGTCACTTACCTGGCTTTGTTCGGGGAGGCGCTCTGCCGTGTGCGCAGTTGCAATTGCTTCATCGAAATTTTTCAATCCATTGTAGGCGTAGCTTAAGCGCAGGAAGGTAGCGAAGTGATCAGGTTGAAGTCTAAGGGACTGTTGCAGGCAGGAAGCGGCCTGCGGATACTGAGCCACCTTAAGATGTAATGCGCCCATGGCAAGCCACACAGCAAAGTCTTCAGTGAAAAGGGTTTCCGGCGTTTGCAGGTGAAGCTTCAATTTCTGCGCTGCTAGTTTGAAGCGATTTGCGTCAGTTCTATCCCGTAAGGCTAACTGATCGTACAACAAGCACAGGTTAGTTTGTTCTTGAGGTGTGAGGGAACCAGCACGTAGAAGTAAAGCAATGACCAGTTCCAGGTCTTCGTGTTGTACTGTTCTGCGCTTTTCATGTTCATCATACTGCACATAGTGTGAATAAGCAGTCTTGTCCAGGTTCGTATCAGATCTTTGTGCAAAGACAAAAAAATTGCGCGATTCGGCAGAATTGGATTTGCCTGTAACAGGAGCTTTATCCACTACCTGGTATCCGGCAGTTTCGAGCGCCTCTTCCAGTTCACCATCAGCGAAATAGTGATAAAACATAGACGGCCCAGACCTCGCCTCGTTTGTTTCCCAGCCGTTACGTTCACCTATGTTGACACCGAGGCCTAACATGCCGCCGGGCTTCAATACTCGTTTCCAGGAAGCTAATACATCAACTAGCAGGGCCTGGGGCACATGAATTAATGTGCGTGTGCTCCAGATAACGTCAAAGGTCTCTTTGTAGGGAAAATGCAGATTTTGCATACTCATGTGTTCGAATTTTCCGCCCGGTAGACGGTTGCTCGCTCTTCGCAGCATCTCAGCGGAAGTGTCGATCCCCACGAGATCAAAACCCCGGGCCATCAGGAAATTTGCTTCCCATCCTGCCCCGCAGCTAATAACTAAAACACGAGCACGCTGTTTGTATTGCTTTCTGAGTAGTTGTGCGAATATCTCTAGAGGTCCAGCTAGATTAGAGTCATTGAATTGTTTCTCATCATCTATCGAAGCTGTATAATCATAGGTGTCAGTGACAATGGTGAGGATCTTATCGAGGTCAATGAGAGGTAATGGAGCATTATCGCCGGTGAGGGTTGCTGCCAGCGAACTGGTGGTGGTGAGTAATTTGTTCTGCAAATTTGGCCCCTTGCCAGCTATTCGAATGCATGACTCAAATTCAGCATCTGCCTGGTGCTCTCTCTATTGTTCAAGTGCCCGTTTGCTCGAAGTAAAGTATTTTGCAGTAAAAGCTCAGACCTTATTATACTACATTTTCGATCAATTAGCTACGTTTCTAAAGACTCCGGAAGTCTGAATTTTCAACAGCCTGAAAATTCAGACTTCCGTTTTGCTCTCTATAATTGAGAACGCTGAGAGTGCTGATAAACCAAATGATGGAGTTAGCAAAGAATGGAGCGAGCCTGGCACTCCGGCGCCGCTGATTTATTTTCTGGCACAGGCGCCAGGCTTGCCCCGCATATCCTCACTCTAATTGTTCAGCAATAAGCTGCGCTAAATGCAACACCCGCATCTTCCTCCCACTCGCATCCACCCCGCCTCTTAAATGCATCAGGCACCCCGGATTATCCGCCACCAGCACCGTTGCCCCCGTGCTCTCAGCATTATTCAGCTTATTGTTCATGATACGCTCTGCCATATCACCGTGCTCAATGGACGTTGAGCCTCCGAAGCCACAACACACGTCTGATTGTGCCATCTCCCGCAGTTCCAATCCCAACACCTCCTGGATGATATGCCGCGCCTCCGAACGCAGACCAAGACAGTTGATCGACTGGCAGGAATCATGATATGTCACGATCACCGCATCACCCTCACCATCTCGTTTCCGCACTGGAAGCTTCGTACCTTGCGCTAGCAGCACATGCTCCACAAAGCTCGCAAAATCCATCACCTTCTCAGACAATGCCCGTGCCCGCTGAAGCCACCCTTGCTGCTGCAGATCCTCGAAGAGCCTGCTATAGTCCTGTGTCAGGGTGACGACACAACTGGTCGTGGCACCGACGATGTAGTCGGCTTTGCTCTCTTCCAGCGCCTGCTCCAGCATCGTAATCGTCTGGCGCGCCATCGTCGCGCCATCTGCGCGGTCGCCAGAATTGAGAGCAATCAGGCCGCAACAATGTTGCTGCCGCGGGAACGTGACCCGGACACCACAGGCCCTCAACACTTTTATGGCGGCCTCACCCATTTCAGGATACAGGCGATCGATCATACATCCCGCGAAGTAGCAGACTGTTAGTCCAGCATGCTCTGTACCACCCTGGCTTGCTGCACCCCTTGAAGGCGGCGACACCTGTCCTTGTACTCTATCGCGCAGTGGCCTGGTGGCGAAGGCGGGGAGACTGCGCCAGCGGGCGAGGTTCGCTATCGCATGTACACCGGGGAGTTTGCCAAGTATACCCAGTTTACGGGCGCTAATGTAATTGCTGCCCCGTGTCAGCGGCAACTGGGCAACGCTGAAAAAGCGCACGGCTAGATCAAACAGGCGTGGACGTGCCAGCACCCCAAAGATCACCTGCTTCAGCCACGGCAAGCCTTTGGCCTCAACCACGCGGCTGCGTACATCCAGGATCAGGCTCGGCAGCGGGATCTCGACCGGGCAGACGGTTTCGCAGGCATTGCAGCTCACACACAGGCTCTGCGGCCCCGCGTCTGCCTCCAGGCCATGGTGAAAAGGCGTCACCACCAGCCCGATCGCGCCACTGTAGATATAGCCAAAGGCGTGCCCGCCAACTTGCTGGTAGGCAGGGCAGATATTCGCACAGGCCGCGCAGCGTATGCAGCGCAATGCGTCCTTGAACCGGGGATCGGCCCGCATCTGGCTGCGCCCGTTATCGACAAGCACGATATGCACCTCTTTGTCAGGAGTTGCAGGGCCGGTGATAAAGGTTGTATAGCTCGTGATTTGCTGGGCAGTCGCACTGCGCGCGAGCAGGCGTAACTGCGTCATCGCCTCGGCAAAGGTGCCAATGAGCTTATCATAGCCTGCCATGACGACATGCACAGGTGGCAGTGAGGTCACCAGGCGACCATTGCCCTCGTTGGTCAGCATCATCACGGTGCCGCTTTCGGCGATGAGCGCATTGGCCCCACTGATGCCCATCCCCGCGTTGAGAAATGATTTGCGATGCTCGACCCGAATGACGGCAACCTGCTCGGCAACATTGTCACGCGAAATCTCACGTCCCAGCGCTTGGGCGAGGACCGTCCCCACCTGCTGGCGCGTCTTATGAATGATTGGCATGACCATATGGGAAGGACGTTCGTGGGCAAGCTGGGCCACCCATTCACCCAGGTCGGTCTCAACAGGCTTGATACCCCGCGCTTCCAGGTAGGGATTCAACTCGGTCTCTTCACTGACCATGGTCTTGGATTTGACCACCAGGTCAATACCTTTGCGCTGGCACAGGTCGTATATATAGCGATTGGCATCCCCCGCGGTGCGTGCCTCGTAGACAATCGCCCCTGCCGCTTCTGCCTGGACTTTGAACCGCGCTATCAATGCGGGCTGGTGCTCGATGGCATCGTCTTTCGCCTGGCGCAGGGTAGCGCGCATCTGCTCAAAGCTAAAAGCGGAGCCATAGTCAGCCTCCTCGGCCGCAAACACGTCTCGACGCGATGCCCGCCAGGAAGGGGCAAAGCGTTCCAGGGCACGGTGCATGTTCTCGTCCCTGAGCGCCCCCTCCAGGCGTTCCTCAAAGGGCTGACTCTCGTGTGCTGGATGCGCCGTTTCTTCGCTCACCACCTGTTGAAGGGACGTGACTTGAGGGTTGTCAGTCATGGTTTTGCTTCTTTCTCGTCTGCAACAATAATGACGCACAACGTCTTTGGCCCTTGCACGCCGATGGTAAGCGTACGCTCGATATCAGCGGTACGACTGGGACCGGTGACAAAAGACATATAGTGACGCTGCTCGGAACCAGCCCTGGAGAGGTGCTGTAAGATCGGGGCGGCGTCATCGAGCATCGGCACAAGCCTGTCCTCACCCACCAGGACAAAGTGTGCCAGCGTCAGCATACTGACGACTCTCGCTTCGAGCGTGTTGTCAGCCAGGAGCACAGAACCTGTCTCAGCGATAGCCAGTTCGGCGCCAGAAAGGCCAGCCGGAGCATCGGCAACGCTGGCAGGGCTGCCAGCCTCGCGTAGCGTGATGCCTTTGCTGCTCAAGAGTGGAAGTATTGCTCCCCAGCGTTGATGCTGGCCAAAGTGTGGTGGGACAACAAGTTCACCGGCACCGAAGGCCGGGTGAGCGGCAATCAATGTCGCGGCTTCTGCCAGGTGTGCGATCAGGTGAGACTCACCACCCGCCGAGGAGAGTCGCTGCTGAAAGCGTGCGTAAAGATCAGTAGAGGTTGGAGCGTCCAATGGTATTCCTCCTTTGAGATTGTCATCGTGAGACCATTACAAAGGAGTATAACCAATTAAGAGACAGCAGAGCAACACGCGGCGATACTTGTCATTTGTGAATATCTTGGCTCATAGGCATCCTCGCTGGTGAGAGATGTGATAGGATGAAGAGCGAGGACATGTCTTCCTCAGAAACACGGGGTGGGCCTTACTAACGCCGGGTGTTGCTCTGTGATTCAAGCCACCCAATCGTCCCTCATCCGCCTCCTTCGCTCTCGCGGATGAGCCATCTACCGTTGGCATTGACCTCGAAGGGAGGATCCATTATGCAAGAGGCACTGCTGTCGCCACTTGCCACCTGGCATAACTTTTACAGCATCATCGGCACCGCTGCTGCAACGCTGACGGGCTTGCTGTTCGTGGTGATCACCTTGATCACGGGGGTGCGAGTGCGCGCGTCGTCGCCGAGTAGTGGGATTGCGGCCTTCAGCACACCCAACGTCGTGCATTTTGGCGCCGCGCTCCTGGTCGCCGCGATTCTCAGTGCGCCGTGGCAGGCGCTCTGGACTGCTGGCCTGCTGCTGGGCCTTGCGGGTCTCGGGGGGGCGACCTATGTGATCATCGTGCTCCGGCGGGCACGCCGTCAGACGGACTATGAACCAGTGCTGGAAGACTGGCTCTGGCATACGGTCTTTCCGCTCGTCTCCTATACCGGGCTCGTCGTCGCGGCGCTTCTTCTTCCAATCTATCCGGCGCCGGTATTGTTCGTCATCGCTGCGGCAACGGTGCTGCTCCTGTTCATCGGCATCCACAACGCGTGGGATAACGTGACCTATATTGCCATCGAACTCTCCCAGCCGGAGAACAAGCGTCAGGACCAGTGAGAGCGTCTTCGTGTCTGATGTTCATCCGTCTCTTGTGAGCCTTCAGAGGAGAAGAAACATGACCCAAATCGCTGTCGTCGGAGCGGGAATTGCGGGACTCAACGCAGCTCTCACCTTGCAGGACGCCGGTCTCTCGTGTACCATCTACGAAGCGTCCCATCGCATCGGCGGTCGCATGCACTCTGATGCCATGACCTGGGCGGATGGGATGGTTAGCGAGTGGTGTGGGGAATTCATTGACACTGACCATGAAACTATGCACCAGTTGATCAAGCGTTTCGGCCTTCGCACCATGGACCTGGGAGGCGGAAGAACTGACCGGACACGAAGCGTGATGTATTTCCGCAATCGCTATTATCGTGCGGAAGAACTGGCCGAGGACTTTCAGGCCTTCGCACCACTGTTACACCAGCAGTTCCAGGAAGCGGGTTTCCCGACGACCTATGCGCACTGTACCCCGGAAGGGGTGCGGCTCGATCATCTCAGTGTGTATGAGTGGATTGAGCAGTATGTCGAGGGCGGGCACACGGTGCCGGTGGGTCATCTGTTGGATACGGCCTGTACCAGTTTCTACGGTCTGGAGAGCCGTGAGCAAAGTGCTCTAAATCTGTTGTACCTGTTTGGCTCGCCAGACCCGGCGAGGGGTTCGATCGCTTCGGGGCCGATGCAAGCAAGCCGCAAGATTGTGGGAGGCAACGAGCAACTGCCGCTGGCTCTTGCCCGCAGTTTGCCAGAAGGGTGGATCCAGTTGAGCCATCAACTGGTGGCGCTTGAACGAACGAGTGATGCTTCGCTCACCTTGACGTTTGCTGCTGCTGGTGGCACCCTACAAGTGCAGTGCGACTGTGCGATTCTCGCTCTGCCGTTCAGCGCCTTACGTCACGTCGAGTATCGGCGGGCTGGATTTGATCCGCTAAAGCAACTTGCCATTGAAGAGCTGGGCTACGGCACGATCTCCAAGCTCTTCTTACAGTTCGATCGGCCTTACTGGTACGAGAATGGCCCCTGGCCTCACCCGGACAATGGCTTTGTCATCACAGACCTGGAAATGCAGATGCTCTGGGACACTTCCCATGGTCAAACCGGCTCAAGTGGGTTGCTTGTCGATTATACGAGCGGACACCGAGGAGCCGCATATGCGCCACCGACGGCCTACTCCACGACTGATGACTCCCCAAACCTCCAGCAGTATGCCCAGAACTGCCTCCAGCAATTGGAGTCTGTCTTCCCTGGCATCAGCGCCCATTATACCAGCAAGGCGGCGTTGAGCTATCCCACCGGCGACCCTTTTCTTCTTGGCAGTTACGCCTGCTGGCGTGTTGGACAGTATACCCACTTCGGTGGCTATGAAGGAGTGCGCCAGGGATCCGTTCACTTTGCGGGCGAACATTGCTCGGTCGAGTTCCAGGGCTTTATGGAAGGCGCAGCCAGAGAGGGCGCGCGGGCTGCTGGGGAGATCGTGCAGGATGTGGCGAGAGGGAGAGATGGAGCAAGCACCCCATATGACTGATCGTCTTCCAGAGCTGCCGCAACTTTGATGAGGACAACATCTCTGTCTCGTTCCTTCTTCAACAGGGAAAGGGAAAAGCATGGTGCATTGAAGGCGTCGTTCATTTGGCGCAGCGAGAGTGCGTAGGACCCATTCTGCGGGCGGAATCTGCATAACTCTTTGGGCCAATGCGGTCGAGAAACCCATGCTTCAGGCCGCTTGCGTAACGGGCTACGTGTCAAGATTCCGCGAAGCTCGAATGTTAGGATGTACAGTATGCTATGATGGTTACATGACCAGCAGGTGGGTTGTTTGACTCAATAAACTTCGTTTTTCCGACGAATAACGGCTCATGGGCGGATTTGGTGAAAGATGAGCTTGTTTGAAATAGCTTGTGATCACTTATTGGCCTTCAGGAACTTGAACGGCAATTCATGGCACATGAATTGCTTACAAACCGTCATTTATTCCACTGAAAAGGAGCGGACCTCATGATCCACATATCCACGAAGAGCAGCGTCGTGACGCTGATCAATGTCTTCACTGTTGACCCCACCAATCAGCAACGGCTTGTTGAGCTCCTCACCCACGCAACAGAGGTCTCAGTACGCCACGCGCCTGGCTTTGTTTCGGCTAGTCTCCATCGAAGTCTCGACGGGACAAAGGTCACGATGTATGCACAGTGGCGAAGCGTCGAAGACTATCAAGCCATGCGCCAAGACCCCGCC
>WNFF01004517.1_pt1 | contig 14947 bp, 10 predicted proteins | sample 5400441 | NCBI WGS metagenome assembly WNFF01 (sample SAMN13153345, study PRJNA577476) | soil metagenome | isolation source: 120 cm saprolite under Douglas fir tree site 2 hole 3 replicate 1 | place: USA:California | collected 2015-04-18 | reverse complement strand
GTGCTGCTCTACACCAGCACGGTGTCCCACGCGTGGACCGACTGGCCGGTGCGCGTGAGCTTCCTGCCCGTGCTGCAGCAGTCGGTGAGCTGGCTGGCGGGCTCGCTCGAGGAGAAGGCGCCGCCGCCCTCGCAGGTGGGGAACGATCGGATCGTGATCGCGCCCCAGGGGACGCGGATCGCCGCCGTGCTCGGGCCCGGCGGCTCGCCGCTGCCGCTGCGGAGGGAGAAGGCCTCGCCTCAGGCGCAGGACTCCGTCTCGGTCCAGGCGCTGGAGCCGGGCCTGTACCGGGTGCAGCTGCAGCCCGCGGGCGGCGCGGTGCGCGTCGAACCGGCGCTGGGGTTCGTCGCGCGGCTCGACCCGAAAGAAAGCGATCTGCGCCGCGTGGACGAGGCCGAGCTGAAGGCGCAGCTGGGCGGCGCCGGCAGCGCCCAGGTCGCTTCCAGTGCCCAGGCCGCCGAAGGCGCCCGCGGCACCCCCCTCTGGGGCAGCCTCCTCCTCCTCGGCGTCCTCGCCTTGCTCGGCGAAGGCGCCCTCACCCGCCGCTGATGAATCAGCCGCGCTGGACTACAGGATCAACGCGGAGGCGCGGAGGCGCGGAGACACGCGTTCCAATTCTCTTCTCCGCGCCTCCGCGCCTCCGCGTTCGTTTGTAGGCAATCGCAACGGCGGGGACGATGCAGAGGTCAGGCGCGGCGCCATTCCGTGGGGTCGCGGTGCTGGGAGGCGACGGCGGGGGGAGCCAGCAGCTTGGCGACGAAGTCGCGGTGCTCCTTGGTTCCGCAGCGCGCCGCCGCGCGCGACGGCTCGATGGCCGAGGCTGGCCGGGCGAACTGGAGCAGCTTCTCCATCCGGCCGGCCGCCTCCGCGAGGCGGTCGCGCGGCAGCGGACCCGCATCGGCGCCGCGCGCGATGCTCTCGATCGCATCGTGCTGGAGCTTCAGCGTGTGGCAGACGAGCACCGCGTCCACCCCGGCGGCGATGGCCAGCTCGGCGCCGTCCACCACCCCGTACGTGTCGGCGATGGCCTTCATCTCCAGGTCGTCGGAGATGCACGCGCCCTGGAACTCGACGTCCTTGCGGAGGAGCTTCATGGCCTCCGGAGACAGGGTGGCCGGCAGCCGGTCGAACGCCTCGAACCGGATGTGCGCGGTCATCACCGAGGCGAGCCCGGCGCGCGCCGCCGCCACGAACGGCACCAGCTCCACCTGCCAGAGCCGCTCGCGGTCGTGGGCGAGGCGCGGGAGCGTGAGGTGCGAGTCCTGCGAGGTATCGCCGTGGCCGGGGAAGTGCTTCCCGCAGCTCGCCACCCTGCCCGTCTCCAGCCCCTTGCCCAGCGCGACGCCCAGGCGCGCCACCCGCGCCGGGTCGCGGCCGAAGGAGCGGTCCCCGATCACCGGGTTGTCCGGGTTGGTGTCGACGTCGAGCACCGGGGCGTAGTCCTGATCGATGCCGCAGGCCGACAGCTCCTCGGCGATCAGCAGGCCCAGCTTCTCGGCGATGGCCGTCCCGTTCATCCCCGGGATGCCGCCGGCCGCGTCCAGCTCGCCGATGCGGCGCATGCTGGGCAGCTCGGTCCAGTGCGGGGGGCGGAGCCGCTGCACACGGCCGCCTTCCTGGTCGATGGACAAGAGCAGCGGCCCGGGCGCGGCCGCTTTGAGCGCGCGCGACAGCTCGGCGACCTGGGTGGGATCCACCACGTTGCGCTTGAAGAGGATCACGCCCGCGATGCCCCGCCGGACCAGATCCAGCTCCTCCGGGGTGGGTGTGGGACCCTGGATGCCGGCGATCACGCACCGTGCGGCGAGCTTCTCGTAGTCCATGGCGGCCCAGAGGAATCTCACAATGTCCGCGCCGTGAAAAGCGCAGCGCCGCCCTAGGCGGCGACTGACACGGAACACTGGCCCGCGGCACTCAGGAAGGAGGCGGGCCAGCCGATTGTTGGCTGGTCGCATCCCGAGGGAATTGTCGCCTGCTGTTTCGTTGCCCGGCGGCCAGGCGGTTGGTAGAGATCGAAAGGCGGGCGAGCCCGCCGAAGCGAGGTCCCCCTGTCTCGGCTGCAGCATCGGATCCTTCTCTCCACCGTGGCGGTGTGCGCGCTCTGCACCGCCCACACCGCGTCGGCTTCGCCCGCCGATCGGCAGGCGTTGCGCAGCGCTTTCGACGCCTTGCTCTCGCAAGCGCCCCTCACGGGTGCGCGGGCGTCGGTGGAGGTGGTTTCGCTCGACGACGGTTCGGTGATCTACTCGCGCGGCGCCGACAACCAGCTCAATCCAGCTTCGAACACCAAGTTGGTCACGGCCGCCGCCGCGCTGCTGCGGCTGGGTCCCGACTTCCGCTTCACCACCGATTTCCTCGGGGACCGCAGCCCGGACCGCCGCGGGCACGTCCAGACCCTGTACGTGAAGGGGCGCGGCGACCCCACCCTCAACACGGAGCGGCTGTACGGGCTGGCCGCGGACCTGTGGCACCGGGGCGTGCGCCAGGTGGGCGAGATCGTGCTGGACGACACCTATTTCGACGCCGAGAAGTGGGGGCCGGGCTGGGAGCAGGAGACCAGCGACAAGGCGTACGCGGCGCCGGTCGGGGCGCTCTCGCTGAACCACAACGCAGTGGCCATCTACGTCTCGCCCGGCGACCGTCCCGGCCAACGCGCCCGCGTGGAGCTCGAGCCGGACGCCGACTGCTTCGTCCTGCAGAACAACGTCACCACCGTGCGCGAGGACGCGCGGCGCAAGCTGCGGCCGCACACGTACGCCGAGGGCGAGCGGACGCGGGTGGCCATCGACGGCCGGCTGCCGGCCAAGGCCGACCCGGTGGTGCTGTACCGCCGCGTGACCCATCCGGCCATGTACTTCGGCCACACGCTCCGCCTCGCGCTCAAGCAGCGCGGCATCCACGTGGGGCCACGGGTGAAGCTGGGCGCCGCCCCCGCCTCGGCCGCGCTCATCGCCTCTTACGACTCCGACGAGCTGTCGGACGTCGTCCGCGACATGAACAAGGCCTCCTCGAACTTCATCGCCGAGATGCTGGTCAAGGCGTTGGGGGCGGAGCTGAAGGGCGCTCCAGGCACCTGGCCGAAGGGCATCGAGGTGACGCAGGAGGTGCTCGGCGAGCTGGGCATCCCGCGAGGCTCATACCAGCTGCGCAACGGGAGCGGGCTGAACGATACCAACCGCTTCTCCGCGCACCAGATGATCACGCTGCTCACCGCGGTGTGGAAGCGGTTCCCGGTGGCAGCGGAGTTCGTCTCCTCGCTCGGCATCGCCGCACGCGACGGCACGATGCGGCTGCGGATGGAAGGCACCGACGCGGCCGGGCGGCTGCGCGCCAAGACCGGGACGCTCGACAAGGTGACTGCGCTTTCCGGATTCGTGCAGAGCCTGGGCGGGGAAAGGTTCGCCTTCTCGGTCCTGGTGAACGACTGGTCCGGACGGAGCGCTGCGGTGGTCTCGAGCGTGGACCGGCTGGGGGGCATCCTCGCCTCGTCCGGCGGTCCGGACAAGGAAGCGCTGGCGGCGCTGGCGCCGGCCGAGCTGTCCCCTGCGGAGCTTCGCGCGCGGGTGGTGACGTACGCGGCGATGGCGCAGTCCCCGGACAAGAAGAACCTCGCGTTCCTGCGCAGCGCGCTGCGTATCGAGCGCGATCCGCTGGTGCGCGTGGTGGTCGCCGATGCGCTGGTGCGGAGCGACCCCGAGCAGGGCGGTGGGCCGCTGCTGGAGGCGATGCCTTCATCGACGGACCTGTTCGTGAAGCTCCGGGCCGTCGGGCGCGAGCTGTCCCTGCCCGTCCCCGCCGTGTCGCCGCTCCTGGACATGGCGGTCGACGGCAACGCCGAGGCGCTAGCGCGCCTTTTGGCGCTGGCGCCGCTCGCGCGCGGCGCGCAGCACGACGAGCAGCTCGAGACGCTCCTTTCCAAGGGGCTCGCGGACGTGGCGGACGCGTCGGCGGACGAGCTGTTCGCAGCGCTGCGGGCGGCCCCCGCCGTGCAGGCGCAAGCCGCCGTCGAGCTCGCCGCCATCGGCTTCATCGCGGCGGAGTCGGACCCGGCGCGCTCGGCGCTGGCCCGTGTGTTGAAAGAGGCTCGCGGAGCGGACGCGGCGCAGGCGCAGGCGTTGCTGGCCGCCCTCGAGCGGCACGTCGATGCCGCTCCCGCGCCGGCACCGTCCAAGGAAGCAGCGCACGCGGTCGCGGCGGCGGCGCCCCCGGCGCCCGCATCGTCCGGGGCCGCGCCCGTGGGCCCGGCCCAGGCCGCGCAGCCGTCGGGCGCCGCGCTTCCGCGCCCCGCCGCCCCGATCACGGCAACGACCCTGGCTCCGGTCGCGTCGGCGGCCGCCGCGGCGCTGAGCCCGGCGCAGGCCGCCGTGAACGCGTCGTTCGGCGCCGCCGATGCCGACTGGCCAGTGACCGTGATCCCCAATCCCGTGTGGGCTCCGTCCCGCGCGAACGGCGCCACGAGCTCTCCTCCGGCCGCGCCCGCGGCTGGACGCGCCGCCCCGCCTACGCAGCAGCCGGCCTGCACGGCCGAGGCGTCCCGCTGCCCGCCGCGCGCCGCCCGCCCCGGCGGGTAGGTCCCCTCGAGCCGCATCGCCGCCCCGCGGGGTGCGCCGCGCGCAATCTAGAACGGTATGTCGTCCTCGGCGGCCTTGGGGCCGCCGCCCTCGTCCATCGCGGGCGGGGGAGCGCCGAACTCGTCCGGAGCAGCGCCGCCGCGAGAGGCGCCGCGGCCCTGGCCGCGCTCGCCGCCGGAGAGGAACACCACCTGGTTGGCGACCACCTCGGTGGTGTACTGCTTGGCGCCCTCCTTGTTGGTCCACTCCCGCGTCTGCAGCCGGCCCTCGAGATAGACCTGCCGGCCCTTGCTCAGGTACTCACCGCACAGCTCGGCCTGCTTGCCCCACACCACGATGCGGTGCCACTCGGTGCGCTCCTGCTTCTGCCCCGACTTGTCGGTCCAGTTCTCGTTGGTGGCGATGGTGAAGTTCGCCACCGCCTGTCCCCCGGGCGTGTAGCGCACCTCCGGGTCCTTTCCGAGGTTGCCGACCAAGATGACCTTGTTGACTCCGCTGCCCGCCATGAGTGCCTCTTCGTTTGAAGGTCGCGGCACGGTAACACAGGGGTCCGACACGGTGGCAAACGCATTCGGACCGCTCGGCGCCGCCGGCCGCGCCCGGCTCGACGCCACCCAAAAGGGGGAACCCTACGCCTCGAGCGCGAGCCGGATCTCCGCCAGCGGCGCCGTGAATGGCAGCCGGCGCCGGACGGCTGCGACGTCGCCGTTCATTCCGCGGGCGGCGAGCCGGATCGCGTCGACCCGGCCTTTGCCCAGGAGTCGCCCGACGTCAAGGTTGCGCCCCGCGCGGCGAAGCTCGCACAGCCGGCGCGCCACGTCCGGCGCGGCGATCCGGGTGCGCTCGGCGATCTCGGCGAGGGTCGCGCCCCCGGCGCAGAGCTGCCAGACCGTCTCCAACTCGCCCGCGCCGGCGGGATCGCGCGCCACGGGCGGTTCGGGCGGGGGCGGGACTTCGAAGGCGTCGTACGCCGGCGCCGGCCCGGGCCCTTCGTCCGCTTGTGGACGAGACACGCCGCGCCGCGGTTCCTCCGTCGTGGCGGGCGCCGCGGCGTGCGCGCGCCCCTTCCGCGTCACCGCGAGCACGCGCTCGCCGTAGCGTTGCCAGCGGCCGGGCCCGGCGCCTTTCACGGCCAGGAAGCCGCGCTCGTCGTGCGGAAGCGCGCTCGCCAGCTCGCGCAAGGTCGCGTCATGGAAGACGACGTAGGAGGGCACCCTCGTCTCGCGCGCGATCTCGGTGCGCAGGGCCCGCAGCTCCGCCAGCACGGTCTCGTCCATGTCCTCCGGGACCTCGACCGGCCGGGCGGCGCGCGGCGCTCTCCTGCCGCGCTCCACGGACACCTCCTCGGCCGCCGGCGCCCGCTGTCCGACGCAGCGGTCGCAGGCCGGGCAGGAGCGGGGCGCATCGGGATCGCCGAAGTACCGCAGCAGGTTGCGCCGGCGGCAGCCTTCGGTGTCGCAGAAGCGGACCATGCGGTCGAGCATCTGCCGCTCGTGCGCGACGCGCATCGCGGCGCGCTCGAAGTCGACGGCGGGCTCCTCTACGTCCGGCGTGAGCACCGAGAAGTCCTGTCCTCGCCGCGCCAGGTGGCCGGCGGCTTCCAGCAGCTTGAGCGCCGCTTGCGCGTCCGCGGGGTGGGCTCCGCACGCCACCGCCACCTGAGCGGCGCCGCCCGAGCCGAGGCTGCGCGCCGCGTCCCACACCTTGCGGACGGTCTCCTCCTTCGGCCGCGAGCCTTCGATCATGCGCTTCTGCAGCATGACGTCGGCGTAGTTGAAGAGGAGCAGGGCGAGGCTCCCCGCCCCGTCGCGGCCGGCGCGCCCGATCTCCTGGTAGTAGGCCTCGATCGAGCGCGGGACGTGGAAGTGCGCGACGAACCGGATGTCCGCCTTGTCCACGCCCATCCCGAACGCGTTGGTCGCCACCACCACGGCCACCTCGCCGCGCAGGAACTTCTCCTGCGCCGTGCTCCGCTCTGCGTCGTCCATGCCGGCGTGGTACCCGGCCGCGTCCACGCCGTTCGCGCGCAGCGCCAGGACCACCTTCTCCACGTTGCGCCGCGTGGCCGCGTACACGAGGCCGGGACCTCCCCGCCGCGCGAGCGCGACGATGCGGCCGACCTTCTCCTGGTCGCCGGAGGCGCGCGCCACCTCGACGAACAGGTTGGGCCGGTCGAAGCCGGCGACGAACACCTGGGGGTCGTCGAGGCCGAGCGCCCGGGCGATGTCCTTGCGCACCTCGGGCGTGGCGGTGGCGGTGAGCGCCAGGATGCGCTCGGCGCGCAGGTGCCCGCAGGCCTCGGCGAGCTTGAGGTAGTCGGGCCGGAAATCGTGTCCCCACGACGAGATGCAGTGCGCCTCGTCGATGGCGAAGAGCGGGACGCGCACTTGCGCGATCGCCTCCCGGAAGGAGCTCGACCGGAACCGCTCGGGCGCGACGTACACCAGGCGGTAGGCCCCGGCGCGGATCCGCGCCTGGCGCTCCTTCCGCTCCGCCTCCGAGAGCGAGCTGTTCACGAAGGTGGCGGCGATGCCGCGCGCGGCCAGCGCGTCGACCTGGTCCTTCATCAGGGCGAGCAGCGGCGACGCCACCACCGTGGTGCCCTCGAGCAGCAGGGCAGGGAGCTGGAAGCAGAGGCTCTTCCCGCCGCCGGTGGGCAGGATGGCCAGGGTCGGCCGCCCGGAGAGCACGGAGCGGATGATCGCCTCCTGGCCCGGCCGGAACCCGTCGTAGCCGAAGTGAGTGGACAGAGCCTCGCGAACGTCCTGCATGTTCCCCCCTTATGCCACGGCCCTCTGCCGCGGCGGCGCCCCCGCCCCGGTGCGGGCGCTGTGGAACCCGTCGGCGGCGATGACCAGGTGATCGACCACGCGGACGCCGAGCGCCCGCCCGGCCTCGTCCAGCATCAGCTGGAGGCGGTGGTCGTCGGACGAGGGCGTCGGGTCGCCCGACGGGTGGTTGTGGGCGAAAGCGACGCAGGGCGCCGCGTGCACGAGCGCGGGCGCGAACGCCTCGCGCGGGAGCACCGAGCACTGGGTGAGCCCGCCGGAGGCGACGCGTACGCAGCGGACCTCCTCCATGCGGGCCGTCATGAGGAACGCCCAGAACTCCTCGTGCGAAAGGTCGGCGAGGAGCGGCCAGAGCCGCGCAGCGATCAGGTCGGGCGAGAGGAACCGCTCCCGCTCGCGCTGCTCGGCCGCCATTGCCCGGCGCCCCAACTCGAGCGCGGCGACCAGCCGGGCGGCTTGCGCGGCGCGCACGCGCGCCTCGTGCAGCACCTCGCACGGCGTCATGCGCCGCAGCCGCAAAAGCCCGCCCTCGAGCAGGCGCGCGGCGACGGCCTCGGGCCGCTCGCGCCGGCCGGTGCCCGCGAGCACCGCGGCGACCAGCTCCACGTCGGACACCGCGCCGGGCCCGACCTCGAGAATCCGCGACACGTCGGGCGGCTTTGCACCGCCCATGCCACGCCCCGTACGAGGGATTGGCGCCAGCCGAGGGCATCCGAAAACAGGACATCCCGTGTCAAAAAGCTTCAACGCGGAGGCGCGGAGGCGCGGAGAATCTGATCACCCTTCGAATCGAGACCAGCTTTCGAACTCGCAGCGCAGCGAATCTCCGCGTCTCCGCGTTGATCTCTTGGTCGTCGTCGCGGCTAGAAGCGGGCGGACAGCGCGAAGAAGGCCTTGATCTTGTCGTTCGTCTCCCGCAGCCGCGCGGAGAGCGTGCGCACGAAGGTCCAGAGCAGCTCGTACGCCAGGTCCTTGTGCAGGAACATCAACTGCTCGAGGTCTGCCTTCTGGATGACGAACAGCGTACAGGCGAGGTGCGCGGTGGCGTCGGCCGAGCGCGGCGTGTCGTCGATCAGCGCCATCTCCCCGAAGTAGCTGCCGGCCTCCAGGATGGCGAGCGCCTCCTCCCCCACTCCCGGCACCATCTTGGAGATGCGCACCTTTCCGGAGGCGATGATGTACATCTCGGTCCCGACTTCACCTTCCTGGAAGACGCGCTCGTTCGCCTTGAGCTGCTTCTGCGTCGCGATGGCACCCACCTTCTGCAGGTGGTCCGTGGTCAGATTCGCGAAGAGCGGGATCTTCTTGAGCTGTGCGGGGTCCAAGGGGTTCCTCGCGGCCACTCTAGCAAATGCGCCCCGGCGGAGGCGATTTCTCCGCTATGCTGCGCGCGCACCGAGGACGGCGCCGCGGCATCGAATGGCGTCCAGGGGTGATGCAGCGTGGAGAAGCACGCGATCGTGATCATCGGAAGCGGCCCGGCGGGGTACACGGCCGCCATCTATGCCGCTCGCGCGAACCTGAAGCCCGTGATCTTCACCGGCCTCCAGCCCGGCGGGCAGCTCACCATCACCACCGACGTGGAGAACTATCCCGGGTTCCCCACCGGGATCCTCGGCCCGGAGCTGATGGAGCTGTTCCGCGCCCAGGCGGAGCGCTTCGGGACCCAGATCATCGACGACGTCGTGACCCGCGTCCAGCTGCGCGAGCGGCCGTTCCTGGTCGAGGCCGGCAAGCGCCAGATGCACGCCGAGGCGGTCATCATCGCCACCGGCGCCTCGGCCAAGTGGCTGGACATCCCGAGCGAAAAGGCGCTGAGCGGCCACGGCGTGTCCGCCTGCGCCACCTGCGATGGCTTCTTCTTCCGCAACAAGGACATCGGGGTGGTCGGCGGCGGCGACACCGCCATGGAGGAGGCGCTGTTCCTCACCAAGATGGCCTCCAAGGTGACGGTCATCCACCGCCGCGGCGCTCTGCGCGCCAGCAAGGTCATGCAGCAGCGCGCCTTCGCCAATCCGAAGATCGGCTGGGAGTGGAACCAGGAGGTCGTCGAGGTGCTCGGCGACAAGAAGTCGGGCGTAACGGGCGTAAAGACCAAGAACATGCAGAGCGGCGAGCAGAAGACCCTCCCGATGAACGGCCTCTTCGTGGCCATCGGGCACACGCCGAACACCGAGCTGTTCAAGGGCCAGCTGGAGATGGATCCCGTGGGCTACATCAAGGTCCAGCCGGGAACGACCAAGACCAGCATCCTCGGGGTGTTCGTCTCGGGCGACGCGGCCGACCCGGTCTATCGCCAAGCCGTCACCGCCGCCGGCACCGGCTGCATGGCGGCCATCGACGCCGAACGCTGGCTCGCCTCCCAAGGCGTCCACTAGATCGACTCAACGATCAGCGCGGAGGCGCGGAGGCGCGGAGACGCGGAGACGCGGAGTGGTGATGGTCGGGCGGTCGTGAGAACGACGGATTCCTCCGCGCCTCCGCGTTCGTCTCTTAGCCCTTCGAGGCCTTCTTGCCGGGGCGGGGGGCGGGGTCGGCGTCGCGGACTTCTTCCCCCTGGCGGACCCATTCGCCGCTGCGGCCGCCGGACTTCTTGACCAGGCGGAGCGAGACCAGCTCCATCCCCCGGTCGTGCCTCTTCATCATGTCGTAGACGGTCAGCGCGGCCGCGCAAGCGGCGGTCATCGCCTCCATCTCCACGCCGGTGCGCTCGATGGCGTGCACGCGCGCCTCGATGCGGACGACGCCTGCCTCCTCGTCGGCGGCGACCTCCACGTCCGCGCCCGCGATGGAGATGGTGTGGCAGAGCGGCAGGAGCTGCGAGGTGTGCTTCGCCGCCATGATGCCGGCGAGCCGGGCCGCGGCCAGCGCGTCGCCCTTCTCCAGCCGGCCTTCGTTGAGGAGCTTGAGGGCCCCGCGGCTGCACTTCAGCTCCGCGCGGGCGATGGCCACGCGGCTCGTCCGCTCCTTCTCCCCCACGTCGATCATCTTCATCGCGCGCCTTTATAGCCCGCGATCGCGGAGCTGATCGTCGTCCTCGCCGTTCAGGTGGCCGACCTCGTGGATCAGCGTGTCGCGCACCTCCCGCCGCAGCTCCTCGTCGTTGTGCGCCGCGCGGGAGAGGTTCTTCCGGTAGAGGAAGATGGCGGGCTTGTCCTGATCGCCCGATCCGTCGGCCGGCGGGCGGAACAGCCCCAGGATGCCGGGCGAGAGCGGCGGATCGGTGGCGGTCAGGTCGCCCACGTCCGGCAGGTCCACGACGGCGAAGTTCGATCGCTTCAGGCCGGCCTGGATCGGGGGAGGGAGCCGGGCGACTTCCTCCTGCACGACGCGCGCGAACGCCGAGACGCTGGGCGCCGCGGTCGCTTTGAACGCCTCGGCATCCAGCTTCTGCGCCCGCGCGAAGTGGGCGGCCGCCGCCACGTCGTCCTGCGCGCGCTCGGCGATGAGCCCCAGGTAGTGCTCGGCCCAGGCGTCCTGCTCCTCCGAGGTGAGCTTCTCCAGCTCCGCCTTCGCCTCGTCGAAGCGGCACAGCTCGAACAGCGCCACGCCCTTCTCCCGGCGCGCCTCGCGATCCTTGCCGTCCAGCTCGATCGCCTTGTTGGCCGCGGCCAGCGCCTCGCCGGGGCGGCCGAGGTCGTCGAGCGCCATCGCCTCGAGCAGGTGGAGGTCCTTGAGCAGAGCGCGGTCCTTCATCCGGTGCGCGCGCGGGAAGGCGCGGCGCGTATACGCGAGCGCCAGCTCCAGGTCGTGCCCGAGCTCGGTGAGCGCGGCGCCGCGGAAGTGGTGGGCGGCAACGCTCTGCGGATCGATGCGCCCGGCCTCGCGCGCGCACTCCAGCGCGTCCTCGAACCGGCCCTTCTCGAAGTCGCGGGACGCCTGCTCGAGCAGGTCGGGCACCGCCGGCTCGCGCCCCTCCGGCGACGGCAGGCAAGGTGGCGCCGGAGGCTCGGGCTGGGGGCGCTGGGCCCCCCGCACGGCGTCCGAGGCGTCGATCGGCTTGGCGGTCGAGGCTGCCGGGGCGGCGACGACCGAGGCGCCTGCGGCCGGCTTGGCCGCCGGCGCGGCCTCGGCCGCGAAGTGTGTCCGTTTGCAGGCAGGCGCGGCCACCGTTGCGGCGGCGAGGGCGAGCGGCAGGAAGCGGCGGAGCGTGTCGGTCATTGCTGGCCTGATCAACAGCGGGTGCCGGCGCCCGGCTTCCCGCCCGGGGTCCGGCGCGCTGAGCGCACACGGTAGCACGCGCGTGCCCAGCGGACGAGTCGCCCCACGCCTGTCTGCCTGGTTTCCCGGAGGGCGGCTACTTTTCACCCTTTCGCCCGCCGCCGCCGGCGCAGGCAGGCGAGCGCGAGGAGCACGCCGACCTCGAACCCCATCGCTGCACCTCCGCTGGAGCACCCGAACCCACCGTGGGGGAAGGAGGAGCCGGAGGTCGGCGGCGGACCCACCGCGAACCCGGCGTCGGGTTGCGCCGTGCCGCCGTCGGGCTCCAGGTCGCCGGGACCGCCGTCGATCGGGCCGATCGTGCCGCCGTCGATGTACGTGCCGCCGTCGGATCCGGGATCGCCGGCATCGGGCGTGCCGGCATCCGGCGTGCCGGCGTCGGGGGGCGGCGGCGGAGGAGGCGGAGGAGGCGGCGGAGGGAGAGCCGGATAGATGACGACGCCGTCGAGCAGCGTGGCCGAGGCCGGCTGACCGTTGATGCGGACCGCGGTGGTGGCAGGGGCGTACGCCCGGAAGTCGGAGATTCCGTCGCCCGAGACCACCAGCGTGGTCCCCTGCAGGTCGGCCTCGATCATCCGCGCCGACGCGCTGGAGAGCAGCTCGCGGGTGCCGTGCTGGTCGGACAGCCTGCCGGGGCCGATCAGCAGCGCGCGCGCCGGAGCCCCCGCGTTGCGCGCGGCCATGCCCGCCAGCGCCGAGGTCAGGGCGAGGTCGCCGGCCGCGTACCCGTCGCCGCCGGCCCGGCCGAAGATCCATCGCTCCTCGAGCGCGCTCCCCGGCGCGACCACCGCGCCGGCGCCGGTGTCCGACGCGGACAGCGGGTCGATCCGGACGCGCGACGCCCACGAGGCGGCCGGCACCGGCACCAGCGCCGTGAGGAACTGGACGGCGGGAGCGGCGGCCTGCGGCCGGATCCGCACCCAGGCGATCGACGCGTCGGGCTCGAAGAGGAACGTCAGGTTCTCGCTCTGCGTCCCGGTGGTCGCCGTCCACGGCGCCGGCGAGACCACGCGCACGCCCAGCGACATGCCGTTGCGGTTGATCCCCTGCACCCACCCGGAGGCGGTGTCCACGTTGGCGCCGTCGAGGAAGTGGCAGATCCAGTCGTACGCGTGCGACGCGCTGGCGGCGACGTCGTCCCGCACCAGCGCGTAGCGCTTGCGCGCCAGGACCACGATTCGATCCCAGCGCGACAGCCCCACGGACGACGGGTAGAGCGAGGCGCCCCGTCCGCCCGCCACCGCGTAGTCGGCGGTCCCGGTGGGCAGGAGCAGCGGCAGCGCGTCCCGGCTGAAGAACCACGGGTTCGCGGTCTCGTCGTCGGAGGCGCGCACGTCGCCGAGCTGGCCGGCGCCGTCGATGAGCAGGCCGTTGTGGAACGTGGTCATGTTGGCGCGCTTGTCGAGCGCGTACCCGGTGTTGGTGCCGGCCGTGTACCCGGCTGCCTCGGGCGCGAGCCAGGTCCCGTTGCCCCACATCCAGAACGACATGTCGTCGTTGTGGTCGTGGCCCCAGTTGAGGTGCCCGCCCGGAGCCCCGCCGACCTTCATGCGGTCGAAGTTCGCGCGCCCGCCGTACGGCGCCGCCTTGAACGCGAGCGCGAGGTCCCCCGCCTCCCACGAGCTGTGCAGCACCGAGGCCTGCAGGTCCGGCAGCCAGGTGTCGAGCGGCAGCGCGTGCACGTCGGCCGGAGCGACCTGCGGGTCGTAGGCGAGGAACTCGAAGACCTCGTAGTACATGTCCGGCAGGAGGTGCGAGCGCGCGCCGGCGTTCAGCCAGCGCTGGGCGGCGGTCTCGGCGATGCCGTCCTGGAATCGCCCGGCGGTGAACCGGAGCATCGAGATCATCCCGCCCTCCGGCCAGCCGGTGAAGTCGCCGTGGAGGAGGATCTGCTGGCGGGGAGAGTCCGGGATCATCGCGACCAGGAACATCTTCCCCAGCCCGCGCAGGATGCCCATGCCGGTGTAGTCGGACCCGGCGGCGCGCAGCGCCATCCAGAAGGGCAGCGCGACCGAGATCCCGTACTCCTGGTAGAGGACCTGCAGCGCGAGCCCGGCGAGCCCCATGCCGGCCGCGTTGATCCAGTTGTGGTTCTGCGGGTACTGGTCCACGTACCAGGCGTTCGGCCAGGCCTGGTACATGCGATCCGCTTCGGTGCCCAGCCGCAACGCGATCGCCGCGCGGTCCGCGTCGGGCAGCACGTTGTAGAGCAGGTCGTACGCGCACGAGACGCCGAGCAGGAAGTGGCCGATGTTGAGGTCCGGCGCGCCGAGGTCGGCGATCTCGCCGAAGCCCCAGTCCGTCCAGCCCAGGTACGTCTTCAGGCGAAGCTGCGCCTGCGCCGCGTAGCGCGAGTCGCCGGTCAGCTGGTACCCGAACGCCCACGCGCAGACGTCCTGCCCGAAGAAGCGCGGGTCGTCGTAGTCGGTCGTCTCCGGCGCCGGGTCGCCCAAGTGCTGCGAGAGGATCGACGTCAGGTGCGACGCGATCTCCTTGTGCGTGCCTGCCGCCGCGGTGCGGAGCGCCGCGGCGTCCCCCGCCTCGAAGAACAGGTGCGGGTGGGCGGCCCCGATCACGAGCGAAGCAGCCATCCATGCTGCAGCCAGCAAAGCGCCTCCAGCGGCGTCGCTTCCGCGCGGCTCCGGCCTCGTCGTGCGGGGCCCTTGGGGCCCTTCGAGCGCCTGGCGCCGCCCCCGGCAGCGCCACCCCATCCCAGCCAAGCGGCCCCTCCCGTGGATCGGGAGTGGCGCGCCGGTCGTGGGGAAACCCTACGAGGGGTCGCAGGCTTGGCTCAATGTAGGAAAATGACCACCCGGCAGGCCGGCACGCGGTCCCGGTCGTCGGTACGTGGAGGGGTTACTCGGCCGCCATGCCGAGAAAGAACAGCGGTCCTTCGTAGAGCGCGCGCCGCGCGAGCGCCTCGGAGAGGCCGGCCTTGCGGAGCGCCTCGGCCGCGCGGGGCAGCGCGAGCAGGTCGGTCGCGCCCTCGCCGATGTCGCTCGTCAGCACCACTCCCTCGGCGCCGTTCCGCGAGAGCAGCTGCGCCGCGTCCGCCGGCTCGAGCAGGCCCGGCTGCAACGTCAGCCCGGCGAAGTGCCCGCAGCCGCGCACCAAGAGGAACGTCTCCTCGGTGACGTGATCGACCAGGACGCGGGTGGGCTCCAGGCGCGACTCGCGGAGCACCGCGAGCAGCCTGCGGGTCACCGCCAGCTTCCCCTGCCCCGGCGTGTGCACGATCACCGGCTTGCGCAGCGCGAGCGAGAGCTCCAGCTGGCGCGCGAGCAGCTCCTCCTCGCGCTCGCCGCCCTCGTGCAGGCCCAGCTCGCCGAGCGCGACCACTCGCGGGTCGTCGAAGTAGCGCGGCAG
>WNFF01005316.1_pt1 | contig 14960 bp, 14 predicted proteins | sample 5400441 | NCBI WGS metagenome assembly WNFF01 (sample SAMN13153345, study PRJNA577476) | soil metagenome | isolation source: 120 cm saprolite under Douglas fir tree site 2 hole 3 replicate 1 | place: USA:California | collected 2015-04-18 | reverse complement strand
CCTCCTGCTGCATCCACGCCGCCGAATCGCGCTTTTCAATGTGACAGATTCTCCAACCGCCGCCTGGACCGCGCGACAGATCATCGAGGCGTTCCCCGATGATTCGGCGCCCCGCTATCTGCTGCGCGATCGCGACAGCCTCTATGGCGCCGAGTTTCGCCGAAGGGTGCAAGCCATCGGCATCGCCGAGGTTCTCGCAGCCCCGCGCTCTCCCTGGCAGAACCATCCCTAACCCTCCCTCCGCGCGCAAGCCGCTTGACAGTTGGCCATATCTATCTTTAGACTTACTACACACCCCGCAATGAGGTAATCACGCGTGGCAAGTTCCAAGAAAACAATCCTATCGGCCTTCCGCCGGGCAACGAATGAGACGCCGGACGAGCCGGCTGGTTCTCAACGGCAGCCGCTGCAGCAGTCTTCAGACGGTCTACCTGAGCGGCTCATGGCAGTTCCGCTCAATCAATTGGAGAGCAATCCCTCCCAGCCGCGATCGACCGCCGATGAAGAGAAACTCGAAGAGCTCATTGCCGCCATTCTCCAGGAAGGGCTCATACAGCCAATCGCGGTCCGTCCAACGTCAGAGAGCACCTACCAGATAATCGCCGGGCATCGACGCGTCGCCGCCTTTCAACGCCTTTACGAGCGAACCAAGGGAACGGATAGACAGCGGCACTACGAGGCCATACCCGCAATCGTGAAAGCGCCTCTTGATGACCTCCGGATGGCTACAACAGCGTTCATTGAAAACGACCAACGAGAAAATCTTAACCTGGTCGATGAAGCCGCTGCGCTCAGCAAGATCCGGGACATTCTCTCCGCACGACTGGGTCGAGAAGCCACTGCAAGAGAAGTAGCCAAAACGGTTGGAAAACAAGATGAGCAACGCGTTGGCCGCCTGTTTCGGTTCCATGAGGCACCTGATGTCGTGAAGGAAGGCGTTATTGGGCAGCGCTTAGTCACCAAGATCGACAACAACGAGGCTGCGGTACTCCCCGTCCTCAAGACATCAGTGAAAGCTCAAAAACCCTTCGACCTCCACGCGGCCCTGGAATTCTCCCGCCTCCACAAGTACTTCGTTGCAAAGGCGCCGGCCAAAGCGGATGAGAAAACCAAGAGAATCATGGAGCATGCCCGCGAAGAAGCTTGGCCGCTCCGGCGAATTCAAGGCTACGTCAAAGCGATTATTTCCGGAACCACCAAGGTCCAAACTGAACACCCCGTCTTCTCGGACGACCCGCAGCGTCTCACTGTCTATTTGCCCCGCCTGGCCTCAGCTTCTCCGGAAATGCGTGAGGCGCTCCGACTCAAGCTCAACGCGCTCATCGACGAAATGGATCGACTGGATGCCCTGAACGGCGACACCGACCCAGCGCTACATCCGAATAGTAGCCCGCCGTCAGCGCTGATAAAACTCACATGAAAACTCACCATAAAACCCGCAGCAAAACTCACTTCGTGGTTTGTTACTTTTGCTGCGACTTTCGCTGCGAGTTTTCTGGTGGGGCAAGCCTAACCACTCTGCAATGTTTCCAAGGCCTTGCTGCCCCGCCCAATACCCGTTGGAACACCCGTTCGACAGACCGCTTCGTGCCCCGACCCCGCCCTCCCAACCACGGTGAAAATCACCTGGGAGGCCGGGGTCGGGACCCAAAGCGGAATTCATGAAAACTGGGTCAGGGGCGGGGCAGCAAGAGTCAAATAGAATTGAAGTCCAAATCTATGAAACCAATGAGACCAAGCAAAGCAATCAGCAACTCCAAAGACACATCTATCAAGACACCTTCCCACGCTCGCCGCGAGGCCGAGTCGGATGGCGCTGATGCAGAGAGGGCCCCGAACAGAGCACGACTGACCGACCGAGACCGTCAGCTCATCGGAATGCTGGCCGTTGCACGCTACCTGTCGAACGAGCAGCTCGCGACACTCTTCTTTCTTGGACGAAATCCCGTCACCATGCGTAAGCGAACGGCTCCACACAGTTTCCGGCAGATGACCCTGGCGACATTGCTCATGAATGATCAACGAGCCACAAACGCCCCGCTCAATCCGTCGCCATCCTCCCCACGGTGGCTGCAGCCCCTTCCTTCTTTCTCCAACCTGAGGCCGCATCTGCGAGGCGATCGGGCCAGGCGACGAACTTTGGATTTTCCGAGTGCTTCATCCGTAGGGTGTAACGTACCCTCGAATTCCAGAGCCGGCGGGCGTCGCCTACCAAACCATTGAGGGGTCGTGCGAGAGAACAGGACATCGTTCGCTCATCTGGGTGCCCAGAGCGCAGTTACGGCGCTTCGTTCGCCCGAATGGGCGGCTGAGTATTTGGGAATGCCGGTTGCGTGGGTCCTCGTTGCCGCTGAGCGCGGGGATCTGCCATCGATACGGTTCGAAAGGGCCATCCGCTTCGACCCAGTCGTCATCAAGGCATGGGTTCGGGCACGCTCGAAGCCAAAACAACATCTGTCGCCATCAAAAACTCCGGTATCGAAAGAGCTTCATGCGCTTCGTCAGGAAATACGTGGTATCGCGAGCGCGTCAGACCTGGCCATCTCCGCCGATGAAGCCGCGCGGCGCCTTGGCTGCGGGAGAACGCGCATCTTCGAGCTAGTGAAGCAGCGCGTCCTGGCTCGGGCGAAGTCCTATGGCCGACGCACTATGGTCATCGCCGCCTCCGTCGAGGCGCTTCTTGCAGGAAACGGCGCAAAGCCCATCCTTCGCCTTCGAAAACGATCGCCGGCGCAGATCGAAACCGAAATCCGCAATCTAAAACCGTGACTCCTCGATTATCCGCGGCTTGTTCGCTCCAGCCAGCGCCGTGGTGTCACCACCGCCGTCAGTGGGTCCCATTTCCGCCGACTTCACCGGTGCCCTCGTCCGACTGATGGACCATCGGCACTGGCGGCATGACCCCCTCGGCCCAAAGGGTGTCTTCCCAGCCGGAAATGATTGCCTCGATGTCGTAGCAGATTGAGCAGTAAGCCTGAATGCGATTGTCGTCCTGCTTCACGACCCACATGAATCCGGGACAGGGCTGGCGGTTGGGACGACGCTTGCATTCGACGAGCGTCTCGCGGCCTTCCCCTTTTTCAAGAGGCCCGCCGTACTCAATGAGGCGAACTATTCGAAGTGCGTTTCGCCGCAAACGCTGGTTCGTGGTCGGAAGCTCGCCGTCTTCTTCCAGCCAATGATTGATGTCGACAATGAGCGTCATCGGCCTTTTGTACCACCGTGGCCAGCGGTCGAAAATGGAGGAATCGCGCCATTCGTGCGATCTGACTCCTTGGGCACTACGGGATCCTCACGGTGAACAAGCTGGAGCGGGATCTTGATCATCACCGGCACCTTGACGCCCTCATAGAAGCGCTTGGTGGTGAGCGCGGTCGTGTGGCCGACCACGGCAGCTACGGTGTGCAGCGGCACCCCACCTTCCTTCGGCCGTATCTCCAGTCCGGTCTCATGCGCCCAGGTCACGAAGGAGTGGCGGAGCTCACCGAACCGGATCGGCTTCAAGACTTCGCGGTGCGCGTGCTTGTTGACCTTCTCGACCGCGCGCTTCACGACCTTGCGGATGAAGGAGTCCACCGGCGCCGAGCCTCGAGCCTGAAGGCGCGTTGCTGCCGCGAGCCCTTGAGCATCAACGCTCTGAATGTGCACGCGGCCGCTCTTGTGGATGAACTTGATCGTTCCGGCGATCTCGCCCTGGCCATCCACGGCCTTCACCTCGCCCAGGCCTCGAGCGAGTCGATCGATTTCCGTCGCGTGCATGCCGCACTTCGCGTGTAGGAGCAGCACGTCGCGAACGCACTGGACATCGACACTCCGGCCCGTCCCCTTCCAGCCGTACTTGTTCGATTGCCAGCCGTCGATCGCGGAATACAGCTTCTCGACGTGCTCGATCGGGTAGCCCTTCTCGCGGACCGCCTTCTGAGGGCGAGCAGGAGGAACTTTCAAGTCGATCGTCGGGTCTTCCTTGCTGGTGACCGTTGCTTCCTGCTCCCGGAGGTACGCAGTGAAGCTCTTCAGCGCGGTGATGCGGTTCTTTCGGGCGCGCTTGTGGCGGCCGAGCTCGCCGAGAATCTCGTGGAGAGGCACAGCTCGGATGTCTCGTCCGGCGTAAAACTTCCCCCAACTTGCCAAGTAGTGTTGGACGTTTCTTCGGTATCGCTCCGTGCGGGACTCGCTACGAAGGAATTCGAGGAAGCGGCCCACGGATGGGCCGTCGATCGTCACCGCTTCCGACGGAGGTCTGGATTTCTCGGCCACCCTGGTTTGGTAAGCGGCAGGGTTGCGCCCGAACAGAGCCAGCTCGGCCAATGCATCCTGCTCATTGCTGACGTCGAGACTTTTGGTATAGGGGTGACCGTTCACCATGCGCTCGATCACCCAAACGCGCTTTCCGTTACGCCGGATCCGAACCCGGCCGCCAGGCCATTTGCCCGCCCACCGACGATCCAAAGATCGCATAATTCAGTATAATTTACAATGATTTAGGCTAGGTAGCTCATCTGGTTAGAGCGGCGGTCTCATAATCCGCAGGTACCCGGTTCGAGTCCGGGCCTAGCCACTTGAGGCGATTGGACGCGGCGTTCGGGCTGGTGGCCGTGGCGTTCTGCGCCATCACTCTGGCGTGTGGCACGATCCGCCCTGCCCCATCGTCTTCCGGGGCCCAGCCGCCCTCCGGGACTCAGCCGTCACAATCGAAGCTGGCGCTGATGCCGTGCCACGTGGCCGACGTCCAGGAAGAGTTGCGCTGCGGGACCTATGAGGTCTTCGAAAACAGGAAGACCGCCCGGGGCCGCACGCTTCCGCTCAAGATCGTCCTCATTCCCGCGCGCAGCCCGCACCTGAACGAGGCGCCGGTCTTCTATCTCTCCGGCGGCCCTGGCGAGACGACTACCGAGTTTGCGAAAGACCTCCTGGACTCGACCCACCGGCAGGACCACGACATCGTGCTCGTCGATTCCCGCGGGACGGGCGATGGACATCGCCTTTACTGCCGCATGCCGGGCTCAGACGACCATCTGGAGGGATATCTCCAGACGCCCTTCGCCCCGGAGATCGCGCAGGCTTGCCGCCGCGAGTTGGAGCAGCGCTTCGATCTCTCTCAATATTCAACGGCGGCCACGGTCGACGATCTCGACGACGTTCGTCAGGCGCTGGGCTACGAGAAGATCAATCTTGAAGGCGGTTCCTTCGGCACCTATGCGGCGCTGATGTACACCCGTGCCCACGGCGAGCACGTGCGGAGCGCCTATCTGGCGAGCCTCGTCACCGTCGGAAATCCGATACCCCTCTACCATGCGCAAGCGGCGCAATGGGCGCTCGACAGGCTCTTCGAGCAATGCGAGGCAGACGCCGCCTGCCACGGCGCCTATCCGAAGCTGCGGGAAGACTTTTCGACAGTGCTCGCCCGCCTTCACCAGGGGCCAGTTCGGGCATCGATCCACCATCCCCTCACGGGAGCGAGGACCGAGATCGGCCTGACCGAGAAGGCCTTCGCCGACGCCGTGCGGGTCATGATGTATCCGGGAGAGAGCGGCCGCGAGGTTCCCTTCCTCATCGCGCAGGCCAAGGCCGGCGATTTCGACGTCCTCGCCGAGGCCGCGATCAATGCGAGCCGCGGATTCTACGCCAAAGCGCCGATGGGCCTGTACTACGCAGTGACCTGTAACGAGTTCACCAACCGCATCCGCCCCGAGGATGTCGAGCCCGCCACGCGCGGCAGCTATTTCGGCGCCTGGCGGGTCAGGGACCAGATGGCGTCCTGTCAGGGGTGGCCGAAGACGATCCTTCCGGCCGACTATTTCAAGCCGTTCCGGTCCGACGTTCCGGTCCTGCTCATTTCGGGAGACACCGATCCGGTCTCGCCGCCGCGCTGGGGCGAGGAGGTCCATTCCTTCCTGCCCAACAGCGTCCATCGGATCGTCCCGGGCGGACACGTGCCTCTGAGCCCTTGCACCGACTCGATCGCGGGGGTCATGTTCCGGACCGGCTCGACCAGGAGGTTGGACCTCGGCTGCGTCGCGGATCTCAAGTCCGCGCCTTTCAAGCTGCCGTGAGAGTAGGCGCGTCGCGCGAAGCACGCGCCGATCGGGGAGCGCACGAAGCCACTTGCTCTCGCGTCGTCACCCTTGAGTCACAGCGCACGCCTCTGGGGCTTTTCGACCATGAGTCATTTTTTTGACACTGTTTCAGAAGCGTCTGTAATTGCGCGCACAGACCCGTAGCGCTCTGTAGGTGGCCGGAAGGACGCGATGCCAGATCTCGACGGAAACACGGCGATGCAAGGAACGCCGGTAGCTTCTGCGCCGGCAGACCCAGATCCGAATCAAGCCGTATCAACCCACGTGCTCATCTCTCAGGAACAAGTGCTTCAGCTGCGCGAGCTTTCCCGGCGAACCCGGGTAGCTCAAAGCGAATATCTTCGCGAGGCGGTCAACGACCTGCTGCTCAAGTATGGCTGCCAGCCGCTTGAGCCGGACGAATGAGCGTGCCCGGGGGTCGAGGATCGGCGGCGGAGAAAACCGCGACCAGGACCGAGACGGGCGAGTCAGGGTCTGATCCGCTCGAGCTCGGCCGGCGCGTCGAGTCTCAGAACCTGGCCCAGCCCCCCGAGCCAGCGCGGGACCTGCTCAAGCTCGGCCGGCGCGTCGAGTCTCGGAACCTGGCCCAGCCCCCCGAGCCAGCCCGAGACCTGCTCAAGCTCGGCCGGCGCGTCGAGTCTCGGAACCTGGCCCAGCCCCCCGAGACTGAGCCGGACCTCCTCAAGCGCGGTCAGCGCGTCGAGTCCGCGAACCTGGGCCAGCCCCTCGAGCTAGACCCCGCCCTACTCAACCTTGGCAGGCGCGTCGAGTCCGCGAACCTGGGCCAGCCCCTCGAGCCAGGCCCCGCCCTACTCAAGCTTGGCAGGCGCGTTGACTCCGCGAACCTGGGCCAGCCCCTCGAGCCCGGCCCCGCCCTGCTCAAGCTTGGCCGGCGCGTCGAGTCCGCGAACCTGGGCCAGCCCCCCGAAGCAGCAGAAGTGGCTCGCGCCCGCACCATCAGAGAAAAGATCGCGCGTTGGCTGGAAGAGAAACTCTGAAAGGTCCGCAGGACCGTAACCGACCGAACGTCAGTAGATTTCTCTGCGCTCACGTGCCGCGCCGCGTTTCCCCCGAGGAGATCTTCGGCACGGCCAATGCTAGAACCACGCGTGCTAGCGGACCTGCGCGAGCAGCTCGACGAGCTTGCCGCGCATTTCTTCCTGAGATTCGGTGCGCAGGCGGCGCCCGTGACCTGGAAGCACCCACCGAAATCGGTAATCGAGCAGCCTCGCCAGCGACTTCACCTGCTCCGGCCACGAATACCAACAGACGCCTCGAGACATTTCGAGGGCATCTTGCTCATCGGTTCCCCAGAGATGGTCGCCGGTGAAGAGAAACGCGTCGCGATACAAAAGCGCCGCACTTCCGCGGGTGTGCCCGGGGACGGGAATGACGGTGAGGTCCTCGTCCAGGCGGACGGCTTCGACACCCTCGATGATCCGCTCGACGCCGGAGGTGTCTCGAGTGATGTCCGCGCGATGCAAGATTCGCTCACAGCCGAAGGCGTCCGCGAGCTTGGCGTGATCCGCGACGTCATCCCGATGGGAGAGAAACAGCCAGCGCACGCCACCCAGCTCACGCAGCCGTTTGATCAGCGGACCGGCGGCCCGCGGCGAGTCGACGAGGACGTTGCCGCCCGGCCGGCGAATGAAATAGCTGGAGGCGCCGAAGGACGATTCCGCGGCATATCCGCAATAGTAGACTTCTGCTTCGATCGGCTCGGGGAAGGAGCGTGCGGCGGCCGCCGCGCTCGTCTTGTGCACGGTTCCGATCGACGCGGTCGGGCAGGCGACCAGCGCCATCAGCGCCCGATGGGCTTCCTGCTCCCCGCCGGGCTGCCGATAAACGTATGACTGCTGCTTGCGATCGATCCGCGCGAATACCGCCGGCGCGATCTGGCGACAGGCATCGCAGTCGATGCAGGTGCTGTCGACGTAGAATTCCCCAGCGGCATTTTCGGGAAGTCGTTCGGAAATCTCGGCCATCGAACGGATTTTAACGTCCTGGCCGCCGGCACGCCCAAAGCGGATCCCCGACGACGGTGGCGCTCCCTCGTCCCGACCCCGACGATCGCGCTCCCTCGTCCCGGCCCCGACGATCGCGCTCCCTCGTCCCGGCCCCGAGGATAGCGCTCCCTCGTCTCGGCCCGACGATCGCGTTCCCTCGTCTCGGCCCCGACGATCGCGCTCGTCCCCGCCTCTGCCGCATCCGCGTCGCGGGCGAGAATAGGCGCTTGACCAAGGCATCAGGCCATCGCAGACCGGGCGGTTTGCTCGCCTTCACTGCTTTGCTTGCCTGCCACGTCGCGGAAGGAGACGTTGCCCAGCGTCATCAAGATCATGCCGAGCCCGATCTGCTGGGCGGCCTGGCACAGCCACATCACATTCGCGTAGGCGGCGCCGGTTCCGTTCAGCACCGCGGCCGGAAGAAAAAGAGACAGGCCCACTTTCGCGCCGGCCTGGAATGTTCCAATCATCCCCGGCGCGCCAGGGATCATCAGCGACACCACAATCAGGCAAAGGACCACGTAGGCCTGGAAGAGCGTCAGCTGCATCGGGACGCAGTCAGCACCCGCGCTGCTGCAGTCGAAGGCATTGGCGAGGATGAACATCCCAAAGCCGTTGAAGGCCCAGAAGGCGGCGGTAAAGAACAGAAAGCCCACCATCTGCCAGCCTCGAGGGATGTGCCGCAGAGCGCCGACGAACGTATCGACCACGTGGGCGGCCTGATCGGCGAGCTTGGTTGACACCCGGCCAAGGGCGAGGCGCACCAGTCGAACGGCTCGCTGCTGATGCCAGAAGGCGAAGAGCAAGAAAAGGAGCCCGCCGGCGAACACCGCGAACATCGCGTTCGCTCCCCAACGGGCATAGCGGACGGCCTCGGCGCCCTCGGGAACGAAGAAGAGAAGCACGCGAAGGAGCACCGCGATCGATATTCCGTCCACGATCCGCTCGAGGACGACCGAGGTCATCGCCGCACTCCGGCGAATCGTGCTCCGCTGGCCGATCAAGAACGGGCGCGCGAGCTCTCCCAACCGGAAAGGAAGCAACAACAGCATCATGAAGCCGATGCCGGACGCCTGGTTGAGCTGGCGGAACTTCACCTTCTCCAGGCCCGAGAGCAGGTATCCCCACCGCAAGGTCCGAAAAACATGGATCAAGAGCAGGATCGCCACGTACGGAACGAGCCACCAATAGTTGGCCGAGCGCAGGCTCTGCCACTGCTCGTGCCAGTTGGTGTCTCGAAAGGCCCACCAGCCCAGGACGACGGTGAGCACGATACTGCCGAGGAATTTGAGAAGGCGTTTCACGAAGGTTCCCGTCGCCTCAGCGGCAGCAAGCTCAGAGGGCATGGCCATCTAGCATTTTTTGTGGATTGCGTTTCATCAGACTGTCGAACATCGGCTCGCCGGCCCGCTTTTGGAGCTCGTCGATCGCGCGGCCAACCCAATCCCGGGCGCCTCGAGGGGAATGAAGGTCGGTGGCCGCGACGGTGTAGAGGCTCTCATCCAGAATCGCGTGCGCCACTTTCCGCGCCTTCGTACCATATCGTCCAATGAGTGCTCCAATGTCGAGCTGCAAGCACGCGCCCGCGCGCACCGCTTCCGCCGCCCGGCCCATCCGTTCGAACTCATAACACCTCTCGGGGTGAGCGAGCAGTGGAGTAATCCCTTTGAGCTTGATTCTGAAGATCATCTCCGTGAGCATCGGCACCGGGGCGGAATAGGGCGCTTCCACCAGGACAAACGGTCCCTTTCCGACGAGGCGGGCCTCTTCGGTACCCAGGCTTGAAACGAAGCGTTCGTCGAGCAGGAAATTTTCCGAGTTGGGAGCCAGAAAGAGCGGGATTTCCGCGGCCCGAAGCTCGTCCTGCACTTCGGCCAGCCGCTTCAGCGCTACTTCCCGGGTGGCGTACTCCGGCCGGTTGTGCGGACTGGGGGCAATGGTCGAAAACCCCAGATCCACGAGGGCTCGGGCCATCTCCAGCGTTTCGTCGAGCGTCTTCGCGCCGTCGTCCAGGCCGTGCAGGAGATGGCAATGGAGATCGCAGAGCCCGCTCATCGATCAAGCATCCGGTAGATCCCCATCGGCGGGCGCGCTCGGCACCTCGTCCTCGCTCCCCGATTCCGGCCGCGCCGGGAGCCGGTATTCTTCACCCAGCCATTTGCCGAGATCCACTGATCGGCACCTCGGCGAGCAGAACGGAAAGGACGGATTTTGGTTCCTCGGAGCGACGTCCTTCTGACAGATTGAACACTTTCGAACCCTGGGCATGCCCCTGATCAATATGCCTTGCGCAGGCTCAGGGCAATTCAAGCTCAGGCAAATTGAGGCTAGCACGTGAAAGCCATCCGAATCACCGAGCACGGCGGACCCGAATCACTCCAGATCCAGGAAGTCGCCGATCCCCTCCCGGCGCCGAACGAAGTGCTGGTGGAGGTGAAAGCGACGGCGTTGAATCGGGCCGACCTGCTTCAGTGCCTTGGAATGTACGCGGCGCCGCCAGGCGTCCCGCCCGACATCCCGGGGCTCGAGTACGCCGGGACCGTCGCCTCGGTGGGATCGAAAGCCACCCGCTGGCGCGCGGGGGATCGGGTGATGGGCATCGTGGGCGGGGGCGCTTTCGCCCAGAAGCTGGTGACCCACGAGCGCGAGTGCGTGCCGATCCCCGGTGAGATGGCGTTCCGGGACGCGGCCGCCATCCCCGAAGCGTTCTTCACCGCCTTCGATGCGCTGGTTCTTCAAGGCGACCTTCACTCCGGCGAGACGGCGCTGATCCACGCGGTCGCCAGCGGGGTGGGAACGGCGGGCCTTCAGATTTCGATGGCATTGAGCGCCACGGTAATGGGCACATCCCGCCACCAGGCAAAGTTGGACCGCTGCGTGAAAGAGCTCGGGCTGCCCCACCCCATCCTCTGCGGCCCCACCGCGCCGAGGTTCGGCAAAAAGGTCAAGGAGCTGACCGGCGGGCTGGGCGCGGATTTCGCCCTGGAGCTGGTGGGGGGCGAATATTTCCCCGAGACGGCGACCGCCATGGCGAGCCGTGGCCGGATCCTCCTCGTCGGCCTGCTCGCCGGCCCCGAGGCGAGCCTGGATCTGCGAGTCTTGCTCTCAAAGCGGATCACGGTGATCGGGACGGTTCTTCGCAGCCGGCCGATCGAGGAAAAGATCTCGCTCGCCCGGATCTTCGAGCACCAACTGCTGCCGCTGTTTCGCGCCGGACGGCTCCGGCCGGTGGTGGACTCGGTCTTTCCGGCGCTCCGCGTGCAGGAGGCTTTTTCCCGGATGACGGCTGACGAATCGTTCGGCAAAGTCGTGCTGGAATGGTAGCCACCTTCTCTTGGGTGGACGCAAGGAGACACGAGCTGGATGAAGCCATGGCTTTTCGGGGGGGTGGGCCTGCTGCTGGCGGGAATGGCTGCGCCGGATGCTCTCGCCGACGCGGGTAGAAGGCGCGATGCGATCGTCGAGGTGGTGCAAAAGGCCTCGCCCGCGGTGGTCTACATCGGGACCGAGCACATCATCGAGCCGCGCTATCGCGGTAGCTTTTTCGAGGAGTTTCTCGGCGTCCCAGCGGAGCGCCGCCGCCAATCCGTCCAGAGTCTGGGCAGCGGCGTGATCATCGATGCCGCGGGGATCGTCCTCACCAACGATCACGTGATTCACGGCGCGGCGGCGATCCACGTCATCCTCGCCGACGGGCGGCAGCTCGACGCCGAGGTGATGGGAAGCGATGCGGAGAACGACCTTGCGGTGCTCAAGGTCCAATCGAAGACGCCGCTCCCGGTCGCGAAGCTGGGCACCAGCGCGGATCTGATGATCGGTGAAACGGCGATCGCCATCGGCAGTCCGTTCGGCCTGAGGAAGACGGTGACCACCGGGGTCGTTTCCGCGGTCGGCCGCAGCTTCAAGGCGGACGGGCGCGTCTACAACGACTTCATTCAAACCGATGCCTCGATCAATCCCGGCAACTCGGGCGGGCCCCTCCTCAACATCGATGGCGAGGTGATCGGAATCAACACCGCGATCTACGCCAGCGGCCAGGGGATCGGCTTCGCCATTCCGGCGGACAAGGTGCGCCGGATCGTCGCCGAGCTCACCCATTTTGGAAAAGTCCGGGCCGCGTGGATCGGAATTCATCCCCAGGATCTCGCCGCGCCACTCGCCCAGAGTCTGGGCTGGGATCGGTACTACGGGGTGGCCGTCGCGGATTTGGATTCGAACAGCCCAACCGAACGCGCGGGTGTGAGGACGGGCGACATCATCGCCGAGGTCGGAGGAACCCGGGTCGAGAGCTCGGAGGACTTCAACGCGCGGATGCGCGGGTACCCTGCCGGCACGGCGGTTGGCTTGTCTGTCTTTCGCGAGGGATCTCTGCGGGATGTCTCGGTGACCACGGTTCCTTTTCCGACCAAGCTCGCGGAAAGCATGGCCTGGGATCGCCTCGGCCTGCGAGTGAAACCGAGTCAGGGAGGACTCGCCATCTCCGCGGTCCGGTCAGGCTCCTCGGCGGCGCGGGTCGGTATTTCGACTGGAGACATGATATTAAAAGTGAACAACCAGACAATGAGCTCGCTCGACGCTTTCAGAGACGCCGTAGCAAGCGCACTCGGTGCGAGAAGCGTGCTCCTGGTCGTCCGCCACGGTCGGTTCAACTACAACTTGTCCCTCCCCTTCTGAGCCTGCCGACAGGAGATCGATGTCCAAGGTCTACCAACCTCTCGGTCCGCTCCTCTCCGGTGCAGGGTCGCGGGCATTCCTGGGGCTGGAGGTCGCTCGGGGAGTTGCCTCGCGAGCCATTGTGCTTGTCTGGGTCCCGGATGAGATAGCCAATGATCCGGAGGCCCTGGCGAAGATCGAACGCGAAACACTGCGGGCGGCTTCGCTCGAGCATCCCAACATCATCAAGGTCTACGGCCTGGCCACCCTGGATGAAGGAACCGCCCGGGTGGTGGAATTCGCGGACGGCGAGTCGCTCCGAAAAGTCTTGGATGTCGCACAGAAACTTCCGCCCCGATTGGCTGCGTTGGTCGCGGCCGACGCGGCGGTGGGCGCGCACCACGCGCACGTCACCGGAGACAGCGCACCGCTGGTGCACGGGGACATCCGGCCAGAGACGCTGATGGTCTCGTTCTCGGGGGTTTGCAAGGTCGCCGGCTACGGCGCTCTGGGCGTCGCGCCCAAGGAGCAGGGCGGCAGAAGGGTCCAGGGGCGGCGGACGCACTGCGCGCCGGAGCAGATACTCGGCGGCAGAGACGCGGTGAATCGGCAGACCGACGTCTACCTCCTCGGGCTCGTGCTCTACGAGTGCCTGACCGGGGGCACTCCCTTCACCGACGCTCCCAACTTCGACGATGCCGTGCTCCACGATCCGGTCCCGCTCCTTCTGCCGGACGACGTGCCCCCCGCCCTGATCAAGGTGGTCGAGAAGGCGATGGCGAAGAAGTCATACGATCGATACAAGACGGCCGGGGCGCTGCGGGATGCGATCGAACAGGCCGTCGGAACGCTGCCCGCGCACGAGGAGTTGGAGGCGTTCCTCCACCCTTTGTTCCCAGCCGACTCTCCGGAGCGCTCCGCCCGACGGCGCGAAATTGAAGCGGGAATCGCCGACCAGGACCGCAGAGCCGGAGGAGTCTCAGAGTCTCCCAACGGCGCCAGCGCGCCTGGGGCAGACCATCCACCCTCCCCTCCGGGTTCAAATCCAGGGGAGCTCAGCCCTTCGGTTGCCTCGCTCCACCGGGCGAAGGGTCGATACGTCGCGACCTATGTCGCTTCGCTTCTGCTGATCTTCACCGCGTTGGGATACTCCTACCTGGAACGTGGGAAGGAACCGGGCGGGGCCAAGCTCGAGCGTGTGTCGATGGTCAGCTCCGCGCGGGAGGCGGCGTCACTCAGCCTCGGACTTGCGCAGCCCACCCCGAAACAGGCAACCGCCCCAACGGACTCACCCGACCGGCGAGGCGCGGCAGGGTCGCAAACAACCACCGAATCGGTCTCCACCGACAGCGCGCGCGCGGCAGTAGCCCATGCGCCAGCGCGAGTCGAAACTGCCGTCGCCCTGAGGCGGGAGGATTCGGCGCCGGAATCATCGGTCGCCACGGTCTCCGCGCCTTCGGGAGCCGGCGAAAGTTCGCTCGAGTTGACCGTGGCCCCCCCGGTCGAGGTGACGATTGACGGCCGCGCGCTCGGGCGATCTCCGGTGAGCATCGCGTTGGCGCCTGGTAAGCACGTCGTCCAATTCACGGATGCGTCCCGCGGCATCGACGTCTCGCGCTCCATTCGCGTCGCGGCAGGCACCAAGACCTCGCAGCAGCTGGTGATTGGAAAGAGCGTGGTGCGGGTTGACGCTCCGGCGGGGGCGGCGATCTACGTCGACGGAAAGTCCGTCGGCACCGCTCCGATCGACGAAATATCCGTCTTCGAAGGAAAGCACCGCATTCTGGCGAGACTCGGGACCGGCAAGTGGCAGCAGGGGTTCTCGGTGAGCGCCAACGAGCGGATGTCGTTCAAGATCGAAAGCATCGACCGGTAGGAGTGTTTCAGCATCGGCGACCCTGTTCACCGAGGCGGCGAAGCTCGAAGCAAGCCGTTCAATCCTTCTGACGCCCGTTTGCGCGGCCCCGACCGGCGGGCGGTTGAGAGCGAGCCAACGGAAGTCGAGGCCCCCGCCAGAATGGAACGCCATTTCGACTACGATCGCCGCCGCGTCCGGCGCCGGTGGCTCGCGCCACCACCCCCGCTGCGCCACACCTCAAGCTGGTGGCTCGCGCCACCACCCCCGCTGCGCCTCATCCCAAGCTGGTGGCCTGGGCCAATGGCCCGGGCCATCAGCCGAACCGAGCGTTGGAAATTCTTGATCGCCCGGGCCATCAGCCAAACC
>WNFF01010085.1_pt1 | contig 14963 bp, 14 predicted proteins | sample 5400441 | NCBI WGS metagenome assembly WNFF01 (sample SAMN13153345, study PRJNA577476) | soil metagenome | isolation source: 120 cm saprolite under Douglas fir tree site 2 hole 3 replicate 1 | place: USA:California | collected 2015-04-18 | reverse complement strand
GGTGTGCGGTCGCCTCTCGGCGAGTGGCACTACGCGGCTCCAGCCGGACGGTATTCCGCGAAGGCAGATGAGTTGAGGCCCGGGGGATCCAGCACACCAGCGATCGTTGGAACGCACGGGCCGGTGGCCTTATTCCGTGCACGGTCAATCACCCCGCTGGCGGGATCTCCGGCTCTTCGGCTAGCGCCCCGGCCCGCCATGCCGGGCATCGTGCAACAACAGCAGAACGCGTCAGCAGTCGTTGGAGGCACGGCGTCGGCCGCCCGGGGCTACCGAGCGAGGATTGGGGGGTTCTGGCCGTCAGGACAGCACCGGCGGGCGGCTTCGGACGGATAGTGTGGGTGTAATACGGGGGAGTGTTAAGAGGTGTAGCTGGCGGTGGCCGGGGAAGTATCGCTGAGCGGGGCTCGACGGTGCTGGTCATCGAGTCCCGCGGCACCCGGGCGGTTGACGTCAGCGAGTGGACGGACCCGCTCAATCCTTTTCCTGACAATGCCGTTTAAGGAGCCATGTCATGTTCGGTTACCGTGTCCCCGCACCCGACGAGGCCATGCTGATTTCCGGAGGAAGGTACGGCCGGAATGGCGCGCCATTCCGGGTCGTCACCGGCCACGGTGCCTTCATCCTCCCGTTTGTCCGGAAAGTCCGCTTCCTCACCCTGGCCATGCGCGAGTCAGAGGTCGCCGAGACCTGCGTCACGAAGCAGGGCATCTCGCTGAATGTCCGTTCAGTCATCGCGTTCAAGGTCGGCAACGACGAGGAGAGCATCGTCAACGCCGGCCAGCGCTTCCTGTCCGACCAGGACCAGATGTCCATGCTGACGGGGCGGATCTTCGCCGGCCACCTTCGCTCGATCATCGGCTCGATGACGGTCGAGGAGATTGTCACCGAACGGCAGAAGCTCGCGAGTGAGGTGCTCGACGGCTCGAAGGCGGAGATGGTCAAGATCGGCCTGACCGTCGACTCGCTGCAGATCCAGTCCATCGACGACATGAACTCCGGCTACATCGACGCGATGGCCGCCCCGCACAACGCCGCCATTCAGCGGCAGGCGCAGATAGCGCAGGCGCAGGCCAACCAGGCGGCCGCTCAGGCGCAGCAGGAATCGCAGCGCCAGCAGGCCGAGTACGCGAGGAAGACCGCCGTCGTGCAGGCGCAGTACAAGGCCGAGATCGACAAGGCGCAGGCCGAAGCGGCCCAGGCCGGGCCGCTGATGCAAGCGCAGACGCAGATAGGCGTCATCAACGCCCAGTCCGAACTGGCGCAGCGCCAGGCCGAACTTCGCCAGCGCCAGCTGGTCGCCGAGGTGGTCAGGCCGGCCGAGGCGGAGGCGGAGAAGGTGCGCATCTTGGCCAAGGCCGATGCGGAGCGGATGCGGATCCTCGCGGAGGCGGCGGCCTCGAATGATCGCGTGGCCCTCGACCGGATGCTCATCGACCAGCTCCCGCAGATCGTCAAGGAGGCGGCCAGCGGCCTGGCCGGGGCGAACGTCAACGTACTGAACGGGGCTGACGGGCTCAGTGAGATCGCTGCCGGGCTTGTCGGCCAGGGCCTGACCATTCTTGACTCGATCAAGAAGAACCTCGCCACGGGGCCGGAGGCGACGGCGGCGGCGATCGTGCGCCTGCCGGAGGGTCCGCAGGACGGCAAGTCCCGCGGCTAGGGACACGCCCTGCTGGGCGGCCATATAGCCGGGTATGCCAGGCTGTGCGGGTGCCGATCTTGGCTGGCGCCTGCCTGCTCGCCGCGCTCGCCTGGGTGTACCTGCTGGCCGGTCACGGCGGGTACTGGCGGACCGATCAGCGCCTGCCCGGGGGAGGCGCCGCCGGACGTGTGCGACCGGAGCAGTGGCCCGGCGTCGTCGCCGTCGTTCCGGCGCGGGACGAGGCGGCCGTCCTGCCGCTGACCCTGCCGTCGCTGCTGGCAACGGACTATCCAGGCCAGTTCTCGGTCGTGCTGGTGGACGACGGCAGCACCGACGGCACCGCTGCGGTCGCTGCCGCCCTCGGGCGGAACGCGGCCGCCGGCATGGCCTCGGGCTCGGCCACGCGGGAGTCGCCGCCCGGCGCCCCGGCCCGGCCCGGTCACGGGGAGCGGGTGCTGCGGGTGGCCCGGGGCGGCAGCCCGCCGGAAGGCTGGGCCGGCAAGGTCTGGGCCATGGAGCAGGGTCTGCGAGCCGCGGGAGACTGCGAGTACGTGCTGTTCACCGACGCGGACATCGGCTACGCGCCGGGCACGCTGACCGCCCTGGTGCGCGCGGCCGAGGCCGACGGCCGCGCCCTCGTCTCGCAGATGGCGCTGCTGCGCGCGGACACTGGGTGGGAGCGCGTCATCGTGCCCGCGTTCGTCTACTTCTTCGCCCAGCTCTACCCGTTCCGCCGGGTGAACCGGCCCGGCTCGCGCACCGCGGCCGCGGCAGGCGGGTGCATGCTGGTGCGCCGTGAGGTGCTCGCCGCCGCGGGAGGCCTGGAGCGCATCCGGGACGCTCGCATCGATGACGTCGCGCTCGGGCGGCTGCTGAAGCGGCCGCCTGCCCAGGCCCGCTGCTGGCTGGGGTTTACCAGTGAGGTGCGCAGCCGCCGGCCGTACCCGCGGCTGGCTGACCTGTGGGACATGGTCGCGCGCAGCGCGTACACCCAGCTGCGCTACTCGCCGGCGCTGCTCGCGGCGACCGTCGCCGGGCTGCTGTGGCTCTACCTGGTGCCGCCCGCCGGGGCTATCGCCGGCCTGATCGGGCTGGCCGCCGGCGGTGGAGCGGCCGCGGCGTGGTGTGCGGCGGCCGGCCTGGGCGGCTGGGCCCTCATGGCGGCGACCTACCTGCCGGTCCTGCGGCTGTACCGGCTATCTCCGCTGCGCGCGCCCGGCCTGCCGCTGATCGCCCTGCTGTACGCGGCGATGACCGTGGACTCCGCACGCCGTCACCGCCGGGGCCGCGGCGGCGAATGGAAAGGCCGCACGATCCCGGCTGGACCCAATCACGGCTGACGCGCCGCATCCGGGGCGCATTGACGCGCAGCGGATTCCCGGCCCGGCGGAGGGAAATCGCGGGCGCTCAGGAAGAGCGTTCTGTACCCCCACAGGCGGATAAATCGGGCTCGACGACGATCAATAACAGGGTGGCTTAGCCTCTCCTGACCCCCCCGTGACATGCTCTATGTTGCGGAGGGTTATTTTCTGACTACTCGTGGTAATGTCTTGGATGGACCAAGTGGGGCGGGGAGCAGCGTGAAGCGCAGACAGTACGGAAGCAAGCCCGGGACCGGTCCGACCAGCACCGCCTCAGCCACCGGAAGTACGTATCCGGCCCGGCAATCTAAAGGAAGGATCGAACCGATGCGCAGACGCATCACCCGGACGCTCTTGGCCGCTGCTGCGGCGGGCGTCACCGTCAGCACCCTCGGCTTCACCGCCGCCGGTGCCGCTAACGCAACCGTGACTGGCACAGCAGCACGCACAGTGATAGCCCCAAACCCGATCGCCAATACCTACGCAGCTGGGTATCAGCTGAGCGGGCGGAACTTCCGCTTCATCGCCGCGACGCTGACGATCCCGGACTGGACGTCCAACATCCTGTACCCGCAGGAGTACATCCAGCTCTCGAACGGCCCGCTGCCGGAAACCGGGATCCCCGGCAGCGACGAGTACGTCCGCGCGGGCATCGAGTCGTGCGTGGTGGCGCAAGCGAACGGCGCGATCTGCGCGCTCGGCACCTGGGTGTCGTTCATCGAGGCGTTCAACAACTCGCTGGGCGGCCCGTTCTTCGTCCACTTCTTCCCACTGTCCGGGGTGGCGCAGGGCGACGGCGTGTTCTTCAGCGTCTTCTTCGACCAGGGCGGCAACGAGCTGCACTTCGTGATCAGCCCGCCGTCCACGCCGTCGGAGTCCTTCAAGACTAACGCGCACGGCCCGATCTTCAATTACGCCGCGGCGCTGGATGACTTCACCAACAGCACGGGGGTGCCGGTCCCGATTCCGCCGTTCTTCGACCAGTACCGCATCAACCAGTTCCTGGGCGGTGCGGTGACCACGTACAGCGGCGCCAGGGGCTCCTTCGTGGGCCCGTGGCTGACCAGCATGGTCGAGGCGACCAGCAACGGCCTGCCGTTCCCATCAGGGCACGTGCGGGTCTCGCCAAGCCGGCTCTGGAGCGACGGCTTCATCTCCAACGGTCCTGCGCGTCCGTGGGACGCGTTCGGCGTGTGGGCACGCACCTGATCCAGCCCTAGCGAGGCAGATTGCCCGGACCGGGAAACCGGCCCGGGCAATCTGTTATGAGGACCTGGCCGATGTGCAGCCGCATCACCCGGGGGGCTGATTGCCACGGGCGGCGGCCGGCGTCGTGATCAGCGCGCCGGGCTGCGCGCCACCCGGGCCGCCAGCGCGGCCGCCGCAGTTCGGCCGCACACACTCCGGTATCAACCCGCCGTCAGGCGGAGGGCCGGCCTGCACCCCGCATGCCTGGCGCAGACGACGGCGCCTGCGTCACCGCGGCGGGTGCCTGCCTGGGGCATCAGACGAGCGGCCCGGATTTCCGGTTCGCCCAGGCCGTCATCACCGTCCGAGCACCCCCGCCGGCCCAGAACACGCGAGTGCGCAGTTCCTGCCAGGCACGAGTCCCATGTCCCGGCTGGGCACGGGCGGTACCGGCGGCGTCAGGAAGGCCCGTGGCGGGACGTGTCGGCTGGCATCCCCGCCGTTGAAACGGCGCGGCCGGGTCGGCTCACACAACGGAACCCCGGGGAAACGCCGATCGTCGTCGATCAGCGCTGCCCCCGGGGTTCCGCCGGGTCCTAGCGGCGGTTGCCGCGGCCGGCCGGCTGGCTGGGCCTCAGCCGGTGCAGCCCACGACCGACATCGCAGGCGCGCAGTTGTCGGGATGGTTATTGTCGACGACAGAAGTCGTCAGCGTGGCGTTCTCCTCGTTGAAGATCCCGCCGCCCGTGCTAGATGCCGTGTTGTCGGTGATCTGGCTATCTGTGATCGTCGCATCTTCGTTGTTGTAGAGCCCGCCGCCCTCTTCGGCCAGGTTCTTACTGAAGATGGTGCCGGTCAGCGTCATGGTGTTATCGTTGTCGATCCCGCCGCCCTCAAATTCGGCGGTGTTGCTGGTGAAGCTGCCGCCGTTCATTGTCAGGTCACCATCGTTGTAGAGTCCGCCGCCGTCTTCGGCCTGGTTCTTGCTGAAGGCGGTGCCGGTCAGCGCCGCGGTTGACTCGTTGTCGATCCCGCCGCCGTCAAATTGGGCGTAGTTGCTGGTGAAGCTGCCGCCGTTCATTGTCAGGTCACCATCGTTGTAGAGTCCGCCGCCGTCTTCGGCCCCGTTCTGGCTGAAGGCGGTGCCGGTCACCGTAAGGGTTTCATCGGTGTAGATGCCGCCGCCGTCAAATGCGGCGTTGTTGCCGGTGAAGCTGCCGCCGGTCACTGTCAGGGTACTGTCGTTGTAGATTCCGCCGCCATATTCGGCCTGGTTCTGGCTGAAGTAGCTGTCGGTCACGGTTGGGGACCCGTTATCGACGTAGATGGCGCCGCCGGAGTCTGTGCTGGTGTTGTTGGTGAAGCCGCTGTCGGTCACCGTCATGGAGTCCCTAACGTAGATGGCGCCGCCGTCGGTGGCTCGGTTCGCGTTGAACGTGCTGTGGGTCACCGTCGCGGGATCCACGAACAAGTCAGAGATGGCGCCGCCAGATTCGGAAGTGTTGCCGACGAAGAGGACGCGGTTCACCGTGAGGCGGGTCTTGCTGTAAATTGCGCCGCCCTCGATAGTGGAGGTGTTGTTACTGAGGGTGCCGCCGTTCACCGTGACGGTGCCGGAATCGTTATAGATTGCGCCGCCATATCCTGAGTTATAGATCGGCGGACCGTCGCCCTTCACTGTGGAGTCCTTGCTGCCCGTCCCTGGTGAGCCGAGGTTGGCTCCGGAGTGACCGTTGCGGAGGTTCACGTAGTTGAGTACGAGGACGGCGCCTGAGGTCACCGTGAGGATGCTGAAGTCCGGGGTGCCAGGAATATAGCTGCGCTGGATGGTGGCCCCGTTACCCTGGATGGTGAGGTTCTTGGTGATGACGGGTAGGGCCGCGGTCAGCCGGTAGTTGCAGAAGGGCACCAGGCTCAGCGTCTGACCGGCTACTGCGCTGGTGATGTCGGCCGCCAGCATGCCCGTGATGCATGGCACCTGAACAGCGCCGGGCGCCGGAACGGCCAGTGCAGCCTGGGCGGAGCCCAGGCTGACAGCCACCGCCGCGCCCGCTGCCACGGTTCGCGCAGCAGTTTTCATGGAATTTACACGCATTTATCTCCCCCTATATGAGTCGACACCGCGTGACCGACTCCCGCTGCGCTGTACAGAAGATCCCCTGAAGTTAGCAGGCCGGGCAGCCGACGGTTCCCAACGGAAATTACCTAAAGCAGCCGTATCCCGGTTGGACAAGGTGGCGCACTTCGGTCACGTCAAGCACCTAGGCCGTACGATATCACACGGCAATCGAAATACGAATGAGATCGAAGTGTTGATACTTTGCAACCGGAATGTCCCATAAATAACGTGAGTGGTGTTTATGGCCATCGCTACATCTCAATGGCTCTCCGGACGGCATGCCTGACTGGTGTCACCACGCTGCTGCTTCTCGTGGCTATCGGTCGCGGCGCTATTTCCAGTGCATCAGCAGTCTTGCCAATGGGAAGACTGCATCGCCGAAATCGGCGCATTGGCCGTTAACCGGGCCTGCGTCTGGGGACCGCGCGGCTGGAATTGCGGCTTGACGCGGGGCGACCTCGATGCCCATGACCCGGCCCGGGATGGCACACACTAGCCTGGTCTGAGGTGCGAGCCGGGAGGTGCGGCTGATGGCCAGCGTCAGCGTCCGCTACATCGTCCACGATGTTGACCAGGCGATCACGTTCTACTGCCAGAATCTGGGGTTTCGCGAGGAGATGCATCCAGCGCCTTCCTTCGCGATGCTCTCCCGGGGCGATCTACGTCTGGTCCTCAGCGCGCCGGGTGGCGGCCCGGGTGGCGGTCAGGCCATGCCCGACGGCACGTTGCCGCAGCCTGGAGGCTGGAACCGGTTCGCGATCGAAGTTGCCGACCTCGCTGCCACCGTCGAGGTGCTGCGAAAGCAAGGCGCGCATTTCCGCAACGAGATCATCACCGGCGTGGGTGGTAAGCAGATCCTGGTACACACGCTGCGAACCGGCGACGGCCTCCAGACGCGGAGCACTGTGAAGTCTGCCCCGGCTCGATGCCGGGGCGGACTTGCCTTGGTTGGGTTGGGGATGCTAGGCGCTGCCCGATCCGGGCTCGACGACGCTGACGGTCAGGATCTGGACCGGCTTGGAGCAGGTCGGCGAGTTATAGCTGAGGTAGATCGGTGTGGTCTGGTTCGGCGGGTAGATCTGTAGGGAGCTCGCCGTGGTCATGCCGCATCTAGACGCTGGGTAGTTGCCTGCGTGCACGATCTGCAGCAGTGCGCTGGCGACCGCTCCCGGCGTCAGCGTGACGAGCACGCGCGCGGTCGCGTGGCTCTCGGCGGCCGCGAGGCCGATCTGGCTGACCGGCGTCCCGCCCGCGAGCGAAACACCGGGGTAGCCGTACAGGGTGCAGGTGACATTGGAGATATTCGTGAAGTCGATCACGGTATAGGTGCTGCCGGCGGTCCCCTGCGAGACCCCGATCTTCGCACTGAGCGAACGGGTCGGGCATGGCGCGGGACCGGCTGGCGCAGCGGCCGAGGCAGCCGGGCTGGGAGTCGCCGCGGCGGGGCTGGACTGCGCGGTGGCCGTGGCGCTGGCCGAAGCGGTCTTGGGCGTTGTGGCCGGCGCGGCGGACGGGCTGGCGGAGGTGCCGCAGGCGGTGACGAGCGCCGCCACGCAAGTAAGCGCCGCTCCGGCGATCGCGCGGCTGGCTGTACGTGGAGATGGAGTCATCGCGGGTGTCCTTACTGCCCAGGGGCGGCTCCGCGAGCCGTGTGACACATATGACGTCGGCCGGGCCGTCGTGGTTGGCTCCGGCCAGAACCGCAGTGTCACAGTTTCGCCACGGTAACAGGATGATCCCCTGCGGCTGCTAACGGTCCGCACCGCGGTGAGGTCCCGTACGTTCGATTCGCGGTAGGCGGGGCGAGACGATGAAGTAGAGCTGGACAACCGCCAGGGCGATCACGCTTGCCTGGGCGCTGATGAAGCAGACCAGTGCCGCGAGAGCATACAGGGTTTGCGCGAGCAGGATCCGGCGGCTGAATGTGGTGAGCCTGGCGTCAGCTTGCCCGTCTGGCCGGAACGTTCTGCGTCCGTACCGGGCGCTCCATTCAAGTGCCACGCCGAGCAGGAGAATGTTCAGCCAGTACGCGCCCACCGCAAGGCGGAGGTGGACGAAGTGAGCGAGCAGCGCCGCGGAGAAGGGGAGCAGCGACACGACGAAGAGGAACCCGAGGTGGATCCAGGTAAGGGTCCGGTCGCAGTGGCCGAGAATGCTCAGCAGGGTGTGCTGAGCGAGCCAGAACGTGCCAAGCATCGTGAAACTCAGCAGGTATGCCGCGAAGTTCGGGCCCAGCTTCAGGAGCACTTCCCATAGTCCGTGCTCGGAGTACGCCGATGCGGCGGTGCCGACAGGCACGCGCAGATCGAGGACGAGCAGGGTCATGGCGACGGCGAACACGCCGTCGGTCAGAGCGGTCAGGCGGTCCAGGCTCTGGCCCGTGAAGCGGTTGTACGGCTCGTTCATGCCCACATGATGGCGGCCTCTCCGCACATCTCGCCGGGCCTTGCTGGTGGCAGCCGCAAGCTGGACAATGGAGGGCTAGGAAGATGGGGACGTCCAGTCCGGCCCATGAGGATGCACTGATCGATTTATGACGACCTGCTCAGCCGGGAAGGCCAGCGTTCCGCCAGGCAGAGCGTCAGCATTCCCCGCCTGTGCCGGCGCCTGGCATCCGTTCCCGGACCGGCGGATCTGCTGCACGGCTCGGCCCCGTGCGGCGGGCCGGCCCAGCCGTCACCGGTACTGGCTGTGAGCGCGGCTTCGCAGCCGGGTTCCGGGCCGGTGCCACGCGCCCGGCGGCCTCGTAAAGGGGGCCGCCCGGCCCAGTTGCTTGCTCCGGAAGCCACGGTCAACTTCGCTTCCGAGCGCAACGCCTCGGGCATCGGTGATGTCCTCGCTGCCCTCGATGGTGAGCTGGTCGGCCTTGCGCCGGTGAAGAAGCGAATACAGGAGGTGGCGGCGCTGCTCCTGGTGAGCCGGGTGCGGCAAAATTTCGGCCTCCTGTCGACCCGGCCCAATCTGCATATGTGCTTCACTGGCGCCCCAGGCGTCGGCAAGACCACCGTGGGAATGCGGATGGCCGAGTTGCTGCATCGGCTCGGCTACCTCGACCGGGGACACCTCGTGGTCGCCATGCGTAACGATTTGGTCGGCGAGTACATCGGGCATACGGCGCCAAAGACGAAGAAGGTCCTCGACCGGGCGAAGGGTGGGGTGCTGTTCATCGACGAGGCGTACTACCTTCACCGGACTGACAGTGAGAAGGACTACGGCCAGGAGGCCGTCGAGATTCTGCTTCAGGTGATGGAGAACGAGCGCGACAACCTCGTGGTGATCCTGGCGGGCTATAAGAATCGTATGGACGCCTTCTTCGAGTCCAACCCTGGGATGAGCTCCCGGATCGCTCATCATCTCGACTTCGCCGACTACGAGCTGGATGAGCTGGACTCCATCGGGAAGCTGATGCTGCAGCAGGAGTCCTACTACCTCTCCGAGGATGCCGCGGCGACGTTTCGTGAGTACCTCAAGCGCCGAATGCGGCAACCGCGATTCGCCAACGGCCGCAGTGTCCGCAACGCGCTGGAGCGGGCCCGGCTTCGCCATGCGAACCGTCTTCTCGCTGACCCGGACCGTATCTGGAACCGGGATGATCTCATGCGCATTGAGCCCGTGGACATCCTCGCCAGTAGTGTCTTCTCGCGGCCGACCGGGTCTTCGGTCCGTCAGCCTGGTGATCCCCCCAGCGAACCGGGATCCGGACGATTACCTTTGTCCCGCAATTTGCCCGTGCCGCAACGCGCCGCTTGGCCTTGGAAGGCTGCGGGGGGCAACCTCCCTGACCAGTTGATGCGCAGCCCAGAGGTCGGACGGGGTTGGTCCGTGAGTTACCGCCTTTGACCCAGACGACTGCCCGATCGGGCACGCAACGGGCACGAGTCTGGCACCGCCCGTGGGCTGACCGTCGTTTACAAGATTGCTGCGCGGTTCTGGCATGCCGGCGCGCCCGGTCTGGTTTGCGTTGGACCTTGACGGCCAGATAGTGGGCGCAAGAGGATTGTGCGATCACTTTGATCCAAGGAGGTATCAGGTGACACATCCGAACGAGGATTTGGTGCGGGAAGGCTTCGCGGCTTTCGGGCGAGGCGACCTCGACGCACTGCAGAGCCAGTTCTACGCCGAGGACATCCGCTGGCACTTCCCCGGCAGGAGCCCTTTCGGCGGCGACTTCGAAGGCGTGGCTGAGGTGATCGGGTGGCTAGGCCGGAGCTTCGAGGCCTCGGATGGCACGATTCGCCTCGAGCTGCACGATGTCGTCGCCAATGATGAGCACGCCGTGGCGCTCTTTACGGCCCGCGCCGAGCGGGCGGGCAAGCATCTTGAGGACAACACCGTCCAGGTCTTCCATATCCATGACGGCAAGGCGACCGAGGTCTGGTTCTATCCAGCTGACCTCTATGCCACGGATGAGTTCTGGTCGTAACCGCCATTGGGCATGTAGTTAGGATGAGCCGACGGTTTACAGAGAGAGCCGGAGAATTCACCCCACTTAGCACGGATTTCCACGCAACCGGTTCGGCGCAAGGTCAAGTGAGCTCGTAGCGCAGGGTCCGGTTGCCCCATCAGGGATGTGGGTTGCGGGCGGCAGGCTGGCTTTGCGCAGGACGGGTGAGTAGGCGCGGTGTTCGAGGCGGACGGTGATCTGGTCGCTGGTGGTGATGATCTGTCCGGGGTTTCGAGAAACCGGCGCTGGATGACGTCGCGGGTTGCGGCGTGGCAGAAGCGAATTGCCTGGCGTCGGTTGATTCTGCTAGCGGAGCCCTAGGACGGTCGTGAGGGCTTCGTCGATGCCCCATTGCTGGTCTGGGCTGACCCGGCCCACCAGATCGCCAAGCCGTCCGGCGTCGATTGCGCCGATTTGCTCAACTAGAACACGGGTGGTCTTGCCCAGCAGTTCGATTTCCGGGCGGAATGATGCGGGCCTGGCGCTCAGCGAGGTGGGTGCAACCAGGACCACTGAACGCGGCAGCAACTCGTCAGCCTGCACTATCACCCCGTACCGCCGACCTCGTTGCTCGTGACCCGTGCCCCGCGGCGGGCGGAATTCGTGAATGTCACCCCGCAGCACGCATACTCTCCATAAAGTCTGCGACCTCAAGCATCTCGCGCCGGTCGTCATCGTCAGCCTCAAGCGCGGCCACCTCGACGGCTAGCGCAGCTCGGCGCCGGAGTCGGCCAGCACTGTCAATGATCGCTTTGCGGATCGCTTCGGATCTGCTCAGACCTGTCGACTCAAGCTGAGCCAGCGCTCGCAGAGCCTCGGGATCGAGACGGACGCTGATGGCTGATGACATGCTCCCAGTGTATCACGATCTGTCATACAGGAATGTTGTCACTAGACGCCCCCGCAGTGCTGTGACTTGGCCTGAACGGCCGTCCGTGGCACGAGTGTGGCACGGAGGCCATTTCAAATTCAGGTTTCCGTTGGCTGTCATGGCCCTCAGCAGGTCAAAGTCGGTCGAGCGGGCGAAGGGAATCGAACCCTCATGACCAGCTTGGAAGATCGGTAGCACGACCTGCCGCGTGACCTGCGGGGATGGCGGTCCTGGTCACTGGCTCGCGAGTCGCCGTCAGTCCCCGTCACTGACCGCTGTTCGCCGTGGCGTGTGGCACGTGTGTGGCACGCTAGGCCGTTGCGTTTAGGCCTGTCAGTCAGGGAACGGCGATGGGTGCCAGCCACTGGACCCCCATATCTCCTGACTTGACTAGACTAGACCATTACTCTAGATTAGTCGTATGTCGGAAAGTGTGAACGTCTACGAAGCCAAGACTCACTTGTCACAGTTGCTGGATCGCGCAGCTGCTGGCGAAGAGATCGTCATCGCGAGAGCAGGTCGCCCGGTCGCCCGCCTTGTGGCTCTGGCCGAGTCGTCAGGTCAGCGCATTCCAGGCGGCTGGCGCGGCAAGGTCAGCATGACCGCCGATTTTGACGAGCTGCCGCCTGAGATCGATGCCGCATTCCGCGGGGAGCGTCCGTGAGGCTCCTGTTGGACACGCACTCCTTGCTGTGGTGGCTAGCCGACGAAGGCCTGACCACTCAGGCACGAGACGCAATCGCCGATCCGGCTAACGTCGTCGTCGTGTCGGCTGCGAGTGCGTGGGAGATCTCTAGAAAGAAGGCACTGGGTAAGCTTGCCGCACCGGATGACCTTGAGCAGCAGGTGCAGGCGGGTGGATTCCTGCCGCTGCCGATAAGCATCGCTCACGGCGTAGCGGCTGGGCAGCTCGCCCGCCATCATGAGGATCCTTTCGACCGGATGCTCATAGCCCAGGCGTATGCGGAGGGGTTGACAATCGTGACGCGCGACAAGCGCTTTAGCGAGTACGGGGTGGCGCTGCTGCCCGCCTGAGAGCGGCCTGGATGACGGCACTGTGGCTGCGCGACGCGCGTGGGTCCTGAACGGGACCGAATCAGAGCCGGTGTGGCATGTCTATGGCACGGACGGCGTCCATGTCGTTGACACAGCCGAGTCGCAGCCCGGAGAAATGGGCACTGACCTGCACTTTAGCGGCAAGAAGCCGGAGCGGGCGAAGGGAATCGAACCCTCATGACCAGCTTGGAAGGCTGCGACTAGACCCTGCCAGACCAGCGCTTATGCAGGTCATCGTCATGGCGCTGGTCCCATGAGTGACCGTGAATGCCCGTGTCTTACCGCTCGATCGGGCATGCAACGGGCACGCGCCTCTTCGTCCCGAACTAGCGGCAGTGCTGGGCGTTTGGCCGTCGTCCCAGCTAGCTCAGTGTGCTGCCGGTCGTGCTCGCTGGCGGCTGCAAGGGGACGTTGCTGTACTTCCGCGCTGTACCGTGTGCCGCATTAGCAGCTCGGGGCACGGTCGTCCGAATCGGTTCAGGCTGGGCCAACGTCCTTGATCGGTCCTGCGTGGACGACGCTGCACGGAGTTGAACTGCAACCCAAATTGCAACCCCATGTGCGCCCTCGGCGGCGCAGGAGTCGAAGCAGGTAGCGCTTCCTTTCAACCCGCCTGCGCCCTCGCTGGAGGCGTCCTGCTGGCACTGGGTTATGAGCACCAAGCCGCGCGTCCTCTTGGTCTCTGAGGTTCCTGCGCGTCTCGCGCGGCAGGCTCACGGCTCTGAAGGCGGTAGGTCGCCGGTACGCCTGGTGCCGCGTCAGGCGACGTTGCCTGGCATCGGGCGAGCCCAGGCACGCGGGCAACCTAGACGGCCAGGTAACGGAATGTTAAAGTCGGAAATTCAGGCTCGCGATGGCGCTGGCCTGACCGGCGCCACCGGCGTGGCGCATGGGGGGGCACGACGATGGTGCAACAAGCATCGATCCGGGACTCAAAACGGCGACCCCCGCAGACATTCCAGCAGTGCGCGGCGCCCCCGCGAGCGCGTAGTCCTCCCGTGCGCACGTTCTGCGATCTCACGAAGCGCTCACTTCATGATGCCCATACCCGCCCGCACGGGAGGTGAGCTTCAGCTTACCAAGCGTGGATGGGAGGGACGATCAAAACTCCGAGGGGGAGTTGAGCATGCGAAGAGTTAGACTCGTTATGGTCGTGCTGCCAATGCTGTTGGCGGCGTTCGTCCTGGCCGCTCCTGCGGCCTTCGCCGCCAGCCCGCACTTCAAAAAGGGCGGCGAGCCGGTGTGCACGTTCTCCGGCACGACGAGCATTCCGGTCGCCTGTACAGGCACCCTCGCCGGGCTCGGCAATCAGGACCTCAACCTGCATCTAGCTGTCAGCGGGTTCGCGCTCTACCAGTGCCAGAACGGGGGCGGCAACACCGCGGCCGGCCAGAACAAGGTCCTGGAAGGTCCGGCTACTTCCGACACCGCGATCCCAGCGAGCGCAATCAAGAACGGGAACCTGATGTTCACCACGAATCCCGCCACCTTGACCGCCGCAGCGACAGTCAGCGGGGCTACAGCTGGCTGTCCGAACCCTAACTGGTCCGGGGTTAATCCGGTCCTCACGCTAACGAGCATCACGCTCGATATCTTCCAGCCCGTGACGACCCAGATCTTCCACTGCACCGCGTCGAACCCGAACGGGCTGACCAGCCCCGTCACGCTTGCCTGCTAGGAGCTACCAGCAGAGGAGGCAAGGAGCCACAAGCAGAGGGGGCACGCGAGCGTGCCCCCTCTCGCACGGCTAGGCCGCTGGTATCAATTCCGTCGAGGTGCCGCCTGATGGCGGGTGTAGCGTCCTGCGCGCACCGGTCGAGAGATGCCGGTCTCGGTCGCGGCTGCCCATAGGTTCTGACCGGTCCTGGTCTGCTCCGTCTTCCTCGATAGGCGCCGGAACCTGGCGAGTGGACGTCGGGTCTAGGTTCGGCGAAGCCGATCGCGCAGCGACGCCCGCAGGGCGACCTTGACGCGGCGGCCGGGAGCGGGACAATGGTTCGCCGAGGAAGACGGCACCGTGCAGCACCGGTTGCGTGGCCGGTGAGCCTGGCTGATCAGCGGTGGCTGAGGGCGTGGGGGTCGGCGCGCGCCGGCCGGGCCTCCCCAAGGCTGAGGCCGGGCGCTAGTGCCGGCCCGCGGCGCCGCGCAGCGGCGCCGCCTTGAGTACGCCCGGCATGGGCGATCGCTTGGGGGTGAAAGTCCCCTGGAGGAAGAGGTGGTGCTAACTCCTAGCCGGAGGCAACTGCGTCGTCGTGAGGCGGGGTGGGAAGGAAGCCCGA
>WNFF01008071.1_pt1 | contig 14973 bp, 14 predicted proteins | sample 5400441 | NCBI WGS metagenome assembly WNFF01 (sample SAMN13153345, study PRJNA577476) | soil metagenome | isolation source: 120 cm saprolite under Douglas fir tree site 2 hole 3 replicate 1 | place: USA:California | collected 2015-04-18 | reverse complement strand
TGCGCGATCCGCCCGGTCGCGATCGCATTCGACAGGGTGCGGACCATCGCCTCCTGGCCGATCACCTCGGCAAAGGTTTGCGGCCGGTACTTGCGGGCGAGGACGCGATAGGAGGTCGCGGAATCGGTCATTGTTTGGCCGCTGGGCCAGGCACGGGGTGAGTGGGAGACCGGACGAACGACCCAGACCGGAACTCGTTGCGGCTGCTTCCTTCCGGACCTGACCGGGTTGGCGAGGAGCCTGTCCGCCGCCGACCTCCCACCACACTATATCAGGTGCCCGAGGGCGCGCGGCAAGTTTCGGGACTATCCGGGCAGCCCCGCCTGGCGCAACGCCTCCCCGATCGGCTGCCAGATATCGGCGCGGCCGCTATGCGCCTTGACGAACTCTGCAACGGTGAAATTCGCCTCCAGCTCGAGGACGCGCCGCGCCGTGACCCTCGCCTCGTCGAGCCGTCCCGATTTGGCGAGCGCGGCGGTCTGCACCACCTGCGGATAGCTGAAGCGCGGGTTCGCTTGCGCCGCTCGGCCACCCGCCGCCGCCGACTCGCTGAAATTGCCCGAAACGTAGTGGGCGAGGACGAGGCCCGCGTAGGGAAGGTAGGTCATGAAGTCGCGTGGGCTAACGCGTAGCGCCCGCTCGCCGTAGTCGACGGCGCGTACGCCATCGCCGGCATGGCCGAGAATGACCGAGCCGAAACTCAACCCGATCGTCGACGATGCGGTCAAGGTCAGCGCCCGGTCGATCACCTCCATCGCCGTCGCGTAGTCGTGCGCGATTAGGCCGATGGCGAATCCGGCGGTCGCCAGGGTCGCGGCGTCGTCGGCGCCCGATTCGATCGCCGCCCGCGCATGCCTTAGCCCGGCAACCTCATCCGCCTCGTGCAGGCCGCCGCGCTGATAGCGCTGCTCGTAGCACCATGCCGCCAACGCGTGTGCCGCAGCATAATCGGGCTGAAGGGCGAGCGCCTGATCGAGCAAGACGAGCGCCTTGTCGGCGTCGCCCGGCATGGCGACCTGCGCAAACGGCGAGGCGCGCAAATAGAGATCATAGGCGTCGAGACTGTCCGGGCGCTTGCGCTTGGCCCGCTCGATCTCGGCCTGGCGCAGGCTTGGCTCGATCGCGCCGACCACGCTCAGGGTGATCTCGTCCTGCAGATCGAAAATATCGCCGAGCGGGCGGTCGTAGCGCTCGGCCCAGACATGCGTGCCGGTGCCCGACTCGATCAACTGGCTGGTGATGCGCAGCCGACTGCCGGCCTTGCGGACGCTGCCTTCGAGCACGTAGCGCGCGCCGAGCTCGCGGCCGGCCTGCTTGATGTCGATCGCGCGGCCCTTGTAGACAAAGGTCGAATTGCGGGCGATGACGAACAGCCATTTGATCCGCGACAATCCGGTGATGATGTCCTCGACGATGCCGTCGACGAAATACTCCTGCTCGGGGTCGTTGCTCATGTTGTCAAACGGCAGCACCGCGATCGACGGCCTTTCCGACGTCGCGAGTGTCGCGGCTTCCGCGGTGGTCGAGGGCACGGCAGCGGTCTCCTCAATGTGCGTGTCGACGCGAAAGACCCGCACCGGCCGGGCGATGTTCTTGACGCTCTGCTCGCCGAGGTCCTCGAAGCTGAAGTCGAGCTTGTCGCGCACCTGGTCGCGCACCACCCGACTGACGCAAATGCCGCCGGGTTCGGCGAGCGCTTCCAGCCGAGCCGCGACATTGACGCCGTCGCCGTAGATGTCGTCGGCGTCGATGATGATGTCGCCGAGATTGATGCCCATGCGCAACTCGATGCGCCGCTCGATCGGAATGTCGGCGTTGCGCTCGGCCATGCCGCGCTGCATTTCGACCGCGCAGCGCACTGCGTCGACGACACTGGGAAACTCGATCAAGACCCCGTCGCCGGTGGTCTTGACGATGCGGCCACGGTGCTCGGCGACTTTAGGATGAAGCAGAGCGGCACGATGGTCCTTGAGGTCGCGCAGCGTGCCTTCCTCATCGACGCCCATCAGCCGGCTGTATCCAGCCACATCGCCGGCGAGGATTGCCGCAAGCCTGCGCTCGACCCGCTCGTCCGCCACAGCCCCTCCGGGGTAGAGTGGGGTCACATTATCAGTCCGCAGCGCTACCGCGAAGGATGATCGGCGCGACCCACCGGTTTGTGCCGGGCCGGCACCATGCTAGCGTTCGCCATCACGCCAAATAAGGGGAGACGCCACGATGGCCGCGCTACTCCGTCATCTTGCGAAACTCGATATCCCCGGCGGCGGCCAGGTCGTCGCCGAGGGCGACTGGGCCTATGTCGGCCACATGCACCCGCCGGAGGGCACCTCGATCATCGACGTCGCCGACCCGCGCCGGCCGCGCATCGTCAGCCAGGTGTCGCTGCCGGCGCACACCCATTCGCACAAGGTGCGGGTGCATGGCGACATCATGCTGGTCAACAACGAGCTGTTCCGCGCCACGACCGGCGAGCGCCCCAATGATTTCGAGGGTGGGATCAAGATCTACGACATCGCCGACCGCACCAAGCCGCGCCCGATCGGGCATTACAAGTCTTTGGGCTCGCACCGCTTCGATTCCGACGGCTCCTATGCCTACATCTCGTCGGAGGAAAATGGCTTTGTCGGCGACATCGTTGTGATCCTCGACCTCGCCGACCCGACGCGGCCCGAGCCGATAGCGCGCTGGTGGATGCAAGGGCAGTGGGCGGACGGCGGCGAGAGCCAGAGCTGGCAAGGCCGCCGCCATCGCTGCCATCACCCGCTGCGCCGCGGCAACCGGCTTTATACCAGCTACTGGCATGGCGGCTTCGTGATCCTCGACATCGACGATATCCGCCATCCGAAATTCGTCAGCGGGCTCGACTGGAGCCCGCCCTATCCGTGCCCCACCCACACCGTATTGCCGATCCCGCACGAGCTGATGGGCCGCAAGATCGCCGTCGTTACCGACGAGGAGGTGTCGGACCGGCTAACCCCGTCGCCCAACGCCTTTCTGTGGATCGTCGACATCACCGACGAGACGCATCCCATCCCGGTCGCGACCTGGCGGGTGCCGCACGACGAGCCGTTCAACCGCGATTGCTGGTTCGGCGCGCACCAGCCGCAGGAGACCGTCGACGGCAACATCATCCTGGTGACCTGGTTCGGCGGCGGACTGCGTGCGGTCGACATCGCCAACCCCTACCGCCCCGAGGAGGTCGGGAGCTTCATGCCCGCCCCCGGCGCCGGCCAGAAGATCGTGCAGTCGAACGACGTGTTCGTCGACCAGGCGCGCGGCCTCGTCTACCTGATCGACCGCCTCAACGGCCTCGATATCCTGGAATACGGAGGGTGAGGCGAAACCCAAGCCCCCACCCTCCCACGCCTAACGGCGCGGGCCCCTCCCTCCCCCGCAAGCGAGGGAGGGTTATAACTCCCTCCCTCGCTTGCGGGGGAGGGTTGGGGTGGGGGGCTGCGGCGCCCCCGGTGCCTGCCTGCCTTGCGCTGGAAAATGGGAATCGCCAAGTTTGACGCATCGGCAACCCTCAGCGGGAGCGGTCGATGACGAGCACGATGGCGACACAAGGGGCGATGCGACCGGGCCGAAGGCTCATTCGGCAATTGCCGCTACTGGCGCTAGTGCTCGCGCTGGCGGCGGCGGTGCTGCTGGCATTGGGGCCGCTCGGCTGGCGGGCCGGGTGGTGGCATTTTCGCGTCGGGTTCTCCACCCTGATGCCGTGGGCGGCCTATTGCGGCCTGGCGGCGATCGCGGTGGCGCTCGTCGCGCTGGTCATCGGTCGCCGGGTTAACACCGCGCGGCACGTTGTGCTCGGCGTCATTGGCTTGGTGATCGGCGCGGCCATCGCCTATGTGCCGTGGCATTACAGCCAGATGCGCGGCACCTACCCATCGATCCACGACATCACGACCGATTGGGACAACCCGCCGCAATTTCGCGCGATCCTGCCGCTGCGCCAGGCCGAAGAGGCCAATCCGGTCGCTTATGAGGGCGCCAAGGTCAGCGACCAGCAGCGCCGCGCCTATCCCGACATCGCCCCGCTGACGCTCGATTGGGCGCCCACGGACGCCCTCACCCGCGCGCTCAAGACGGCCGAGCAACTCGGCTGGACGGTCGTCGCCACCGACCTCGAGGCGGGGCGGATCGAAGCCAGCCAGCGCAGCCGCTGGTTTGGCTTTACCGACGATGTCGTTATCCGGGTCGCCCCTGCCGGCAATGGCAGCCGGGTCGACATCCGCTCGGTGTCGCGCATGGGACGCGGCGATTTCGGCGTCAATGCAATGCGCGTCCGCACCTATCTGGCGGCATTGCGCGCCGCGGCGCAGGGCCGATAAATCGGGAAGTTCCCCCGGCCCGTTTCCCCTTCTTGTCATACCGGCGAAGGCCGGTATCCACGGTGGGGTGGATCCCGGCCTCCGCCGGGATGACAATCATGCGGTGGTGAAGCCTTCGTACCGGTTGGCTGCAACGGCATCGCATTTCTGCACGTAAGCCGGGAACCCACCGATATACGGCATGAAGACGCGCGGCTTGCCCGGCACGTTGGCGCCGACATACCAGGAGCTGCAGGTCGAGCGCAGCGTGAGGCCGGCGACGTCGCGGACATGGGCGACCCAGCTCTCTTCGGCCTCGGTCTCGGCCTCGATGCGGTGGAGACCCTTGTCGCGCAAATAGGCGATGCAATCGGCGATCCATTCGACGTGCTGCTCGATCGAGGGCAACATATTGGTCAGCACCGACGGGCTACCTGGCCCGGTGATCGTAAAGAGGTTGGGGAACCCGGCGATGCCGAGGCCGAGATAGGTTTTGGGACCCTCGCGCCACTTGTCCGTGAGCCTCTGGCCGCCGATGCCGCGGATGTCGATCTTTAGAATCGCCCCGGTCATCGCGTCAAAGCCGGTGGCGAAGATGATGGCGTCGACCGGGTATTCCCGGCCCTTCGCTCGGATGCCGGCCGGGGTTATCGCCTCGACCGGCTCGCCGCTGACATCGATCAGCGTGACGTTCGGGCGGTTGAACGTCGCCCAATAACCGGTGTCGACGCAGAGCCGCTTGCAGCCGAAGACGTTCCGCGGCGACAGCCTCTCGGCGATTTCGGGGTCGTGGACGATGTCGCGGATCTTCTGTCGGACGAATTCGGCCGCCAGATCGTTGGCCGCCTGGTCGAGCAGCAGATCGCCAAAGACGCCGAGAAACGGCAGGCCGCCATAGGCCCAGCGCGCCTCGAACTCGCGTTGCCGCTCCGCCTCGCCCGCTTCCAGGGCTGAGGCCATGTTGAAATTGAAGTCGAGGCCCGGGATTGTCGCCTTCGCCCGCGCCCGCAATCCCGCATAGTCGGCTTTGACCGCGGCCTGGTATGCCGGGTCAAGCTTCTGGTTGTGCGCCGGGATCGCGTAATTCGGCGTCCGCTGGAAGACGTAGAGCTGGGCGGCCTCTTCGGCAATGAGCGGGATCGACTGGATCGCCGAGGAGCCGGTGCCGATCACGCCGACGCGCTTGCCCTTGAAATCGACGCCCTCATGCGGCCAGTGCCCGGTGTGGTAGGTCGCGCCCGCAAAGCTGTCGATGCCGGCAATTTTCGGCATGTTGGCCGATGAAAGACAGCCGGTCGCCATAATGCAATGCGTCGCGCTCACTCGCTCGCCGTCGCCGATTTCGATCAGCCAGCGGTTGGCCGTCTCGTCGAACACGGCCGCATGCACCCGCGTGTCGAACCGGATGTCGCGGCGCAAGTCGAAGCGGTCGGCGACGTGGTTGGCGTAGCGCAGGATTTCCGGCTGCGGCGAGTAGCGCTCGGACCACACCCACTCCTGCTGCAGCGCCTCCGAGAACTGGTAGGAATACTGCATGCTTTCGACATCGCAGCGAGCGCCGGGGTAGCGGTTCCAGTACCAGGTGCCGCCGACCCCGCTCCCAGCCTCGAAAACCCGCACCGAAAAGCCCATCCCGCGCAGGCGATAGAGCATGTACATGCCGGCAAACCCGGCGCCGACGATCACCGCATCGAACGAGGACTCCGGCCCGGAGCGCTGATCCGCCATGTCGCTACGAGGCGAGCAGCGCGCGAGCGATCTCCTCCCACTCCTCCTCGAGCGGGGTGGTGGGCACGGTCTTGCCGGCGCGCTTGTACCAGCCGCCGGCATTCATCTCGTCACCTTCGACGCGGTGCAGATAGGCGTGCGCCCAGGCGCCCTTCTCGTCGGCCTGCTCCTGGGCGCAGCGATGGCCCTGGTGCCAGTCGCCCTTGGCCTGCCACCACAACGCCTGCACGGCGCCGCCGGTCCCGGCCGGCGGCGCGGCGCCGGCGAGCGAGGATTTGAACGCATCGAATTCCATCTCATTCCTCCCGAAAAACCAGCCGCCATCATAGCGCGTTTCGCCCCATTCTTGCGAGCGGCTCAGGCGAGCAGGCGATCGAGCCGGTCGCGCATCCGGTAATAGCCGCCGACCAGCGGCAGGAACCACGGGTTGCCGGTATAGAGCTTGTGGTCCGGGAATTCGCCCTCGTCGAAGGCGCAGGGCGCATTGGCGACCCGGGCGATCTTGCGCGCGGTCTGGGTCCCGAGATAGGTCATCATCGCGATCCCGCTGCCGTTGCACCCCAGGCAATAATGGAGCCCGCCCTCTTCGCCCATATGGGGCAACGCATCGAGGGTGAAGGCGGTGTTGCCGGTCCAGCTGTGGGTGACCCGCACGCCCTTCAGCTGCGGAAAGCGCTCGGTCATGTAGCGATGCAGCACCCGGGCGCAGAGCTCCGGGTCGGCCGGGGTGAAGCGGGCGCGCCCGCCGAACACCATGCGCGTCCCGTCGGGCGACAGCCGGTAGTAGCAGAGGACGCGCTTCGTGTCGGAAATGCTGCGCCGTTTCGGGATCAGTGACGCGGCGAGGTCAGGGGCGAGCGGCTCGGTGGCGATGATGTGGCTGGCGATCGGCACGATGCGGCGGCGCAGCGCCGGGGTCACGGTGCCGGTATAGCCGTTGGTGGCGATGACGACGTCGCCGGCCCGGACCGCGCCGCGGCTGGTCTCGACCCGCCACAAGGCGCCATCCGCCGCGATCGTCTCGACACCAGCTTCGGCGCACACCCTGACTCCGCGGCGCCGGCAGGCATCGAGGAGGCCCTTGTAGTAGAGCGCCGGATGCAGACTCGCCGAGCGCTCGACGACCATCCCGCCGTAATAATAGTCACTGGCGATCTCCTCGCGCTGCCGCTCGCGCGGCACCATGGCGGCGCCGGATTGCGCATCGTCGTTGAGCCCGGCGAGCCGCTTTTCCTGGGCGGCGTAATGATCGGGTGTCCAGGCCCCGACAAAGCGCCCGCGCTTTTGCCAGCAGCACGCGATCGCCTCCTCTTCGATCAGTCGCTCGATCAGCGCGAATGCGTCCGACGCGTCCGACAACAGGCGATGGGCACGCTCGGGCTCGACCTCGGTCGCGCGGCCGGAAAAGCTCTTGCCGACATTGACCCCGCCGCTGACCGAGCCGCCGTTGCGCGTGCTGGCGCCGACCCCGAGCGCGCCCCGTTCGAGGACCACTGCGTCGATCCCGTGCTTGGCAAATTCCAACCCCGCCGCGAGCCCGGCATAGCCGCCCCCGACGATCGCCACCCGTGCCTCTGATGGCACATCGACCAGCGAGCCGGCGACCGGGCGGTACGCCTCCCACCAATACGGCTCCGGCGCGAAATCGGGATGGAAGATGTCGGCATTGCGCATCGGGCCTTGCTCCGCGGCTACTTTGGCACGCGACCCTTTACCGCGTTGGCGCGGCCAGTGTAGGTGATGCGCCCCGCGCCATCTGCCGGCAGGCGCGCGCGCACCCCCGCTTTGAGCCGCTCGGCATCGCCCGGGGACATGGCGGCGATGCTCTGGCCAATGTTCGGCGACATCGAGTTGATCGTCCAGAACTCGTCGAAATCGGCGAATGTCCGCGATACCGTGATCTCCCGCGTTTCGACCGTATCGAGACCCGCACCGGTCCACAGCTTGCCGAGAACGTCGATCCGCGACGCCTCGGCGCTTGGCGGCAATAGGGGCTGGAGGCCCATCGCGCGCATCTCGGCGTGGAACGGCAGCCCGGGCCATCCACCACCCGGCATGTCCCACGCATAGGTTGCGACGGTGCCGCCCGGACCGACCACGCGCACCATCTCTCCGACCCCCTTGGCCGGCTCGGGAACGAAGAAAATCACTAGCGCCATAATGGCCGCATCGAAGCTGTCGTCGGCGAAGGGCAGCGCCATGGCGTCGCCCTGGCGAAATTGCGCCAGGCGCGATGCGGGCCGGGTGCGCGCAAAGGCGAGCTGCGCCTCGGACGGATCGATCCCCTGAACCTCGGCGGGCGCGCAGCGTTCGACCAAGAGCTCGGAGAAGGCGCCACTGCCGCAGCCGATGTCGATCCATCGCAAGCCCGAGCGCGGCGCCAGCCAGTCGATGAAGATCTCGCCGGCGAGACGGCTCCAGACTCCCATCATCTGCTCATAGGTCGGCCATCAGCACCCTCTCCCCTTGATTGCACGTCGAGCGATCACTCGCTCGTGACCTGAAGCGACGGTCATTTGATGATAATCTTTGCCGTGGTACACGGCCGCATTTAATCAGGCCTCGGCCACATCAGGGAGGCAAGCTATGGAACCAAAGCCGCCGATCGATCGAAAGAAGGCATCGGATTTCCCGCAGGAGCTGCTGGACCTGCTTGACGGCTACGTGCATGGCGGGGTCAGCCGCCGCCAATTTTTGCATCGCGCGCAAAAATTCGCGGTCGGCGGGGTGACCGCGGCGGCGCTCTTCCAGATGCTGAAGCCGAACTATGCCTGGGCGATCCAGGTTCCGCCCGACGACAAGCGGATCAAGGCCGAATCCGCGACCGTGCCGTCGCCCCAGGGGAACGGCAGCATCAAGGGCTACCTCGTGCGGCCGGCGAATGCGACCAAACTGCCCGCGATCGTCGTCGTCCACGAAAATCGCGGTCTCAACCCGTATATCGAAGACGTCGCGCGCCGCCTCGCGGTTGCCAATTTCATCGCCTTCGCGCCCGATGGGCTGACCACGGTCGGCGGCTATCCCGGCGATGAGGAGAAGGCTGTGGCCCTGTTCGGTCAGCTCGACCGCGCCAAGATGACGGAAGATTTCCTCGCCGCTGCCAAATGGCTGAAATCACACCCGGACGGCACCGGCAAGCTCGGCGCCGTCGGCTTCTGCTTTGGCGGCGGCGTCGTCAATCAGCTGGCGGTGCGAATGGGCCCGGATCTCGCCGCTGGTGTGCCGTTCTACGGAGCGCAACCCAAACCCGAGGACGTGGCCAAGATCAAGGCGCCGATCAACGCGCAATACGGCGAGCTCGACGCGCGCATCACCGACGGCTGGCCGGCCTTCGACGCCGCGCTGACCGAGGCGAAGGTGGCGCACGAGGGTCATGTCTACAAAGGCGCCAATCACGGCTTCCACAACGACACGACGCCGCGCTACGACGAAGCGGCAGCCAAGCAAGCCTGGCAGCGCACGCTGGATTGGTTCAACAAGTACCTGAAGGCCTGAACCGGCGCTGCCCTCACGCAAATGGGGCGATGCGTAACGCGCCGGGATCACATGCCGCCGCTCATCGGGCTCATATCGTGAGTGATGCAATAATTCACGAGGCACTCGGGGTTGTCGATCGTCGGCACACTGCGTAACTGAATCTGCGCGCTGCCTCCACCACTACAAGAAGAAGCGTTGGCAACAACGAAGTCTTCGAAGGTCGGGTTGTTGATAAAAACGAAGCCTTGTGCTGCAATCAGATTGTGAAGAGCAGCGCAGGTGTAGGTACGGGAATCGATCCCGGCAGCAAAAGCCGATGAACTGAAGATCATTGCGCCCAGAATAAGAGCAAGCCTTTTGATGGGCATTGCCGACATCTCGCGCCCTCTCGTTCCGGAGGTGGCGCGACTAGGCGCGAGGATCAAAGGCAGGCGCACGGCGCTTTCCCGGTACAGGGGTTTGCGCCACAATACCGCAAAAATCAATTCTCTGTGCGCGTCCGGGCTTGCCCTGTTTCGCGCTCGCGCGGCGTACACCGGAATTGCAGATCGCCGACCGCGTCTTTGTCGCCGCGCACCCGCGCGCTTCGGGTATCGCCGCCCAGAAGGCAGTCGACACGGGGAACAGCGTCCCGCTTCACCTGCTGGATTGCCATCTCGCGTCCTTCGAGACGCCCGCTGCGCGGGCTCCTCAGGATGAGGTTCTTTCTTAATGCCATTAGGGATTTACCTCATCCTGAGGAAGCCGCGCAGCGGCTGTCTCGAAGGACGCAGGCTGCTGATGCAACCGGAACCGACCCGCTGGCCACCGCTGTCTGCCGAGCCGGCCCGCCACCCGCTTCGATTCCAACCAGCGCGGGGAATCTGACCCGATCTTTTCCGCCAGGACCACGGTAGTCTCGAACTAAATTCGTGGTTGCGCCCGCGGCGACATCATGCGTTCCCCTACCCTGTTGCACTTTGTCGGTGGCAGCGGGTTTGCAACAATCGAAGAGGATAGGGAGGCGGGTTATGATCACCAGGCGGCGCGCCGTGCAGCTCATCGGAGTCGGCAGCGCCGTCACCATTGGTGCCGGCCGGCGGGCGCGGGCAGCCGAGCTCGAGGAGGTCAAGATCGCCACGCCGCTGGCGATCAGCGACGCTCCGATCCTCATAGCCGAGCACAAGGGCTACTGCCGCGAACAGGGCATCCGCACCACGATGGTCAGCATGCAGACCGGCTCCTATATGGTCGCCCCGCTCGGCGCCGGGCAGCTCGACATCGGCGCCGGCGCGACATCGGCCGGCCTCTTCAACAGCGCGACGCGCGGCATCGGCATCAAGATCGTCGCCGACAAGGGCTCCAACCTCCCGGGCTATGCCTATGTCTCGCTACTGGTGCGCAAGGAACTGGTCGATACCGGAAAATACACGACGCTGAAGGATCTGAAGGCCTTGCGTTGCGCCGAGCCGGGCAAGGGCGCCTCGACCGGCTCGACCTTGAACCAGGCGCTGGTCAGCGGCGGATTGCATTACGACGACGTCGCCCATGTCTACAACATGGGCTTCCCCGAGATGCTGGCGGCGATGCAGAACGGCGCGATCGATGCAGCGATGGTCCCCGAGCCGTTCAACACGTTCGGCCGCGAGCAGGGGATCGGGGTGCGCTTTTCGGCCGAGACGTTTTACCCGCGCCAGACCATTGCCGTGCTGCTTTACGGCCCCGAATTCATCGCCAAACGGGCCGAGGTGGCGCACCGCTACATGCTCGCCTATCTGCGCGGGGTGCGGTTCTACAATGGCGCGATCAAGGACGGGCATTTCGCCGGCCCCAATGCCGAGGAACTGATCGAACTCCTGGTGCGCGAGACGCGCTACAAGGACCCTGCGCTCTACCGCAAGGTGGTGCCGAATGGCTGCGACCCTGACGGCCGGGTCGACCGGCCGAGCCTCGACAAGGATCTGGCGTTCTATCGCGAACAGAAATTCGTCGACAACGAGTTGGTTGGGATCGGTGACGTCGTCGATGATTCGTTCGTCGATCGGGCGCTGAAAACCCTCGGCCCCTACAAGCCGGCCTGAGCCGGATGCCGGTGTTGATTCGCGAGCCCGCTCACTCCCTCTCCGCCCTCGGGGGCGGAGAGGGTAGGGGTGAGGTGGGGGATTCCAGAGCGTTTGCCGATACCCACCTCACCCTCCCGCGCCTGCAGCGCGGGCCCCTCCCTCTCCCCCCTAAAGGGCGGAGAGGGAAAATTTCCGCCTAGTTCCGCGATGGCGCTCCCTGACCTGATGCCGGCGTCGGCCAAGATAACAATCGCCGGCCTCACCAAGACATTCCCCACGCGCAGCGGCCCGTTCGTCGCCCTCGACGGCATCTCGCTCGATATCGAGCGCGGCAGCTTCTGTACGATCGTCGGGCCCTCGGGGTGCGGCAAGACGACATTGCTGCGCATCCTCGCCGGGCTCGAAACCGCCGGCGCCGGGCGCGCGGCGATCGCGGTTGACGATCCGACAAAGCCATTGAACGCGATGGTCTTTCAGGGCGAGTCGATCTTTCCGTGGATGACCGTTTGGAACAATGCCGCCTACGGGCTGCGCATGCGCGGCGCCTCGCGGGCGCATATCCAGGAAACCGTCGGCCATTATCTCGACCGCACCGGATTGCTGCCCTTTGCCGACCGCTACCCCTACCAGCTTTCGGGCGGAATGAAGCAGCGCGTCGCGATCGCGCGCGCCTTCGCCACCGATCCCGAGGTGCTGCTGATGGACGAGCCGTTCTCGGCGCTCGACGAGCAGAACCGCACCTTGCTGCAGGAAGAGCTGTTGCGCATCTGGGACGAGGACAAGAAGACCGTCGTGTTCATTACCCACAGCGTCGACGAGGCGGTCACCTTGGGCGACCGCATCGTCGTGATGACGGCGCATCCCGGGCATATCAAATCGGTTGTCGAAGTTCCCTTTGCGCGGCCGCGCGGCGTCTTGGAGTTGCGCCGCGACCCGGCCTATGGCGCGCTCGTCTTCCGCATCTGGGGTGATCTGCGCGACGAGGTCGACCGCGCCCGTCGGCAGGAGACGGAGAGCGGCGAATGATCCTCTCGCCGCGCGCCCGCGAGCGCCTGATCGGCCTGGCCTCGCCGGTCCTGCTGCTGTTGCTGTGGGAGGGTTTCGCGCGGCTCGGCTGGATCGACCAGCGCTTCTTCCCGGCGCCGTCGAGCATCATCGCCGCGCTGGTGCAGTTGTCGCGCTCGGGCGAGTTGTGGGCCAATCTGTCGGCAAGCCTCGTCCGGCTGTTCTGGGGCGCGTTGCTGGGTGGCGTCCCGGCCTTGGCGCTCGGGCTCGCGATGGGGCTCTATCGTCCGGTGCGCGCGATCGTCGATCCGCTGGTGGCGGCGACCTACCCGATCCCCAAAAGCGCGATCCTGCCGCTGGTCCTGCTGGTCTTCGGGCTCGGCGAAGCTTCAAAAGTGGTGATGGTCGCGCTCGGCGTGTTCTATCCGATGATCATCAACACGACCGCCGGCGTTCTCGAAATCGACCGCATCTACCTCGATGTCGGCCGCAATTTCGGCGCCGGCCGGTGGCAGACCTTTCGCACGATCGCGCTGCCCGGCGCGGCGCCCTTGATCATGGCCGGGATGAAGCTCGGCGCCGGCCTCGGCCTCATCCTCATTGCGATCGCCGAGATGATCGGCGCGCAAAGCGGCATCGGCTACATGATCTGGAACGCCTGGCAGCTGATGGCGGTCGACACGATGTTTGTCGGCCTCGTCGTGATCGCGCTGTTGGGTTTTCTCTTCACCTGGGCGCTCGACGAATTGGAGCGCTGGCTCCTGCCGTGGAAGGCAAGGGGGTGAAGCCCCGCTCAATTGAAGCGCGGCATCACCTTTTCGCACAGCAGCTGCAGCGACTTCATCACCCGGGCATGGGGGATCTTGGTGCCGCAATTCATCTCGCACAGGATGCCGTCGAGGCCGATCTTCTCGCGCAGTTCCAAGAGACGATCGGTCACCCGCTCGGGTGAGCCGACGATGATCTTTTCGCGCAATGCCTCGTCATAGCTGATGGTCTGCAACCGCTGGCCGCGCGCCGCGCGATCCTCGACCGCGCGCACCCCGGCGCGGGTCGCCGAATCCTCGAGCCGTTCGCCGAGATAGCGGTAGAAATACATGATGCTTTCTTCCGGCTCGTCGCGCGCCGCCTGGTCGGTCTCGGCGATATAGACCGGCGCGCGAAGGAACACCTTGCCCTCGCCGGGATGGCCGGCTTCCTTCCAGGCCTTGCGATAGGCGGTGATGTTGGGCTCCAGCTCCTCCAGCGTGCCGAGCCGCACCGCGACGAACACCCCATGCCCGAGCTTGGCGATCGCCGGGAAGGTGTCGGCGCTGTTGGCGGCGATGCGGATCTCCGGCCACGGCTTTTGATAGGGTTTCGGCGTCAGCTTGACGTTGTCGAAGCTGTAATACTTGCCCTTGTAGGAAAACGACGGCTCGGTCCACGCCCGCTTCAGGATCGTTGTCGAAGCTGTAATACTTGCCTTTGTAAGAAAAGCTGTCCCCGGTCCACGCCTGCTTCAGGATTTCGAGCGTCTCGGCAAAGCGCTCGCGGCTCTCGCCATAGGGCACGCCATAGGCCTCGTAGGTGCGCGGAAACCCGCTCCGCCCGACCCCGAAAATCAGCCTGCCATGGCTGATCTGGTCGACCGTCGCGGCCTCTTCGGCGAGCCGAAGCGGGTGGCACAGCGGCAATACCTGGACGCCGGTGCCGATCTTCATCCGCTTGATGCGCGCGGCGATCGCGCTCGCCAGGGTCAGCGGGGCGGAGCACACCGAGCGTTCCGGCGCGACATGGATCTCGGCCAGCCACATCGCATCGAGACCCCAGCGCTCGGCGGCATCGATCTGTTCGAAGGAGACCGCGAACGCATCCTCGTCGGTCATCCCGGCGGTGCGCTGAAACTCGTGAAACATGCCGAACTCGAACGCCATCATCTTCCTCCGTCTTCCCCGCGCGCTGTCGGCCGATCCTGGCGGGCGCTGTGCCGCGCTCGAGGCCTCATGTCGACGGCGCCCGGTGCAAAACCCGCGGCACCGCGAAGCTTAGGGAGGAAACCGCAGCAAGGCGAGTCAGAAAGGCGCGGCAAACCCGCCCGCCAACATGGCTGCCTTGCCACGGGGTACCCGGGTCCGGCGGAGGGTCCGTGCCGGCGGCGAGATCGCCTCCTCGGCCCCGCCGCGCCTCCGCGGAAGATCGTAAAGATACCGCGCTCTCGAGGCATGCCGGCAACCCGGGTGATCCTTTGCCCCAAAATTTTCCCAAACCCGCAACAATTGGGTTCCAATAAAGGACCTCCGGGCCATGGTTACCGCCGGTCGATCCGACTGAGTGCGCGATCAACGCTGTTGAACAGCTCCCATCTCTGCTTTGCCGTGTTCGTGACGGAAACGAACACGCGGACCGGTCGCAGGTCGGCGATTGCA
>WNFF01004382.1_pt1 | contig 14975 bp, 8 predicted proteins | sample 5400441 | NCBI WGS metagenome assembly WNFF01 (sample SAMN13153345, study PRJNA577476) | soil metagenome | isolation source: 120 cm saprolite under Douglas fir tree site 2 hole 3 replicate 1 | place: USA:California | collected 2015-04-18 | reverse complement strand
TAAATCTGCTCGGCGAGCGTAGCCCCGAAATCTACGGAACGATGACGCTTTCGCAGCTCAACGCCGAGCTGCGGAAGACCGCGCGCTCGCTCGGAATTCAGCTGCGGGTTTTTCAAAGCAACCACGAGGGCGAGATCATTGACAAGATCCACGAGCAGAGAAAATGGATGCAGGGGCTGGTGATAAATCCTGGGGCGCTGACTCACTATTCGTACGCGGTGCGCGAGGCGATTGATGCGGTCCGGGTGCGGACCTACGAAGTGCATCTGTCAAACATCCATGCGCGCCCAGAGCCCTGGCGTCGGATCAGCGTGCTGGCCGAAATCGTCGAAGGCCAGATCGTGGGAAAGGGCGTGGATTCCTATCGCGAAGCCCTCACCAGTCTGAGTCGCACTCGAAGCTAGCGAACCGGCGTGGCGAGGTAGACGGCGGGGGTGCTGAATTGGTCTGTGCTTCCTTCGAATGCAACTTGACTGCGCGAATTTATCTTGGTCGTGTCGAGCTGTGAGAACGTGCCCCCGCTTGGGGCAGGATCCCCAGTGGCCACTATCTTGTTCATCGTGCCTTGTGAGACCAAATAAACACCGGATCCGCTCGGATTGAGGGAAGCAGCAAACGCGACTTCTCCGAGATCGTTCAAACTGGCAGAACGCGCCCTGACGAATATACCGCCTCCCGGCGCAGGATCCCCCGGCCCCGCAATTCTGCGTAGGCCGTCAGCGGAGTACAAGAAGACGGCGGAATTACCGGTGGGCGATGACAAGCGCGCTCCGAAGACAATCTGCCCCATTGCATTCAAGGAAGGCACGTAGCGACGTGGAAAAGTGGGACCAGGGATGTAGAAGGTACCCCCTCCCGGAGCTGGATCCCCTGTTTGCGCAATCGACACAATGTTTCCGTCCGACCAAAGGAATATTCCCTGTCGCGGGCGAGGGTAGGCGTAACCCATAAACGCCACTTGACCAGCATCGTTGATGGAGACGTTTGCAAAAAAAGAAAAGACGCCCCCACCGGGCGCGGGGTCTCCAGCGCCGACCAGGCGATGAAATTCCCCTCCGGATAAAACAAACACGACCGGCCCTAGCGCAAAATTGCCGTAACCGATCAATGCAATATCCCCAGCATTGTTGATCGAAGCTTCGTTAACGGCACTGAATTGGCCGCCGGGGGCAGGATCCCCGGTACCGACGATCCGATTTAGCACGCCTTCAGAACGCGAATAGACGCCGGAGAAACCGCCGCTGGTACTCGCTTGAAAGATTGTTTGGGCGCTGCCGTCGATGGCCACCATCAAAAAGAAATTGAACACTCCGCCTTGGAGGGCGGATTCCCCAAAGCGCGCAATCGGAGCGCTGGAAGCCCCGAGAAATAGCTCCTGCTGTCCCGGAAAGGACCCGCCGCGAAAGGCAACCTCTCCCGCATCGTTAATCGCCTCGGGGTGTGCATCGAGAAGTCTAGGCTCTCGATCGACTGGATCTCCCTGTCCCGCAATTCGAGCGACGTTGCCGTTTGTAAACAGATAAATGCCACCCAGGCTGCGTTGCAACTCGCTGCTGAACGTTACCTGGCCCGCAGCGTTGAGGGACGGAGGGTCATATCCAAAACGTGTAAAGGCATCTCCTTCCGGGGAACGTCCGCCAATGCGTGCCACTTCACTGACCGTGCCGCCGGAGGACAAGAATATCCCGTCTGGCCCACCATTCACCGGATCCATAAAGGCGATTTGCCCCGCTGAATTGAAGGAGAGGCCGTAGGGGGTAAGAAGGCCACCTCCTCCCGGGGCCGGATCGTTCTCTCGAACCTGACGCGTAATTGCTCCATTGGAGAACAGAAAGATTCCCCCATCGCCGAAAATTGACGAATAAGCCGAAAAAGCCACTGCTCCGGCGTCGTTGATCTCAGCTGAAACGGGATAAAGGGGGGCACCGCCGCCGGGCGCGGGGTCTCCGTCGCGAACCACCTCGATCATCGATCCATCTGGATCTCGCAAGAAAATGCCAAACTCCAAAGAATCGAGATCGGACTCGAAAGCGACTTGTCGATTGGCATTGATTACCGGGTGGTACAAAGTCAGGAATGCTCCACCGCGAGGAGCAGGATCTCCGGTTCGTGCCAAGAGCGAGACGGTTCCCTGCGAGAAAAGGAACAGCATCATTTCCTCGCGTGAAGGCGTATACGCGCCGAACGCTATCTCGCCCAATTCATTGAGCGAGTACTCGTAGCTTAGCGTGAACGTTCCACCGCCAGGTGCAGGATCCCCATCTCGAACGATGAGCTGAGTACTGCCATTTGACCACAGAAAGATTCCCGGGCGACCGGGAGCTGTCACATCCGCCGAAAAAACGATCTGCCCGGATGCGTTTATTAGAGCACCACCGGCACCTATGAAAGTGCCGCCACCTGGAGCCGGATCGCCGAAGGCTGCCACTATCGTGGTCTGCCCGTTGGAATGCAGAAGGAGACCGCCGTCTACGTAAAAGGCCACTTGCCCAGAATCGTTAACTGATGGTTGCGTTGCGAAAACCAGTTCCGAGGGCACGGGCACCGCTTCGCCAGGAGCAGCGACGGTGCTCACATTGAAAGTGATTTGTGCTCGGGATGCCGAATTGATTAGCAACAGCGCAACGGACACGGCTCTACAGCAAAATTTTGAGCGGTACACGGCGTCCCCCCTTACTAATAAACGCTCTCGCCCCGAATCCTTGAGGCCTCGCTACACGCGAGTCAAGCGCGATTCCTAGCGGAGGCATCGTCGGTGACGCTCGTGCTTCCTTGGAACGCGACTTGACCCCGCGAATTCAGCTTGGTGACGTCGAGTCGCGAGAAGGTGTCTCCACTCGGGGCAGGATCCCCAGAAGCCACTACCTTATTAATCGTGCCCTGTGAGGCCAAATAGATACCGAATCCGCTTGAATTTAGGGAAGTGGCAAACGAGACCTCCCCGAGATCGTTCAACGAGGCAAATTGCGGGGAGACAAATATCCCACCCCCCGGTGCAGGATCGCCTGATCCGGCGATCCGGCTCAGGCCACCCGCGGAGAACAGGAAGACGCCGGTGGGCCCATTTGGCGATGACAACTGCGCTCCAAATACGATCTCACCGGCTGCGTTTACCGAAGGTGCGTAGGGAGCTGGAATAGTCCCACCTGGAATAACGAATGTACCGCCTCCCGGGGCTGGATCCCCGGTTTGAGCAATCGAGAGAGTGTTGCCGTTCGACCACAGGAATACACCCCAGCGAGTTGGAGGCGAGACATTGCCCGTAAACGCCACTTGACCAGCGTCGTTGATAGAGAGACTTGAAAAACCTCTAAAAGTCCCGCCACCAGGAGCTGGGTCTCCACGGCCGACGAGTTGATGGAATTCCCCTCCCGACAAAACAAACACAGCCGGGCTTCGTGAAAAGAAACCATTGCCAACAAATGCAATATCCCCGGCATTGTTGATTGAGAATCGTCCGCCCCCCGGAGCTGGATCGCCGGTACCGACGATTCGGTTCAACACTTCTCCGGAACGCGAATAAATCCCTGAAAAAAGGCTGCTAGACGCTTGGAAGATTGATTGGCCACTACCGTTCATCGCCAGCACATAGAAGTAATCGAATGCGCCGCCTTGGAGGGTCGACTCCCCTAAGCGCACAATTGGAGCACTCAAATCCCCGACAAACAATTCTTCCTCTCCTGGGAAGGAAAGGCCGCGAAAGGCTATTGTTCCGGAATCGTCTATCGCCTCGGGCCGTGCGCTGACGAGTTTGGGCTCGCGATCGATCGGGTCACCCTGCCCGGCAATTCGTGTCCGATCGCCGTTCGAGAATAGATAGATGCCGCCGAGGCTGTTTTCCAATTCGCTTTCGAAAGTCACTTGGCCTACGGCGCTCAGGGAGACAGTAGAATAAGCAAAGTAAACAAATCGATCTCCCTCGGGAGAACGTTCGCCTGTGCGTACTACTTCAGTGATCGCTCCGCCGGAAAACAAGAACACTCCGTTTGTGGATGTATCACTTGCCTGGAATGCGATCTGTCCTGCTGAATTCAAAGAGAAGTTGGAAAAGTAAGAGAAGACGCCTCCTCCGGGAGCCGGGTCGTTCTCTCGAATCTGAGGCATGATTTGCCCGTTTGAGAAGAGAAAGATTCCCCCACGACCATAGATCGAGGCAGTAGCCGAAAAAGCCACTGCTCCTGCGTCGTTGATCTCCGCCGAACCAGGATAAAGGGTTGCGGCGCCATCGACCGAGGACTCAAGGGGTTCACCGCCTGGGGCCGGGTCTCCCTCGCGAACCACTTCGGTCATCGACCCATCTGCACTTCGCAGGAAAATTCCGTACCCCGAAGGCTCCAGATCGCATCCGAAGGCGACTTGTCGATTGATATTGATGACGGGGTGGTGGAAGCGCCGGAAGGTTCCTCCACGAGGGGCGGGATCGCCCTGGCGAGCCAAAAGCGACAGGCTACCCTGCGAAAAAAGGAACAGCAGGTGATCGCCCAAGGACGTATATGCGCCGAAAACGACGTCCCCCAAAGAATTGAGCGAGTACTCGTAGGTTAAAAAGAGAGCCCCACCACCGGGAGCAGGATCGCCATCCTGGACGACGATCTGAAGACCGCCTTCCGACCAGAGAAGGATTCCGGAGCGGTCAGGACCGGCCAGAAGCGCCCAAAATGCGATCTGACCTGATGAGTTTAGCAGCGGGCCACCGCCGTAGACGAAAGTACCCCCACCGAGAACGGGATCGCCGAACGCTGCAGCTATCGTCGTTACCCCGTTGGACCGCAGAAGAAGAGCGCCATCTCCCATGAAGGCGACTTGCCCGGAGTCGTTGAGCGTCGGCCCATAGGCTGCAACCAATTCCGGCGGCACGGGAACCGCCTCGCCAGGAGTCGCTACCGTGGTCAGATTGAAACTGAGTTGTGCTTGGGATGCAGAGTGGATCAGCAAAAGCGCAACGCACACGGGCCCACCGCGAAATTTCGAATGGTACATGGTTGCCCCCCTTGCAATGAAGACGCGCTCGACCCGAGTCCTCGAGGCACGCTATACGCGAGTCCAGCGCGATCATCTACTCCCCGCGACCTTGCGTCACGAATGCGTCAGCTGAGGCGACCGCTGGGATGAGGTAAGGGTTTGGGTGCAACGCCGTTGCTGTTAGGTTAGCCGTTCCTCTTATGCCCGGATCGACAGGACCGCGGCGCGCGGCGCTCGCGTTCATCTTCATTACCGTGCTCCTCGACGTGTTAGCGCTCGGAGTGATCATCCCGGTGCTGCCGAAGCTGGTGGTGGATTTCACCGGAGGAGATCAGGCAAGGGCCGCCAAGATCTACGGCCTGTTCGGGACCGTCTGGGCTGCGATGCAGCTGGTCTGCTCGCCGATCTTCGGATCGCTGTCGGATCGCTTTGGCCGAAGGAAGGTGATCCTGGTTTCCAATTTCGGCCTGGCGTTTGACTACGTGGTGATGGCGCTCGCTCCGACCTGGCAGTGGCTGTTCGCCGGACGAGTCGTCTCCGGAATCACCGCCTCCAGCATTCCCACCGCCTACGCATACATCGCCGATGTCACACCGCCCGAGAGGCGGTCCGCGAGTTTTGGTCTGGTGGGTGGCGCGTTCGGCGTGGGTTTCGTGCTCGGACCCGCAATGGGAGGATTTCTCGGTCAAATTAGTCCGCGCCTGCCGTTCTGGGTTTCCGCTGCCCTGAGCTTTGCCAACGCGATGTATGGCTTGTTCGTCTTGCCGGAGTCTCTGCCGAAAGAACGCCGGGCTGCTTTTTCCTGGAAGCGGGCCAACCCGATCGGCTCGCTGACTTTCTTAGCCGCCAAGCCTGGGCTACTCCGACTTTCGCTCGTGAATTTCCTCGGCTACATCGCGCACGTTGTCTACCCCAGCGTGTTCGTTCTCTATGTTGGCTATCGATATGCCTGGAACGAGCGCACGGTGGGTCTGGTGCTCGCGCTCGTGGGCGTCAGCTCGATGATCGTCCAAGGCGTATTGATGGCCCCGATCATTCGTCGCCTCGGTGAGCGAAACACGCTGCTTGTTGGCATTGCATGCGGAGTCGCTGGATTTTTGGTGATGGGACTTTCGCCCACCGGCCTGCTCTTTCTGTGGAGCATGCCGCTCGCGGCGTTGTGGGGACTCGCCGGACCGGCGGCGATGGGGATGATGGCCGCGCGAGTCGGCGGATCTGAGCAAGGCCAGCTCCAGGGCGCCAACAACAGCCTTCGCGCGATCTCCGAGCTGATTGGGCCGAGCGTTTTCACACTGACTTTCGCCTACTTCATCGGCGGGGGGCGCCAGTGGCACGCCCCGGGCGCGCCCTTTATCCTCGCCGGCGCACTCCTCGGCTCGTCGATCACGCTGGCGCTGAGCACCGCCCGAGCACTCCCACGGCCCGTCGACGTGCCCACACCCGGCAGCGCCCCGGCGAAGACTCAAGATCAGGCGGGTTAGCTTCCGAGTCCGGGCGCGCTTCGAGCCGAGCCCGCCCTTCGCTCAGCCGCGCGCCTTACCAAGCCTGTCACCGTCCAGATCACGACTCCGAGCCCGAGCAACTCCGCGGCAAAGATCCATTGCTGTGGCCGCGGCCGCGCCATCGCTAGCAGAACTACCGAAATGCCGGCTCCTGCGAGGGGAATCACCGGCCCCAGCGGCAGTCGAAACGTTCGTTCTGCGTCGGGTCTTCGATAACGCAGCACGATCACCGCCAAACAGGTGGGGATGTATTGGCAAAACAAAGCGACATTCGAGACATCGACCAAGGACCCGTAGCTGAGGAAAAACGCGAGCAGGCTGGCCAGCGTCGTTGCCAGTGCAATCGCCGGCCCGGGAGTCCGGAACCGCGACTCGCCGGTCAAGATCGAAGGCAGATACCCATCTGCCGCCAGCGCCGTGAAGTAGCGTGGGCCCGCCAACGCGGTGGATGAGCAGAAGCCAGCCATGGATACCAACGAAGCAATCCCGAGTACCAAGATGCCGGGCTTGCCAAAGATCGTTCCGGCGACATCCATCAATGGCTGCTGCCGAGCGTGCAAATCGGGCACGGTGCTCAAAGCCACGAGTTGAACCAGGCAGTAGAGCAGGGTTGCCCCCACCAGGCTGCCCACCAGCGCGAGCGGGACGTTGCGCTTGGGATTGATGGTCTCCCCGGCCGGAACCGGAACGTACTCGAAGCCGGAAATCATGAAGACCGCTAGAAACGCCGAAGAGGAGACCGCGTGCAGGTAGCTCACCGGCTCGCCGGGAACCGATCGCGCTGATAACATGCCGCTCAGCACCTCGGGCCGCAGGTGCGCGAGCCCCACCAGGCCGAGCAGGATCAGCGGAAGAATCTTGACCATTGAGAGAAAGTCCGAGGTCCGCGCGCCCGCTTTCACTCCCAGGTAATTGATCGTCCCGAGCGTGGCGATCAATCCGACCGCGACCAGCGTCTTGAGCGCCAGGGTGAAGTCGCCGAATTGAAAGACCGGGGTCGCAAACCAAGGCACGAGCTTGGCCAACGCTTCTGCGAAGCCAACCGAAACGGCGGACCAGCCGAGCACGCCGGTCGACATCGCGGTCCAGCCGACAATGAAACCGAAATAGCGTCCGAACGCGGCTCGGGCGTACACATACGGCCCGCCGCTCCGATCGAACATTCCGCTCAGTTCGGCAAAGCAGAGCCCAATCAGGATGCACAGAACGCCGCAGGTGAAAATGCCAACGACGCTGGCGTAACCTGCGATCGCCGCCAGGGGGGCGATCAGCAGGTAGATGCCCGAGCCGACGATCCCGTTGATCCCGATGCAGACGCAGTCAAAGAGCGAGAGTCTGCGCCGAGAGTGGGATATTGCCTCGTTACCAACCAACGATGGCATCGCCTGAGTATAGTCGGTCAACCGAATTTCGCGAGGAGCAATGATGATCCTGCAACTCTGTCTTGCCTTGGCGTTGGCAGCCGCCGGGGCCAATCCGCGAGGCGCGGCCGATAGCGTCGCGATTCGTGTGGCTCGGATGCTGGACGTTCGCACCGGGCGCTACGTGGACAAACCGGTGGTGATTGTTAAGGGTGAGAAGATCGACAAGGTCGGTACCGAGGCGCCTGCGGGGATGAAGGTGATCGATCTCGGAAACCGCACCCTCTTGCCTGGGCTGATCGACGCGCACACCCACATCCTTTTGCAGGGCGATGCGACCGAAGCGGAGTACCACGAGCAGATCCTCAAGGAGTATCCGTCCCATCGCGTGGCCAGGGCCGTCCGGGCTCTCTCGATCGCGCTCGAACATGGTTTCACGGGACTGCGAGATCTCGAGACCGAAGGAGCCGGATACGCGGACGTGGGTCTACGCGATGCGATTAACGAGAAAGTGATTCCCGGTCCGCGGATGCAGGTTGCTGGACCTGCCCTGTCCACCACGGGGACTTATCCGCTTTTGCATTTTCGGCCGGACTGGGTCTTTCCAGTCGGAGTCCAGACCTGCGATGGACCGGACGGCTGTCGCAAGGCAGTCCGCGAGCAACTGTCGTACGGGACGGACTGGGTGAAAATCTACTCAAATGGAGGCGGGCTACATCTGACACCGGACGGGTACATCGATTCGCCTCCGAACTGGACCCGCGAGGAGATGGCGGCGGCGGTCAGCGAAGCGCACGCGCGCGGCCACAAGGTCGCGGCCCATGCCACATCCGATACCGGAGCGAAGCTGGCGGTTGAGGCGGGGGTGGACTCGATCGAGCATGGAATTTCGATTCGTCCCGAGTTGGCCAAATTGATGGCGAAGAAGAATATTTTTCTTTGCCCGACCCTTACGGTCGGAGCGTATGTCGCTGAGCCACGGGCCAGAGAAGGTCGCGTGATCTGGGCGGAGATGCCCAAAGTCTCTGCGCGATCAATGCGCAACGCGATGGACGCCGGGGTGAAGATCGCCTTTGGCACCGACGCCGGGGGGTTCCCCTGGACCGAAATCAACCAGGCGAAGGAATTCTCGCACATGGTTCGCCTGGGAATGTCCCCGCTCGAGGCAATCCGAAGCGCCACCCTGGTCGCCGCGGATCTGTTTGGTTGGAAAAAGGTTGGCTCGATTGAGCCGGGGGGCGAGGCTGACCTGGTTGCGGTCAGCGGCGATCCGCTTCAGGATGTATCAGTGTTGGAAAGAATCGACTTTGTGATGAAAGCCGGGCAGGTCGTTCGCCGTCCCGAATAGGTCTTAGCAATGCAGACCCCAAGTTTTTCAGAAGCGGTCAGCCTGATTCGCCGCAACGAGATCGGCAGAGGCGCGGCGATCGAAACCCCATTCGGCCGGAGGCTGCTTTGCTACGCCGATCTGACCGCGACCGGGCGATATCTGCATTTGGTGGAGCGGTGGATTCGTCGTCTTCAGCCGTTCTACGCGAACACCCATACCGCGGTCTCCTCGACCGGCCGAATCATGAGCGAGCTGCGAGAAGAGGCGCGGCGGGTGATTGGCCGATCGGTGAATGCCGGTCCCGACGATGTAGTGCTGTTCGTGGGTGCCGGAGCGACCGCGGCGGTCAACAAGCTCGTCGGGTTGCTTGGCTTTCGGATCTCCGATGCGCTTGAACGCGAGCACGGCCTCAACCGGCAGATCCCCGAGAATCAGCGCCCCGTGGTCTTCGTCGGTCCGTACGAGCATCACTCGAATGAGCTGCCCTGGCTCGAATCGGTTGCGGATGTGGTGGAGGTCGACCTGGATGCCTCCGGCCGGATCGACATCTCGGACTTGACGAACAAGCTCAAGCGGTTTTCCTCCCGGGCGCTCAAGGTTGGGGCATTTTCCGCCGCCTCCAATGTCACCGGCGTGCTGACGGACGTAAGGGCAGTGACGCGGGCGCTTCATCAACAAGGCGCCTACGCCTGCTTCGACTATGCCGCCGCGGCCCCCTACCTTCCGATTGACATGCACCCGTCGGAATCGGAGTCAATCGACGCGCTGGTTCTCTCCACCCATAAATTCATGGGCGGGCCAAGTGGCTCCGGAATTCTGGTCGCCCACCGCAAGCTCTTTCGGTGTCAGTCTCCGGAGAGACCTGGAGGAGGCACGGTCGACTACGTGGCTGCTTTCGAAAAAGTCGCGGTCGACTACGCGCACAGGCTCGATGAGCGCGAGGAAGGTGGAACGCCGGCGATCGTGAGCGACATCCGTGCCGGGCTGGCGTTCCTGGTTCGCGAGATGGTCGGACCGCAAAGAATTCTGGAGCACGAGCTGCGGATGTCGGAGCAGGCGGTTCGGCGACTGGCGCGCCACCCGAAGATCCAAGTTCTCGGTCCGATTCAGCTCCCTCGATTGGCGATCCTCTCCTTCAACGTGGAGGGGCTGCACCACGATCTCGTTTCGGCGCTCTTGGACCATCTGTTCGGGATCCAGAACCGCGCCGGCTGCTCGTGCGCAGGTCCCTACGGCCATCGACTGCTGCAGATCGATCGCCACAAGTCCGAGCTGTACCGAAAGCAGATCGCTCGCGGAATCCTCGGAATCAAGCCGGGATGGGTGCGGCTGTCGCTGCCTTATTACGCGTCGCAGAAAGATCTGGAGTTCATTTTCAAGGCGGTGGAGTTCGTCGCGGATCACGGCATGGACTTCGTACCCGCCTACTGCCTCGGATGGCTGGATGGCGTTTGGCGCTACCCGGACCGCTCGCCCGCGCCGCTTCAGCGCCCGCCGCTGGACCTCGACGCGCTTTCCCAGCTGGCATTTGAAACCGGATCCGAAATCGAATCCGAAGAACCCATCTCCGACGAAGCACTGGAAGGGGAGCGCGCCCGCTACTTCGACGAGGCACACCGGATTAGTTCAGAGCTGCGCAGTCGCTGGGCAGTAGAACATCCGTGCTGGAACGCCCCAACCGGAAGACCGGAAATCGATCAACTCATTTGGTTTAAGTACGTCCTGTGCGACCAGCCGTTTGGCGCGCAAGCTGCGGCCAACCCGGTCAAACGCGAGGCAGCCGCAGGACCGTCCTGAAGAATTCCTCCACCGCCTGCGCGCGTTGCGAGGGCTGGTAGAGCTGGAGAACCCGCGCGCGGGCCGCTTCACCCATCAGCCTGGCTCGTGCCCTCGAGCTGAGCAACTGGAAAATGGCATTGCCCAGCGCACCGATCTGGCGTTCTTCCACCAAAATTCCGGTTTCGCCGGGGACAATCGTCTCGGCCGGAGCCCCGAAACGATAGGCAATGGCAGGCTTGCCGCACGCCATCGCCTCGAGGAGCGCGCGACACGTTCCGTCATTTCCCTCGGCCAGGAGCACCTTGACATCCAAGGTCCGGTAGGCCGCGGCGAGCTCGGCTCCCGTCCGATATCCCGCGAAGATGACCTGTCGAGACAACCCCAGTCGGCCGACCTCCGCCTCCAGGCTCGGGAGGCCCTCGCCGCGTCCCACGATGATCAACCGCGCCTCGGGCAGCCTCGGTAGCACCTGGGTAAAGGCCTGAACCAGCTCCCGGTGTCGGCGATCCGGCTTGATTCGGGCGACGATGCCAGCGACCGGCGCGTCCGATTCGATCTGCAGCTCCGCGCGCAGATTGGGGCCGTCCGGCGCAAACCGGCTCGCATCGACCGCGCCGCGGATCGCCGTCACCCGCTCGCTCGGAACGCCGAACCGCTCGCGCAGGGTCTGGGCGTGTGACTCGCAGATCGCGATCAGCCCATCGGTCAACCGGAAAGCGAGCCCTTGCAGGGGCCGCCGGCTCAAGGACCGCGATGAGTGCACCGTTCGAATCACTCGAACGTTTCGACCGCGCGAAGCGAAAAGCGAGAGCAGATGATCATGCGAAAAATTCGCGTGCCAGAGATCGAACTGACCGGCCAATGCCTTGAGGCGAGCGACGTCCTTCGCGATGACCCAGGGATTGCTCTTGGTCGACAGAGCCAGTTCCGAAGGCGGGGGAAAGCCCAACGCTCGCAGCCGTTCGACGAGCTCTCCTTGCCGTCGGGTGTCGACCGCCAGCTCTATCTGGTGACCTCGCTTTCTCAGCTCGGCGGAGAGCGAAGCGATCGGCTCTGCGGGACCTGTCCAAACCGGGGAAGCTAGCAGCTCGAGGATCCGCAAAGTGACCATTTTCCTTGGGGTTCGCGCGGGTTCTGCTTAGCGTAGCCCGCCATGAAAGCTGTAGCACTCGGATTGATCGTCCTATCGATTTGCATTCCGGCCCTTGCTCAAACCAAGCCGACCGAGGACGCCAAGGCGTTCGTGGACAAGCTGAACAAGGACTTGAAGCGCCTTTGGGTCAAGTCGCAGACCGCTGAGTGGATCCGTGACAATTTCATCACCGACGACACCGAGCAAAACGCAGCATGGGCGAATGAAGAGGTGCTGGCGTATGTGAACCAAGCGATCAAGGGAACGAACAAGTTCCGTGGGCTACCGCTGGATCCCGAAACTGCGAGAGCGATCCATATCCTGCGGACCAGCTCCCAGCTCCCCGCCCCGAGCGATCCCGCCAAGCGCTCCGAGCTGGCGGCAATCGCCTCCAAACTGCAGGGTCTTTACGGCAAGGGTAAGTGGTGTGGTCCCGAGGGCAAGGACAACTGCCGAGATTTGGAGCAGCTCTCGGAGGTGATGTCGCGCAGTCACAATTACGACGAGCTCTTGGATGCCTGGGTAGGCTGGCGGACCATCTCGCCGCCGATGCGCCCGCTCTATCAGCGCCTGGTGGAGCTGTCGAACGAGGGGGCGAAGGAAATTGGGTTCGCCGATACGGGCGATCTCTGGCGAGCCGGATACGACATGAGCTCGAACGATTTCGCGAAGGAGGTTGAGCGGCTGTGGGAGCAAGTTCGACCGCTGTACCAGGACCTCCATTGTTACGTGCGAGCGCAGTTGGTGAAGACCTACGGAAAGGACAGAGTACCGCCAACCGGTCCAATTCCTGCGCACCTGCTTGGCAACATGTGGGCTCAAGAGTGGAGCAAGCTTTATCCTCTGATTGAACCGTACAAGCGCGAGCCAAGCCTGGATGTCACCGCCGCTCTGAAGCGCAAAAAGTACGACGCCCCGCGGCTGGTGAAATTGGGAGAAGCATTTTTCACCTCCTTGGGCTTTGACCCGCTTCCGCAGACATTCTGGGAGCGATCCCTATTCACCAAGCCGAGAGATCGCGAAGTCGTCTGCCACGCCAGCGCCTGGGACCCCAACTACAACAACGACCTGCGAATCAAGATGTGCATCAAGATCGATGAAGAAAATCTGATCACCATCCACCACGAATTAGGTCACGACTATTACTTCCACTCGTATTACAAGCAGCCGACGCTCTTTCAGCTCGGCGCCAACGATGGATTCCACGAGGCGATCGGCGACGCGTTGACCCTGTCGATCAATCCCGCATACCTCAAGAAGCTGGGGCTGATCAGGGTGTTGCCGAAGGGCGACAAGGGATTGATCAATTTCCAGTTCAAGCAGGCGCTGGACAAAGTTGCATTTCTGCCCTTCGGGTTACTGATCGATCAGTGGCGTTGGGAGGTCTTCTCGGGAAAGGTCCGCCCGGAAGACTACAACGCCGCCTGGTGGGAGCTGCGGAGGAAGTACCAGGGAGTCGATGCGCCGGTTTTACGCCGGGAGCAGGACTTCGATCCCGGCGCGAAGTATCACGTCCCAGCCAACGTGCCCTACACCCGCTACTTCCTGGCTCGGATCCTCCAGTTTCAATTCTACCGAGCGCTCTGCGGGCTCGCTGATCACAACGGCCCGCTCTACACCTGCTCGATCTACGGGAACAAAGAAGCGGGGAAACGGCTGAAGGCGATGCTGGAGCTGGGGGCGAGCAAACCTTGGCCGGAAGCGCTTTACTTGCTCAGCGGACAGCGGCAGATGGACGCCACCGCTCTGCTCGACTATTTCGTCCCCTTGCAACACTGGCTCAAGAAGCAGAATGCGGGTCAGAAATGCGGGTGGTGAAACATTTCGCTTTGGCCGCGCTGATCGCATCCGGGTGCGCCGGGTCACGCAACCAAAGGTCGAGCGCGGAGGGCGCGTCCAAAGGAGGGGCGGTGCAGCTCAAAGCCGACCTGGTAGCGAAATTTGGCGCTGGTCAGAAAGCGCGAATCGAACGCGGGGTGGATCAGGTTTCGGCCCTCTGGCAAGAATCGGACGGCGACCTGGCAGAGTTCGCGCGATCGCAGTTCGTCGGCGACGAGGCGATCCTCGATGCGACCTTCAAGCGATTCGAGGGAGTTTTGGAGCAGCTGGGCGGTCACTTCAACGAGATGGTTCGACATCTCAAGCAGTCGACGGACTTGGACTTGGGCCCACTCCTTCCTCTCGACCCGTTGCTGGCTGCCTTCGATCCTTCGGCCCACCTCTCCGACGACTTGTTCAAGACCAAAATCGCCTTCGTCGCCTTATTGAACTTTCCGCTTGTGCCACTGCAAACCAAGCTGACCGAAGCCGAGAGCTACGGCCGGCGGAAATGGGCCGAGCTACGCCTGACCGACCACTTCAACAGCCGAATCCCGGCGGAGATCCAGCAGGAGAGCTCTGCGGTCGGCGCCACGGCTGAGCTGTACATCGCTCAATACAACATCTGGATGCATCACCTGTTAACGCCTTCCGGAGAGCGCCCCTTTCCGAAGGGCCTTCGGCTGATCAGCCACTGGAATCTTCGCGACGAGCTCAAGGCCGATTATGCCGATCCCAACGCGTTGACGAAGCAGCGGCTGATCATCAGGGTGATGGAGCGGATTGTCGACCAATCCATTCCCGAGGCGGTGATCGACAATCCAGCGGTGGATTGGGATCCGGAGTCGAACAGCGTCAAGTCGGCTCCGATGGCGGAGATCGAGGAGGGCGGCTCTCGTAGACAGGTTGCGCCTTCCACCACCCCTGAACCGAACACTCGCTACCAGCACCTGCTCTCACACTACCTCGCAGCGCGGAAAGCCGATCCTTACTCGCCCATCGCTCCGACGGCGATCGCTCGAAGCTTTGAAATCAATCGAGAGATACCCGAGGCCAAGGTCGTCGCGTTGCTCACCGAGGTGCTCAGCTCC
>WNFF01010022.1_pt1 | contig 14978 bp, 10 predicted proteins | sample 5400441 | NCBI WGS metagenome assembly WNFF01 (sample SAMN13153345, study PRJNA577476) | soil metagenome | isolation source: 120 cm saprolite under Douglas fir tree site 2 hole 3 replicate 1 | place: USA:California | collected 2015-04-18 | reverse complement strand
TTGGTCGGCACGAAGACGCTTGGTGGGCCCGAAGCGGTGGCGGTTTTGGCTGGTTGGTCGGCGATGAACTTTACCGTGGAGTTCATCTCCGGACGCAGATAGTCGTCCGGGTTGAGGATCTGGACCTTTACCTGGACGGTCGCTTTCTGGCGATTGGCTTCCGGAGAAATTTCGGCGATCACGCCCTCATAATTGCGGTCCGGGAAAGCATCAATCGTGACGATGGCTTTTTGCTTTCGTCCGAGGCGGGCGAAATCGTCTTGCGCGATGTCGAGTTCAACCTGCAGGTCTTTCAGATCAGCGAGAGAAAATACCGGTCGCGCCGCGCTGGCAAATTGTCCGGTAAGAAGCTCACCCTTTTCGACGCCGCGATTAAGAATGGTACCGCTGATGGGAGCACGAATTACGGTCGCATCCAGTTGTGACTTCGCGTAGGCGGCCTGGCCTTCGGCCTGCATCAGAGCGCCTTTGGCGCGGGCGATCTCTTCCGCTCTCGGCCCGATCTTTGACAGCTGATAGGTTTGCTCTAGAGAATGCACGCGCTGCTGGCTGGCCTCGTACTTCGCCGTCGCATCATCGAGAGCCTGCCGGGAGAGAACTCCCTGCTCGACCAGGTTCTTTGTACGGTCCAGCGTGGTCTTGTCATTCGCGGCGGTAGCGCGCGCCTCGCTCAGATTGTGTTCCGTCTGCTGAATTTCTTGAGGCCGCGAGCCATTTTGCAGCTGCAAAAGCTGGGCGCGGGCGCTTTCCGCAGCGCCTGCTGCCTGCTCGTACTGCGCGCGGAATTCCTGATCTTCCAGACGGACAAGAACCTGGCCTTCTTTGACGCTGTCGCCTTTCTCCACGCCAATCCAAGCCACGCGGCCTGTGACCTTGGAGTTAGCCTCTATCTTGTGATGGGCCACGATGTAGCCGGTGGCTGAAAGAACAACGCCGGCCGTAGGATCGCCACTGCTCTCGACCGTGGCGCGGGCGGTCTCGACTTCCGGAGCATCGGAAGAGAACAGGCGATAGGCTAGCGCACCCAATCCAAGCAGGATTACCAGCGCAATTCCAACGATGATGATTCGCTTTGCCCACGGGGAAGGTTCCCCGGCGTCGCCGCGCTCGGAGCGGTCGATCCGGAGGCCCTGTAACTCCTGGTGTTTGGTGTCAGTCGCCATAGTTCAATCATCAATTCATACGCGCATAGCACCGCAGATGTTCCGGGCGCGGCACGAGAAAATCAATCCCGCAGCGCGGCCAGAATCTCCCGCCGCGAAGCGTGCCACGCGGGGAAAATTCCGCCAAACAAGCCCATGATCAAGGCAAAGACCATTGCAGCGACGACGACGCCAGGAGTCATCTGCAGGCCGAACACAACTTCGCTGAACGTAACCTGGTTTTGAGTTCCGGTTGTCATCCCATTGAACGGCAGCATGAGGAGGATCCCGACGACCGCACCCAGCAACGAGAGCAGCACGGCCTCCAACACAAATGAGGTCAGAATGCTCGGCCGCGAGAATCCAATCACCCGCAACGTCGCGATCTCGCGCGAGCGGTACGCCACCGCGGCGTACATCGTGTTCATGGCGGCGAAGCTTGACCCGATAGCCATGATCGCTGCCACGAGCCATCCGATGAATTGGATGACTGCCCCAGACTTGGTCTGCGTCGCGTAGTACTCCGGCTCCAGCATGCTGTCCAGCTTGAGCCGTTGATCGTTGCCGACGCGGTTCTTGAGAGCGTCGGCCGAGACTGCGTCGGTGGCTCGCAAGTACGCTGAGCTGTACACCCCCTGGCGGTCAAAATCGGAGGTCATCTGGTTCACGTCGCCCCAGATCTCCGATTCAGCGGCGGTTCCGCCCGCATCGAAGACGCCCACCACTTGCCACGCACCTTTGCCGAATTCCACTGTGTCGCCGACGTTGGCGTGGGAGAAGCGCTTGTTGATGCTCTTGCTCACCACCACTTCGCGCTGTCCCGGGGTAAACCAGCGTCCCTGGGCCAGTTTGATCGCGGGGCGCAGTTCGAGGCCGTCCTGCATCATGCCGCGAACGGTGACGTTCACTTCCCCCGAACCATCCTTGCGAGGCAACACAATTACCACGGTGATCTCACCAGAGACCAAAGGATCTCCATGGCTGTCTTTGGCGATTCCAGGCAGAGTTTTCAGGACTTGAAAGTTGTCCGACGGGAACGGCCCCGTAAGTTCGCTGGTCGAACCTTTCCGCAGCACGAGAACGTTCAGAGGATTCCCGCTGGACTTGAATGCTTTGTCGAGTCCTGCCAGCAAGGCCATGATGAAGACGGCCGTGGTCACGGTCAGGGCGATGCCAAGGGCGGTCATCACGGTCAGGCCCTTGCGCAGCTTCATATTGCGGATGTTGTAGCTGATGGGGATCGCCATAATGTTTTCGCTAGCCGATGTGGCGCAGGCCGTCCACAGCCTCCTGCCTGGGCCGCACCCTTACCCAACAGAAATGCCACCACGGAACCGGCGATCCCGCCCACCAGGGCTAACATTACGGCCTCGCCGACAAACAAACTGAGAACAGTCCCGCGAGTGAAGCCGAGAGTCTTGAGTACCGCCACTTCGCGCGTGCGCTCACGAATCGACATGGCCATGGTGTTGGCGGAGACCAGAAGAATCGCAAAAACAACCGCGCCGCAAATGCTCAGAATGAATGCTTTGACGTTTCCTAACATTGCCAGAAAGCCAAGCTGGAATGCGGCTTCAGTCTCGGTCCGCGTGGGTTGAGGAGAGTTGCGGAACATTCCATCGATCGCGGGACCGATCTTTTGAACCGCCTCCGGCGAATCGGCGAGGATGGTGTAGAAGCCTTGCTGACCCTTCATGTAAGGCACGGCTTCTTCCACATATTTCTGGTTGTAATAGAGTGCCTGCGTGGGCCGCGGTGCTTTGAAAACTCCTCGAATCGTAAGCTCGAGGTTGGTCGGGAAGATTGTCCCGGTGACGATGATCTTCTGCCCAACCTTCCAGCCAAATTCCTCTGCCTTCTTGCTGTCTACGACAGCGCCCGCACGGTCGCGCTGCCAGGCTATGACCTGGTCTTCAGGAATTTGCCAGTCCTTGTAGACCTTGAAAAACTCGTCTGGGTCCGTACCAAACTGAGCGAAAAAGTTCCCCGACTTGTCATCCTTGTAGACGCCGCCGAACCAGTTTTGTGGGACTACGACTGCAACCCCGGGCAGAGCACGGATCTTTTCCCGGTAGAAGCTCGGCATACTGAAGGTGAGGGAAACCTTGTGCCGGGTTACGAGCCGCAAAGCTGACTCCTCGGAGCCCTTCGACAGATAAAAGTTGCGCCAGATGGCCATCATGAGCGTGAGCAGGAGCAAGGAAAAGCCAATGCTCAACACCGTCAGGATGCTGCGGCGGAGGTTGCGAAAGGTATTCTTTTGCACAAAACGCGCCAGGGTCATAGGTGAACTCCGGGAGAACTAACGGGCAAGAGGGCCGATGGAACAACCACGGGTCGCTGACAGAATAAACGAACTAACTTGCAATCGACAACCCTTCCGAACCCGTTGGTAGCGGTGCGGTCTGGATAAGGAAGCGAGCCAAACGCGCGATGACTGGGTCGCAAAGAGCGCGACCCTTCGCGCGGCTCGCCCAGATTCCTCCCTTGCGCAAAGAACGCTTGCTCGGAATGACAACCAAATTGCGACCCTTCCGAACATTCCGTCCGCAAACCCAAAGTCCTCACTTGCATATTCTCTGTCCGCGCGACCGACCACCAGTGGAGATCGTCATCACGCCCACATGACAAATGTCACACTAGGCCGGCCATAACAAATACAACGGTGATCCCAACGATAAGGTTACGGAAATCTTGGGCCGCAAGTTCATTGAGCGAAGCGTCCTTCGTCTGCCGACGGTCCGTAGATCGCCGGTACGGGTGCGCTGTTGAGGCGGAGATAGACGGTCAATTGTCCGCGGTGATGGGCCAAGTGGTTGAAGACGGCATCGCGGAGCATGACGTGCCTCGGCTGCTCGTTTACGACCTGGCCGGCGACAAGAAAGCGCCAAGGCGTCAGCACGGGCTCCGAGGACGGAGTCGTCAAAGGACTGGAGCAACTCGCGGTTAGTCTCCAGTTCTTGCGGCTTGTACTTCGAGCCGCCCTTGGGAGCCATGTCCAACTCGTCTTGCCGAATCATCATTGCAACCCAGGCCGGCATCCTTGCGACGAGCGCCGCCAGGTAGCCGAGGGGCATGGATTTCTCGTGCGGCTTCCAAGCGTTGCGTCCCTCGGGCACGCGTTCCAGCGTGCGGCGAGTCCCGGCGGCTTCCCGTTCCAGTTCAGCTAAGAACAGATCGGTCATTTTCATTGTCGTCCTCCTCTGTTGCGCCTTGATGAATTTCAACGCCAGGTACTGTACCAGCGATTGCGGACAGTTTCGGTCCGCAATCAATGGTAGGCTTGATTCATGCTGCAGACCTCGGCCCGATTGCTCCGGCTGTTGTCGCTTTTTCAGGCGAGAAGGTACTGGTCCGGGGCGGAACTATCGGACGAACTGGAGGTGACGGACCGAACGCTGCGGCGGGATGTCGAGCGGCTGCGGACCCTTGGATACCCCGTGCATTCGACTTCGGGCGTTGCCGGCGGTTACCAGCTTGGGTCCGGAGCGGTGCTGCCTCCGTTGCTACTCGATGATGACGAGGCAGTGGCGGTGGCGGTTGGACTTCGAACCGCTGCCAGCGGCACCGTAGTGGGGCTGGGGGAAGCGTCAGTGCGCGCGCTCTTGAAGCTGGAGCAGGTATTGCCGGCGCGGTTAAGCCGTCGCATCGCGGCACTGCATGCGTTCATTCTGCCGCTGGACAGTACTGGCCCAACCGTGAACGCGAGCACACTATCGGTTATTGCCGGCGCGTGCCGCGACCACAATCAACTCCGCTTCAACTACTGCAATCGTGGCGGCACGAGCAGCACGCGCAATGTGGAGCCGCATCGGGTGGTTCATACAGGACGGCGATGGTACCTGGTGGCATGGGACGTGAGCCGTAAAGATTGGCGAACCTTCCGGGTCGACCGGATCGAGGCCAAGCTCACCCCGAGCTCACGGTTTGCGCCCCGCAAGCCTCCGGATGGAGATTTTGCCGCCTACGTTTCGAGGTCGGTCTCCTATGCTCCCTACCCGCATCGTGCGCGCGTGACTTTGCATGCGCCCGTCGAAACGATGGCCGAGCGAGTGCCGCCGACCGCCGGCGTCCTTGAGGCCATCGACGAGCGCACGTGCATGCTCTATACGGGCGCTCCTTCGCTGGAGATCCTTTGCGCCCATCTGGCGATGATCGGGGTTGATTTTGAAGTGCACGAACCTCCGGGGCTCGTCGACGAGATCGGGCGGCTGATCGAGCGACTGGGTCGTGCAATGCGCCATCCCAGCTCGATTCCTTAACCAGCCAAGACACTGCACCGCTGCGGTAGGCGCGCTCTCAAACGGCCTCTGACGTTAGCTAAACGTCTCATACGAAAGTACTTTGGTAACTCGAAGCTGGAGGCGATGCGAGATATCCTAGCGTCATCCTAGGCAGGAATCTCTGTAATCGTCTGACTTCGCGACGAGCGATGCCTTGCCTGGGACGAGGCAGGAAGGACAATGTCCACGAAGATAGGCCACTTTGAGATTTTGAGTGAGCTGGCAAAGTCCCCCACGGGGACGGTTTACAAGGCGAACGATGCGCAAGGGCAAACCATTGCGTTGAAGGCGATCGAACTGAGCGCCTTCGGAGAGAGCGCGTCGGCCCTGGAGCAGGCGTTGTTACAGGAAGCCGAGAACACCAAGGCTCTCACCAGTTCCAACATTACACCCATTTTCGGCGCGGGCGAAATCGAAGGCAAGTTCTGTGCCGCCATGGAATATGTGCAGGGCAACAGCATCGCCACGATGCTGGCGCGCAAAGAAGGCTTCTCGATCTGGGACCTGCTCGATATCGGAAGGCAAGTGTGTGGCGGTTTGGACTATGCGCACGGCAATCAGGTCTACCACTACAGCCTCGAGCCGGCCAAGATCATGTGTGGGTGGGACGGTACGGTCAAGATTCTGTCGTATGGCGTCTCGAGTGCGGGAAAATTCGCGCAGCAGATTTCTGCGGGGCTGCCTTCATTCCTCCAGTACATGTCGCCCGAACAAATCCGTGGCGAAGACATTGATGGCAGATCGAACCTCTTCAGTCTCGGCGCCATGTTCTACGAGATGGTGACGGACCGTAAGGCATTCGACGGGAAAGATGCGGAGTCCCTGCGGCAGAGCATTCTGGAGAGTACCCCGGCGCCGCCGCTGCATGTGAATCCCAAGCTGCATCCGCTGCTCAGCGACCTGATCATGAAAGCGTTGGAGAAAGATCCGGCCAAGCGCTACCAGCGTGGAAGGGAACTGCTCGACAATCTGGAGAACTGCAAGGAATCGAGGCCGCAGGCTGCTGCGAAACCTGCGACGGCGCCCAAAGGTCTGGTTGTGCCAGATAAGGTGAAAGCGGCGGTCCAGTCAAAGTTTGTCGGGGCCCCGGCGCCGAAAGCTGCTACACCTCACCAGCCCAGCCCTGTAGCGCCGGTTCGTCCTTCTCAACCCAAGGCCGCTGCACCGAAGCCAGCCGAGCGAAAAATTGAAGTACCTCCGGCGGAGAGCGTGCCAAAAACGGCCGCAGCGGCCGCTGGATGGGGCGGAGCCACAGGGACACCGAATTTCGACACTTCGAATCAGTTCACCGCCTCAGGAGATAGCGCGACCATCGACGGATCCGAGAGCCAATCCTCTTATATGTCGGCGGTTGCACCTGCTCCTGAAGTGGAGACATTCGCTCCGGACGCTCCAAAGATCGCGGTTGATCCGATGATGGCGGAAGGGGAGCCGAGCGAGCGAGGGGGCAGCAGCTTCTCCGAGATTACCGAGTTGCCTCCGCTTAAAGAGGTCTATATCGCACCGCCACCACCGCCGCCTTCTCCGGTCCAAACGGCCGCGCCTACTGCCACGATGTTTCAGGGAAAGGTGAAAGAGGAGGAGAAGCCGAAGATCCAGCCTCGCGAAGTTGCACACAAGGCGATCAAAGAAATCAAGAGCGTTCCCCCGCGTCTGATGCTGTACTCGATTGGCGGTGCAGTCGCACTGATTCTGGTTATCGTGGCCGCGATGTGGTTCCGCTACAGCTCGAGTGGAGACCGCAGCCAGCGCCCAACCAACCCGCTCCGCAAAATGATGCAACTACCCCACCAGCACGAGTCGCACCGCAGCCGCCTGTAGCCGAGCCGGCGCAATCTGAAGAGCAACCGGAAGCGCAGCCCGTTGCCAGGGTGACTCCAAAGGGAAGAAGTAGCCGACGAACAGCGGCGCCGGTTCCCGTTCTCGTGCCCGGCCAGTTGGCACTCGATTCAACGCCGCAGGGCGCGCAAGTACAAATTGACGGGAAAGGCGATGCCACCTGGGTGACGCCGCTGGCGGTGACGAATCTGCAACCGGGCGCGCATTCCATCACCGTGAGCAAGCCGGGATACTCCAGCGATACACGCTCGGTCAACGTAGCCTCCGGTAGCAAGTCCACTCTCGTAATTCATCTGGCTCAGGTGACGGCAACGCTGTCTGTGACCAGCGATCCGGCTGGAGCCAACGTCTACGTGGATGGGCGCGACGTGGGCAAGACGACGCCAGCCCATGTCAGCCTGGACAAAGGCACGCACGTTATCCTGGTACGAAAGATGGGTTACATCGATGAGACCGCTAGCGCGCAGTTTGCGCTGGGGCAGACCGTCAGTATTTCCCCGACCCTGCGTCCACTCGGCAACGTGGACAGCATCAGAACCGTGGGAAAAATGAAGAAGCTTTTCGGCGGAAACGGTGGGCAGCCGGGTCAAGGCGCGGTCAGCATCCACACTCAGCCGAAAGGCGCGCAAGTGGCGGTCAACCAACGCATGCTCGATAAAGGATCACCGGTTGACGTTATGCTTGATCCCGGAAACTACGTGATCGACATTTCGCTCAGCGGATATGCTCCCATCCACAAAGTCGTCACCGTCGATAAGGGTGGCAAGGTCGTTGTGGATGAGAATATGACTCCGCAATAGGCTCGCGACCGAGCCGCGAGTTGCCAGATCAGCGCCTCTAAGTAAAAAACCTTAGAGGAGATTGCTTCCGAGTGGCCCGTGATCCGCACAGAATCGACGTCAAGTGCTTAGATTCACTTCCTACAAGCCGACTCCCAAGGAACATCACCCGTTCTACAGAGGGATGACTTGAAACCCGAGTTGAGCGGCTTGGCTGCGGAGCCGAAATTGCGCGCGTTTTAGAGCCTCTTCGTCGCAGCGGTGAAAGACACTCTCGTTGTACGCTTCCTTGGTGCTGAGCAGGTGGTACACGATGCGTGCGAGCTTGTGAGCCGTAGCGGTGAGGGCTTGGGGTTTGCCGAGCTTCCGAGTGATGCGCCGAAAAAACTCACCGAGATAATCTTTGGCATGATGCAGCGAGTTCGCGGCCATTCGCAAGGCGGTGGCAACACGGCCTCTGACGCGGCGACTCTTGGTATAGAGCACTTTGCCACCACTGATCTTAGTTTTCAGGGCAAGTCCCAACCAAGATGCAAAGGCGTAGTCGACACTAATCGGGTGCGCTTTCACGAATCAGTTGCTGATAGACCACGCGGGCATGATCGTAGGCTCCTTTGGCTTCACTGATCTCTGCCGCTGAAATACGAGCCGCCTTTTGTGTCCAGCACTGGTTTACCCCCTTCAGCGCCCACTCCCCACTCCGCCGGGAGGCACGAATCGGCTTCGCATTTACAATTACGAAAACAGGATTGGTATGGGCAGCCGGGACTACACGCGCGGCTACCCAACTGCTACTCTTAATAGAGACTTCAAACTTCATCTCCCGTGTGACTCCGTCAGCAAGCATTTTTTGCGAAGAAGCCACTTTGCCGTTGACGATGATTTCCACGGCTACTTCACGGCTGTTGCCAATGCGCGCGCGCTCGACGTCCCAGTACGGTTTTTCATCGTAGGGCAACTCGTGTAGAGATTTGTCGGGATGCTCTGGGAGATACGCCGCTGCTAGCAGCGTCACTGTGACCTTTGATCCAGCGGGCAGGTGAAGCTCACTGCCTTCTTCTCCGACGTGCACGCCGTCAACGGTCAAGTTCATCAAATGGGTCTTTCCATCGGACACATAGCTGCGTCCTGCTTTTAAAGAGTTCAGCCACTTGCTATAGCTGACTGGAGCAGATACCGAAGCATAGGTACGGCCCATACCAACGCGGCTGTCGTAAATACAAGGAAAGTCAGTCTCGCCGGCGATTCTTGTGCGGAATCCCAAGTTCAGAGTGTGGTACCAGATGTTTAGTTCCCAGACGTAAGGCGTATCCACTGCGGAAATGAAATCAACGGAGTTGGGAATCGTGACATCGACGATGTATTCGTTGGCCCCAATTCCATCGAATCCTGGCACCTCATAGTTGGGAAGTTCGCTGCCTTGCACTGCCAGGCCCCATCCGGAATGTGCAAAACCGACCACTGCTCCCTGCTCTTTGGCCCAGCGGAGAATAGGCAGGTCCCACGTCGGCCAGTCTGTTAACCTCTTGGTTCCGGGATAATTCTGATCTTTCAGATTAAGAAGCACGATGTGCCCCGCATGACTCGAGGGGAAACCCGAGACTTCAAGGTCGTAGTGCATGAGCTGGTGTTGAGTGGATAAGGGATGGTCGTGCCCGGAGAAAAACTGCTTCTGGTAGTAATAATCCGGTCCCCAAGTCAATACCGAGCTGACGTTCACGCGCTCTCCGCGAATTTGACGGATCATGTCGTCCGGCAACACGCCCTCGGCCGGGTTCTGATAATGTCGGCAGCCCGCCGCATGGATGTGGTGGTCGCCCGAATACCAGCCATATTTCGCTGGATCAGTCCATCGCTCGAGTTGGAACTCGACTTCCGCTGGCCCTTTCGCATCGACTGTGAATTCTTTTTGTTGCGTCAGGTACTCAGGGCCGCCGGTGTAAGCTACGGCGTATTGGCCTTCGGGCAGGCGCAGGGTTTCTCCGTCCGCTCGGTAAACCTGAGGCTGAAAAAAGAAATCAGGAGCAAGCCGCTTGGAGGGGTTCGGATAAAGACGATTCTGTTTATCGCGAACAATGAACGAAGCCATGCCGGGTTCTCCGTTCTCGTCTCGCACGCGGAGGGTTATCGGACGCGCCGGGCGCGCGGTGAAAAGAACTGTCATGTCGTTGCGAAAACCAATATCCTGAGTTCCCTGACCCACGTTAAAGCTGATAATGGCCGATCTCTGGCCGGCGTCACGACTGTAAATGGTTAAAATCTGATATTCCACTGCCAAGCCTGAGAGGCGTGGAAGCATGGGAGGACTTTGGTACAGAGAAATGCTGGCGAACGGAGAGGTTGGCAGTGGATAAAGGGAAATATCAGTCCAGCGGTCGGCAGCCTGTCGCGGCGTCAGTTCCGTCGCCGGCTCTGGCGAGCCTGTGGATTCTATGTACACGTCACCCGAATTCGGACTCTCAACCTTGAGCTGCGCCGTCACCCCGGCGTCATTTATCACCTTAACCAGAAAGAGCCGGGTTCCAGCCTCGACCAGCTCCGGCTTGGCGGAGCCCGCCTCAACTTTCACGCGACTTTCCGCATTAATCTGCACCACGGCCAGAACGTGAGCGTCCAGAACGCTCTGTAGCCGCTCGACCGCTTTGAACTCGCTCCGGTCGGCGACGGCTTCGTCAATTCGGGATAACTCTTCCGCCGAAAGAGGTTGACCAAGATACGCCAGGGCGGTTTCGATCTGGCGGACCTGCTGCGCCAACGGTTGCAGTGGAACAGGGGAAGGGGAAGGCTGGGACGTTTGTGCACAGGCGATCACAGCTAGGGTCGCAATAACAACGGAAGTGGCTCCCACTCCGGTCATAAATTTTCCAAAATCTCTCCCACGCGGAATCCGCGGCTGTCGAGGAATCTGAATTCTTCCGCCGCACATTCGACGGCGTGGTTGTATGGGGGCCTGATGTTCTTACTTCCAACCCATATCCAGGCCGTCGTTATTCGCACCGTTGCCAGGGCACTAAATCCATTTACACTTCATCAGATCTGCAGATCGCGAAGGAAGGGAACGCTGGCTTTCATCATGTCCAGGCTCATCTCGACGAAGTAATTTTTTACGCCGCCCGTTTTGGCGGCGGTAAAGATATCTTTCCAATCCAGCGTGTCCTGCCCCACGGGCATCACTTTCTTGGTTTTTGCTGACCAGCCTTGCACGTGCATTGAAATGAAGCGGCCAGGGTACTTCGTGAAATACCGGGCGGCGTCATAGCCTTGGCTGATGGTGGATATCTGGAACTGGAACTTGACGAGCTTCGGATCGAGGAGGTCGAACAGTATGTCGTAGGTGCGCTTACCATCAACCATCGAGAGCTCGAATTCCTCGTTATGCAGGCCCTGCTGGATACCAGCCTTTGCGGACTGATCGCCCATTCTGTTGTATTCGTCGGCCGTTCGTTTCACATCGTCCATAGTCGGTTTTTTCGGTCCATCGAGGCTGGGGACGAGCATTTGTGTCAAGCCGACATCTTTCGCCCATGCGATTCGGTCCTCCTGATTCTTCCTAAGCTCTTCGATACCAAAGTGAGAACTCACACATGTTACGCCCGCATCGCCCAGAATCCTCTTGAGCTCGGTTCCCGAATATTTGGCGAGGCCGCCGAAACCTAAGTCGGCGTAGCCTACAGGGGAGCACAGTTCAATGGTCTGGAATCCGGCTTGGGCGAGCTGCTTGATCGTACCCGGAAAGTCTTTCGCGATCATCTCCCTGACAGGCCAAGTCTGACATCCGATGGGCAATCCAAGTGGATTCGCGCGGAGCTTCAGTATTCCTGCAGAGAGAAACCCGGCAGCTGCGGCTTGCATTGTGGCAATTTTGCAGAACTCTCTTCTCGAAATCACAGGCATGGGCGCCTCCCTATCCGCTGATAATTTGACTACGGCTGAGCGTCGTCTTGATCCCACTCGCTACAGTTCCCACCCACTTCGGCGATCCGGGCGAATGTATTTCTGCACTAAATCCGAGTTGTTCGCTTTCAGGTTGGTGCGATCCCAACTAAGTTTCTGTCCCGCGCGAACGGCAACATTTCCAAGGAGCAGCGTCTCCGTGACCAAGCCCTCGAACTCGAAATTTCCACCTGGCTTCACTTTACTTCCCTTGCATGCGTCGAGCCATTCGCGTTCGTTTCCAGGCGACCTGGGCAGAGTTTTCGGCGGCTGTTTGTAGCCGGCCATCTTGGCCTCCGGAATCAATCTCGGATGCGACCCATTGAATCCGCAAAGAATCTTGCCCCGATCCCCCACAAAAAGGAGCCCTTCATCATCTTCCTCGTCTTCTCCCTTGAACGGACGGGTTTCTTCCAACTCTTCCGGTCGCGACGGCTTTAGACCGCCGTCATACCACGTGAATCTCACGGGTGGCATCTCACCCCGCGCCGGGAAATCATAGTGGATGATCGACGCCAGGGGATACGATTCCTCGTAGCGATCCGTTGAACTTGCTTCCACACTCACGGGCGCCTCGAGCTTGAGCACGCGGAAAATTGTGTCGAAACTGTAAGAGCCCATGTCGCCCAGTGCGCCAGCACCAAAGTCGGTCCACCCACGCCATACGAATGGCGCGTAAGCACTGTTGAACGGGCGTTCTGGCGCTGGGCCAAGCCATAAATCCCAGTCCAAGCCAGCGGGCAAGGGTTCAGCCTCTTTGGGTCGTTCGATGCCCTGCGGCCAGAACGGACGGCTCGACCAATTAATGACCTGCCGAATGGGCCCGATGGCGCCGTGCCAAACCCATTCGCACAGCAGGCGGGTATCTTCGGACGCCTGGTTCGCAACGGCAATCTGGGTTGCAACGCCGGTCTGCGCTGCAATTTCGGCAATACGCCGTGCCTCGTAGATCGTGTGGGTCAAAGGTTTCTGACAGAAGACGTGTTTACGCTTCTTCATCGCCGCCGCTGACACGGCTGCATGCAAATTGTCCGTAGTGCAGACGATAACGGCGTCGAGATCCTTCTCCTTCTCGAGAAGTTCGCGGAAGTCACTGTAAGCCGAGCAGCCGCGGTACTGGCCGGAGCGTTGCTGAGTACCGTAATAGGCGTCCACGATTTTCTGACCAGGTTCGCGGCCTGCAACGCCGCTCGTGACTTCGAGAGAGTGGGTCAACCGTAGGGGCTGGTCAGGGCTGAGCCAATCCCACCCACCATCGACGCCCAACAATTTTCGGACAGAATTGCAAAACTCATGTGGTTCCCATTGTGGATGGTTCGCGCCGATCTTATTAGGATCACAGACGGCGATGCCTTGCACCTCGGGCTCGCGCAAAAAGCGGAGCATGACGCGCAAACCCTGTGAGCCAACACCGATAAACGCAATGTTGACCCTATCGCTGGGTGGAACATATCCTGCACCGCCCAGCACGCGACGCGGTACTATCGCGAAGCCAAGCGCCGCGGCGCTTTGCGCCAAGAACTTGCGTCGTGACACCGCGCCCTCTGAGAAGCTGGGAGACGCCCGAAGCCGATTTTTCAAAGTCCCTCCTTATCCGCAGTCCACACAATCAGGAATTTGCTGTGGCCTCCAAGGTACTCATCAACTCGGATACTGTAAACGAAATCAAGGGTCTGCCCGCGCGAATGTTGGTAAATGCCGCGTGATCTGCTCGAGTATGCCGGCTCTTACACCATTTTTGCACTCTTTCATAAAAGCCCAAACAAGCAAACAATCATGCCAGTATTTGTGTGCCTGAACGTCACTCTGCCTCCTCTCAGGTTCCGAGGAAGGAGCGAAGCAGGGAGGAATTTGACGATGATTACGCACGTGCTGCTAGGCTGTGGTAACGGAAAGGCCATCGCACAAAAATAGTCCCGTTTTTGTCCTGGCGCAGTGCGACGTCCCATTGTCCGATGATACTCGTGGGGGAGCGTTTGATTCCCTGACGGGAATTCGACGAGGAACCACGAGAGATTTCCCAACCGAATTTACTGGTATGGAGTCTACGCACCGCAACTGACTTTCTAGCAACGCATGATGGGTGGGATTTGTCAAAATTTCGGACTAAGCCAATTCAGGCGGAATGGGCATCCGACGGGCGACCTCGCCGAGATAGCTGACCCGTGCGGCCTCCCGCTCGGCGGTGTTCTTCAGCAGGTAGGCAGAGCCCTCTTCTTGGGAGGGCTCCACGCCTGGGCTAGATTCCAGCTACCCGATGGCGCGGGGCAGTAACTCAAGGCCGCGGTGCTCGAGCATCTCATCATTGCCGAAAATCGCACCTCAAAGCTGACCTGGAATAGGGCCGGATTCCCGTCCGGTCCTATCAGTGTGGTGTTGACTGTTGGTCACCCTTGCCAGGAGACTGAATCGCTCCTGCCATTCTTGTGTAGACAGTCCACTCTTTCCGTGACTTAGTGACCTCCCCCCGGAGGCCCTTCGTGACTGGCACCGTCTCGGACGGCGATGAATGATACCTGCTCCCAATCCGGATAGTGGTCCTCTTTGTCGGGTTTGCGCTCGGCAGGAGCAATCTGCCCGATGGTTGTTCGAGCCGGCAGGATGCGGCTGAAATACTGGACATACACTTCGTCAAACTTTGGCAGGTCCGACAAATCGTCCAGGTAAACGTTCGTGGCCACAACTTCGTCGAAACTCATGTCAGCTTCTTCAAGGTTGTCGAGCAGATTTCGCATGGTTTGCCGGAGTTGGTGGGCGGTGGTGGAGGCATAGACGCCGCCGTGCGCTCCGGGAATGAAACCACTCTTGGCGGAACAATACAGAGTCCCGCCGGCAAAGACGCAAGGACTCGCCGTCGGGCTGGGCGGCATGTTCTTGGGTCGAACTGCTCGCCTTTGCTTTAAATCGCGCACCGCGACGCCGGTGTACTCGATGTGAGTACCGCCCGGGAGACTCGATACTTCTATGGTGGCCCGCGCCGGAGTGTTGCCGAATTCGAACCG
>WNFF01004915.1_pt1 | contig 14989 bp, 17 predicted proteins | sample 5400441 | NCBI WGS metagenome assembly WNFF01 (sample SAMN13153345, study PRJNA577476) | soil metagenome | isolation source: 120 cm saprolite under Douglas fir tree site 2 hole 3 replicate 1 | place: USA:California | collected 2015-04-18 | reverse complement strand
CCGCAACCTCTAACATGGCCCGTCACAGCAGCATCGTCCACTTCCTCTTCACTCCCCTCAAACTCCGCATTTCCGACACATGATTCAGTCAATTTGGCCCGCTATCTACGGGAAACCGATTTTTACGGAATCGCGCAAATAGCGGGGCAGCCGACATCGGCCGATTGACATATGTCGCGGTTGGGCCCATCCGCTAGCCACGGATAGGCCAACATCCTTGCGTGTCGGCCGAGAGTATCGTCAGAAATATGTCATACCTCGGCCGAGGTGCTAACGATGTTGGCCGATCCGCTAGCCACAGATGGGCCGACACCCTCTCGAGTTGGCCGAGTGCCTGCTGGGATGGGTGGATGCCTCGGCCGAGAGGCTAGCGCGGTGGGCCGATCCGCTAACAACGGATCGGCCGACACCCTCTCGAGTCGGCCAAGTACATGCTGGGATGTGTGGATCCTTGGCCGAGAGGCCAGCGCAGTGGGCCGATCCGCTAACCACGGATCGGCCAATACCCTCTCGAGTCGGCCGAGTGCCTGCTGGGATGGGTGGATGCCTCGGCCGAGAGGCTAGCGGGGTGGGCCGATGCGCTAACCACGGATCGGCCGACATCCCCTCGCGTCGGCCGAGTGCCTGCTGGGATGGGTGGATGCGTCGGCCGAGAGGCTAGCAGGGTGGGCCGATGCGCTAACAACGGATTGGCCGACACCCTCTCGCGTCGGCCGAGTACCTGCTAGGATGTGTGGATCCTCGGCCAAGAGGCTAGCGCGGTGGGCCGATCCGCTAACCACGGATCGGCCGATACCGTCTCGAGTCGGCCGAGTGCCTGCTGGAATGGGTGGATGCCTCGGCCGAGAGGCTAGCGGGGTGGGCCGATCCGCTAACAATGGATTGGCCGACACCCTCTCGAGTCGGCCGAGTGCCTGCTGGGATGGGTGGATGCCTCGGCCGAGAGGCTAGCGCGGTGGGCCGATCCGCTAACCACGGATCGGCCGACACCCTCTCGCGTCGGCCGAGTGCCTGCTGGGATGGGTGGATGCATCGGCCGAGAGGCTAGCGCAGTGGGCCGATCCGCTAACCACGGATTGGCCGACACCCTCTCGCGTCGGCCGATTACCTGCTAGGATGTGTGGATCCTCGGCCGAGAGGCTAGCGCGGTGGGCCGATCCGCTAACAACGGATCGGCCGATACCGTCTCGAGTCGGCTGAGTGCCTGCTGGAATGGGTGGATGCCTTGGCCGAGAGGCTAGTGGGGTGGGCCGATCCGCTAACAACGGATTGGCCGACACCCTCTCAAGTCGGCCGAGTACCTGCTGGGATGTGTGGATGCTCGGTCGAGAGGCTAGCGCGGTGGGTCGATCCGCTAACCACGGATCGGCCGATACCCTCTCGAGTCGGCCGAGGGCCTACTGGAATGGGTGGATGCCTCGGCCGAGACAAAAACCCTTTTGTGTGGATCACAAATCCATCACAAAACCTTCCACATTTGTTAAGTATGTGACAGACTTTGTGTGGCTCAAAAAACCTATCAAAAATTCAATGTTAGTGTAAGGATGTGTGGAAGACAAAAAACTATACCACAAATTTCAAATATAAATGTCCTGATATTTTACCTTAACAGGACACTTATATTTGAAATTTGTGGGTTATTTTTTTTTCACAGATCCTTACACAAAATTTGAATGTTCGATAGGTTTTTTGAGGGCCACAAAGTCTGTCATATACTTAACAAATGCGGAAGGTTTTGTGACGGATTTGTGATCCACGCAAAAGGGTTCTTGTCTCCTGTGTGAGGGCTTGCTGGGAGCCTCGATGACTCGGCCTAGAGGCCAGCACTGTGGGCTGATCCGCTTGCCACCGACAGCCTCTTCAGTGGGTGGCCTGCTGGGATGGCTTGATCCTCGGCGGAGAGGCTATCAAGATTTTCAGACAAATACACTTTGATTTCAACAACTGGTCTGCAGTACATATGGGAAAGTTACATTCAAAAAAATATACAAGAAAAAAATCAGAATTGTCCCCTCAAATCTGATGTTCCTTGACGAGCCACCTCCCACCTCCACTCTCTGGACCACCACAGGCAACGACATTGGCCTGAGGCTGGAAACGGAGCTTACCGTTGCAATTCGCATTGCCACAGGCAAACATGATGTCACCTTGGCCCATGATGGGCTTACCATAGGCCCTTGGGGCAAGGCACTCAGGGCAGACGGAGGGCAGACGGTGACCATAGGGGCGTAACTTGTCGTGGCTCCAGATGTACTCGGAAATGCGGAGTTTGAGGGGAGTGAAGAGGAAGTGGACGATGCTGCTGTGACGGGCCATGTTAGAGGTTGCGGCGGCGGAGAGAATTTGGGGGAGGGCAGACTCGAGGGGAAATCCCTCGACCAAGACCTGCTGGGCAAAGTCCATGAACATGGTCGATGTCAAAGAGGGCTGGAACTCGAGTGCAGTGAATGTGACCAAGTGAGTTGCCCCGAGTCTATTTAAAGATGAGTACAATAAAATATTAATATTAATATTAATATAATATAATATAAAATACGAAATACACTTACAGACGACCAGTGGCAGCGAGAGCCTTGATGTTTCCCTCATTTCTAAGGAGGCCTCCACATGACAAAATGAAGAAAGTGGATACTTTCTGAGCAAGGAACTGGGCGAACGAGGGGGAGACGAGGCTGTCAAAGAACTGGAGTGCAAGGAAAATTCAGTTAAGATATTTGATTTAATCGAAATAAAAGTACATACATAGTTGACGGGGGCACAGAGATTACGACCGATATAAAGGTCACCAGTCTCATCCTGAGAGTGGTTGGTGATGAAGATGAGGACACGATCAACCATGAACCTATTAAAATTTTGAGGAATTAATATTTTAATATTTTAATTTTAATTTTGTAAAAACGGACAATTGGAGCTCTTTGAGGAGAAGGGCCATGCGACGGTGATGTTCCTTGACGAGCTCATCGGTGGATAGGTCAAAATGAATGAGGTGGAATTGGCAGGTCCCGGGGGGGAGGAATTGCTTGAGGTACTCAGCAATCAATGCAGGAGGCAAACCGAGGGGATTAATGGAGAAAAGACAAAAGTGAAGGATGAGGAGGGGAGAGGTGATGACCTGTGACCTTGCCGACAACTGATAATCTCCGGTAAATTTGATGGGTTTGTCGAAGATCGGAACCCATTTGTCAGGGGAGACGGAGACATTGGAAGCGCCGCATTTGTAAAACCCCTGTGATAAGCTGTATGAGTCATACATGAGGGCAAAGGGGTTTGATTTACCATGTATGGGGTGGGGCGCTTGAACGCCGACAGATGGCAGGCAACACAGAGGAAGCGCGAGGACGGTTGGATAGCATTTGGAGGGATTACGAGATGACGGACACAAATCGCTCGAGGACAATTATCGCAACACAGGAGATCACCTCCGTTGAGGCAGACGTAGCAAAACTGTGACATTTGATCAGCTGGGCATTATAATGAAGTTATTTACTTACATCATTGGTGGTGTCAGGTGGCGTGAGCTGGGGGACAAACTGAGTGGACAGGCGGGATGGACGGAGCTGGAGGGCCATGTTGGTGACCCGGGGGGCCAACCCCCCCGTACTTTTCCTTGCAGTTGCTGTGGTACGAGGCATGAGGAGGAAGGAATTATCGCGATCAGATCGCGATCAGATTTGGATCACGTGCCTGAATTTCCTAATTGGTCCTACGCTCATTTGGTAATATTGTCTACATGGTTGAATTATTTTGTGGGCACCAGGACACTTCAATTAGCCAAATACATGTTGTATGGTCAATTGTGTGTTCTAGTATAATTTACTGCGATGTGGCTGCCTTGTACAACAGCAAACGAACACATTGTGGCACAGTTGCCTGATTGGGACATTTGTGGCTGGCGATACAATTGGTGTGTTATAATTATTTTGCGGGCACCAGGACACTTCCATTAGCCAAACACATGTTGTATTGTCAATTATGTGTTCTAGTATAATTTACTGTGATGTGGCTGCCTTGTACAACAGCAAACGAACACATTGTGGCACAGCTGCCTGATTGGGACATTTGTGGCTGGCGATACAATTGTGTGTTATAATTATTTTGCAGGCACCAGGACACTTCCATTAGCCAAACACATGTTGTATTGTCAATTATGTGTTCTAGTATAATTTACTGTGATGTGGCTGCCTTGTACAACAGCAAATGAACACATTGTGGCACAACGTCCTGATTGGGACATTTGTGGCTGACGATACAATTGGTGTGTTACAATTATTTTGTGGGCACCAGGACACATCATTTAGCCAAATACATGTTGTACGGTCAATTGTGTGTTCTAGTATAATTTACTGCGATGTGGCTGCCTTGTACAACAGCAAACGAACACATTGTGGCACAGCTGCCTGATTGGGACATTTGTGGCTGGCGATACAATTGGTGTGTTATAATTATTTTGCGGGCACCAGGACACATCATTTAGCCAAATACATGTTGTATGGTCAATTGTGTGTTCTAGTATAATTTACTGCGATGTGGCTGCCTTGTACAACAGCAAACGAATGCATTGTGGCACAGCTGCCTGATTGGGACATTTGTGGCTGACGAGACAATTGGTGTGTTACAACTTGTTTTATATAATTGTATCATGTGCATCAGCACTTCAATTACACAAATTATCATTTTATGATGAATTGTGTGTCCATTTTATTGTGGTAGCTTCATAAAAGGGCAATTTCAAGTGTGAATTGCTTGATTAGACCGATTGTTGATGAGATGTGGCGTGGGAATTGATAAACATGACCAAACATGTTGTGTTTAAGAACGCGTCGCGAAAACTTTTCGCACCCTTATTCTTCTTCCACCACTACCACCACCTGCCCAGTGTTTTACACAAGGCACCACCCTATGTCTTTTCGTCATACGTCCCTTCGTCATGTGCCCCTTCTGCAGGGGGCGTCTGGTATCTTTTCCTATTTTTTTCTTCTGTTGGTATGGACCACTACCACCACTTGCCTAGTATATTTACAGGTACCACCATAGGGACATGCGCCCCTTCGTCATGCGCCCCTTCGTCATACGCCCCTTCTGCAGGGGGGGCGTCTCGTACGTTTTCATTTATTTATTATTTATTTGTTGGTATGCAACTCCCCGGGGACGCCCGGGGTCGCATGACCACACTGATTGTTGGTTGTGAGGTGGCCGGTAGAGCTGTGGGTACCCGTGCTCCCCCCTGGGGGTGTCGCGGGCCCAACCTCCTTGTCCCTGTTGGTTGTGAGGTGGCCGGTAGAGCTATGGGTACCCGTGCTCCCCCCTGGGGGTGTTGCGGGCCCAACCTCCTTGTCCCTGTTGGTTGTGAGGTGGCCGGTAGAGCTATGGGTACCCGTGCTCCCCTCTGGGGGTGTTGCGGGCCCAACCTCCTTGTCCCTGTTGGTTGTGAGGTGGCCGGTAGAGCTATGGGTACCCGTGCACCCCCCTGGGGGTGTCGCGGGCCCAACCTCCTTGTCCCTGTTGGTTGTCAGAGGTGACATTTAGTCGGAGGATCGGCGGTCGCTTCCGTGGGAGCACCCGTCCCTCAACCTCATCATAGGCATTGAGGTGGCCAGTTGCGCCAAGGTCATCTGTGGGTCTCCCTGGGGACACACAGACCCAGCCTCGCATTCTTCATTGTTTTGTGTGGCCATGGACAGTTTGAATTGGGTGAGCTACTTTTAGTTTTGTTTTCCTTACTGATGATTTCCATATAGTTATTATATAGTGTTGCGCCTTACCTTCCCATAGCCGGCTTCCAATGTGAGTTATATTTTATTTATATTTTGTTTTGCTCATTATGTTTTGTTAGGGTTTTTTATTATCCGCATTCTGTTGCCCCCCCTCCCGGCATAGCCATGTATTTTAATGTGAGTCGTCTTTTTTTTTTATGTATTTATCACTTACCATTGATTTGTAGGTCATTATTTCAGAGCAATTGTGCTTCGCATCCTCCCCACATTCCCACTTGGTGAGTAATTCTCTTGTATGCTTGTCCTTTTTTTCCACTTACTATTATTTGTTGGTTTTCGTAGGTTATTGCTATTTTACCATTGCACATGTATTTTGTCTTTCGTAGTTAGGTCCATTAATTGGATTGGGACTTGAGAGGCGGGACTTGGCCACCCCGCTTCCCTTGTCTCGATCTGAGGAGGACTTTTTTGTAGATTAGAAAAAAAATTGCGAACTTGTAAAATCAAAAAAAAATTGTTATGATGTAATGCAGGTATGCTCCCATAAGTGGTGGGCCCAGAGTCCCTGAGCATGTCGGCCGAGTCGTTGTGTCTATCGGCCGATGCGTTGTCTATGTGCGCAATTTGTGAGTAATGCAGGAGATAATAAAAACAGCACATGATGCTTGGCTTGGTATCACGTGATACAAGTTGAACTTTTGATATCTCCATTCGGTCCCATTCTGCTACTTTGCGCCCATCAGTTGAATTTCAAATGTGGTCCCAACCATACAGGCACATTCTCAAACAGGCCAAGAATCGTTTCCAGGAGGCTCAGGGTGAGAAAGAGGAGAACACCTTAGCTGCTGAAGTCGCGGGGACCATTACCGAATTTCATCAGGCCAACAGTCTCCCTGGAGATGTGCCAGGATCCCTTGTCAAGGTAAGTTATATATTGGTAAATTATACTTAAAGAGGCCTATCAGAATGTTCACAGAAAATTCTTACCTGGTTCAACAATTATGCTGGGGAGAAAATTGTCATGAAAAAAGCCAAGGCCGAGGAGGCACCCAAGAAGTACAAAAAGATGTATACGGAGCGGGACGTCGCCAAGGTCGTCCACAAAAAAGCCATTACTCTCTATGGAGAAAAGAAAGGAGGGGGGCCATCGGGCTCCACAGAGTTTTTGAGGGTCTACCCCCATGCAGTCACTCGCATCATTGGCAAGTTGCCACCTGCAGGGATACTGGAGTTGCAGAGGACAGCAGAGAAGTGGACTCAGGAGGGGCCTCCAGAAGAGGTTAAACTCGCGTAAGTGTCTGTCTATTTCATAATTTAACAATACATTATATGTACTTGTGTTTCCAGATATGCGCAGAAGAAACTAGGCACGAAGGTGAAGGACTTTGTTGATGAGATTGAGCGCACGATGGGGGTGCAGATGTTTATTATGGCAGGTTTCCGTCGCGAGGACGGTCTCCTTGTGAAATCCAAGTGAGTCTCAATATAATGTTTTCGTCTACCATGCAGAATAACACTCATATACAGGTTTGAGTCCACCCCAAGAAGGGGGGACAAGTTTACATTGTATCAGGGGTGGAAGAAAAACACCTACACCACCTGGGAGGACTACTTGCTGCAGCAGTATCGTGAGTCTGTAATTTAACAACACACATATTAAATAAATTCTAAAATATGCAAATACTTTAGCGGAGGAAGACAAGGGAGATCAGGATGACTCTGACAGCCAGGATGAGGAGGAAAGCATTGGGTTGGATGTCGACGAGAATGGGAATGTCCTATTGCCCTCCCGACAGAATATCTCCCTAAACAGGGCAAAAATTATGATCAGGGATTATGTGATGGAAAGATACCGTAAGTGTGGTTATATGACATATTTCATGTTGTCTGATGAGGTGGTCAGGTGTGTTCACAGGCAACAAAAGATCGAAGGTTCCTTGGGCAGCAATGCTTAAGGAGCCTGATCGGTTTTTTGAGGATGGGGAAATCCCAAGCAGTGTGGCTCTTCGAGAGCCTTCCAAACTCCGTGGGGCTGAGGTGTGGGCACTGTGGGAAGCATGGGAAGGCCGCCAGAAGGAAGGTAAGGTGGGCCTCAGTTTTCGAGATGCATTAGAGAAGGACAAGCGTCCTCATGGCTTCATGGAGGGGAAGGGGAAGGGGAAGAACAAGCTGGAGTATAAGGAGCTGTCGTCAGAGGAGGAGGACGATGAGAAAGGTGAAGGACAGGGTAGGAAAGGTGACGAGGGCAAAGTTGAGATAGCAGGAGAAGAGGGAGACGAGGGGGGTTATGGACAAGGAGGCACAGAGGGTGATAGGCCAGGGGATGAGGAGGGTGAGACTTATACTGAGCCTCATATCTGCAGCCCTGCGGCCCATGCCTCTAATCAAACATCAAAGTTGGCATACATGAAGAACCTCACCTTGGAGCCTGAGTTCCAGAAGGCTTTCAAAGCCATGAAAAAGGTATTTAGGCTTTCATTTATTTCATTCCTTTACTCATACCATCTCAGTCGAACATCAGGGATCTTGCTGGGATGCCTCATTGGGCATCATGGACATATGGGTGCGAGTACCTGCCCCCCTCCTTTCACACGAGGGAAGGCTTTACCCGAGACATAGAGGCTATTGTGGGTGCAGCAGGAGGGGATAACCCCTTGCCAGCCACACTCCTTCTCGGATGTGGATTAGCCATCCGTGAAATTAATAAGGTCCATTTCTCCATGAGTGACCCTGATGACCCTCCCCCCGCCGACATGCCCACCCATGTCATCATCTCTCCTTTAACCCTCGAGGACATTCCTACCATTGAAAATGTCATTGGAGATGCCTTGTGAGTCTCTCCATCTATGTACTCAGTCAGATGGATCTCATTCCAATGACTCTTTAGGAAGAATTTTCAGGAAGGCCAAGCTAGTATGTGAGTGACCAATTTCATAAGGAAAAAAAAAAATTTAATATATATTTGGCAGTGTTAGGAGATCTAATCGCACCCAACTAAAAGACTTGGCTGAAGGCCAGTCACCTCAAAAAAAGAAGAAGGTTGAACCCAAGGATGTCGCGGGTCCCTCCCAACCCAGGACAAAGCCAGGCAGAAACTCCAGGAAATAGTTAAATAATTACTAAATTTCACCACTCATACATAATAACAAGAGTTCAAGTCAGCCTAGTCATTGTTCATTTTGTATCTCTAACATAGGGCACTGCCTTAACCATGAAATTTTTTAATAAAAAACGCATAAGTTCATCAGCTGACATGTATCAACTGACATTTGGTTCATCGGCCGACATTGGATGTCTATAACATGGAGTTTTCTAAAAAAAACGAGTTCATCGGCCGACATGTGTCAATTGGGTCGGCCGACATTTGGTCCATCGGCCGACATGTTGTCTTGTAAATAATGACATGAGGTGTTTTCTAAAAAATAAGTTCAACTCTGATATGTGTCAATTGGGTCGGCCGACATTTGGTCCATCGGCCGACATGTTGCATCGGCCGACATGTTGTCTTGTAAATAATAACATGAAGAGTTCTCTAAAAAATAAGGTCATCCTCTGACATGTGTCAATGGGTGGGACATTTGGTCCATCGGCCGACATCGACTGTCAAGTGCCTCCAGAGACAGTTAATAAATTAACACCCAATACTTTTTTCTGCCATATATGGACTCTTCCTCAGACCAAATTAGGTAGATTGATGAACATAACTAAAAAAGGAAAATCACATGATTCAATGTTCACTTTTCGGTCACTTTCAACAAAAACAATAACAATGGCCGAAACTCAACAAAAGACACCACCGGAAGGTTCCGGTTGCAACTCTAACTTTGATAAGGAGATCAGCACTCGATTATCTGATGTCATGAAACAATACTGTAAAGTTTCACTGGTTGGGAAAAAGAGGAATGATCCCTCCATGAAGAATCTCCGGTATGTATTCCGTTTCATGCCAGGAATGATTTTATTCATCAATAATTAGTACCCGTTTATGGTTTGCACTCCTCGATTGCCAGGCTGCTGGTGACTCTCGGAGTGAAAATATGCTCAGCATAGATGAGGATTTGGATAGGGCTGCACTGACAATTGCCTATGCTATTGCAAACCCTTGTAAGTCCCAATGTTACAGCATGGTCCAGTTTCAAATATTTCCTCATACAGATGAGACTGGATGGGACGCCACGAGATTTGCTGCCCACATCAAAAATTATAGGCCAACAGCCAGCCATGGAGACGATGATGAAAGTACAAGATTAGCCAAATTCTTCCATAACCCCAACCTAGGGAACATGGAAGATCCCGCAGTTGTTATTGACTTGCAGGGAAGGATTTTGGTGTGGTATCTCCCGCACATTTTTCATCCAGCCCATGTGGTATTTTGTATTCAGTTTTATTTTATTTTATTTTCACTGATTGCTGTTCAGGGCTCACTTAACACAGCTGTTACCAAATTGCAGCGTCCCCTAGCCAAATCAATATTGTCATCATCTGCCTCTTGGCGCCAAAGTCACTTCAAGCCACCCACCGTAGGAGGCCACTTCGGAGCTGGCACTCTGGATCTCTCCCCGGGTTGGTTCCAACAGTCTAAAGAGGTATTTTATTGACTGGTTTCTTTGGTCCTTTTCTGAGCGAGTTTGGGGCTGTAGCGCCTTATAGATGAACTCTATGTGTCATCTGATTTGAGGTCCCCCGAAGCCTTAGAATACCTCAAGATCACCAAACACAAGGAGTTGATCACCAATGCGATTACCGCCGCCATTGCACCGGACCTATACCAATCCGGCTTAGCTGCGATTGAACGTCTGAAACTGGGGGAGGGGTTGAATAAGATCTTGCCATGTGTGCAGTTGTGGGTCTCGGTGTACTCAGGGGTTGCACTTATTGTCAACAGGGTTACCCCATCACATCGTGATCCCGGAGCGGCTCCATCATCATATGACTTTCTTGTGGCTGGGGGGGATTACCAGCAGTGCACATTGGACTGTGCTGACGTGGTGAACAGATCTGTGTGGCTCATGTCATCAAAGATGCTGTGCATGCACGTCTAATGCAGCCCAGGCCTTCTTGGCCCATGCATGCTGATTACTTGGCTTTAACAAGAAAGTAGTTACTAAATTACTTACCATATTTCAAATTAAATTATTGACTGGGCCATGCTGCACTGATGCTGTACATACATGCCTACAGCACAGTGCTGTTATTTGCTGTGCCTTCAAGCCTCAACACTCATCCTCAGCCCCAACTTCCAGGCACTGCCATTGCCAGTGGTGAACAGATCTGTGTGGCTCATGTCATCAAAGATGCTGTGCATGCACGTCTAATGCAGCCCAGGCCTTCTTGGCCCATGCATGCTGATTACTTGGCTTTAACAAGAAAGTAGTTACTAAATTACTTACCATATTTTAAATTAAATTATCGACTGGGCCATGCTGCACTGATGCTGTACATACATGCCTACAGCACAGTGCTGTTATTTGCTGTGCCTTCAGGCTGTTGTGGCACTGCCAGTTTGATGCTGTATATCTTAGCATATATAAGACCCTCATCTGCTTCAACCATCCTTCCTCAACACTCATCCTCAGCCCCAACTTTCTGGTCTCACCATGCCCAAAGTAAAGCGAAAGAAGCGTGCCAGTAGGGGCATCAGGGAGATAGAGTATGTGGCTGTGAAGTCTCGAAGAGGTTCAGAACGCTTGAAGACAAGGGAGGTTTCCACAAGCATTTCTCCTACACCTCCATCCAGCCCTTCAAAGTCTTTGCGAGATCCCAAGTCCCCTTCAAAAGCCAAAACTGTCTTGAAGAATTCATATCATGATGGCATGGAAACCCAGGGCTGCAATGACAGTCAGAAGCCTGGCTCCACATCAAAGCCCCAAACCAGGAATACCAAGGTCAGCCATCGCCTCTGCTTTCACTGGGATCCTGATGTATTTTATGCCTTAACAGGACCAACATGACTATCTCAAAGAATTCCTTAGACATAGAGACAAGTTCCTGGAAGTCTTGTTAGAAGGTGACTGTTGGATGGGGGATGAAGCATGCTCTGACTGTGGAGAACAACCAGGAGCCATCCGGTGTTTGGACTGTTTTGGCCGCCGACTTCTCTGCAAAGACTGTGTGGTCATCAGCCATCGACATTTACCATTCCACAGGATAGAGGCTTGGAATGGCAATTGCTTTCTCCCTTCCTCTCTGGTGGACCAGGGGTTCATCCTCCATGTGGGCCATGGAGGAGAGCCTTGCCCCAATGCTCATAGAGATGCAGAATGGGTTGATATGGACCAAGGTGATGACAGTGCTATGGATGAGACCATTGATGTTGGGCCCAATGCAGACCACAAGACCTCCCTGCTCATCGTGGATACCGCAGGCATATTTAATCACCATGTGGCTTGGTGCAGGTGTGTTCCTGACAACAAACCAGATCAAGCCATGGTCCTCTTCCAACACCACCTGTTCCCATCTTCTTTCATTCGCCCAGAGACTGCTTTCACATTTAATGTGTTGGATGACTTCTACATGGAGTCCATGGAATGCAAAACAGCCGCCATGAGCTTCTATCAGAAACTCAGGAGGCTCACATCCAACACCTTTCCAGGCAATGTAGCAGTGAGTGATTTCATAACTTCCATTTCAGTGGTGCTGCTCAAATAACCCCACCAGGATCGCTACCGGGAGTTGATGCGAGTGTCCAGACAGTGGCGTGACTTGCATGTCAGAAAGCGATTCGGTTATGGTCATGATATGGACAGAAAGCCTGGGAATGGCGATCTGGCTCTTTTCTGCCCTGCATGCCCTCAGCCTGGTACAAATCTTCCTCCAAATTGGAAAGATGACCCAGAAAGGTGAGCTATTAACACATGCTCCCCGGTTGTGGTTGGCATGTTGGCCAACCATTCTTCTGTCCTTTTCCAAGTTCTGATGATCTCACATAGGTGGAAATATTCTAGAGTTTATGTGTATGATGGTAACTTCCATGCAGAGCATATGCGCATGCGCCGACCTGACTTGGATGTGGCCTTGACCAATGGTGAAGGATATATGGTTGAGACTACTAGTTACAGTCAGCATTTAAAGGTTTCTGTGGAGCACAAACAGGTGAGTGATGCTTGTTTGTCTGAGAGCAACAGTCATTTGACTCCGATGGTGTGGTCTAGAAATCTACCTGCAGAAATCACAAGGCCCACAATGCTGCCAGTTCTATTTCAAAGGATTTGGATGCAACAGGTGGAGGTGCATGTGCTTGTGGCCGTCATGGCTGTTTCGCCCCTCACTCCTTCGCCGACTTTCAAAAGGGAGAACGGTCTGTCTCTATCCCTGTCCTTCCATCTTGCCCCATCTGATGCCAGCCTCAGACAAATGAATGCCGACTATTCCATCTGCAATGCTCTCAGGTATCGCACTCAAGGCTTGACTGATGCCAAGTTGGCCTATGACATCTGCTGCCAGTGGTGGATTAATTTCTTCTTGAGGTTGGAGAAAGGGCAATTTCTCAGCCTGCCAGAGGGCTTGAAAATCACCCCCGCCGTCGGTTCTTTCCATCTTGCATCTCATATTCCCGAGTGTTTCGTCTTGTACAGCCTCCACTTCATTCGTGGAGCTGGCCAGTTGGATGGAGAGATCCTCGAAACCCTGTGGTCTGATTTCAACAAGATCTCTCCCTGGGCCAGGTCCATGACCGCTTCTCATCGGAGGGAGATATATGACGATCATATGAGGGATTCAAACTGGAAAAAGCTGACAGGGATGTGTGAGTTACTTTAACATCTCTCTCTCATCACTCCTGTTGACCCTCATATATTGATCTCTACAGTCACCATGTTGCTCACAAAGCACAAACGTGCCCTTGTTGGTCGTAAAGACACCCTCATGTCATATCAGGGTCTCTCGGATTCTCTTGATGAGCAGAAGCTGACCAAATGGAGGGCCTCCGAGAAAGAAGCCATGGAGAAGAGGGGAGAATATTTAAGAATCTTTGAGGTGCAAACGTCTAAAGGTATTGCCTGTCTGATCTCTTTTATTAAATTTTCTTGGTTGATTCCTGGAATCAGCTCCAACTCAGGCTGAAATAGTCCTTTCCTTGACTGAAAAACACAAAGGTCCGGCCGAAAAAGACGGCAGTGTGGCTTGGTTGAAGATGGGGATCTCCATTGAGGATGACATGTGAGTGCTCAGATGTTTGAGGCCTGGGATGCAACATCTCACACAATTCTGATAGGGACAAGCTTCATTCTGATGTGGCCAGAACCTCCAAGTATTCCACTGCCACTCAACGTGCTTCAATAGCCACACGTCGGAGGCGCCTCACACACCGCATTGACGCATTCAGTGCCAAGGGATCCAATATGATGGGAGGCCTGGATTATGATGACTTGCAAGAGGCCCTGGAACACCTGGATCTGGACAGTGATGATGGAGAGACATCGGACCCAGCTTCAGAATTCTCAGATGACAGTCCTTCCGGTGAAGACACAGATGATGACAAAGAGGACAATGATGAAGAAGATGGTGATGACATTGATGTCTCTGTGCAGTTTCCAGAAAGACTGCCCCTCATACTCCCATCATCTTTTAACAGCCATCAGGTTGTCCTCGCCAACCTCCAGGCACTGGCTTTCCAGGAATTGGAGTTGCGAAAGGGACAGGCTAATGACTGTTTGGAGAGGTTGCGCTTGAACCTCGGGCACCAGGCTCTATTGTATCGCACCAATGTTCGGAATGCTTCCAGCACAAAGCAGAAGTTGAGGGCATTTCATGATGTCAAGGCCTGCAGAAAAAAGGTGGAGGTTTGTGTGAGGACTTATAGGAGGGCCAGGAGGTCTTTGCAACGTCTGGGTGCAGATTCTGCCACCATGGACAAATACAAACCCATCCTTCGATCCGACCTTCGCCTCAGTGGAGACATCACCCAGGAAAACCGCCTCGGTCAGAGGAATGACACTTTGGCTTGGTTCTGGACCCCAGGTGAGGGTGGCTTAGATAATAGCCACTCCCTCATGGATGAATGTGAGTCTTTCATTTCCTCTGGTTCCCATCTTCTCATTCCTCTCCAGTCTTTCGAGTCAACTGGCTCAGAGCAAAAGCACGTTTTGAGAGGTGGGATGAAGAGTTGACATTGGTGAGAAATGAAATGCTGTGGACCATCCTCTGGTTTGAAAATCAGAAATCTGAATGGATGAGGAGAGCTGCAAGGAGTGAGCTGGAGGGTAAAGAGGGACATGAGGCTTATGCCTTCAAACAGGTGGAAATGTGGGATAGGTTTGCCAAGGAAGGAAGGAAGC
>WNFF01002518.1_pt1 | contig 14997 bp, 18 predicted proteins | sample 5400441 | NCBI WGS metagenome assembly WNFF01 (sample SAMN13153345, study PRJNA577476) | soil metagenome | isolation source: 120 cm saprolite under Douglas fir tree site 2 hole 3 replicate 1 | place: USA:California | collected 2015-04-18 | reverse complement strand
TTCGAGCGTAAGAGTCTGGTCAAGAGGCACGCCTACCATTTCCTCTATCCACGCCAGGTAGGGCTCGAGCGAGGCGCGGATCAGCTCCACCGACGAGCTCAGTCGGACTTGCAGCCGGTCCGGAAAATTCGATTTGATCGCCATTCGGGAAGACTACGGACGGTTATCCTCTTTTAAACTACTGGGCAGATAGGAAACTTAGCTAAATTAGGAGGCCAAAGCGGCCCTGGCAAAAACACTGCAGCGGGCGCTGCCGGCAGAGGTCCTACGTTCAGCGTCCTGCCCCGTTAGGACAGAGCTCTACTACGGAGCGTGATCGCAAAGGGCCAACAGTCAGTGCCCATAAGCGCCCATCATCGATGAGTAGTCCCAGTCCCTTGAGACCGTGAGGAGGGAGGTGGCGAGGCCAGCCCATGTTCGACCCAGTCCTGATCCTCGGCGAGCAAGGGAATCGCCAAGTGTAGCGCTTCGACCTCTTTGCGCACGCGCACAATGTCCAATTCCTTTTCCCGCAAAACCAGGTTCACATCCTTCACGACTCACCCCCAGCGAGGGAGCGTTCCCGCTGCCCTTTCAACATTCGGTTGGCTGGCTGTTTGGAAAGTCCTCACTGAGCGCGCTTTTACGCATGGAGGTCAGGCGCTCCGTTGGCGCGAGGTTTTCAGAACAGTCGAGCGTGCCGCTTTCCTCAATTGCGCAAGCCGTTCACTGAACTCTTTCTTGTCGTACAAACCCTCGTTCTGCTCATGAACGTACCGGACTGTAAGTTCTGTCCGATTCCCACAACCCACGCGCTCAAATATATCGCTCAAGTGGTGGCTAACCGTGTGCGCCGAGATCCCCATAAACCGGGCGATGTCCCTGTTTGTGAGGCTGGATGCAACAAGCATGGTGACGGCGAACTGGCGGGGTGTCAGCACATCCATGAGGGAGAGTTCCTTTTCAGCTCCTTTGGGTCGCATATTGCTCCGCCACCACTGGCGCACTGTCAAATATTAGAAGCCCGACAGAGGAGCAGGAAGTAAAAGTGCATAGAGTTTCGGCAGTCATCTGTGGAGAACCTGTGACTTTTGTGCAAAAAGCGGTGGAAATTACAGGAAAATCGAAGAAGCAACCCGCAGCGCAGTACGGCCTGTCATGGAGTGGAGTAGTCTGGTGGCGTCTCTTACGCAGTTTTCCGCCGTACCCCCTTCTTGGAGACGGTTCCTTGCGCAAACAGAAATATCCACGCCTAATCTCGGACACCCTCTCTCTATAAAGGAGGCACTATGTGCCCCGTACTCAGCTCGCAAGGTCTGAATCAAAATTGGCAAGAGCTATACAAGGCAGCACTGTTTGAAACCAACCGAGGCAAAATTGCCGAGCGGATCGCCGAGGCTGAGAGAGTGATCGCGGCCCGGGCGCGGGACCTGTTTAAGGAACCTGCAGACATGATCGAAGAGCAAAATGCTTTGGATGACGCTCTATACGCCCTGCATGCCCTGAAAGGCTGCCTCATCTGGCGGGATGCACGCGCTGCGGCCTGAGGGCGTACTTCGCCACCTGCGCGATCTGAGCGAAGTCCGAGAAACCAATTGCCCGGCCGGCTGCAGCCACTGCTGCGATCGAATGGAATCTCTTCCGCAAAAATGATCCACTTCGTATCGGCACGGCACAGGGAGTGCAAATGCCTGCCGCCTCGCTCTATATTCCAAAAACAAAGGAACTCGTGAAGCGCATTGAGAAGACGCAAGCCTCCCAAAAAGCCGCCAGAGAAGCCGACACGAAGAGAACGCTTGATGACTACGGGAAAAAGTAGGCAGCTAGGCGCTTTCCCCACCCTTCTCCGCTTAAAAGTCAGTCAAGTATGTTGAATGCCGGTTTTTCTCCACTGCTCGGAGAGCGGGACTCTTTAGCACCATGCGGACCCGCGGACTCAGCGGAGCGCCAACGCGCTGAATCAGCGTCAGCGTTGTTTCCAGCCGTTTGTCCCCCTAAATGACTCCGGTAACTTTTTTGCGACTCGTGGGCAAGTGATAATGGTTATCAATGCTGGAAAAACGTAAATCGTCGCAATAGACCTGAGAACTATCGCCGAGGCCAATGAAAACGACGAAACAAATTGCAACGATCACGCTGATCATATTGCTAGGAGTCATCGCCTACGGGTTGTTTCGAACTGGCAGGTCGGTGACAACATCGCAAATAACCCAGGGAGGCGAGTTGTCCCAAGCGGAGCATCGGTCTGCGATTGATCAGACGCCTCTCTATACCTCCCAGCGCTTGGCGCAAACGTCCACGAGTGTGGACGAATTGCAATTGGCACAGGAGGCCCTGCGCCTCGGTGATCGCGAGATGGACCTGGCGTTTGCGGCAGCGGTGTGGGAAGCCCAAGTGCACCCGGCCGGGTTGAGCGCCGCAGCGAAACTGAGCCAAGCCAGGCTGCAAAACGCGGACAAATCTCTGGACGGAGACAAGGAACGGGTTGCGCAACTTACCGCCGCGTTGGCAAAGGCGACCGGTGCTAAAGAGGACAGCCTGGAGGATCAACTGGAACAAGCGAAAGTCCAGGTGGAGCTCGATCAGGATGAGGTGGACGACGCGAAACAGCAGTTAATCCGCGCCGGTGGTGATGCCCAAGGCCGAATTGAGCAGTTGATGAAGGAGCATGAGGCCGCCTCGCGTATCGCAGACAGCGCGACTGTTAATACCGTCACTCCGCCCGATCTACACGGTCTGGTTCACCATTACCTGCAATGGTCGGAGTTGCACGATAAAACATTGCAATTGTTTCAAGCCAAACAAGATGCAGAATCAGCAGCGGTGGCGTTCACAACAAAGCGCGAAGCTCTTGAATCGAACATCAAAACCAAGACACAAGAAGTTGCGGGAACGCTCGGGGGCGGACCTATGCCTCCCGCTGGTGCAAATTCTCCCACCGCCAGCCGCGAGGCTTCGGCTGAACTCGTCAGTACTACGAAACGCCGCTCAGCCGTGGTGAAAGCTCTTACAAACTCTGACGAGCGCATCGAGGATCAGAAGCAACTGGCCGAAACGTATAGAAAGTGGATCGAGGTGGTCGCTGCCAGGCAACGAACCGTAATTCATGGCGGGTTGTCAGGCGCTGCTGTTATTGTAGCTATTTTGTTGATCGGAATTTTCTTTGATAACTGGCTGAAACGTCTTCTCAACAAAGTCAGATTGGACCGCCGTCATGCCGACACTCTCCACGCGGTAATACGCACCGGGCTGCAAATCATTGCGCTAGGTCTGATCCTGCTGGTGATTTTCGGTCCGCCGAGCCAGTTGGGGACTTTCCTGGGACTTGCCGGCGCCGGACTAACTGTGGCCCTGAAAGACTTCATAGTCGCTTTCTTCGGCTGGTTCGTATTAATGGGAACAAATGGGCTGCGCGTGGGTGATTGGGTGGAAATCAATGGGGTAGCCGGCGAAGTGGTCGAAATCAATCTCCTGCGCACCGTCTTGCTTGAGACCGGCAACTGGACCGATACTGGCCATCCAACTGGCCGCAAAGTAGCATTCTTAAACAGTTATGCCATCGAGGACCATTTTTTCAACTTCACCACCAGCGCACAGTGGATGTGGGACGAGTTACAGATTATGGTGCCGTCCAATCAAGATCCTTACCCGCTGCTCGATGCCATCCAGAGGACGGTGGCCAAGGAAACCGAAGTTAATGCCCAGATGGCGGCGCAAGAGTGGCAGAGCGCCACCAGTCGCTACAAGGTTCGCGGCGTTTCGGCCGCGCCGGAGGTCAACCTGCGACCGACTGCCTCAGGCGTGGAGGTGCATGTCCGCTACATCACGCGGGCGCAGGAGAGGTCTGCGATGCGAGCTCGCTTGAATCAAGCTCTTGTAGAACAGTTGCTCCATCAGCGGGGAGCGGACGAGAAGTCAGGCGCAGCGGCAGCCGGTTAAAGGCGACCGTATCTCCTACGTTGTTTGGCTGTCTGACGGCTTTCGAAGCATTCCACAATCTGGTAGTGTCCGGGTACGCCCCTCAAGAAATGATCCATCGATGCCAGGGGTTGAAAACCTCAAACCCTGTATACGGATTTTGTTGGACGATCAAACTCGAAAGTTGCGACGACATACCAATAGCATCCTTCGCAATCGTTGCACAACTCACTAACCGCATACCCCGCATACCACCGAGAGGATAGGGGTTCTATGCGCTTTTGCTTGGGCACGACAGATGGATTACGTGCCACGATGACCGGCTTTGACTGCTCTGCTATGGCGGACCGAACAATGCAGGTCTCTCTTCGAAGGCCTGCACTGTCGCATTAACCGAATTCCCGGTTGCGGTGCGAATTGCTTCGTCTTGTTACTTATGACGCTCAATCATAGACGCGGCAAGGGGAATCACGACGAGGCCGGTGGAGAAGCTGTGCGTATGGCCATCAAACTGTGGGAGCCGGTGGAAAAATCATCCTGTTTCCGTGAAGGCGGCGATATCCCGATCGCCCACGGGTGGCGGCGCAGGGCGGGTCGTCGACGCCCACAACTTACAGCTACGATCCTGCGGGAAATCTGTCCGGGTACGCGTATGCCAACGCGGTGCAGGCGGGCAACGTCTTTGATCCTCTGAACCGCCTCACCCAAACCTGCACGGCCACAACTTCTCCCGCATGTTCAGCGGGAACGAAGCTGGCCTCTTACGCGTATACGCTGGGTAGTGCGGGGAACCGCACTGGGGTGGCGAGCTAAATTAGGCGGGCGAAATGTAGCCTATGGGTACGACAACGTCTGTCGCAGGTGTGTTCGAGAACGCCATGCCCTGGCGGCGACGTAGCCCCGCAGATACGCCCTCTCTGTCACAGGTCAAGACTCCACTCCGACTTTCAAAACCAGCTTCATCGCTTTTTTCGTTCCCGGTTGTTGCTTCAAATCCGACTTGCAACCTGCACACCCGAATCGAAATCGCATAGATCTCACCGCATCCGCCGCAAACGCTAGCGGCTTCCTTCAAACGACCCTATCGAAACTGCCCCGACCACACGGACCTGTGCATCCCCTCATTTCTGCTTCGGGGCAGTCCCGATAGGGATCTTTATCAGGACTAAATCTCTCTGCGGCAAGGCTAGGCAACCGACAGCCGGTCACGGCGCCCGGCGGCCCTCCGGCTGGCGCGGCCGTGCCGGCAAGTCCGGCGCGCTCGAATGACAGAATCCAGCCGCCGAATCTCTCGATATCGGAAACAGTCGACGAGGTGATCGTTCACCATGCCCACCGCCTGCATGTGCCCATAAACGACGGTCGAACCAACGAAGCTGAATCCCCGGTGTTTGAGATCCTTGCTAAACGCGTCCGATTCACCCGAGGTCGCCGGAATCTCCCGCCCCCGCCTTCTGTAGCGCCGCCTCGTTGCGCTTGCGCTCAATCGCAACCGCCGCAAGATGTGCAATCTGCTCGACGATCTTTTGATCGCATTCAGTTGGGCTGCGCGGCTCGCGCCAATAGATCGCGAAGGTGCCCAATAAAAGGCCATTCGAGGCCAGTATCGTGGTCGACCAGCACGCTCCTAGAGCGTGCGTCAACGCGACCGTGCGACATCCATACGTGTCCCATTGGGTGTCCGAAGCCACGTCCGACACGATCACTTGTGTCTTGCGGCGCGCTGCCTCAGTACAGGGCCCTCCTTCGCGATCCACCGGTGTGCCTGGAAACTGGTCGTTATAGATCTTGACACAAAATTGCGCATCTATCCCGAAGGAAACGGACCAATCCTGCTCGTTCGCCAGATCTCGATACTCCTCTCGGTGAGCTCAACGATCCGGCTGAGCATCCGCAGGGCATGGCTCCGAGCAGGCTCGACATGCACAGGTTCCGCTGACTTCTTCAATCAGCACTGGCTCGACTATGCCGATGATTCTCCTAGTCCAGGTGAAGCCGCCGTCGAAGCTCACGGCCGTGAACATGCCCGCTGCCGGGACAACAACGTTGGTGACGATCACGATATTGTTCGGATTGGTTGGATTGATGGCAATTGTCTCCTCGGACTCGTTGTTAGGAAGTTGGCTGACGTCGATGTTTGTAGGGGTCGTTGGCGGGCCAGCAAGTAGTGGAAAGACCAGGAGAGTTGCCGTAAACCCAAGTACAACCAAAAATCCAAGTACAACCAAAGAAGCAATGACCGGTTTTTTCGATTTCATTGAAACCTCCGACGTAGTTTGAGAGTGGCAAGTCGAGCAGCTGTTCGGGGCGAGCACGGAAGGTCATACGGAAAATCCGCGCATGATCGACAAACTGAGTAAAAGCGTGCTGAGGAACGAAACCCGCGCAACCTGGACACCGGCGAGGAATAATATCGTGGGCGGATTTTGTGTCCGAGGCGCTTTGGGTGTCAAGTCAGTGTACCCGTCCAGTAGATAATGACACTTTTTCATTCCTTTTGTGGAGATGAAGCTTGGCGCAGGAACTGCTGCGGGGTCAAGTATTGCGAGGGCCTGATGAGGACGGACGGTGTTGTAGATGCGTTCCCAGTGGCGGAGTTCGCGATTGAGTTGGTTCATCTCCAGCGAGCACGGCGTGGCCTGGTAGAACTCCTCGGTGTGGGTGCGGTTGGCGCGTTCGACCGCGCCGTTGAGTTCGGGGAGTGCGGGGGCAGCACGAACAGATGCAGGCCGCGTTGCTGGCAGGCCTGCTCGAACTCGGCAGCGAATTCGCTCCCGCCATCGACCTGCGGGCGCGAATGGGAAAGGGCATGCGGTGCTGCAAGGTAGCGAGGAACTGGGCGGCGGTTTGGGCGGTAGCGCGAGGGTGCGCCTGGATCACATCCCAGCGCGAGACCACGTCGCGGGCGGTGAACTGTTGGAAGGCCACGCCCGGCACGGGGCGCACGTCTAAGGTATCGACCTGTACCAGGTCCCCGGGGCGGGACACCGCGTACTGCTTGGGTTTGCGCACGGCGTAGGGACGAGGACGCAGGGCGCGCCGCGATCCCGGAACCCCCGAGCGAGGCGGTTCCACCAGGCGACCCTGCTGCTTCAGGCGGCGGAGAATACGGCCCACCATGGAAGTGGAAACCGAGACTTGCTGGCGACCCAAGAGAACGGCCAGCTTGTCCTTGCGCGGGGAAACTGCAAACGCAAAGTCAAAACCTTTTCCTCTAAGGGAAAAGACCAAGTCGGCTGGCGCCAGTGGCGAGGACAGTGACTGGCTCTTCCAGACTGGTCAGGTCGTAGGGATCGTAGCGGCGCTGCTAACGATAGAACGTCTGTCGGCTGATCCCGAAGTGACGGCAGGTGCGAGCGATGTTGCGATTGCGACGATAGAAGTCCATCCAGTGCAAGCGGACACGCGCTGTCGTTCGGAATGCTTCAGATGCGCCAGTCTGCTGGCGGACTTTCGACTTCCCAAAGGTTTCCCGGAGTGTCACTGCGCTCTACTTCTATCTTGCGATAACTAGCGAGTGTGTTAGGGCGTGAACCGAGAGCGCGATGCGATTCTGCACGCCGACTTTCCGCATCAGCTTGGCCACATGGGCTTTCACTGTACGCTCCCCAATCCCGAGGGGAGACCCGATTTCCTTGTTGGAGCGGCCTGCGATGAGCAACTCCAGGACTTCCTTCTCCCGCGCGGTAAAGGTGGCGCGGTCGGCAGCGAAACTACGAGCCGGAGCGGAACTTACACGTTCAATGAACATGGAAAACACATGGCGGGGTGCCCATACCGAACCCTGGCTCACGACTCGGGCGGCTTGCACAAATTCCTCTGCCGATGCAGCCTCATCGACGTAGCCCTTGGCCCCGGCGACGATGGCCTGAAGAATCGTCTCCTCGTCTCCTGAACCCGTCACGATGATGCGCAGATCAGGGCGAGTAGCTCTCAGACTGGCTATCAAATCGACGAACTTTTGTACGCTGCAATTGCTAAGGATCGCCAAGTCGATGCGCGCTAAACCACTGATATCCGGGAGGGAGGCCAACACGAGCTCGAAACCCGATTCAGACTCGAACAGGGCGCGAAATCCCACAAGCCGCAGCGGGTCACTCTCCACCACGGCAATACGAATGAGTGGTTTTTTCGCCAATTTCCCCTGTCTTGCGCAAATCTAGTAGACCTGCCGCCAGTTTGCGCCACTGGCCATATTGTCGTGCCGCGGTGCATGGTTCTGACAGGTCACCCTCGTAATTGGCCTCTCGTAGGAACTCACCGCACCGTGTAGAAGCGCCTATTCAAGGAAGGACAGAGTGAAAAGCCAACTCTGCCGCTGGTTTTGCTGCTTCTGATCTAGCTGCACCCTGTGAATGACAGCGGTCCTGTCGAGAAGCTATTCCCCGGCGTCACTGTGACGGCGCTGCTCTTTGCATCAATTTGACTGCAAACCGGGGTGCCGTCCGCATGGTTCACTGGTTGCCCATCGACTTGGTAGCTTACGGCTCCACTTGCCTGGGTGTATTGCGTCCCCGATCCGCTGAACCCGCCGGCGAATGCGTTCACCCCCGGTACCGCGAGCGTAAAGTTGACGCAGTCAAAGCCATTCGGGCAGCTTCCACTGACTGTAGTGACGTTGGCAGTGGCAACCGACTGCTGTACCAGCGGAATTGTCACTTGAACACCTGAACCGTTGAGGCTGACCATTTGCAGCGCAGAGAGCGTAACGATCTCCGACACTGCCCCAGACAAGCCACCCGTTTGCACCACTCCCGTGAGCGAAGCCGGCCCGGTCGAGTTTGTAATCGGCTCAGGCGTCACTGGAATGTTCCCTACAGCGGTGCTGTCCTGCACTCCTGTGGTCACGGTCGCGGCATAGAACACTCCTGCCCCATTCACCGCCGCAACCACAAGGTCGTAAGTCCCGGTGGGCACGGGACAGAGTACAAAATTGCCGCTCGAATCCGCCAGGGTGGACAATAACACCCGATCCACGCCGTTGGCGTCCTTTTGCTCCAGGGCGACTACGGTCGTGCCGCCTACCACCGGAATGCCAGTGACGGAGTCAATCACGGTGCCATTGATCGCAGATGACGTTCCAACCTCCCCGGCATGGAGCACGGGCTTGAGAATGAACTGCCCATTACCAGTAACTACAATCGAAGCACAGGCATTGAAATCTATATCGAGGTCTTTGGTTTCTCCCGACCCGATGGTGAATTTCCCCCCTGCGATTTGACCGGAGGGTATTTTCAAACCACTCTGCGCCTCGCTGGCGAGCTGCAGGGCGTGCACACTGTTGTCGGCCGCAAGAACCACGCAATTTGCCGGACTGCCTGGCGCCGAAGAGCATTGGTTACCGGAGATGGAAGTATTGTCCGGCGCCAGGAATACTCGGATTTGCTGATAAATGCCTGCCTGGATCTCCTTCTTAGATCCAAGCATGGCCAAAAAGCACTCCGTGCTTGCCTGCGCCAGCAAGTCCACTTGTTTCGGGCTATTCTTCAAATCGGGAGTCAGATCGATCCAGCCGGGATCATTTGCGCCGGCATTCGAGCTGCTGTGGATTTTCACATCGGTCACAGTCACGAACACGTGGCTGTACGGACCGCTGGGCGCAGAACAGGTGGGCGGATCGCTGATCGAGGCATTCACGAATCCAGTCGGGGAACTCGGGGAACTGCTTCCCCCTCCGCTACAACCGACGAGCACGAGGATAACTGCAACTACGGTCACACCGAGCGTCACCAGGATCGAACGAGACATCGATACCCCCTAGAGATTTGGAGAATGATGGAAGTTGACGAAGCAGGTGGCACCTGCCGAATGGTGAAAGTATCTCCTGGCCAGAGTGCGGCGCGGAAGGTTACTTAAGTCTTGGACCACACGTCCTAGGAAGTGTTCTCGAGGTCAAAAATCACCAGATTCGGGAACCCATGGCTGTGTCCTGTGGCGCAGGCAACGACCCGACTGCGATGCCGGAATGCCCCGGATCGTGTCAGTGACAACCCTCCTTAGCGCAGGACTGGCGTTGCATCAGTAGCAACACATACCCAGTTCCCGCCTTTGTAAACCCATGTATCAACAAAGCGCTCGCGCCGTACGTACGGATTCCCGCGTCCGACTCCCTTTGCCAGAAAAACTCCGGTCGAGATCGCAGTATTTCCGAAAACCTGCACGCTCATCGATTCCGGTGCGACCTGCTGTTGTTGGGCATTGGATTTCGTCACGCTAGCCAGGAACTCTTCTTTCGTCTGCACGGTGCCATCATCGTTGATCAGCACAATCCGATCGTCGAGGATTCGGTCGAGGGCCCGACGATCTCCGTGCTTGTACGCCTGGTTCCAAGCCTTTTCCAAGGCAATGATTTTCGATTGAACAGCGCCATCAGCATCGTCTTGGGCCGAGACAATTAAGGCCGTGGCACATACCAAAACCATCAACAAGCCAGCGACCTTCACAGTGCACCCTCCATTCTTGCGCAACAGCCATGCACTCAGAGTAGCCACGGCCCCGAAAGTATGACGCATGGCTTCTCCCTAGATCACGGCGCGTCGCAGCCCTTCCGATGCGCCGACTGGGAAACTAGCCACATTGTCCTGGCCAGACAGGCGCGAAACGCCACCGTCTACTGGGGATCGAACTTTACTTCGATCAGTTCCCGTGTCTCGCGAGAAGCGGGTGCCCATTTCCACTTATAAATCGCGTGCTGGACCGCCTCCACGAGCACCGGATGTCCGCCCTTGACTTCCACGGACTTGACCATGCCATTGGGCTGCACCACGGCTTCCGCTTTCACGCTCCCTCTTAAATTCATAGTCCGCGCCATTGCGGGATACTGCGGGGTCACACGGTTCACAATTTTGCGAGTGGTTTCGGTCTGGTCCTGCTGGGCAAACAAGGCCGGCGTGAACAGCAGAGCCGAAAATTGAACCAGGAACGTGGCTGCCAGGAAGCGCTTCATGATAGTCAGGTAACCATTCCGCAGCTTATTAGTCTCCTCCAGGAGTGCAAAGATGACCGAGGTAACTGACCCTACGGTTTCGCGATATTTCCGGTGTTGTGAAGCTTCGGGCCACAATCACTCCTAACGGTTCGGTCAGATTGATCGAGGCGGTAGGCGGAAACCCATTGTTGATTAAGGCCGCGCAAGAAGCTGTCACGAAGTGGAAGTACGCCCCTTGTCCCGATGAAACGCGTGTGTTAATTGAGCTCCGTTTCGACACGCCAAAATAAAGCCTTCCAGTTCAGAAGATCCACCAGCTGGCCGGTACGCTGGTGCGCGACAGGGGGAAATAGGGAACGCCGCGGATCCAACACTGACGTGACGGCCCCACTAAGCACAGGTTTCTATTCGGCTGATGGATGGAAACCTACAACCCGGTGGCATCCTCACGCCAAACCATCGGTACACGTTGGTAACTTGCTGGGCTGAACGGTGTGCCTGGAGAATCAATGAACCTACATGGAGTCTCCCCGTGTTCTACCCCAGACAACCCGCCTACTGCTGGCTCGCGGTTTGATTTGGTCGGCACTCTGGTCACCCGTATTTTTCTTCACTGCAATCTCTCCCTTGCCAGTACACGCGCAGCAGACGGAGGAAACCGGAAGAAAACTGCTCTACAAGGTCGATCCTCAATATCCGGTAATCTTGAAAGCCCACCGGATCGGTGGGGTGGTGCGCCTGAATATCTCAATCTCGCCTGGGGGAGTTGTACAGTCAGTTTCTACGCTTGGCGAAATCCCCCTCTGGTGAATGCAGCAGTCACTGCGGTAAGGAAGTGGAAGTACGAACCGGCTTTCGGCTGGACCAACATGGAAGTCCGGCTTCAGTTCACTCCTTAAAAACGCGCGGGCCGGCGCAGCGGATCCCTGGTTCGACCGGCCAAACCCCGCGTTCCAAAAACCCTACTGAAAGCGCGCCCCTAAGTTCACAACTCCAAAGACGACCGCCTGACGGTTTTCAAGTGTCATCAAACACTAGATTGTGGAACGTATTTGGAATGTGCGGAAGCCCGGTGGTTCGCCTCAGGGCGGCTAGGAAAATTAACCGGCGATCGTTTCGTGGAGTTTGCTTAACCGTTTCCGGATCGCGAGAGGAAGGCTTAAGAGATAGTCGGCGGACACACTCTCAAGGTAGCAGCAGTGCTCTTGCAGGGCAGACTGAAGTTCACCAAGTGCAGCTTCCAGTTCCGGCTCATCCGGTGCTAGCATTACCTTATGGCGGAGCTCATCGATGAGATCTTCGGGGGTCATCGGGGCGCCCCTATGGAATTACGGTAGTTATTTATATTGTCCGGAATACCCTCGTCAAAAACAATGGCCCCCGGTGGCGGCGGGGTATCGCCACCGAAGATGATGGGGGCGTGCCTGCAGTTCCGGAGGAGGATTTGGCTATTACTAGCAGCACCGTTGCCGGAGTCAAGGCCCGTTTTTGGTGCAGCCTGTTCAGGCACAAGCCCCTTACGCATCGGCTTCGCTAGGGCGGAACTTCCGCGTCTACCGAGGCCTATCTGGATGAACGATTGGTTGCACCATGCCCACTGAACGTAGGCCCGCTGGCGGCGCCGCTCGGCACCGAAGGGAAGCTCCGAGACAAGGCAACAAGGTGCGACGGGATGCCTGGCCAAAAGAGTTAAGAAAGGCGGATACCGGCAATTCGGTCACTCTCTTTTTATCAAAATTTAACGCGGCGTTCACCCGGCCCCACAGTGCTCGGGCTATACATGTGGGAGCGTTGCTTCGTTGACCTTGAATCACACCCAGGAGGTTCTCTGTGAAATTCTTTGTTCCCTTCCACCGTTCGTGCCGGGCGTTCGTTTTGGCCGGCGCGCTTTTGGCCGCCGCAACCGGTGTCTCAAGAGCTCAAAATACGTGTGTCCTGAACTCTCCCAAGGGACGAATAAGACACGTCATCTATGTTCAGTTCGATAACACGCATTTCGTCCGCGATAACCCTAACGTACCTTCCGATCTCGAGCAGATGCCGCACCTCCTAAGCTTTCTCGAGGGCCAGGGGACCCTTCTCACCAACCATCACACCCCGCTTATCTCTCACACTGCCAGTGATATCCTCACCTCGCTGACTGGTGTCTACGGCGACCGTCACGGCGTGCCAGTGAGCAACAGCTTCCGCTACTTCAACCCGAACGGGACCAGCAACCTCGGCGTTTCGTTTGCCTACTGGACCGACCCGCTCTTTGACCCGACAACCAGCAGTCCCACGGATACGACATTCAACATGTTGAGTGCCGACGGACACAACGCTCCCGCGCCCTGGGTAGTGTTCACTCGCGCCGGGTGCAATGTGGGGGCAGTGGCGACCGCGAACACTATTCTGGAAAACATCGCCACCGACATACCCACCGTCTTCGGTGCGGGCTCGCCGCAGGCCCAAGAGGTAGCTAGCCATCCCGGCCAGGCGTTCGCCGATTTCGTTGGAATCGGCGTCCACTGCGCCGCTGGTGACGCCCTCTGCAGTTCTGCCAATGGCGGCGAGCCGGATGTGCTCCCAGACGAACCCAATGGCTACGCGGGATTCAGCGCCCTTTACGGCCACAAGTACGTGGCTCCGCAGATCAGTCCGAATGGACCTATGACCGACCTGAACGGTAACGTGATTCAGGATGCGCAAGGTCACATCGGGTTCCCGGGTTTTGATGGAATGGAGGCAACCGTTTCACTTGCCTACGTGGCTGCTTTGCAGGAACACGGTGTCCCGATCACCTACACCTACATTTCCGACGCGCATGATAACCATCCCTCTGGTCCTGCATTCGGTCCCGGCTCAGCGGGTTATGTCGCGGCGCTCAAAGCCTACGACGATGCTTTCAATAAATTCTTCACCCGCTTGGCCACCGATGGCATTACTCGCGACAACACGCTGTTCATTTTCACGGCTGATGAAGGCGACCACTTTGTTGGCGGTCCGCCCAGTCCGGCCAACTGCGACGGCGTAACCCTTCCCTGCACTTACGCGCAGATCGGCGAACTCAGCGGGAACTTGGCAGGCTTGCTGGCCACGGAGCAGAGCAACACCACCCCATTCAAAGTCCATTCCGACGACGCGCCGACCATCTACATCACCGGCAATCCGGTCCGCACCGATCCGGTTGCCCGTAGTTTCGCCCGCGGCCTCGACGGGCTGACGGCAGTGAACCCGATCACGGGGAATACAGACAAGATCAGCCAGTTCCTGGCCGATTCGGTGGAGATGAAGATTCTCCATATGGTCACCGCCGACCCGGCGCGCACGCCTAGCCTGGTGATGTTTGCCGATCCCGATTACTTCCTCTTCGCCGGCGCGCCCAACTGCAACTCACCCTGCGTGACCGAAAACCCGGGTTTTGCCTGGAACCACGGCGATGTTCAACCGCAAATCACTACCACCTGGCTGGGAATGGTCGGCCCTGGCGTGAGAGACGATGGCGTCGACGGCCAGACCTGGTCCGATCACACCGATATCCGCCCTACGATCTTGCTGCTGGCAGGATTGAAGGATGATTACGGGCACGATGGGCGGGTGCTGTCCGAAGCCCTGACCGGAGCTGCGCTACCTCCTCCGTTGACCGGAAACGGCAACATCTTCCGGCAGTTGGCCGAGTCCTACAAGCAGATCAACGCACCGGTCGGGCAATTTGGGCTGGGCACATTGAGCATATCGAACTCTGCGTTGATTTCAGGTGATCCTAGTGACGACTCGACCTACAACCAACTGGAAAACACGCTCACCAACCTCAACGCCCAACGTGACTCCCTTGCCAGCCAGATGATCCATATCCTGGAGAATGCCGCGTTCAACGGCAAACCCATCAACCCGGCGGTGGCATCGGCGCTGATACAACAGGCAAATCAGCTGCTGCAACAGCTTCCACACTGAGCCCGCACACCCGCCAAAAAGTGCCGGGGCTTACCCTCCGGCACTCCCTCTCTTGTCTTTGGCGAGAGCCTGCTGTCCAGGTGTCTCGCCAAAACATCGTACACCAGCAAAATGAGTGACTTGGCCAAAAGCTGGATTCGGACGGGTCCGATAAGATTCTTGCCATGATCGTGTCGCTCCGGCATTTCTTCGGCTGGATGGTCAGCGCTTTTAGTTCCCGGGAGGATCTCGTCCTCGAA
>WNFF01005609.1_pt1 | contig 15008 bp, 13 predicted proteins | sample 5400441 | NCBI WGS metagenome assembly WNFF01 (sample SAMN13153345, study PRJNA577476) | soil metagenome | isolation source: 120 cm saprolite under Douglas fir tree site 2 hole 3 replicate 1 | place: USA:California | collected 2015-04-18 | reverse complement strand
TGCTAAGACTGAGTGCCATTAATCCGTGTCCCTGGGCTGCCACATAGATAACACCATCCGACACAGCCGCTGTACCCGCGACGAGGGTATCGCCGACAGGAGCACGCCACTTCAGACTGCCGGTGGCGCCATCCACGGCGTAGAATACGCCGTCTCCGCCGTTAAGCAGCACAAGCCCGGCAGCAGCTACTGGCGATGCGAGCACCGGGCCTGGTGTTTGAAAAAACCAGCGCATCACTCCTCGCAGCGCGGGAGCTACAGCGGCAGAAGTGTTAGCCGGGTCATGCCCGGCCAGCGGCCAGGACTGATCTGAGCTTGTGATACCACCAGCAGGCAGCGGGGCGTCGCGATACAGCTTCTGCAACTGGGGTAACACCGGCTCGCCGCCGGCAAACTGCGGCGTTGGCGTTGGCACGACGGCAGAGGAAGTATTCCAGGGCACTGAGCAGCTTGCAAGTGCCGGCAAGATAAGCAATGACAGTGAGAGTAAGAACCCGGACCGCCGGAGATATCCCCTCGTCGAGAGCATAAGATGTATCCTTGTATCGTCCCTACATAATGTTGATCTCGTCCTAGAGCCAGGTGACAGAAATAATCCTGGTGTACGGTCCCTGGCAGCCGGGGCAGAGATAGCCTGTCTAACACTTACATAAAACGCTCGGCTTGCTATAACTGGCGTACTCATACGAATGTGCAGTCAAAGCTACAACATTTCCCGGCAAGGGGCGATGCAAGCATCCCCACTCCACTCCACACCGCCCCCGCCCCTACGCGGCTTAGCGAACGGGTCGCAAATCGGTATTACCGGCAAGGGGCGATACAAAGCATCCCTGGATTGAGGGTGGAGCAAGCTCCACCCCCTACGCAGCTTAGCGAACGGGTCGCAAATCGGTATGACTATTTCACTTTCACACGTAGGAGTCTGGGGACGAGGGCGATAATTGCCAGGGTTGCGAAGATACAGGCCAGCCCGCCGCTGACGACTGAGAACTCGGGCGTAGAAAGGCCCGCAACCAGGCCAGATTCGAACTGGCCAAGCATAGGGCCACCAATCACAAACATGGCATTGGCCGCGCTGATACGCCCGCGAAACTCGTCAGGCGTTGTCAACTGTATTATCAGGCCGCGCAGGATCATACTAACCATATCTGCCGCGCCTGCCCCTGCGAGGAATAAGACGCCAAGCCATAGTGGGCCAGGCAAGAAACCAAATGCCGTGATGCACAGTCCCCAGGCGATAATCGCCAGCGCTACTCCCAGTCCCTGGCGTGGAATACGCCCAATCAGCCCGGTGAATGGCGCAAGGGCGACTGCGCCGATAGAGGTCGCGGCCAGTAGTATTCCCAACCCCTCCGGGCCAACGTGCAAAATGTCCCTGGCATAGACGGGCAGCAGCGCTCTTGGCGAGCCAAAGAATGTGGCGAAAAAGTCTAGCGAGAGGACAGCGAGGATCACCGGGTGAGCACGCAGGAACTTCAACCCATCTACAAACGCACCTATGCCCGCCTGTGCGCGTTTTTCAGCAGGAATACGCGGAACGACCATCAGCAGCAACGAGCCGATGACAACGAAATAGGAGATGACATCGAACCAGTAGGTATTAGCAACGCCTATCCAGGCGATGGCGAAACCACCCGCGGTCGCGCCGATAATGAAAGTCAACTGCATCATGGCCGTGTTCAGAGAGAGCGCATCAATCATCTCTTCACGGCGCACCAGGCTTGGAACGATTGCCTGGCGAGTTGGAAACTCGAATGCGGATACGCTGGCGGCTATCAGCACGACAACAATAATAATGGCGATATTGATGACATGAAAAATTGTACACAGTGCCAGCACAGCCGATGTCGAAGCCAGTACTATTTCGATTATGAGCAGCAATTTGCGCCGGTCAAAGACATCGGCAAATACCCCACCTACCAGTGAGAAGATCAAACGCGGGATGGCCTGAACAAGCCCTATCAAGCCTAATGCGATGGCTGAATGAGTGAGCAGGTACACCTGCCAGGAAACGGCTACCACTTGCATCTGTGTGCCCGCCGACGAGATCAACTGGCCCCAGAAGAGCAAGGCGTAGTTACGATTGCGCAGCACGCGCCAGGGTCCCAGCGATCGTTTAACGGGGATAGCTACAACTGTGGAGGTGGTAGATACTGATTGGGCAGGTTCTTTGGAAACTCCTTCTTTCTGCGGTTCGATTTTCATGCTTTAATAAATAGCTCGCATCTATGAAATAACACGGCAATATATTAGAGAGTATATCATGCGGAGAGGCTTTTTGCCTGTTCTATGCTTCTACAGTTGAAGGAAGTACAATCACTTCCTGGCCCGGTTTGAGCAATGTCTTTAGTCCATCGATGCCCATTATCAGTTCATTGTTGACAAATATTTTGATATGATCTCTTACATGGCCGTGCTCGTTGCAGAGGCGCTCCCAGACTAAGGGATACTGGAACTCCAACACCGCCAAAAGTTGCTCGATGGTATCCGCCTTCAACGGTAGCTGACTTTTACCCCCGCTGTAGGCGCTTAATGTCGAAGGCAGGCGTAGCATTACTGTCGCTTTTTGATCATCGTCCATATATTTGCGTATCTCTATGGTGACGGTTTGTACAAAGCCGCTTTGCAATTCCAATCGACGCATTTCATCAGAAAAGGCTCTTCATTTTACCCATTGTGGAGTATACTCCTAAGAATTGCTACTTGCAAGTGAAACATGCCTTCTAGTTACTTCTGTCGCTTCTGCTATGGACCCTACCACCGAAGCGCCTGCTTGCAGCAATTCACGCATCAGTCTCAAACCCTCACCGTTAGTGTAATCGCGCTCTGCTATGCCCGTGCGCTGCAATACTTCGTCCGCGGTGGCTACTTGTGCTCCTCCACTATCAGGAGCCAGGATAAGCACCGTTATCTCGCTATGCGCTGCCTCCAGAGCTGCCTGTAACAGGGAAAGGTTACCCGGGCCAATAGGCACCGGGCAGAGTACCAGGAGCTTCATACGCAGCAGGCCGGTGTGCACTTGCTCAAGCGTTGCCGGAGAGATTGGCGCGTAAGGCTGCTCTGTGATTACCTCGCTGGCCAGGCGCAATGCCAGGGTATGGTCACTGTCACCAATGTTGAGCGGACCGGCTATAAAGGGTATGCTGGCATCCGCCAGGGCACGCATCAGCAACTCGCCGGAGCCTCCACCCGCCATAACAAGCACTTGCGGCTCCCCTTCCCACTGGCGCTCGTCATCTCCAACCTCGCTGCCCGGAGGCAAGACGCTGAGATGCTGCGCTCCCCGCAGGATGCCTACCTGCACATTCACGCCATACACGCGTTTGAGCAGGCGTGGTTCTAAGACTTCGGCCGGGCCAGCGTCTGCTACTACACCGCGCTGGAAAAGCAGGAGGCGTGGAAAATAGCGCGCCGCCAGGTTCAGGTCGTGCATGGCAGCGATTACGGTCACACCACGCTCGCGGTTAAGTCGCTGCACCAGTTCAAGCATATCGATCTGGTATTTGATGTCGAGATGTACTGTTGGTTCATCCAGCAGGAGCAATTTGGGCTGCTGGGCCAGGGCCATTGCCACTATTACACGTTGTCGCTCACCGCCGCTCAACTCATTGAAGATACGCCCGGCAAGCGGAGTGACATCGGCGGCATGCATGGCATCCTGTATAATGAGCGTATCATGCCTGCTGCCCGAGCCGAAGAAGCTGACAAAAGGGGTACGTCCCAGGTTCACCAGTTGCTCTACAGTAAAGGCAAAGGGTACGTGCAGTTCCTGGGGGACTACGGCGATGAGCTGAGCGATGCCGCGCCGCCCCCAGTCTCGCAGTTCGCGCTCGTCCAGGATGATTTTCCCCTGTTGTGGGCGCAAGACGCCGCTCACCAGGCGCAGCAAGGTTGTTTTGCCGGAGCCATTTGGGCCAAGCAATCCGACCATTTCGCCCTTGCGAACCTGTATATGCACGTCAAATAAAAGCGGCTGCTGCTCATAGCCGAAGGTGATACCATCTACATTCAATAAGATTTCGGGTGAGATTTTGGACACGATGAATTGCGCCCTTCCATTGGTTTCGGGCGCGATGAATTGTGGTTCCGCGTTGGTTCCTTCATCTACCATCGATACGCTCGCTTACTGTTTCTGAGCAGGAATAAGAAGAAAGGCGCGCCCACAAGTGCTGTAAAAACACCCACAGGCAATATGGCAGGGGCAATCACGACACGCCCCAGCAGATCAGCCAGTGTTAGAAAAATCGCGCCGCCTAGCGCCGAGGCCGGAAGAAGTAAGCGGTGGCGCGGCCCCAGCAAGAGGCGCATCGCGTGGGGCGTCACCAGGCCTACAAAACCGATCAGCCCGCTTATGGAAACAGCCGCCGCCGTTATCAGGGATCCAACCACGATGATGAGCAACTTGTAACGTTCGACATGCAACCCCAGGTGTGCCGCGCCCTCTTCGCCCAATCCAAAGGCATCGAGGACACGCGCGAGCATCAAGGAGAAGACTATGCCGATAAGTATAATAGCTCCAACCACTATTATGGGCGACCAGCTTGTGACAGCCACACCACCAGTGAGCCAGTTGAAGAGAGCCACTATGCTGAACTGTGCATGCGGACTAAGCGTCAAAATGAGCGTCTGGAACGCCACTAAGACGGCATTGACGACAACCCCTGCCAGGAGCAGAGTTACGACGGGGGTTTCGCCCCCTACTCGAGCAATCGCATAGACCAGCAAGACGCTGAGTATTGCACCTACAAAGGGTGTCGAACGGCAGTACAAAGGCTATGGCCGCTCCCAGAGCTGCGCCCGAAGAGGTACCGATAAGAAAGGGGTCTGCTAAGGGATTGCGCAACATGCCCTGGAAGAGGACGCCCGCAACCGCCAGCGCAGAACCGACGAGCGCCGCGCCTATGACAACGGGCATGCGCAACTGCCACACGATCACTTCGGTAGTGGGGTCCCACTGCCGGGCAAAATGGAAGAGGCCCGTCCCATTGAGTAAAATCTGTGCAATGGTGCTGATTGGAATAGGCGTCGAGCCAAAGCTCACCGCTATGAGAATGACAACAAGTAACAGGGCGCACAACGCCAGGAGGAGCAATGGTGCAGGTAACGCCCGCACACCTCCTCTGAGTTGCTTCAGTTGATTTTTTCGCGTTGCAAGTCTCATGTGTGTGAAAAACGTGAACACTGTATGACTCGGGAAAGGTGCTGGCCTTCCCTCTCTGAAGAATATAGCACATGAATGCCGCTTTGAGGAATTTTAGCTGAACTTTCGGACAGTTGACAAGAAGAGCATAGAGGATGATACTAAAGTGTAAGTCTAGCAATAAAGCGAAACCAACATAATGAGATACGCATTTTCTATTAAGGACTGCCAGGTAGATGACCATTGAAAAAGATTTTTTCCGCCAGGTGATGGGGCAATTCTCCACCGGTATTAGTGTAGTAACTACTCGTAGCGATGAGGGATTGGCAGGTCTGACAGTCAACTCGTTTACCTCGGTCTCACTCGACCCACCATTAGTGTTGTTCTGTGTCGATTTACGCAGTATTGTACTGCCGTTTTTTCGTGCGAGCGGAACATTTGCCGTCAATATCCTGACGAGTGAACAGGAAGCGCTTTCGCGTTGTTTCGCGACCAGTTCTCAGGAGCGATACGAGTATTTCTGTCACGCGAGCTACCAAACTGCCGCAACCGGATCGCCCATTTTAGATGGAGCGCTGGCATTTATCGATGCACGCGTAGTTGCCGAATATCCTGGGGGAGATCACGTGATCTTCCTGGGACAGGTGGTCGCGATGGGTACGGATGACCAGGCCGCCTTTGCCAGCGAGGTAGACAAGCAGCAGAGCACCCTGACCGAATGGAGCAATGACGAGTCAGGTGAGGCATTTATCCTGCGCAGCAGAGATCAGAAACTACCTCTCGTCTACTATCGCGCGCAATATCGACATCTCGCCCGCGATTATCAAAGACCTAGCCTGGCAGCATATTATGACGAAGACTTCGAATGAAGTAGAAGAAGAAGGAGAAGAGGCGCTCCGGCTACTGCACCAGCGTATACTCAACTGTCGTCTCTGCGAGCAGCAGGGTTATATTCCTGCAGCGCGTCCTCTTGTGAACGGTCGTGCAAGCGATCGGATGATGGTGATTGGCCAGGCTCCTGGTCACCGGTCCGTAGCAAAAGGGCGATCATTCAGCGGCCCAGGCGGCAGTATCTTGCAGAAGTGGCTTGAGCAAGCGGGTTTCCCTCGCGGTTATCTTCACGAACACACCTATCTCAGTTCACTGACGCGCTGCGACCCCGGGCGCAATCCGCGTGGTGACGGGGACCGGCGTCCTTCGCCTCAAGAAGTGGCCCTGTGCAGGCCTTTTCTCGAGGCAGAGTTAGCACTACTGCGGCCCAGGGTTGTTCTGCTGGTAGGTGCTATGGCTATCGAGGCTTATTTTGGCAAGGTGAAATTAGAGGACGTAATTGGGACCTTCCAGGAACGCGAGGGGATATTGTTTCTGCCGCTACCTCACCCATCCGGGGTGAGCAGGTGGCTGAATGATCCTGAACACTTGAAATTACTCCAACAGGCATTGGAAATTTTAGCAGGCTGGCGAGTAGCCTATAAATTGGCGGATTAGTCTCCGGAGTCGGTGTGATAATGAGTATCCTTTGCCCTCTTGCGCATGCTATACTCATGCACACCTTTTTTAAGCGTACCCAGCGCCAGTGTTGCACACGTCGGGCGCGTCATCACCAGCTCGCGTCCAAGGTCCTCGATGAGATCCTCAAAGCTCATCTGCTCAACTTCTTCCGCCGTCATACCCCTGGTGATTTCCGTCACATAGGATGCGGCGGCGCTGCTGATCGTGCAGCCTTCGCCCTCCCAGTTGACGGCCTCCAGCTTGCCGTCCTCATTAAAACGCGCGTGCATGGTGATCAGGTCGGCGCATCCCGGATTCCCGCCTGTGAGGCTCACATGTGCGTGATCCAACGGGCCGCTGTTGCGCGGGTTTTCGTAATGATCCATTAAAAATTCGATGGCTTCTTGACGATTCATACTGCTTATAATTCCCCCCGGGAAAATGATTATGGGCGACTACGAACCGCACATCCAGGAGATGCCAGGCGTGCCGCCCTTTTATTGTGTCCCATCACCCTATTGGGTGTCAAGCCCCTTTATCAGGGTTTCTCGATAGGCGCCCGTACCAGGTTACCCCACTCGGTCCAGGATCCATCATAATTCCGCACGCGCGGGTAGCCGAGCAGGTAGGTCAGCGCAAACCAGGTATGAGCAGAACGCTCTCCAATACGACAGTAGGTGACGACATCTCTATCAGGCGTGACATCCTTGCCACCGTAGATCTGGCGCAGCTCATCAGCCGATTTGAACGTGCCATCGGCATTCGCTGCCGTTGCCCAGGGAATGCTCTTGGCGGTAGGTATGTGCCCACCACGCTGCGCACCCTCCTGTGGGTAGTTGACCATGTGGATCAACTCACCGGTATACTCCTGCGGCGAGCGTACATCGATCAGACGGCGATTGGCGTCCTTTAGGCCACTCAACACATCATCACGATAGGCACGAATGGCTTCATCCCTTGGATGCGCATGATAGGTAGTAGGTGCAAATTGTGGGATATCCTTGGTAAATGCTTGACCCTCGGCTTCCCACTTCTGCCGTCCACCGTTCATGATCTTCAAATTCTGGTGACCAAACATGGTGAACAGCCAGAATGAATAGGCGGCGTACCAGTTGTTCTTGTCGCCATACAGGACGATGGTCGTGTCATTGCTGATACCCCAACGGCTCATGAGCTTCTCGAAGTCCTGCTGATCTACGAAGTCACGTGCAAGCGGGTCCTGCACATCGACATGCCAGTCGAGCTTCACAGCTCCCGGTAGATGACCTACTTCGTAGAGCAATACATCTTCATCGGCCTCGATGAGGCGGATGGAGGGATCATTCAGGTGTTCGGCAACCCAACTTGTCTCGACCAAGACCTCTGGATGAACGTAACCTGGCGTAGCGCTTGTGCCAGACGTCGCTGTTTCTGTCCCAGACATGCGTAATGTCCTCCTTAAAATACTAGTAGTGTATTTTTCACAAACCCGATCCTTGATGCCGGGCCTGCGATCGTACATAACAGGCTGTGCCCTTTACAAAGCCTGCTATTGATAACAAAGTTGATCTACTTTATATTCTACTTCCCAACTCGGAATTAGGCAAGTGATGCAAGCGATCAAGATTACCTTTGGTGCGAGCTTGCTTCGCGCTGGATAGTTCATCTTTCTGCACAGCAGGTTCCGGCATTTCCGCCAGGTCGGAACCTGCTCCGCTAGTGGTCAGTCCAGGTTGAATTTTGCGGTGGGGCCTGACACCCGCGAGGGGTGTCACTACATTTCTGTCTCACAAACCTATCTGGACTTACTACTAGAAACAAACGGTGCTCTTCTCTTGCAGAGCGCGGGATTGTTACACCATGCTCTTCGCGAGGGTCGCAAGGAACGCTGCATTGCTGCTTGTTTTAGACATCTGCTGGAGTAATGCCTCCATTGCCTCCAGGCCGCGCTGCTCGGTCAGTGTTGAGAACATCCGGCGCATTGTAATCACCGCTCGATAGGTCTGCTCATCGTAGAGCAGTTCTTCGCGGCGGGTGCTGGAGAGCGCAATATCAATAGACGGGAAGATGCGGCGTTCTGCCAGTTTCCGGTTGAGCACCAGCTCCATGTTGCCGGTTCCTTTAAACTCTTCGTAGATTACATCGTCCATGCGGCTGCCGGTATCTACGAGTGCGGTGGCGATGATGGTCAGGCTCCCGCCCTCTTCAAGTTTGCGGGCTGCGCCAAAGAAGCGTTTTGGCAGCACCAGGGCGCTGGGGTCAAGACCACCAGAAAGGCTGCGTCCACTGGATTCAACCGCCAGGTTATAGGCACGGCTCAAACGTGTCAGGCTGTCCAGGAGGAGCACTACATCCCGTCCTCCCTCCACCAGGCGCTTTGCCCGCTCTAATACCATCTCGGCGAGACGGGTGTGCGCATGGGTCGGCTCATCAAAGGTAGAGCTGATAACCTCAGCGCGCACAGCGCGCTTCAGGTCGGTAACTTCTTCCGGTCGCTCCCCAATGAGAGCGATCAGCAGGTAGGCTTCGGGATGGTTTTGGGTGATGGCGTTGGCGATAGATTTCAGCAGCACAGTTTTGCCAGCTTTGGGAGGAGAGACGATCAAGCCGCGCTGCCCGCGACCAATTGGAGCAACCAGGTTGATGAGGCGACCGGAGAGATTGGCCGGCCCGGTCTCCATGTCGAACCGCTCGCGCGGGAAAATGGGAGTCAAGGCGTCAAAGTGCGGGCGATGCATGGCAACTTCGGGATCAAGCCCATCCACAGATTCGACGCGCAGCAGCCCCGCGTACTGTTCATGTCCCTTCTGCGGGCGAATCTGACCCGCTACCAGGTCCCCTTGCCGCAAACCGAAGCGGCGGATTTGCGAGGCAGAGACGTAGACATCCAGGGGGCCTGGGAGATAACGCTCCCTCCTGAGAAAGCCAAATCCGCCTTCAACTGCATCGAGCACGCCTTCTCCAAAGAAGGTCTCTTGCTGATCGGCGGCGGAGGGGAGAAGTTGAGCGTTGTTGGTAAGTTCAGGGATGGTTTCCATGTGTAATTCTTGTAATTGGGTGTTGGTCATAGTAGCAAAAGCGAAGTGGATTCTTGCGGGAAGAACCCGCCCATATCCTTTCTATAGATGAGCTTATCTCCACTCGAGGAAAAGCGATGTCATGTACAAAACTCTTCTGGAAAGCACTTCTCCTGACATTCTGGTAATCCTCAAAGTAAGGAAGAGATGAAAGTTTGGAGATAAGCAAGATGAGCATCGAGCTTAGACCTCTGAAGAGATCCAAGCTCTTTCACATATGAAAACAAATGGAGTGCTCGTTGTATTCCATAACCAGATAAGTTAGATTTGTCTGTTACTCCACAAGATGGACCTGAACAAGTTGGCTGAGGCGCTCAGCAAGTCCTGTATTGCGCAGCGCTACACGATTGTTCCTCACGGCTACCTCTAAGGCGCGTGGCTGGCCGATAACCACGCAGAGACGCTTAGCGCGGGTTATGGCGGTATAGAGCAGGTTGCGTTGGAGCAGCATGTAATGCTGGTTGACGAGCGTCAGCACAATGGCGGGATATTCGCTCCCCTGGCTTTTATGCACGGTGACAGCATATGCAAGCAACAGTTCATCGAGTTCGTGGAAATCGTAGCTGACCAGCAGCGGCCCGGCTTCTTCCAAAAACTCAACTTTGACAGTGGAGTTTTCTTTGTTGATCGCGCGAATCCAGCCCACATCGCCATTGAATACGCCTTTATCGTAGTTGTTGCGCACCTGCATCACTTTGTCCCCAAGTCGCAACGTACGGCCACTCCACTCCAGCGATACAAATGCATTGGGATTCAGTCGCGCCTGCAGCTCCTCATTTAAGCTGGTGACCCCCACAGGCCCTTTGTACATCGGCGAAAGCACCTGGATATCAGTTGTGGGATTGAGATGATAGTGCGTGGGAATGCGGTGCTGCACAAAATCAATCACAAGGTGCTGGGCGCGTACGGGGTCCTCTTCCGCAACGAAGAAGAAGTCACCTGTAGGCTCGCGCTTCAAAGATGGCATTTGACCGGCATTGATACGGTGGGCATTGACAACAATCTGACTCTGTTGCGCCTGGCGAAAGAGTTCCGTTAAGACCACCGATGGTATGGCCTCGCTGCGTAAAAGATCACGCAGCACGTTTCCTGGCCCAACTGAGGGTAATTGATCGGCATCGCCTACCAGTAAGAGGTGGGCATCAGGCGGCAGTGCCTTTAACAGGCGATAGAAGAGCAGGATGTCGATCATCGACACTTCGTCGACGATCACGAATTGATAAGGCAGTGGATTCTCTTCATTCCGCTGGTACGTATTATCATGCGGGGCATATTCAAGCAGGCGATGCAGCGTTTTTGCCTGGAATCCAACTGCCCCGGTGGCTTCAGTGAGTCGTTTAGCCGCTCGACCGGTTGGGGCGGCCAGGGCAACATCGATTTTGCGTTTGCGCAGCACCATCAATAAGGCGCGAATGGAAGTTGATTTGCCCGTGCCCGGCCCTCCTGTCAGGATGCTGACCTTTGAATTATAAGCCATCTGCACGGCCTGGCGCTGCTTTTCAGTCAAGAGCATATTGCGGTTCTCTGCCAGGTAGTCGAAGACAGCATCCCAGTTCCGCTGGCTCACAGGCGGTAGTTTAGTGTGCGAACGCAGCAGTGTGCGTAAAATACGCGCCGAGCCATTTTCGGCATGCCAGAAAGGTCCGAAATAGATACGCTGCTGTGGCTCCGGATCTTCTTCGGGCGCAATAAATGGGGGCTCTTCACTAGAAGGAGATTCGTCTTGACCCGTTGACCGGGTGCGCCCGTTTAGCAGCACAGGCAGGGGAGGCTCTATAAACACATCCCGCTCGCTGCGCAATTGCTGCATAGCAGTGGCCAACAATTCATATGGCGCCTGGAGGATGTCTGAGGCGCGGCGCAGCAATTCATTCTCGGGTAAAAAGCAATGGCCATCGTCATTAGCAGCCTGGGCGAGTAAGTACTTCAGCCCAGGTGCCAGGCGCTCCACGCTATCACGTGGCAGCCCGAGCTTGACGGCAATTTCATCGGCTGTGCGGAAGCCGATGCCATACACATCCGTTGCTAATTGATAGGGGTTCTCGCGTATGACCTTGATCGATTCCTGACCATATTGTTTATAGATGCGTGTTGCCAGGTTCATCGAGACATCGTGTGACTGCAAAAAAAGGTGCAGCTCTTTAATTTCGTTCTGCTCGGCCCAGGATTGGATAATCTGCTCGCGGTCTTTGACGTTTATGCCTTTCACTTCACTCAGGCGCTCCGGCTGCTGCTCGATGATCGCCAGTGTTTGTTCACCAAAGTGTTCGACGATGCGCTGCGCCTTCTTTGGGCCAATCCCTTTAATCAAACCAGAACCCAGGTAGCGGGTAATGCCCTCGACAGAAGCAGGCAGGCGCTGGGTGAAGCTGGTAATGTGGAGTTGACGGCCATACTTTGGGTCCCTTTCCCATTCCCCCTCGACCGCTAATAGTTCGCCAACATGCACGCCCGGCAACGTGCCGACAATGGTCGCCAGGTCATCGCGAAATAATCTGCCGCTATCGTTGGTGCGGAAGCGCGCAACAGTATAATGGTTGTCTTCATTACGAAAGACGATACTTTCAACAGAGCCTTCAAGCCTGGGCATAGTATGTTATCTCATTCTGAAAAAAGCATATGGCACGCATTCTGTCTGCGAGTAGTATATCATGCCTCGCTCTTGTATGGGAGAGCCTTTTCGGAGACGAGGATACGGAGCGTGAATTATCCTGACCCCCGCAAGGGGGGTCACTACATTGCATGCCTGGAACAGCCCAAATGTAGTGGCCCCCTTGCGGGAGCCAGGTGCAGTCGCCTACTTTTTGGGAACATTCACAGACCCTGCGAGACGAGGATAGGGAGCGTTCACAAAATACCACCTTTGGGGCATGACGGTTCGCACCCCCAACACTATACTTACTCGTATGGTGAATATGAAAGGAAGAGTGATATGAGACGTCCCTGCATCATAGCCGGTTTGTGGGGGAGGAGCATGGCGGCTTTCTCTGTAATTATTTTGGGGATACTGATGGTATCTGATTGCCGACCCGGTCATGTTGCTGTAGCGAAGAAAGCCGCCACGCAATGCCAGGCCGGTCATCAAGTCGGGTTCCTGAGCGGCTTTCATGGTGAGCTGGTGGATGCGTCGAGGTGCGTAGTGCATCTCACAGGCGTCAACTGGTTCGGGTTTGAAACCGGTACCTTCGCCCCTCACGGGTTAGGAGTGCGCAACTGGCAAGACATGCTGGACCAGATCGCACGGACCGGCTTCAACACCCTGCGTCTGCCTTTCTCCAATCAACTCTTCGACCCTGCCAGCGTGCCGCAGGGGATCAACTACCAACTGAACCCTGACCTGAAAGGACTCCAGGGGTTAGCCCTCATGGACCGGATTATCCAGGGTGCCCGGAAGGTGGGCTTGAAGGTCGTCCTCGACCGGCATGATCCCACCGCCGACCTGCGGCCCGCGTTGTGGTACACCGAGCAGGTCCCTCAGACGCGCTGGATCCATGATTGGGTCATGCTGGCCCAACACTACCGTGGGAATGATACCGTCATCGGAGCCGACCTGGACAACGAGCCACACAGCCCGGCCATCTGGGGTGGTGGCAACCCAAGTACCGATTGGCGCCTGGCCGCCGAACAGGCCGGCAACGCGATCCTGGCCGTCAATCCGCAGTGGCTGATTATCGTCGAGGGCATCGATATCTACCAGGGTGACTCCTACTGGTGGGGCGGCAACCTGGAAGGAGCAGCGCGGTACCCCGTGCGCCTGTCGGAGCCGGATAAGCTGGTGTATTCTCCCCGTGATTACGGGCCCGACGTCTACCTCGAGGGGTGGTTCAAGGTCTCCAACCCTGCTGTCCTTACCCACACCCTGCCCGCCCTCTGGGAGAAGCATTGGGCCTACCTGCAAAAGGATAGGATTGCCCCGTTGTTCGTAGGGGAGTTCGGAGGGGGCTCTCTGGGCCAGGACCTTGAGGGCGTGTGGCAGCGCACCCTGGTGTCCTTCCTGCACACACAAGGTCTCAGCTATGCCTACTGGGCCTGGAATGCTGACTCGGGGGATACCGGCGGCATCCTCAACAACGACTGGATGACGGTCGACCAGAGCAAGCTCAACTTATTAAGCCCTTGTCAATGGCCGCTCCTGGGACAGGTGCAATCTAGCGCACACGATCACCCAGGGAAAACGGACCAGACCAAGGCGTGTCCACAAACTACAACCAGAGTGTGATATGGCAACTGATCTGACTATTCTTTTTGGTATATATATGGGTAAGCTCCGCTCGGCGATGGCGCGAGCAGACCCGGAATGACGCAGGCACCATTGGATTGCGACCAATATGCCTGTACGCTGACACCGTCTACCGCGTCACTGATGCCTTCGCAAACGTCGCCGATTTCGTGCCAGGAGTTTGGGCTGAGAGGCAGGACCTGGATGCCATTACCATCGGGATCAGTACACGACTCGACAAGTTCGTGCGAGAAGATAACCGTAATGCCATCGAGCGTTCCATCGTTCATCACCCATGCATAGAAGACCTTATCAATATCTACGTCGAGTGGGAAGCTGTAGCTGACGTTATAGATGTAGCTGTGGATGCCGTTGACGTCCGGTACATTGGAGCTAACCCCAGCAGGCAAGATCACACAATACAAGATTTGCTGGTCATCGCCGGGCTTTGGCACTTTGCCGCTCGCGATTAAATTTAAGACGAAGTGTGCAACATCATCGCTCGAGAATGGATGCGGAGGATTGGAGGAGGTGACGACGGTTGTCCCCAGCAAGGTACCGGTCCCGATGCCGCGATATTGAGAAAGCCCCAGCATGTAGGGCCCGGAGAGGATATTTTGCACCGCCTTCGTGACTTCGCCAGTTGATGGCGATGCCTGCCCCCAATTGGTACCCCAGAAGATAAGCTGGACCTGAACTTTTGTAAGCAACATACCTTTTAAGTCAGTAACACCTGAAGCCTGTCCACCACCAGCGCCCTCATCACCACCGGCTGACCGTGGCGTAACCTGCGCTTTCACGATGCCGGACATTGAGGCGAGCTGGTATTTCAAGTTTAAAGGTACTGGTTCGGTCTCCATTGAGTATTTCTCCTCTCCTTTTTGTTTCTGATGCCCAGGGTCCTGGCATGGCTCGATACAGGCGGTATCCGCCGTGCCACTTCGTTGCCGCAGGCATGGTTCCTGCTCTCATTATACCATCTGCTCTGCTTTTCTCCTATGCGGGTAGACTTCTAGGGCGACCGCAAGGGTCCGCGCGACATATCTAGGCGGGTAGAATGCCACAAGGGCGACCGCAAGGGTCCCCACCACCCCACTCCACC
>WNFF01002739.1_pt1 | contig 15008 bp, 11 predicted proteins | sample 5400441 | NCBI WGS metagenome assembly WNFF01 (sample SAMN13153345, study PRJNA577476) | soil metagenome | isolation source: 120 cm saprolite under Douglas fir tree site 2 hole 3 replicate 1 | place: USA:California | collected 2015-04-18 | reverse complement strand
CAGAAGACCGACGGGGTCGACTATCAGATCTACGTCGGGGCGGCACTCCTGGAGAACGGTCGTGTCGACCCCCTGTGCCTGAAGAACCTGCGTCTGTGGCAGCTCATGATCACGTGCGGGATGGCGGTCCGCGCTCATCAGCTGCGCGATCGCCTCCCGATCCCGCTCGAGACGACGCACCTGATCCTGGTCCAGCACGCGCCTCTGTCGATCCGGTTCCGATTCGACGAGAAGCGCTTCGACGTCGACGGGGCCTACGACATCCGGTACGAGATCGTGAAGAAGCGAATCGACAAGGCGCTCGTCCAGGGGACGTCCGAGCGCGTGACCCAGCCCGGGAAGGTGGCTCTCATCTACAGCCAGCCCGGCGAGGCCCAGGAATACCGGGCCTACATCGAGTACCTGCAGGGTCTCGGCTACCTGACCGGTGGCGTCGAACAGCTCGACCTGGAGGAGCTGCAGGGGGTCCAGGGCCTCCGCGCCCTCCGGGTGCAGGTCGCCCTGGACAGCCCGAAGCTTCAGGAACGAATCAACCAAGGAGCCGACCAATGGCCAGTGCGGCAGTCAACGAGCTGAAGAAGAAGAGCGACGACGCGGCGGCGAATCTCTGGAAGCAGCTCCAGGGGATGGAGCCGAACCTGGACAAGTCGGACGCGGCGGGAGAGTGGACCACCCGGCAAGTCCTCTGTCATCTCCTGGGAGATCCAGGGGAGAAGCCGGTGGCCGTGCTGCAGAGCTTCACGGTCGGGAGCCTGCCGGTGATCGACATCAAGCCGGGCCATGCCCCGGTCACGCCGGAGCGGCAGAAGATGACGCTCGCCCAGCTGCGAGAGGCGCTCGAGACCAAGCGGCGCGGCCTCCTGAGCTACCTCGACTCCCTCGAGAACGGGGATCTGGGACGGAAGGCGAAGATCCCGCTGTTCAAGCAGTTCATGGGGACCGATGAGATTGCCCTGCCGGTTTACGTGGGCGCGATGTTCGACTACCACTGGAACGACCACGCCGGGCAGATCGCCAAGATCCGCAAAGCCAACGGCATGCCCGACGCCTGATCGGGTCGAGAGGAGACCTCACCATGGCCAGCAACGGGATCCGGGACCGCGTGGCGATCGTCGGCATGGGCTGCACCACCTTCGGCGAGCGCTGGGACAAGAGCGTGAGCGACCTGCTCGTGGACTCGTCGCAGGACGCGCTCAACTCGGCCGGCGTGCCGATCGACGCGGTGGACGCCTTCTGGCTCGGTACCCTCTTCTCCGGGCAGAGCGGGCTCACGCTCTCGCGCCCGCTCAAGCTCGACTACAAGCCGGTGAGCCGGCTCGAGAACTACTGCGCCACCGGCTCCGAGGCCTTCCGCAACGCCTGCTACGCGGTGGCCTGCGGGGCCTACGACATCGCGATGGCCATCGGGGTCGAGAAGCTGAAGGACTCCGGCATCTCGGGCCTGCCGAGCATCGGCGCGCCCGAGGACGGCACGCGCGCGGGCCTCACCGCGCCGGCCACCTTCAGCCTGCTCGCGCCCGCCTACGCCAAAAAGTACGGGGTCGACGAGGCCACCTTCAAGGAGGCGATGACCCGCATCGCCTGGAAGAACCACAAGAACGGCGCGCTCAACCCCCGCGCGCAGTTCCGCAAGGAAGTCGCGAAGGACGTCATCGCGTGCTCGCCGCAGGTGGCGGGGGCGCTCGGCATCTTCGACTGCTCGGGGGTGTCCGACGGCTCGGCCGCCGCGATCGTGGTGCGGGCCGAGGACGCCTACAAGTACACCGACAAGCCGCTCTTCGTGAAGGCGCTCTCGTTCATCGCGGGACCGGCCACCGGCCCGATCGATCCCGATTACGACTACACCACGTTCCCGGAGGTGGTGGCCTCCGCGGCGGACGCCTACGCGCAGGCCGGGATCAAGGACCCGCGCGCGGAGCTCGCGATGGCCGAGGTGCACGACTGCTTCACGCCCACCGAGCTGGTGCTGATGGAAGATCTCGGTTTCGCTCAGCGCGGCACCGCGTGGAAGGAGGTGCTGAACGGCACCTTCGACCTCGAGGGCGAGCTGGCGGTGAACCCGGACGGCGGGCTCAAGTCCTTCGGCCACCCGATCGGCGCCTCCGGGCTGCGCATGCTCTTCGAGGCGTGGCTGCAGCTCCGCGGGGAGGCGGGGAAGCGCCAGATCGCCAGCATCGCGCGGGGCCGGAAGCTCGCGCTCACCCACAACCTGGGCGGGGCGCCCGGGGAGTGCGTGTCGTTTGTCTCGGTGGTCGGCTCCGAGCGGAGCTGAGCCCCCCCGTATCAGTTGGCCCGGGCGGACCAGGAGACGGCGGCCTTCGGAGCCGCCTCGTCCTTCTCCAGGGCCATCCGGTACGCCTGCCACTCGTGCAGGGCCTGCTCGTAGCGACCGAGGACCTCGGACCGTTGCACGTCATAGCGCATCCGCTCGATCGCCACGCCGACGAGCATGCCGAACACGACCAGGTACACGCCTACCGCGACTCTGATTGGAGCAGTCATCGTGCACCTCCTGCCTCGAGATTGGGCTCCCTGGAAATTGCTGAGCTGGTGGCGGGAGCAGGCGGCGTGCCACGGTCGATCGCGCATGATATCGTCCAGTTGCCGGTCACCGGACCGGCCGGCGCCCGGGCGGATTGCCGGCGAATCGGCGAAAAGTCGCCCGAGCAGGGCCGTGGAGGCCGTGCCACCTTCAGACGGAGTCAGTCGTGAGTCCCAGCGGGAACTGGAAGCTGCTCGGCCGCAGCGCCGCGATCCGGTCGATCCGCGACGATCTGGAGCGCGTGCTGCCGCGCCTGGCGCCCGGCCGGCGGGTGCCGACGATCCTCCTGCAAGGCGAGACGGGCACGGGTAAGGGCCTGCTCGCCCGCACCATCCACGAGGCCAGCCCCCGGGCGGCCGGCCCCTTCGTCGATCTGAACTGCGCGGCCATCCCCGCGACCTTGATCGAGGCCGAGCTGTTCGGGTCCGAGCGGGGCGCGTTCACCGACGCGCGGCAGTCGCGGACCGGGCTGGTGCAGGCGTCGCACACCGGGACGCTCTTCCTGGACGAGATCGGGCTGCTCCCGGAGGGCCTGCAGGCCAAGCTCCTGACCGTCCTCGAGTCCCGTGAAGTGCGGCCCCTGGGGGGAACGCGGGCCCGTCCGGTCGACGTCTTGATCATCGCGGCGTCGAACACCGATCTTCGCGAGGCGGTGCGCGAGCGACGGTTCCGCGAGGACCTCTACCATCGCCTCGCCGTCCTGGTCTTCTCCATGCCGCCCCTGCGGGAGCGTGGCGACGACGTGCTGGAGCTGGCGGAGGCATTCCTCACCCGTGCGTGCGCGGATCACGCGCTTCCTCCCAAGAGGCTCGGCGAGGACGCGCGCATCGCCATCGCCCACTATCCGTGGCCCGGCAACGTCCGGGAGCTGGCGAACCTGATGGATCGAATGGCGCTCCTCACCGAAGGGGAGGTCATCGCCGCGGACGACCTCGACCTGCCCACCACGCCGGAGTCGGGCGCCCCCTTGAGGGCATCGGTCGACCGCTTCACTCGTGAGCGGATGGAATGGGCGTTGAGGGATAGCCACGGGAACATCTCCGCGGCGGCGGACCGGCTCGGGGTCGCCCGCTCGACGTTCCGGTATCAGCTCGAGCGGCTCGGCCTGGCTCCGGACCGGGACGGCCGCTCGAAGCCGCGCGCGGTGGTCCCTCCGCGCCCGCTCGCCGAGCGCATCCTGGCTCCGGCCGGGACGGTCGCGGCCGAGCGCAAGCAGGTCACGGTGCTCTTCGCCGATTTCAAGGAATTGCTGGAGCGCCTGGCCGGCCACGACCCCGAGGCCACCCGGAAGCTGGTCGACCCGGTCCTGGAGCGGATGATCGAGGTAGTCCGTCGGCATGGGGGCACCGTCAACCAGGTCCGGGGCGACGGGATCATGGCGCTGTTCGGCGCGCCGCTGGCCCTCGAGGACCACGCGGTGCGCGCGTGCTACGCCGCGCTGGCGATGCACGAAGCGGTGGGGCTCCTCGGCGGTGCCGTCCAGGTGAGGGTGGGGGTGCACTCCGGCGACGTGGTGCTGCGCTCCATCGGCGGCGAGGCCCGACTGGACTACGGCGCGGTCCCGGAAACCACCCAGGTGGCGGCCCAGATGGAGCAGGCGGCCATGCCGGGAACCAGCCGGATCAGCGCCGCGACCCGGCAGCTGGCCACTGGCTTCGTCGAGGTGGGCTCCACGGCCCTGGCCCATGTCTTCGAGCTGCGCGCGCCCAGCGCGGCGCGCTCACGGCTGGCCGCCTCCATCACGCGCGGCCTGACCCACTTCGTCGGACGTGACGCGGAGACGACCCAGATTCGCGCGGCGCTGGATCGGGCTCGCGAGCGCCGTGGTCAGCTGGTGGCGCTGGTGGGCGAGCCGGGCGTCGGCAAATCCCGGCTCACGTGGGAGGTCACGCGCGCGGCCCGGAGCGAGGGCTGGCTCGTGCTCCAGACCGGCTCCACCTCCACCAGCACCGCGCCGCCGTATCTGCCGCTCGCCGACCTGCTCCGCGAGTACTTCGAGATCGAGCCGGGCGCCGAGCCGGAGCGCATCCGCGAGCGGGTCGCCGGGAAGCTCGGGGAGCTCGAAGAGGGCCTGCGCCCGCTGTCCGCGCCCCTGCTGGCGATCCTCGACGTGCCGGGGAACGATGCCGACTGGGAGCGGCGTGACGGACCGGAGCGCCGCCGCCGCATGCTGGACGGCGCCCGTCTGCTGATCCTCGCGGCGAGCCGCGGCGCGCCGGTGCTGGTCGTCGTCGACGATCTGCAGTGGATCGACTCCGAGACGCACGCGTTCCTCGACCTTCTGGTCGAGAGCCTTCCCGCCGCGCGCGTGCTGCTCCTCGTGAACTACCGGCCCGAGGGTGGGCACGGCTGGAGCGGCAAGAGCTACTACACGCAGATCCGGGTCGACCCTCTGGCCGCGTCGGGCGCGGGCGAGCTGCTGGACGCGCTCGTCGGCCCCGAGCCCGCGCTCGATGGGTTGAAGCGACTGCTCGTCGAGCGCACCGCGGGGAACCCGTTCTTCCTCGAGGAGAGCGTGTGGGCCCTGGTCGAGACCCGCGCGCTCGTCGGCGAGCGTGGGGCCTATCGCCTGCTCACGCCCCTCGTGAACGTCGAGGTGCCCGCCACCGTTCAAGCCGTCCTCGCCGCGCGGATCGATCGACTGACCCCCGAGGGGAAGAGACTGCTCCACGCCGCGTCCGCCATCGGCATGGACGTGCCCCTCGCGTTGCTCCAGTCGATCGCCGATCTCCCGGACGAGTCGGTGCGCCGCGGGCTCGAGCACCTCCTGGCCGCCGAGCTCCTCTACGAGACCGGGCTCTGGCCGAACCTCGAATACACCTTCAAGCACGCGCTCACCCACGACGTGGCGTACGGCAGCCTGCTCCCCGAGCATCGCCGGGCGTTGCACGCGCGCATCGTGGAGGCCATCGAGCGCCTCCACCCGGGACGCCTCGACGAGCACATCGACCGACTGGCCCATCACGCGCTGCGGGGCGAGGTCTGGGACCGCGCGGTGGACTTTCTCGGACGCGCCGCCGAGGCGGTGACGCGTGTCGCGTACGCCGACGCGGCGGCCTACTACGAGCGGGCGCTGGCCGCCCTGGGTCGGCTCCCGGAGGACCTCCGGCGCCGAGAACAAGCCGTCGATCTGCAGTTCGAGCTGGCGCGATGTCTCTACTCCACCGGGCACTTCGATCGCGCCACCGCGGCCTATCGTGATGCCGAGAGACTGGCCGCGGCCCTGGGCGACGACGATCGCGTGGCGCGAGTCTGCACCGGCTTGGCGTATCTGCTCGGGTCCGAGGCCGACCATCACGGGTCGATCGAGGCCGGCCAGCGGGCGCTGGTCCTGGCGACGAAGGTCGGCGACGTCGAGCTGCAGACCTGGACCGGCGTGGGCATGGCCCGCGAGTACTTTGCGGTCGGCGACTATCGGCGGGGCATCGAGCGAGCCCGGGCGGCTCTGGACACCTCGACGCCGACCACCGCCCGGTTCCGGAACCTACCCACCCCGGTGGGCTCCCGCACGTGGCTCGCCCTGTGCCTCGCGTCGACGGGGGAGTTCGTCGAGTCGGTGACGTGGGCCGAGGCGGCCCTGGCGATCGCGGACCGGGCGGAAAGCTTTCTGGCGCAGGTGTGGGCGTGCTACACCCTCGGTCGGATCCAGTGCATCCGGGGGCACTTCGCACCGGCGCTCACGTTGCTGGAGCGCGCGGCCGCGTTGCTGGAGCGTGGCACGTTTCCGATCTATGCGCCGCGAGTGCTGGCGTCCCTGGGCGTGGTCTACGCGCTGAGCGGCAGAGCGAAGGACGGCCTCGCTCTCCTGGAGCGCGCGGCGGCCGAGGGAGAGACGAGCCGCATTCTCTACGATCACGCCATGGTGCTCACGCAGCTCGGTGAGGCGCACCTGGAGGCCGGGCCGGAGGAAGCCGAGCGACGGGCCACTCAGGCCTTCGAGCTGGCGTGTCGGCACGGGGAGAGGGCGAATGAGGCGTGGGCCGTTCACCTGCTCGGCCGGGTGGCCGCGGCTCGCCCGTCGGCCCCGGTCGACGCGGCCTTCGCTCACACGTCCCGGGCGATGACGCTGGCCGAGGAGCTCGGGATGCGCCCCCTCGTCGCTCACTGCCACCTCGATCTCGGCGACCTGTACCGGCGCGCCGGCAAGGGCCAGGAGGCGAGCGCGCATCTCGCCACCGCGATCGCGATGTACCGCGAGATGGACATGCGCTTCTGGCCGGAGCAAGCTCACGCGCGCCTTCATGACCGGTGAGCGCGGTCGGGATGGCTACGATCCATTTGCCAGAGGTCCGTGTCCCGTCGGCATACGGACGATCCAGGCCCGTGATGCGGGGCGGGACCGCTCGTTCTCCTGTGAGATCTGGTATCCCGCGCCGGCGCGACATGGAGGCCAGGACGTCCCGGGGCCGTGCCCGCTGATCATCTACTCGCATCCCAGTGGCGCGCACCGGCGAGCGGCCACGTTTCTCTGCACGCACCTGAGCAGCCACGGATACGTGGTCGCGGCATTGGACCACCGCGAAGACGAGACCGCCGAGCAAAAGATCGCGAGCCGGGTGCCGGATGTTCGCTTTCTCCTCGATCGTCTGATCGACGGCCCGGCATGGGATCCGGACGCTCACCTCGATCCCGCCCGGATCGGCATCGTGGGGCACAGCTTCGGAGGGTGGACGGCGCTCGCGGCGCCCGACGTCGAGTCGCGCATCCGGGCCGTCGTGGCGCTCGCGCCGGCTGGAGCCTCCCGGCGCAAGCCGGGCATCCTTCCCGCGACGCTCACGTTCGCATGGGGACGTGACGTGCCGACCCTGTATCTGGTCGCGGAGGATGACGTGTACTTGCCCCTGGCCGGCATGTACGAGCTCTACGACCGGACGCCGGCAACCCGGCGGATGGTGATCTTGCGCCGGGCCGACCACTACCACTTCATGGACGATGGCGAGGAGTTGCACGAGGCCGCGCGGGTCACGCCATTCACGGGAGAGCTGGCGTGGATCCCACAGGACATGCGACCGATCGCGGAGCTCTGCTCCGGGGAGGAAGCTCGCGTGTTCGTCCGTGGCCTCACGCTGGGTCACCTGGACGCGATGCTGAGGGGACGGGAGGAGGCGCAGCGGTTCTGGGCGGGTGATCTCGAAGCGGAGCTGGCCGGACGCGGCGTCGACGCGCTATGCGTCGGGAGAGTCCCGCGGGGGTGAAGCCGACTTGCGGATGTCGATCATCTCGGGCAGCCCGCGGCCGGTATGCTCGAAGAGCTGGACGCGCGTGAGCCGGTTCATGTCGACGACGATCTCCCGGATGCGCTCGCCGGCGGCGAGCATCTGGACCACGCGCTCCCGGGTCTCCGGCTTCAGGGTCAGATCGTCCCGGAGCATGGCCAGGCGCCCCAGGATCATCGTGAGCGGGTTGTTGATCTCGTGGGCGGCCGCGTTGGCGAGCCGGGCGATGCTGCGCAGCTCGTCGGCCGCCTTCTGCTCGGTGATGTCGACCAGGGTCGTCTCGAAGTCGGCCCGAGGCGGACCCGATCCGCGAATCACGCTCGCGAGCACCCAGATGAGGCGTCCGTCGCGACGGCGCATCTGCAGCTCGACGTTGACCGCGGTGCCCTCCGCCTCGACCCGCTCGAGGAGCTGGTCGCGCTCCTTCGGCTGGGCGTAGAGCTCGCCGATGTTCGTCCCCAGCACGTCGGCCGGGCGCTCGAAGCCGAGGGTCCGGGCGAAGGCGTCGTTGCAGTCCACGATGCGCCCGTCCGCCAGGGTCAGGCACATCCCGGCCGGATTGCGCGCGAACATGCTGCGGTAGCGCTGCTCCGACTCCAGCAGTGCCGCCGATCGGGTCTGCAGGAGCGCCATGGCCTCGCCCAGGGCCCCGGTCACCCCCTTGAGCTCGGCGAGCCGGAAGGCCGGGAGCTCCGGCACCGTCTCGCCGCGGCCGAAGGCATCGAACGCGAGCATCAGCCGGCGCAGGCGGCCGGTGAACTGCTGCCCGGCCAGGTGGGCGAGACCGAGCGAGAGCACGAGGGCGGCGATGGCGCCCCCCGACAGGAGCCAGAGCGACCGGTGGAGCGGGCCCTCGAGCTGCTCGCTCGGGACCGCGATGCCCACCGTGAACTGGGAGCGGGGGGCGCGGCTGAAGGCGGTGTAGGCCGTCGCTCCCTCGAGCGTGGGACCGGTGAACACCGCCTCCTCGCGCTCGCGGGCGCGCGCGACGAAGTCGGCGGGTCCGGGCTTGCCTACCTGCTGCTCCTGCCCCTGGGTCGTGGCCACCACGAGGCCGTTGCGATCCATGATGGTCCCGACGGTCCCGCGGGCGATGTGGGCCGCGGCCAGCACCGACGCGAAGCTTTCCGGGGTCATGACCGCGACCAGGATGTGGCGGAGCTGTCCGTCACGGAGCAGGGGCAACGTGACCGTGACCACGAGGCGGCCGGTGGTCGGGCCCATGACGAGGTCCGAGACCTGCGGCTCGCCCGTCCGGAGCGTGCGCTGGAACGCGTCGAGACCGGCCACGCTCGGCAGCGGGCTCCCGAGCGGGCGCAGGAGGTTCAGCAGCTGCCGGCCCGAGGGATCCACCAGGGCCACCGTCAGCCACCGCCGATAGGCCTCGCGCGCCAGCCCCGCCTGCTCGTAGAACTTCCGCAGATCGGTCGAGTCGAGATCGCCGGAGGCCGCGAGCCCCTTGAGCCCGGCCAGGGAGGTCTCGACCTCGCGGTCCACCGCGACGGTCAGGGAGCGGGCGTGGTACAGCAGCGCCTGCTCCATGTCGCGACGCTCGTCCTGGTGGGCCCACCAGATCGCGACCGCGGCGACCCCCAGCAGCGGGACCAGGGTCAGGCCGACGATGGCGAGGAGGAACGTCCGAAGCTTCATGGTCGCTGACGAGAATAGGGGAAAGGCCGCCGCGTCGGCAAGCTTCCTCGTAGGCGTCGCGCGGCTCTGCTATGCTCCGGATTGCCATGCCCGTCGAGTCGCGCGGCCCCTACGACGCCATCGTCATCGGCGCCGGGATCTCCGGCATGTACCAGCTCCACCGGCTGCGCGGGCTGGGCTTGCGGGTGCGGGTGTTCGAGGCCGGCGGCGGGGTCGGGGGTACCTGGTACTGGAACCGTTACCCCGGGGCGCGGTTCGACTCCGAGAGCTGGACCTACGGCTACTCCTTCTCCGACGAGATCCTGCGCGAGTGGGAGTGGAGCGAGCATTTCGCGGCGCAGCCGGAGACGCTGCGCTACTGCAACTTCGTCGCCGACAAGCTCGACCTCCGGCGCGACATCGAGTTCAGCTGCCGGATCAAGGCGGCGGTCTACGACGAGGCCGCCGGCCAGTGGGAGATCGAGACCGAGGACGGCCGGCGGGCGCGCGCCCGGTTCCTGATCACCGCGATCGGGCCCCTGTCGACGCCGACCATGCCGGCCATCCCGGGGGTCGAGAGCTTCCGGGGCGAGGCCTACCACACCGGACGGTGGCCGCACGAGCCGGTCGGCTTCGTGGGCAAGCGGGTCGGGATGATCGGCACCGGGGCGACCGCGGTGCAGGCGATCACCGAGATCGCCAAGACGGTCGGCCACCTCACCGTGTTCCAGCGCACGCCGAACTGGTGCGCGCCGCTCCACAACAGCAAGATCGACGCGGCCACCCAGGCCCGCATCAAGGCGACCTATCCCGAGATCTTCGCGCTCTGCCGCGATTCGTTCGGCTGCTTCATCCACCAGGCCGACCCGCGCAAGGCGCTCGAGGTGAGCGCGGAGGAGCGCGAGGCGTTCTACGAGAAGCTCTACCGCGAGCCCGGCTTCGGCATCTGGATGGGCAACTTCCGCGACGTGCTGGTGGATCCGGAGGCCAACGCCACCATCACCGAGTTCGTGCGCCGGAAGATCCTCGCCCGGGTCCGGGATCCGAAGGTCGCGCTGAAGCTGATCCCGACCAACCACGGCTTCGGCACCCGCCGGGTGCCGCTGGAGAGCGGCTACTACGAGGTCTACAACCAGCCGAACGTGCGCCTGGTCGACATCCGGGAGACGCCGATCGAGCGGATCACCCCCGCCGGGATCAAGACGAGCGACGCCGAGCACGAGCTCGACATGATCATCTACGCCACCGGCTTCGACGCCATCACCGGGGCGTTCGACCGCATCGACGTCCGGGGCCTGGGCGGCCGGCGGCTGCGCGAGACGTGGGCGGAGGGGCCGCGCACCTATCTCGGCCTGCAGATCGTGGGCTTCCCCAACCTGTTCACGCTGGTCGGGCCGCACAACGCGGCCACCTTCTGCAACATCCCGCGCTGCATCGAGCAGAACGTGGACTGGGTGACCGCGCTCATCGCCCACATGCGCGAGAAGGGCCTGGCCCGCGTCGAGGCCACCGCCGAGGCGGAGCGGGAGTGGACCCAGCACGTGCACGAAACCGGCCGGCGCATGCTCTTCACCCAGGTCGACTCCTGGATGATGGGCATCAACTCCAACATCGCGGGCAAGCAGAAGCGCACGTTCATCGTCTACGCGGGCGGCGCCCCGAAGTACCGCGAGAAGTGCGACGAGGTCGCCGCCGGCGGCTACGCCGGGTTCACCTTCCGGTAGGGCTCACGTCGCGGCCGCTCGCCGCACGCCCCGTGCGGGTCAGCGCGGGCGGTCGAGCGCGGGCGCGGCGGCTGCCACCGCGGCCACGATGCCCTGATAGCCCGTGCAGCGGCAGAGGACGGCCGAGAGTCCGTGCCGGATCTCCTCCTCGGTGGGCCGCGGATTAGTCCGGAGCAGGTCGAGCGCGGTCAGCAGCATCCCCGGCGTGCAGAAGCCGCATTGAAGCGCGTGGTGCTCGCGGAACGCCTCCTGTAGCGGATGGAGCCGGCCGGCCGTCGCCAGTCCCTCGACCGTCATCAGCTCGGCGCCGTCGGCCTGGACCGCGAGCATCAGGCAGGAGCGGGCCGCCTCGCCGTTGACGAGCACGGTGCAGGCGCCGCAGATCCCGTGCTCGCAGCCGACGTGGGTGCCGGTCAGGCCGAGATCTTCTCTCAAGAAATCGACCAGGAGCTTGCGGGGCTCGCAGTGGCCCTCGCGCGGGTGGCCATTCACCGTGAGGTGGACGGGGAGAGTGTCGGACATTCAGGAGCTCCCCCTCACCCTACCCTCTCCCCCTCCGGGGGAGAGGGTTTTGATCGCGCGGCGGAGCGCGCGGCCGGTGAGGACGCGGGTCAGGTTCCGGCGATAGTCGGCGGAGGCGTGGATGTCGGACGGGGGCTCGACCAGCTCGGCGGCCCGGCGCGCGGCGGCCTCGATGGCCGCATCCGACAGCCCCTCGCGCTCCAGGATCTCCTCGGCGGCGCGCAGGCGGACGGGCACCGGTCCGGCCCCCGCCGTCACGAGACGGGCGGAAGCGCAGCGGCCTCGGTCCCCGACGACGATGGCGGCGATCCCGACAATGGCGAAGTCGCCATGGCGCCGGCTGAACTCCTCGAACGCGAAGCCGGCTCCGTCCGGCATCGCGGGCAGCCGGACCTCGACGAGCATCTCGTCCGCCGCCAGCGTGGTGGTGAGATAGCCCTGGAACAGCTCACCCGCCGGCAGCGTGCGCTCTCCCCGCGGACCCCGGACGACCACCTGTCCCCCGAGGGCGGTGAGGGCGGTCGGGTACTCCGCCGAGGGATCGGCATGGGCGAGGCTGCCCCCGATGGTGCCGCGCGAGCGGATCGGCAGATGCCCGACCAGGGTGGTCGCCTCGGCCAGCAGCGGCAGGTGCCGGCGGATCACCGGCGAGAACTCGATCGCCCGCTGGCGCGTCATGGCCCCGATACGGACATGGCCCGCGGCCTCGTGGATGTACGCCAGACCGGCGGCCCGGTTCAGATCGACGAGAGCCGCCGGACGGCTCAACCGGAAGTTGAGGAGGGGAACGAGGCTCTGGCCGCCGGCGAGCAGCTTGGCCTCGCCGCCGTAGCGTGCGAGCAGCGCGATGGCCTCGTCCACGCTCGCCGGGGCGTGGTAGTCGAAGCGGGCCGGCTTCATGAGGCGTGGCCGGCGCGCCGCGCGCCCTCGATCAGGGCCCAGAGGCGGGTCGGCGACATGGGCAGCTCGGTGATCCCGATGCCGAGCGGATGGAGCGCGTCGCTCACCGCGTTGGCGATGACCGCCGGCACCGTCATGGAGCTGGATTCGCCCAGGCCCTTGGAGCCGAGCGGCGTGAGCGGCGAGGGCGAGACCACGTGGGCGATGTCGATCACCGGCGCCTCCGAGGCCGTCGGCACCAGGTAGTCCATGAAGGTGCCGGTGAGGAGCTGGCCGCCGTCGTCGTACTGGAGCTCCTCGAAGAGCGCGCCCCCGAGGCCGTGGAGGGCCCCGCCGTAGATCTGCCCCTCGGCGATCATGGGGTTGATGATGGTGCCGGCGTCGTGCACCGTCGCGTAGCGGAGGATCTTGATCGCGGCCGTCTCCGGATCCACTTCCACGGCCATCACCTCGGCGATGAAGCCGTAGGTGTTCGAGGAGTTCACGCGGTCCTGGTCGTCCACCGGCTGCGCGACCTCGAACCCGAACACCGCGGTCGCCTGCAGCCCGGGCTCCATGCCCTCGGGGAGCGACGTGGTGTTCCAGTGGGCCCGTCCCGCCAGGTCCTTGATCGAGTACGCCACGCCCTTGCCGCTCTTGTGCCGTACCGCGCCCGCCCGGAATTCCAGCTCGTCCGCCGGGGTCGCCATCAGATGCGCGGCGTATGCGGTCAGCTTCGCCTTGAGCTTCCGGGCGGTCAGGGCCACCGCGCTCGTGCCGACCGATCCGAAGCGGCTCGAGTAGGTGCCGGAGGAGATGGACCAGAGGCGCGTGAGGGTGTCCATCTCGTCCACCACCGTCACGTCCGCCGGCGTGAGTCCCAGCTCGTCCGCCACGATCTGGGCCACCACGGTCTGGTGCCCCTGGCCCTGCGGCGTCGTGCCGAGGATCGCGGTCACGCGCCCCTGCGGGTCCACCTTGATCGTCGCGGCCTCGACGGCGCCGGACTTGGGCAGATACTCGGGCTTCGCCCGGAGCTGGGGATCGAGCGCGATCGCCACGTATCCCATGTTGGAGACGGAGGGGTCCACCGCGAGGGCCACCCCGATCCCGAAGAGTCGTCCGGCCGCCCGCGCCGCCGCCTGCTCGCGCCTCAGCTCGGCATAACGCGCAATCTCCACGGCCCGCTCCAGGGCCGCGGGGTAGTCGCCGCTGTCGTAGAGCCCGCCCGTGGGCGTCCGGTACGGCATCTGCAGGGGCTCTATCAGGTTGCGCCGGCGCAGGTCCACCGGGTCGAGCCCGAGCCGCTGCGCGAGGAGATCCATCATCCGCTCGGTCTCGAAGTAGAGGTGCCCGCAGGCATACCCGCGGTTCGGTCCGGTGAGGCTCTTGTTGGTCATCACCACCGAGGCGTCCACCTCGAGGTGCTGGAAGCGGTACGGCCCGACGAAGTTGCCGGTGGGGCGGAAGCTGCAGCCGGGCTCGGGGCTGCGGATATAGCCGCCGACATTGTCGAGCCAGCGGTAGCGCATGGCGAGCACTGTTCCGTCCTTACTCGCCGCAAGCTCTCGATCAGCCACTCTATCAGTCCCACTGGAAGACGCCAGGAGGTGCTCGCGCCGGTCCTCGATCCACTTGACCGGCACGCCGGTCCGCCGCGCGGCCAGCGAGATCAGCGCGATGTACGGATACATGGCCGACTTGATCCCGAAGCTGCCCCCGATGTCGGTCGACACGATGAAGCGCAGCCGGTTCTCGGGCACCCCCAGCACTGCATGATGAAGGGCCCCATGAAGTTCGACCAGACCGTGTAGGCCTCCTCCACGTCGTCCCAGCGCGCGATCACCCCGTAGGTCTCGATGGGGGTGGACCCGTACTTGGGGAAGCGGAAGCGCTCGCGGATGACGACGTCCGCCTCCGCGAAGGCCCGGTCGGGATCGCCGTAGACGAGCCGCCGGTGGCCCGCCAGGTTCGTGCCGACCGCCTCGTGGAGGATCGGCGCGTCCGGCTCGAGGGCCCGCTCCACGTCCACGACCGCGGGCAGGGGCTCGTACTCGACGCCCACCGCGTCCGCCGCGTCCTCGGCCAGATAGCGGCTCCGGGCCACCACCACCGCCACCGGCTCCCCCACGAAGCGGACCTTGTCGGTGGCGGCGCAGTGGTAGTGCACCGGCGCGGTGACGCCCACCGGGAAGGGCCGGGTGAAGCGCGCCACGTCCTCGCCGGTGATCACGCCCACCACGCCCTCCATCCGGAGCGCCGCGGAGACGTCGTACCCCACGATGCGCGCGTGGGCGTGCGGCGAGCGCACGATGGCGGCGGCGTGGATGTCGCCGATCGGGGGATGGTCGTCGATGAAGTGGCCGCGCCCGGTGAGCAGGCGCGCGTCCTCCACGCGCGTGACGCGGCGGCCGATCCAGCCCGGCGGCTCTGCGCTCATCGTCCGGTGTACTTCGGGGGGCGCTTCTCCAGGAACGAGGTGACGCCCTCGGCATA